>Ga0247733_1000075_pt1 | contig 164555 bp, 168 predicted proteins | sample UWRJL043104R2_FD_180932 | JGI IMG/M metagenome (GOLD analysis project Ga0247733, IMG submission 180932) | Plant litter microbial communities from Arlington Agricultural Research Station in Wisconsin, United States - UWRJ-L043-104R-2 | ecosystem: Environmental > Terrestrial > Plant litter >... | reverse complement strand
GGGGGGGGGGGGGGGGGGGGGGGGGTGGGACGCGTTTGGTGGAACGGTGGGTTCCAAGGCTGCGTACCGTGGATACGAGACTGAGAGACTGAGTGTCTCGCTGCACACACAACGGTCAATATTTTCTACTCGATCAGCTTTGTGGACGTAACCTCGAATAACGCAACATGAATGTCGACTAAGCCGTACCATGGAAGAAAACAACGTTCCTCGACCTGAACAACGATATTCTCCTCACCCTTTTCGATCACCTCGTACCTCTTCCACGCCAAACCGAGCACAAGACATGTCCACTGAAATCTCTTTCAACCACATGTCGCCGCATCCGCATACTCAGCCGACCACTCCTACTCAGCTTCATCACCCTCGGTCGCAAGCAACAACTGTGGACCGGAAACGAGTGGCGCGAAGCACGCGCCGACATAAAGGGTTTGTTGACAGGCGGAGTCGTGGAAGGTGTCAAGAAGCTAAGGGTTGAGCTGGGACAATGTACAACGGCACCGATGCGCTTGAGGACGAGCTATGTTATCTAATAAATTTTCTGCGCCAACTTCCCAAGCTGCAGAACCTCGCCCTTTGGCTGGACGATAAATCCCTGAGCAGCGTGAGATCTCGCTTCCATTACGTCCTCGCGAGTTTTCCGGTGTCGACACACTCATTTAAGGCGATCAAGACGCTGAGTATGTACGCTCGCTCTGCTTCCCTCATACACTACTGCCCTAGTCTCACGCATCTCGCCATTCAAGATAAAGACGAATACGACCTCCATGCCATCGCGCTCCATACACACCATCTTCCATTGATTCCTAAAGCCAAACTACCATTTTGCGGAATGGCCACCTACGCGTCGAATATCACACACCTGGAGGCCTTTACTGAGTGGACGCCCGTCCTCCTATCGAGTTTGGCAAAGGAGTATCCGCGTCTCCAACATCTGACTATGCTTGGTATCGAGCGTAGCGGCGACAATGGCCCACCCGAAGCACTCATAAAAGCGATCCGATTGATTGGAAGTCTCTTCAATGATCTTCGCTCGCTCGAGATTCAAGGCGACGCAGCACTGGGGTTAGACAATCCACCAGTGGGGAGAAGCAAAAATAAATATATCTGGACTGGGCCGACCGCGCAGAGGCTCCAAGAGAGGAAGAGGGAGAGGAGGCGCAAGGCCGAGCGGACGATTGCTACGCTGATTTTTCGATCTATCACGTCCTTGAGGGACCTGTGGCTTATTGGTCTAATGTATGAAATGGTTATAAAGCGGATGGATGTAGACTCAGTAGCTCAGAAGGCCATAGAAGACGAGGAAGAAGGTGCGGCTGAATATGACGGGGGTACTTCGACGATGGAGCGCGAAGACTGGTTTTTGGACGATGTAGAGGAAGAAAGGCCGGTTAAGCTATGGAAAGAAGAAGGAACCAGTATGGGTGTGCGGTGGAAGTTGGAACGTTTCGTGGAGAGGAAGGACGAGTTGCTTGAGCCTGAATTGAAAAGGTACAAATGAGTTAGCTGGTGCCCTCGGGCTGGAATATATTTACGTTATGTGGCTACTCAAGATTGTGGTGCTGTGTATGTGGAACGGGACCATCGTACGACTGAGAAAGATTATACGGGAGAATTGAATCAGGGAATATACCGACACAACGTGATCCTTTATAGAAACGGAGTGCTCTTCATGTGAGAACGGATGATTGCAGCGTTGTGAAGAGAAGCAGGAGTAGGCGTGAAGAACAGAAGGCTCCGCACTCGAGCTACTCACCATATCAATATGAACGATTATCCTCTCTCCCCACACCACCTCTAATCCCACGGCCCACTGTGTGCCGTCCTCAGCGGCCCTGCCTCAACATCCCTATGCCCCTCACTCCGAAAGTTTCCATAATTCTTCACAACCTGATCATCATCGCAACACCCAGTGTCGCTCGAAGTCGTGTCAACAACAAGCGTCAACCCACCCATGACCTCCGTACCATCCTCCCCATGCGTCGCATCCGCACCTCCACGCTTCCCCCTCCTCTGCCAGTGTCTCTGCGCCTCAACCGCGTTACTAATGTCATCCCACTCATCGACATATGCCGTGAAGAACTCCATGCTCACATTCAGCTCCTGCTCCGTACAGCAATGATACGCATAATCGTACAAGACACCCATTCTCAATCCGCCTTCGTGTTCCACATCTACGCGATGATCGCCATGCTTGAGCCAGCCTCGCTCAGTCCCTTCCTCCCCGGTCCTGCCCGAGCCAAACTCCACCACTGCCTCAGAAACCCACTGACCCGCCATCCCACAACCCCCCTGCATAAGCACTACCCTAGTAACTGGCGGATTTGCAACATACATCTTCCGCCAACTCGCCTCCTTCCTCTTCCACGCCTCCTCGTTACGAACCCACGCAGAGTACTGGAAAGGCTCAGGTGCATCGGTCATTGTTCCTAAAGCTACTGGCGGTGTTGTTTGCGAGAATTTGCGGTCCAGATAGTCGACTTCTTCGTCGGAGAGAGGGCGATCAGGTGTTAAGAGGAATGGAAAGGCGGATGTGATGAAGGGGTTGAGTGTGTATTGGTCTGAGGCGATCGTGGAATTGGGGGCGCGAAAGTAGAGAGTTGTCTGCAGGGTCGGCGATGAGGAGATGAGGGTGTGCCATGTTCTGCACACTCGTTGCGCGAGGAGTAGATCCAGATCTGGGAGCTGGGAGAGGATGAGCTCGAGGAGCTCGGGCGTGGTGAGCGTGCGCGCTGCTGCGGTTGGGAGCATACTGGTTGACAGCAATGGAATTGGTGAGATTATTGGTGATTTTAGTGTTTCGCCCAATTTGTTGTTAGACGTTGAATCTATGTTCTTATGTTTGAACGTCATGCAATTGTGGCAGCCTGGCGGGATTGCTTGCCACTATCCTGCATGAGCAGCTAGCGCTAGCCTGATTGAGTCCGACGAGGGAAAACAGGTAGAGTGTACACAATCACCGCGAGAGGAATTAAATTTGATTGTACTGCACTGCACTGCTCGAGCCCTGGTAAATTGCGCATAAATCGTTTCGTTTAGTCGTAATGCATATATCGTAAGTCATCAGTTCGTTGCCGGAACCCCCTCCAAGTCAACGCCAATGAACCGCAAGATACCCCCATTTTGTCGCATACCCTTTATCTTACCCCTGGATATCTCTAAACATGAACCGGCGCTTCACACATAAGGCGGAAGCCAGCGTAGAGTCAAGCCTCAAGCAACGCTGAGCGGTGCCTTCCCTTTGCCCAAGCTGGAGTCCTGTGCCATTGTGAGCATCTCTCTTAGTCGCGACTCTGCCTTCGTGAGCTCTTGTTGAGAGCTGGAGTCAAGGTTGGAGGGGCGGGGCCATGGCAACCAGGACGCCAATGATGACAGCGTGCCGGACCGCGCTCGAGAGGGTGGCAAACTAGTCAGGGATGTATTGCGGCGATGCGAAGGCGGTGGCCTGGGGACTGCAGTCTGCGGCCGGGGTGCTGATGTGTCTACAGCGTCTTTGGGAATGTCTTTGATAGTAGACGAGGTGTCGAACGAGAGTTGCTTCGAAGCCTGCGGCGACGTGACGATGGTAATGGCGGGATGACTGGGCGAGGAGGCATTTACCAACCACGCTGGTGCTTGGACTTTGGAACCTGCTGTTTGCGAAAAAGGACCTGCCTGTGCATGGTCGGAAGTATTGGCGACGGCTCTTCTCTTTCCACTGCCGCCACTGATGACGCTCTTCAAGCTGCCATACGCAGACTGGCTTCTCTTCTTGCTGTCGCCCGCCATGCTCCCCTTGTTCTCACCAGCGAGCCGTTCACTCGAGCTACTCGCTTCAGGCACTGCCGTTAGAGTGTTGTCTGTAGCAGTCCATCCCTGACCCACGCGCGATGTCCGCCCTCGGTTGACCAATGCACCCATGCCGGCCGTCCAGCCTGAACCAGAGCCGGTGATCTCGCCCTGCGGGGGAAGGTGAGCCTCGTACTCGTCCGCCAGGCTCATCCTGCTCCTAGCGCAGATTTCTGCAATGGCATCAATGGCGTCTCTGATCTCTGGGTCGACAGCGCGCAGAATGGCGGAGAAGGAAAAGTCGTCAAGAGCGGGTAGCTTCTCGGTCCTGCCCGCCAGGCCTGCCGACAGGGCGGAGGGGTTTTGGGACGCGGGCCGGTTCATGGTGGTATAACGAGGCGAACTGAGACCTGATGGATTCCGTGAACTGTGGCGCGAGCCCGAGTAGGTCCGTACGACGACGGGCTGGCTCGAGAGGGTGGTCCGGCTCGACGTCGACTTCGCAGCGTTGCTTCTGGCGTTGGGCGAGGCTTGAGACTGGAAGGCGGGGGCATTGAGGGCGCGCAGGGCGGCGGACTGGGTGGGCGGCAGCGTGTTGGTCAGCGTCGTCGTCGCACTGGGCACCGAGCCTGTGCTGGTCTCGAGGTCCAAAGGGAGTTCGTGTGTGTCAGGCGAGGGCGCGTGGGCGACGATGGCGGGGATCGAGGGCGACGACGCAAGCGTGGGGACCGAGGCGGCCGCGTTGACTCCCCACAGCGTCGAGAGTACGGGCAGCGACACGGACTGGATGGTGGTCGTGGCCGGCGTCAGTGTCGGTGGCAGCGCGGCAGGCGAGGCGTCGCCATGGTCGTCTGCGCGGGGGGCAGCAAAAAGAGTCCCGCCGTCGCGATGGGCGTCTGGTGTTTCAACCCGGCTGCGCGGCGACCGCAAATCTGCCGCAGCGTCGGGCATTGTGGATTGGATTTGCTTTATTGGACTGCAGGTCAATGCATGGTCGCTATGCACTCGGGTCGAGTCTGGTGGACGGGATGGGGGAGATGCGGTGGAGCGATGTGCTGGCTGCTGCACGTCGTCCCTAGCGCGCCGCCTCGTCCTCCCGCGTCAACTGGTCCATCGGAGAATTGTGGCACAGACAGCGGCTGGTGGCAGGGCCCGCTTGCACCTCGTTGCGCCCCCGAAGCCTGCCGCTCGAGTCGTCTTCGTGCAAATCTTCTCTAACGTCTGTAGCGGGCACGCCGTCGCGACGAGCGTGGTGCTAACGACGGTGCTACGTGCGGCACGGGCGGGACAGCTCCCGCCCAAGAGGGTGTCTAGCGTGCGCAAGTCTGCTTTCTTCGCTATGTGTGGGTTGCACTGGATAGGTTCACGTGTTGATCGAGGATGCATAACGGCATCATCGCTATCGTACGTGCATCAGTGTGTCTCCTAAAAAAGCATCTCATCGTCCGAGGCCATGCCGCTTGCGTCTTGCCTCCATCCTTGCGTCGCTTCCAGCGCATTGCTCACCCACGAGAGCAGACCCCCAGGCAGCTCATCCAGAATCTGCATTTCGGCTTTGACATTCAGCATCAGCATCCGCTGCAGTTCACTCCTCCACGCTGGTTCTGCACCGTCTGCGGCACATATATCCCACTCCAGCATCCGCTGCGCCTTCTTGCGGTCCCTCGCCGTTAGCCTCATGAGACCTTGCAGATCAGCGAGTGCAGCCGTTTCTGTGCCACCTTCGGCTACCGGAGTTCGGCTCATGTGGTGAATCTGCACACCGAGCCACTGTAGCCCAGGCAGCTTCAGGCCGGGCGTACCCTGGTGTGCGACGTCCTCGTGTGCCAATCGCTGCGAGCCGTACTTGTACGTCGACATGATGGCAATTCCGTCCGGATCAAAGTCGACGAGGGCAAACATGGGAGCGTCGGGGATAGTATCAGACAGATGGCGGAGGAACTTTCGCGAAGCGAGATCTGGATACCCTTTGGCCTGGTGCAGAGTAAGTACTTGCGTCCAAATGAATAGGAGCACAGCATACAGTGAGGACGAGACCGTGTGTACCGAGGTCTTTCCACCGAGCAGAGCTAATCAGGGAGCGGAACGTTGCCTCCTTCTCGATCACAAGGACCCAGTGTATCGATGAGAGGTCCAGTGCATCGCCCTCCTTGATCTTCGGCACGAGGACACCCTGGAGAACAAGTCAGCCTACCCGTTACAAGTGCTGCTGAAGTCCTGACCTCTTGTTCGCTCAAGCCATGGACCGAACTGCCATCCCCTCGTCGAATGACGAAGTTCCCCGCAATAAGGCCCTTCGCTGCAGCAGTCTGTTTTGTCAGAAGTGGTCGCCTCAAGCTCAGTATCCGCAACTTACCACATTCAAGGAAGACCGCGGTACTCCGAAAGTACACGCTATGTCGTCAACGTACCGGTCTACAACAGACTGCTTTCCGAACAAGCTCGGATGCCGATAGTACATATCCCTGAGTGACTTAGTTCGGGCTCAACAAAGAGAAGGAAGCAAGGTAAACCGTTTCGTCATGACCGCATTTTCTACGAGGCAGCCGTGAATAAGCTCCAGTATGCGTACAACTACTGCTGGGTTACATTAGTTGGATTTTGTGCAACTCGTTCGACTGCGTACTAAATCGCCACGCGTCATGCACAGTGGTTCCCGGATAAGTAAACTCTTGGGACTTTGAAGGTGGGGTAGCGTTGACGTCTCCAGGTCCGTCACGCTGGCGACGAGTAAGGCCAGATCGTGTCCGTAGGGTGATGGAGAGCTGTGCACAACCGTTCTCGTCCAAAAGTGTGTCAACAATTGTCTCGAGCATATTCTCAATCTTTGCAATAACATCTTCCCTAGCAATGATTAGGACAAGAAGCACGAGACATGGCTAAGCAGTACCTGTCCGGTACCGCGGAGCCAAGCTCATTTCGCTCGCCATCCAGATGCAAACCGTCGCTTGTGGCTATCGAGAAGTCTTCCAGAATTTCCTGGCCTGTGCTGAGTGGCAGCACTTGGTCGAAGTCGCCATGAAAAGCATCCAGTATCTCATCATCCAACCCATCCCAATTGTCCGCGTCATTGAGCTGCGGCGAGAAGTCGAAGAGCGTTTCTTCGAAGTTGGACTTGGGATCCATGATCGAAAGCACTCGGGGTGCCGAGCAAAAGGTCAGGCTATTATTGTTCATGCGATTAGTCGTTTCAATTAGTTTCGGTCGTGATCAAAGGCGTGGTGAAAATGAGCATCAGCAGAAATCGGAAGCCGTAAGCTCTCCAGTTCGCCACCGCAGTAAATGCGGTACGCTCGAACATTCAGGTGATGATTGTTTGGAGAATCCTAGCGTGAAATGTTGTTCGTGGGGATGTTCGGAAGGTTGGGTGACAGGGGGGCGATGTACGCCTGCCGCATTAGGAAACTAGCCTATCATTTGTTGCTTGGCGGCTGGAAACGCCCGCGCTCTCGACGCGTCGCGCCTTCCTCACCAAGTCGCGTCCACCATCCTCATCCATGTACCCATCATTATCGACCGCAACCCACGCTTGTCAATTGCACCCACAGCTGTAACTTTACCGTACTGCACACATCCGATCCTAACGCACACCATGGACAGCATGGAGGTTTTGACGCCTGCCGCCCCCAAAGCTTCCCAAAAACGCCCTCTCGATGCCGAACCTACCACGCCGAAACGAGCCATTTCCTCCACGACATCCACGCCACTGAGTGTGGTATCGTATATGGACACGCCCTCGCCTCTTAAGAATGCTGCGGCAGCTATCCCTCTGAGCAGTAACATTTCGGTCGCTGGCGACCCTCCTACACCAACATCAGGTGCCACATCCACTGCTGGCAGCACACAACCCGCGAAGAAGAGGAAAATCACTTCCCAGGAGAAGAAGGACCGAGAAGTAGAGAAGGAAGCCAAGGCCAAAGCACTCGCGGACAAGAAGGCACAAAAGGAGATTGAGGATAAAGCCAAGGCGGAGCAGAAGGCGCAAAAGGACGAAGAGAAGCGCAAGAAGAATGAGGAGAAGGAAGAAAAGAGACGCGCCAAGGAGCAGAAGCAACAGCAAGAGGAAGAGGAGAAGCGGAAGAAAGAGCGGGTAAGTTCAATGGCCAACCCTCCATAGCGGGCAACTCCCGAGCAGCAGCTAACTACATCATTCAGTCTCAAATGAAACTGAACGCCTTCTTCACGAAGCCCAAGCCTACCGCGGACCTCTCCGGCAAATCTATGGTAGATCCCATCCAGAACCCTGCCACAACCAACATACTTTTAGCTCCAGACACCACTTTGACTAGTACTGACCCCGCGCCCCCCTCGCCACAGAAAGCCATACTAAAGAATGCCCAAACGGATTACGAGAGGTTCTTCCTCCCCTTTTCGCTACCCCCAAATTCCACCCTTGCACCCACCAACGCTTTCATGGTCGATCCAGAGATCCTTTCCGCGGCACAGAAACGGATGGACCGACTTACCGCCCAAGAAGATGTCGAGATGGAGCCCATAACATTAGAGACTGTTCGGTCATTATTCCCCAAGCGACGGCGAGGGATGCAAACTCCGACCATCGCCGAAATCGTTGACCTTGTCAATGGCTCGGCCGACCGCCCCATCGATCTCACTGAACATGAAAACAGCAGGCCAACACAGCCTCTCGATCTACTCAGGCGGGTTCCGATGAAGTACCTGCACTTTCCTGAGGACGTCCGACCTCCGTATCATGGAACATATACAAAGCCACATACTTCGTCCGAAGAGCGCAAGCTTGCACGAAACCCTACCTCCCGCGGATTCTCAGACTTGAATTACGACTACGACTCAGAAGCAGAGTGGGAAGAGCCTGAAGAGGGTGAGGATCTGGACTCCGAGGGTGACGAGGATCTCGATGAAGATGCCGATGAAGAAATGGACGGCTTTCTTGATGACGACGAGGATCCACAGCTCAAGCGACGGCTGCTCAACGGTGACCAAGACCCTATCAGCACTGGTCTGTGCTGGGAGGATTCATGTGGCGTGTCACGGTTGAATGACGGTTCGGGAGCAATATCCACCGAGTTTAAGAACTTCAGGATGGGCTTCTTGCTTGGTACGAATCTTTCGACAGTATTAACCAGCATCGTGCTAACGTTGTATTCCAGATCCTCAACCTCATTCGATTGACCCATTCTCGACCAGTTACTGGGCTCCCGAACCTGCTCCTGCTCACCCCATTCTGCAACCCACGATCAAAGATTTCGCGACCAATGGTTCGATGAACCCACCACGCCTGCCCCTTGCAGCACGCCCCATCAACGGTCTGTTGAACACTATGAACTCGACTCAGAACGCATCACCAGGCTCTATTGCGAAGGCTGTGAAACCTAAAAGGATGATTGCGCCCGACCAGCTGCAAGAATTCAAGGCAGAGGTTGAGGGCCAAGACCTTACCAAGATCGGCCTGATCGAGGCGCTGAAGAAGAAATTTCCTAAGGTACCGAAGGATGCGATCTCGAACACGCTCACCGCTGTCGCAAAGCGAGTCGGGCCTTCAGAGAAGGAGAAACGATGGGTGTTGTTCAATTAGATGTTCTGATTTGCTTATTGTACGCGCGTTCTGCGATGGAGTCCGGCATGTTCGCTTATACCGCGATGTATTTTCATATTCTCATTGTATAGCATGTACTTGCTGGCGTGCTAGAGGCGTTATAGTTCATGGACGGATATCGTTTCCGCTACGCAGCGTGTGGGATGGGATGGGACCTCAAGAGTTGTTGGAACCATCCACACGGCACTGCATTACCCCCTCTTTCAAGCGACATTCACACAACAGGCGTTTTTGAAACGAGTGAGCCTCAGATAGCTTAGGTCGCATCTGTATGGAATATACAAAGTATGTGGCATTTTATGAGCGCGAGGCGTGCGTCATACGGTATGTGGATTTAGCTGCGCATGACTATGCTGTGTTCACTGTCCGCGTACCATCGTTACCAAGACTGCCAACCAAAGCTTAGATGATGGCGCTGTAGTGGTGCGTATGACATTGAGTGTCATGAGGCGTCATTGTCTCGAAGCGCGCGCGTTCTCGATGCAAATGGCGACCAGCCGTGGACAGCCATCCCGCTTCGGGCAACACTTCGGCGTACCCCATCTAGCTAGATGGAGATCACTAATTTGCGATCTTGCCCATAATGATGACAATTCACACGATGGGGGCTCCTCTATCTTTACACAAAAAGCCCTCGTGGACGGGCTGTAAGCGCCGTTCTGACAATCAGCATGTACGGCGCGGAGTGGCGTCTTCCTTGCGGTCCCCATTTCCTCTTCATATCTAACTACAACCACATCGGCATTCTCTATCCGCGCTATTATGAGATTGACATCCCCCGTAATAGCAGCAACATATGTGTGAAGATGCAATATCGAAGTCAGATCTTGAAAGCTGGGTGCGGGGAAATGCCAGGGTAACCCGTCTGGAAATAAGACGGCACGCCTTACTTCCGCCCGTGAGACGGGCAGGCGCTCGATGGGGAAGCTGGCGAGAGCTTGTTGGACGATGCAGCTGCAGCTATCTTCTGATTCTCCTCGAATGGACATGTGCATTCTGCAGACAAACGCAGAGGCGTTGAAGAAGAGCAGTCGAGATGCGGTGTAATATCGCTGGCTCGTGCGCAACCGCTCCCGTCCAATCGTCCCCTCCACTAGACGCCGGAAGATATTTTTGGCTGCCCACGATGCACATCACCCAATCAACGCAATCAAGACTTCCCGCGGATCCCCACACCGGGACGCATCATCTTTCTTCCACTGTCATCCGTGTCTTCCAAGCGCCCGCGCCAACCCGGTTGTAGGTTCCGCGACGACATGCTGGCGCCAACAAGCTTGCTAGCTCAAAGCCCTTACAGGCTTTCCGCCGTCTGGTGTAAGAATCGAATGTAAGTACCCTTGCACAGATCCACAGTGGTCCAGAATAGCAGCAGCATATGGATGGCCGCGTGTGAGTGGTTGGGCGGTAGGGTGGAGTCAGATTAGTGGGTGCGTTTGTGGATGGGTAGGGCATACAAAGATGGCTGGTTGCCAACGACCTGCGCGTCTGACCTGGTGAGACTGGAGTTCGTGGACTGACTGTGCTTCTCGATTCTCCCTTTGAACACGTCCTTTGCTCCGTTTGCTGGCTGTTCATCGTTCGTCCGTCTTGCGTGTACCGTTATTCCAACCTTCTCGCATCGCTTGCTGGTTCGAGCGTACTACCTTCCTTTCGACCTACCATGGCGTCACTGTCCTTCTACCTCGCGGTTTCCGTGCTGTTGGCTCAGTCCACGGTGGCTTTCAACTGCTCCAAAGCCCCCATCTACGTCGACATCCACAGAAGAGCTGTGCACGACTCTCCCGTGTTCCAGTACGGATCGTTCATCGGCGTGGGGTCGCCCGCGCAGAATCACAGCTTGTGGCCGTCGTTGGCGCAGAATCATACTTCTTTTGCGGCGCCGACGTTTTGCGGGGGTAATGGCACGTTGAGGGAGTGTGATACATCCACGGGAGGCTTCTTTAATTCGAAAGATTCTACGACGTATGTGAACGGCTTTCGTTCAACTTTGCATGTCAGATGCTAATCGTGGATGTAGATTCAAAGAAAGCAAGGACTTCAAGTCCCTAGACAACGGCGACAATGCTACCCTGGACGGCTACTTCGGCCAGGACACTCTCCGCCTCTACACGCACTACTTCGAAACCGACGGCGCGTCGCAAACCCTCCTCGAAGATTCCACCGTCGAAGTCGCCGAAGAAGGATCATCCGTTCCGGGCGTCGTCGGCATGGGCCTCTCCTCTACCGTCCTCCGCGACCTCGCCGCCCGCGACGCGATCGCCGGAAAGACGTACTCGCTCTATATTGGCCAGGGCTTCGAGCGAGCCGGCGGTGCTGTCAACGGCAGCAACGTCTTCGGCGGGTACGACTCAGGACGCTTCACCGGCCCCGTGCACAAGTACCCCATGAACACTGCGCGGACGAATCCCATGACGGTCAAGATCAAAGACATTGTCATTACTTCTTCGCAAGACCCCAACAGCAACGTATCTCTCTTCGACACGCAAAAGTTCCCCGAGATGAAGTCCCGCCCCTCCACCTTCGAAGCCGAACTCACGACCTCGCAATTCCCCCTCTCGCTCCCTTACGCACTCACGCAAAACTTCATCGCGCACCTCGGCGCCTCGCAGGACAACACATGGGGCGACAACTCGCTCAAGCTGAAAGATGCCTTCGCCGGCACCCTCTCCATCGTCCTCGAAGACGGCTTCACAGTCACCTTTCCGTCCGAAGTCCTCAGCAACGCGTCAAACATCACACCCATCCAAGACCGGTCTGAAGACGATACCGCGCCTTTCTACCTCGGCTCCGCGTTCCTCGGCCAAGTCTACCTCATGGCCGATTTTGAAGCGCAAAATTTCTTCCTCGCGGAGGCTATCCAGAAGAACAACGCCGTTATGCCCGTCCCCTTCTGCCCCAAGGGTCCCGAGCCAGTTGCGTACCAAAGCCCAAAGCAAGGTGCGTGGGTGAAGCAAGGCCTTATTGGCGCAGTCATCGGCGGCGTGCTGGGCGGAATTGGCATAGCAATCTGTGCGTACTGCTTTGTATCGAGCTGTCGACGACGGGTTGCAGAGCGCAAGGTGGAGAAGGCGATAGAGGCGGATAAGCGGGCGAAGTACGCGCAGATGGACATTGAGGAGGTGCCGGAGTTTGATCCGCCGCCGAAGAGCGCGACACCGTTCTTTTGGAAGAAACGGTGAGGAGAGGGGGGTCGTTAGATGATGTGTTCACTTCTTGAAAACTTGTAAACCCTTTTATACCCGAGCTGGTTTTGTACCGCTCTTTTCGTGTAGATATATACACTTTTACGATCCATGTTCTGGCTTGAAGTGTCGTGTCTTTCTCGTGATTTGAAGCATGAACTTAATCTCAGTATGTGAACACTTTCAAACAAGACTTAAAGATCATGGTTATCTGGATATCGCAAGAGAGACTGACTAGTACCGAAGCCATAGGCAACCTACATCAACGACGATGAAGGCAGCACCGCATACATAGAACCACAGAGCAGGTCCGAGTCCAGGGAACCACGCCAGACATGACCATCCCAAACCACACAAGTCCTCGCCGGGAACCTCAGGGGTACTTTGCACCACCAGCCGATACATACATACGCAAACCCCAGACCAATCAGCCAAAGTAATCCACCTCATCGAACCTTAATCCATCCCACCCCCTACCAGCCACCCCTACGCAAAAGCCCCTCAAAAGCCCGCCGATGCAATTCCAACCCTCCATCCTCCTCCTTGCGAACGTCCACCTTCCTCACCCACTCCCCGTCCTCGCCCTCAACCCACTCCCCCCTCCCTCGCCCACACCTCTCAACATCCATCAACGCACTCAAAACCGCAACCCTCTCCACACTCATGCCCCTCTCCTCAGGCGCCCTCAGCACCCCTTCCCTATCCACCCAACAGTTCTCCAAATCCACCGGCCCTAAAGGTGGCAACGCCACTCCTTCGTGCTCGGAGAAAGCGTAGGAGTAGGAGGGCGAGCGGACCTTGGCGAGGACCTGCGGCATGGAGATAGCGGGCGTGTTGAAGGGGAGGAGGGTGATGGGGCTTTTCTGTAGCGATGGGTGGGATCTGCTGGAGGTGGAGGTGTTGTGGGAGCGAGACTTTATGGACCGGTGCGGTAGATGCTCGAAGCGACGGGGGAACGCAGCCATGGAGTCCACAATCTGTTTGATCCGCGTGCCGTTTTCAACGTCCGTCATGTGAACGCCGTCTCTCTCGGCCTTGGTCTTCAACGCGTCTTTGTCCTTCACCGCGTTCACCCCGTCTCCGTCGACAAGCTCAGCTCCCGGCTCATCCTCAGCCGGCACAACCTCCATTCCCACGCCGCTATCGCCTCGTTCCCTGCCCGCCGGCGCCTGAGTCAAGCTCCCCTGCATCTCCGTCGTCCATGCAGGCGTCGGTAGTAATGGTGTCCCTTTTCGTGAGGACGTGGGGGCATTGGCTGACTCTATCGTGTTGATCCTGCCGTGGGAAGATGTCGATTGAATGTTGAGGTGTCCAGCACCATGTTTCGCTGCTTCGAGACTCAAACGCCGCGCTGTGCCGTCTGAGCTGCGACGCTGCGACGGCACAACGGATGGCATCAAGAAGACTTTCTTGCTGGGCGGTGCGCCATGCTCGTTGCAATCTAGGGCAGACACATCGAGCGGGTGCTTGCCCAGGGCCGACGGTACTCGCAAGATGGGTGCTGACATGGGACGTGGTAGCGATGATGGCGTCGAATTATTGAGTAGGTGCTGGCGACGCAGGCGTTCACGATCCTTTTGCGAGAGGGAATATCCATCATGGTCCAAGAAGGGCGATGCCGTAGCGTTGCGGTTTGCTGGACCTAGTGCCGGTGTTGAAGACCTGACTTGCGATGGTCCCGGAGAAATGAGTGGTTGACGGGAGTGAGTGGATATTTGCTGGGAAGAGGGTTGTGCTCTTCGCGGAGAGAACGGGGCGAGTGGATGTCCCTGGGGCAATAGTGACGGACTGAGGTTAGATGGAAGACGTGTGGCCGTGGTCATCATTGCTGAGGACTGGTTCGTACCAGGGCTACCAGCCTGAGGCCTCTGCATGACCCCAGTGGGACCTTGCTGCTGGCTGTTTAGGTTCAAGCTTGGTTTCGACCTATTGTTCGACGCCGTTGCACCATCGACCTGGAAAATTGGCGACGGGATGGTCTTGCCAGAAACAGCAGCCTGTGTCTGCTGAGAACCCTGAACGGGAGGTTTCTGCGAGAGACTGCCGTGATTGGGGATTGCCATCGCGGGAGGAGTCCCTGGTAAATGGACACCTCGCGCCTGAAGATGCTGTAATAGATTCGCGCGTGCAATTGCACTTGGACTCATCATGTCCATATTACCACTGGCGTTGGGCATATGATTAGGAGACATGGCGTTGTTACTCGGAACCGGAGGCTGGCCTGGTCTCTGGCTGATATGCATATACGCAACCGGTGCCTGCATGCGATTCTGCTGATTCGGGGGTCCCATTGGTGTCGGATTGACATTGCGTAGTCCTAAGCGAGGGTCGCCATGGTGGTTAAGGGCAGGTGAAGAAGCAGAGGTGCGTACGTTGCCTTGGCCATGTTGAAAACCCTGCTGTGCTACCGCCTGTTGTTGAAGTTGACTCGGATCTGCGATGACCGTCGAGGTTGGCATTTGCGAGTTCGAATCCGGCGGAGCGAATGAGCCATCCATCATGCTCTGTAGATAGCTCATGCTGCCCTTGCAGGTTTCCTCTGTGCGGATGGTCAGTCAAAGTCCATTGCAGATGACCCCGAGAGCAAAGTTGTTGTAAATCCCATTGTAGTGGTGCCTGAACTGATTGTGTGTTGATATCGGGGTGAAAGAGCGTCCGGGAAAGAGTGGTTGGCGGCAACGAGGTGAAGGAGATTTACGCCTACAAGGTGCTCTCACCCGTGAGCACGCAATTTTATAACAAAGTAAACGCAAACAAGGTAATAAGACTCTGCGAGGTATCTGGAGGTTTCCAATTACAGCGGTGTGCGGGTGGGGTCTTCAGGATCGCAAAGTGTATCTAGGTGTGTGAGACCTTGGTAGCCGACTTGATTAAACACGCCTGTATACCAGAATAGACAGTCATTGCATTCGCTCTACTTGTGAATAGAGGTACACACTGGAGCAGTCAGCAAGCCAACTCTGCAAAGAGTGATGCGAATCTCGATTGAATCTTGTTGATAACCCTGTCTTAACTCCAAACCCGAGTCCATGCCATAATATGGTGATGCTCCACGCCCCGGCCCGCAAAGCGCTACCCACACAGTCCAAAACACAACGTCCTCTCTCTTCTCCACATATTCGTTGTCCCGTCGCATCGTGCCGCCACCGGCCCGTATAATCCTCTCACACGTATCCTGCGCCACCAGTTAGCCCAACCAATTCTTCCAACACAAGTTCGGATCAATGCCTCACCTTTCCGCGCGCCCTGGAAAAAGAAGCGCACAACGAAGACCTGCAGCCCCGCCATCGTCACCATAAGCGCCACCTCCATCAAACTGAAGTTAAATATGCGCTTCTCCGTCGACTTGACCGTGCTGAAGTTGCGGTTCTCGCGCGTGCGGAAGTACTTCTGGTTGCGGGAGATGGTGGAGAGCTGGGCGGAGAGCTTGAGGAGGGATTCTTCGAGGACCGAGGTCTGCTCGGGGGAGGAGCCCTGCTTGGAGGGGAGTTGGGCGCGGGATTCGTTTTCGACCTGGCGAGGGCGAGAGTCAGCGCATTGCTAGAGACCGGTCGTACGGCGAGGTACTCACAGCAATCTCAAAGTCCACCATCTTCTCCGCAAACGTGCTCATCTCATTGTTGAAGCAGAACCGGTATTCCCCAGGCTCGGTGGCCGTGAACACAAAGTCGCCCTGCCTCTCCTTGGTTCCGTCCAGAATGACCCTCTCGTTGGGACCTGTCACCGAGTAGTCGACATCGAAGGAGCCGCCAGATTGCACCTAAACCACCCGTGTCAGCCCACAGCACTCCTTCCAGCATGATTCCTGCTTCCATTGACACCAGGGGTTTATGTTGAAACCCCAGGGCAAATTCGAGAGCACATCTACTCCAGGCTAACGTACCGCGAAGTAAAAAGCCACCTTCGTGCCCTTGTGTTCCACCTGCGAAAAGAAGCACGCCCGCTCGTTCGCGTCCAGCTTGTAGGTGAGCGCCGTGGCCGACACAACCGATGCGCAGTAAGTCAGCAGCCCCGCAAGGGCGAGGAAGGTCCGCATCGTGTGGTGGTCGCGTGCCGAGAACCGTCGTGAGGTCTGATATGTTCAATCGTGGGAGTGATGTCGATGTTCCGAATCGCCAGCCTGGCCCCAGCTAGTGAAGAACAACGCTAAGCCTATCTTGGCCGCAACCCCGAAGCCTCTTGAACATCGAACCAACGTCGGGGCACGAAGTCACACTTTGCGAAGCTCATCGAGAGGGATCTCAGTGTCCAATTTCTCAAGGCAAAAGCCGGTCAATCGTACAAACTCAACGCCGTTTGGTCGATCTTCATTCAACTTGCTCCCAATGTCCGCAGCAAGTCGGCTCTGGAATGCTTGGTTGGTTGGGTTAGGAAATAATTCCACTATGAAAGACTACGGACTGCCCAAGAAGAACCCAATGTACGACAAAAGCCATCCTATGCACATTCCTTGGCACTAATCCATCAACTCCCCAATTGATGAGTCTACCTCAGTTGCCCATCCATCGGTCTGGCTGTCCTCCAGAAACGCACTTTCGAAAGCCTTCTGCTGCTCATCCTCTGCATTCTCGCTTTGGGCACAGTCTAGATCCCGCTTGTGTGGACTCGCCCTTGCATACTTACCCTCTAGGAACTCCATGTAGTTTCGTTGGATCTCGCGTTGAGTGAAGTTCTGTGCTGTTTCTGCTGAGGGCTGGGGGACGCTGCATTTCGGACTAGGATAGTCATGCGGCGAGTCGCTACCTTTGCGGTGTTGGAACACCATACGCTTCACACTACCTCTCTTTCGCAGAGCAGGCATGACCGTTGATCCCGGAACATTGGCTTCGTATGCGCGCGTACGCTTACGCGGAACGATTGACCCGACCTCGTCATTCAACTTATCGACCCAGCTCGGACTGCTGACGGCTAGTGGGGCATTTCGGAGAGCTTCGCCGGAACACGTTGTTAATATAGTCAGAGCAGGAAGATGCTCATCCCAGTTCCCTCCCACCGGGTTGTCGTCAATGTCCACGGTAGGCGAAGCGAAGTGAACGCCCGAGTCAATGCGCTTGGCGGGAGACGGGAGAGGGGTCACAGTTGGCGAGTAGACCTAAACGTTGGGGTACAAAGTCAGCAAAGCTCACGACAGGGGTGTCAGTGCCTGTTGTCTTGTACTGGGGCCGCGCTGTCTTGCGAGAGCTACGTACCGGCGTTGTACACCACCAGGCATCAGAGGTTCTCGATGTGTGTAAGACCGGTCGAGGCACCTGCGGCTCCCTAATATCGAGCCTGATATTGTAGCGACTGGTTCGCTCATGACGTACGCTCCCTGGAAACAGCAAGGTGCTCTTCACCGTGAGGATTGACTCCATCGCGCGACAGATGCGGCGAACGCTGTGTTGACTGTACGGGGTGGTTCGTTGAGCCTTGCTTGGCGACGTACAGTCTGTTTGCCACGACTCGTTACTTGGTACGACGGTCCGAAAGCATTCTTTCCTCGGATCCCACGTCAAAGCTGACGAGTGGGCAGTAAGCTCGGTGTGCTCAGGAAATTGCGGGAAGCCTGAGGTAGCACCGATGGTAGGCGCGTGTTCTGGAGCAATGGTGAACTCGGCTCCAGGCTGGAGGGTGGCGGTCAGGTGGGGAAACAGCACGTGCGGGCGCTGCCAGAGTATCTCGGCAACTACTTGAAGCTCATCGCCGATGCGCGTGTAGCTTATATTGGTCTCGACATTGGGCCGTGCATCCCGAAAGCAGTCGTGGGTCCGTACGAAGTTGTAAACCATGCCCGGAAGATCCCCGGTTGATGAGAACCAAGAGACTTGTAATCCGTATGAGGGTGTCAAGTATATGGACGTGATCATATCATGGACGAGGCGCCAGAGGTCAACGGCAATTATGCAGCGCCACGGGGAGTCGCATTCGGTCGGGTCGACTGTCAGCGACGGGACGCCTGCTGGAGGGAGTCAGCATGCTAATGAATAGGGTGCAGTAGACATCGGTGGCGCTGACGGTGGAAAGCGTGTGAGGGATGTGCTCGGTAGGATTGGCTGTGCCGTCGGATCGGGATTCAAGATTAGGGAAAATATGTGCAGACATACCATCAAGGACAGTCGCCCTTACACCCTCCTCGAGCTGCTCGCCCAAAGCGTCACCGAGCAGACGCTTCCACAAGGCAATATCGGCCGCTTGGGTGTAGGAAAGACCTTTCCAGCAAGACACAACGTCCAGGCGGTTCACATTGTTAGCCCTGATAAAGGGCGGTCGGCGTACTTCCGGACAGTAGATATCAGCGATCTTGAGGCCAGCCTCACCGGGTAGGCCGCGAAAGTCCACGTGGACTGTGGCGTCCGGGGATGATGGGTAGAGTTTCATGGGGCTATCGAGGTGTTGCGCTCCAGGTGGTGACGGGTGGGTGTGCGGCTTACGGTGTGAGTAGAGCAGCTCAACACGAGGGAGAAGACGATGGCTTACATGTCCAACGTAATCTGTCCCCAAATCCATGCTTCGGTAATGCGAACAGCGCGTTGAAGGTTAGCGAGACAAGCAATACACAGAGTTGGTGTGGATGGACAGCTGTGTACGGCCTGGCTCAAACGACCAAACGACACCGATCGGGTAAGCAAACACTGCAGGCTGGGGGTCCTGGGCAGCGACTTCTATATCGCGTCCATGGTGGCACGCGTGGTCAAACTGCAGTGATTAGAAGGTGCAACTTCGATATGGCAAGCGACATACCGTTCGTTCTTGTTGCCTAGCTTGGATATCTGCAAGAAGGCATCGACGCCAAAGCCCTCGAGACTGTGAATCTCAAGGCTACCAGCCCAGTATTCTAAAAAAACACATGTTAATATCCCGCGTGTGCTCGCCGCTGCAAGAGTACCTACCAGCGTACACTCTGGACATGGGAAGGCCAATGCCTAGGCGAAGGTTGGGCGGGCGACTTGTGAGCGACGACAAAGAGCCATGTGGCAGATTGGTATCGTTTGTGGCAGCTTTCTTGCTGTGACTCTCCATCTCCGCGGCAGGTTCGCCTGGGATCTGCAGCTCCTGCAGTGTTCCTAGCAGCTTGGGTACACGGGCCAAATTTTCTAGCCTCTTCTCGCGACGAGGTCCTTTAGTGAAGCTCCACAGATGTGGCAAGAGCTCGTTCGGGATGCCACCGCCCTGGTCGGATATTCTGATGATGACATGCTGCGATGTCTCACAAATTAGTACCTCGATTGGTGGCGGCTTGGCGTCTTTGAACTTGCGCTGCTCGATGACAGCCTGGATCGAGTTCCGCAAAAGCTCGCCGATGATGTACTCGAGATGGCTGAGGATATAAGGAAAGGTAGCCTCAAGGTGACCGTTGATATTGATGTCGGGAAGCTCGAGGTGTGAGCCGTGAGCACGCTTGACCAGCTCTTGGGTCGTCTTGCCGCAGCGCTCGACAATCTCCTTTGCGTTGCACTTGAGGAAGATCTCGCCCACGGTCTCGGCGTTGGGATCGTGGAGTGGCTGGGCGTGGGGAAAGTGCCATGGGGAGTTGAAGGTTTCGGTAAGCGCGAGATGCTGCTCGGCAATGACGCGCCGCGAGATGCGCTATCCCCGTCAGCACATGGTCTATTCACTCGAGCACTCAGGAGCCAAGTGTCGTACCGATCGCAGCATGGTGTGGATGAACTTGTCCGTCTCCTCGGCCCTCATCAGGGCCCGCACCTCGAGCACGCCAATAGCCAGCCTGGGTATGACGGTGGCATGCTCTCGCAGCGTCTCTTCCAGCACCTTGCAGTAGTTGTCGTTGTCGTCTAGCGAGCGGATCTCTGGCATGTGGCGGAAGCGCTCAAAGGCACGCAGGTACAGCTCGTAGACATGGGCGAGGTGTGGGTTGGCGACGACGACGTAGGGCAGCGTCTGGATGTCGCGCAGACGATGGGCTATCCTGCAGGCCGTGAGCTGGGGCACTATGGATGCCAAAGGACAGGAATTGGGTCACCTCGTGGGCAGCTCGAGTCGACAGTAGTTGGCCGAGTCGAGCAGGCGCGACTCGGTCAGAGTGCGCCCGAAGTAGGTCAATTGGCGCAGGCTGATGGGCCTGGCTTCTCGCTGCACCCATCTACGTAGACGTCAACGCATGGCCTACAGTGTCCATGTCCGGCAGGTCATACTCGTCCAGCGCCGATGACGGCCGCCATGTCGGCGCCACGGTGGTGGCATGCGCGTGTCTCTTCACGCCGGAGCGCGGCAAAAAGCGGGCGGAAGCTCTACCAGGGAGGCTGCAACGGGCTCCGCATGCGAGCAGAGTGTATTGGCCCATGGCGGGCGTGGTGGGAGCTTGGGAAGATTGGTGGTGGGGAGGTCGAGGCGGCCTCTGATCACGGGCCGCATAAGACGCAGCGAAGAGAGCAGCGCACAACAACCAACCCCGGCTCCCGCCGTGACACGACCACGGAGAAGGGCAGACATGGTGAAGCAATGCGCCCTGTGATTGGCAGGCGGCCTACGAAGCACGAAGTATGCACATGTCCGTTGCCGTGAGATTGAGTCGAAGGGACGCCGTACGCCAGTCGCGGCGGTGCCATGTTTCCCCACGCCGTTGCTTGTGCATGACGTTTTTCCGACTACGGGGCGACAACCTTTTGCTCCATCGACACTTCTCCCCGCCAAGCAGGCTGCCTCGCAATCCTCAACACCATTCACACGCAGCACCCTTTGCGCAGACACGGGCAGCATCGACTCGCCTGCCATCTCCAGGTGCAAGGGCAGAAGCTTACGGCGCCGAATCGTCATTGTCCAGTGCGGCACTACCGCCACCTTTAGCGAAGCGAGGAACGCGATCCGCAGCAACGGCGACTCTCCCCTCCAGACCACTTGCTACCTCCTCTCCGGCACCCGCTTTCTTCCCTCGGCGACTGGCGCGCGCAACACTGCTCCTGTGAAAGACAAGCTCGCATCCGCTTTCACACCGCCGCCCGCCGCCTTCACTTTCCACTGCTTTCCGCCGCGCCGCCAACATGGATCAAGTAAGCTTTCCTCCGAGGCACATGTCTCCCGCCGCCGCCTTTGATGCCGCTATGCTGACCGCAATCGCGTCCCACAGCTCGGCAGTGATATGCTCGTGGACCCCGAGTTCGACGAGAAGCAGGATGTGGCCATCATCACCCCCGAGTCCGACGATGCCATGGACGAGGTCGACGCCGAGCCAGAACCCCGCGCCGACGAATACGAAGCTTTCATGAAGAAGCACATGGCCGAGTTACCAGACCAGGAGACAGAAGCCGAAGTACACAACACATGGGAGATTCGGGATTGGCGGACTCTCACTAGGCGTGAGCATGGTCCGACCTTTGACTGCGGCGGGAATCCCTGGCGCATCCTCTTCTTCCCCTATGGCAACAACGTCGACTTTGCCTCCTTCTACCTCGAGCAAGCCCACGAGGAAAAGAAAGTCCCCGAGGACTGGTACGCCTGCGTGCAATTCATGCTGGTGCTCTGGAACCCCAACGACCCCACCCTGTTCGTGACGCACTCCGCAACCCATCGCTTCACCGCCGACGAGGGAGATTGGGGCTTTACGAGATTCGCGGAGCTACGTAAACTCTTCAGCCCATCATGGGACGACCGGGGCCGGCCTATGGTGGAGAACAACGCCGCCAACGTCACGGCATATATACGAGTCCTGAAGGACCCCACCGGCGTCCTGTGGCACAACTTCATAAATTACGACTCCAAGAAGGAAACCGGCATGGTCGGCCTAAAGAACCAGGGTGCAACATGCTATTTGAACTCTCTTTTGCAGTCTCTATTTTTTACGAATGCGTTCCGAAAGGCAAGTCTCTTTTCTTGCACTCGTACGCATTAAGCTGACCGTCTCAGGCCGTATATCAGATACCCACCGACGAGGACGAGATTCGCAACAACAGTGCATACGCCCTACAACGTCTATTCTACCTTCTGCAGACTTCGACGACTGCCGTTGCGACCACTGACCTTACCCAATCCTTCGGCTGGGACTCAAAACAGATCTTTGAGCAGCAGGATGTACAGGAGCTGTCGCGAGTGCTTATGGACCGCCTCGACGAGAAGATGAAGGGGACCGACGCCGAAGGCGCGCTGGAAAGGATGTTTGTCGGCAAAATGAAGACGTACATCTCGTGCATCAACGTGGACTACGAATCCTCCAGGATAGAAGACTTTTGGGATATCCAACTCAACGTCAGCGGCAACAAGAACTTGGACGATAGCTTCAAAGACTACGTGCAGGTCGAGACCATGGAAGGAGAGAACAAGTACTTTGCCGAAGGATATGGTCTACAGGATGCAAAGAAAGGTGTCATATTTGAGTCGTTCCCGCAGGTTCTCCATCTCCAGCTCAAGCGCTTCGAATACGACATTAACCGCGACGCCATGATGAAAGTGAACGATCGCTACGAATTCCCCGAAATCTGGGATGCTACGCCGTACCTCTCCGACAATGCCGATCGGTCAGAACCCTACATATACCATCTACACGGAGTCTTGGTCCACAGTGGAGATCTGAATGCCGGTCATTACTACGCATTCTTGAAGCCCGACAAGGAAGGTCCCTTTTACAAGTTCGACGACGACAGGGTAACGCGAGCTACAAAGCGGGAAGCGCTGGAAGAAAACTTCGGTGGCGACTACACCCAAGCGAATGGTAATGTCGGCCAGCGAAATCCCTATACACGCACATGGTCTGCCAAGCGCTCCATGAGCGCCTACATGCTGGTATACATCCGCGAAAGCCGGTTGGATAACATACTGATGCCTGGAACCGACGTCGAGGCCCCACAGCATCTTGCCGAGCGGATAAAGGAAGAAAGAGCTGCGTTTGAACGCCGAAGAAAAGAGCGCGAAGAGGCTCATCTCTACATGGACCTCGCAGTCGCTTCCGAGGAGAACTTTAGATTGTACCAGGGGTTCGACATAGTGCCTTGGAAAGCGGAAACCGAGTCCCCGGCCAATCCTAAGGTTTACCGCGTACTACGAACGACAACAGTCGCAGAGTTTACCAAGACGGTTGCTGAAGACCTGGAGCTCGAGCCAGACATGATCCGCCCTTGGGCCATGGTCAATCGACAGAACGGCACTGTGCGCCCCGACGTTCCTATTGCATTCCCGGACATGACGGTTGAAGAAGCTTCCACCAAATTTGGCACCAAGACGGCGCAATTTCGTATGTGGATTGAAACGGCCGAGGGTCGCGATGCAGACGGTGCCCCTCTATTCGGCGACAAGGACGTTGACATCAAGAATCCACAGACCAACAAGCCAATGATGCTTTTCTTGAAGCATTTCGACGTCAAGACACAGAGCCTATTCGGTATCGGTAATTTCTACGCTACGTCTCAAGACAAAGTCAGCGATCTTGGTCCCCAGATATGTAAATTGATGGGCTGGCCAAGCTCAACGCCGTTCAAGCTTTCCGAGGAGATCAAACAGAGCATGATTGAGGGCATGAAGCCTAAGATGACTCTCGCCCAGTCAGAGATCCAGGACGGTGACATCCTCACCGTGCAACGAACATTGTCTGACAAGGAGGCAAGCCAAGTCCAACTTGCTGGGAGCTACGTCGATGCGAAAGAGTTTTACGACTATCTTGTCAACCGCATCACCGTCGAATTCATACCGCGCAACAGCGAAGATGATACGCTTCCTACCTTCTCGCTGACTCTGAGCAAGAAGATGAGCTACGATCAGTTTGCCGCCAAAGTTGCCGAGCACTTGAAGACTGAGCCCACCCATCTCCGATTCACCACGGTGACGAATGCAGGGAAACCGAAGCAAACTGTCAAATACGCGCCGCAAGGCCCGTTGAACACCATACTGTACCCGTCACCGTACAACTACGGCGGTCAGACCACGCAACGATCCGACGCGCTCTTTTACGAAAAGCTCGAACTGAGCTTGAAGGAGCTCGAGCAGCGGAAGGCGATCAAAATTACCTGGCTTCCAGACGGTCTCAGCAAAGAAGAGGATTACACATTAATGATTCCAAGGACCGCCCAGATAAGCGACCTTCTGGAAGCCCTTCAAAAGAAGGCTAACATCAGTGATGAGGTTGCGGAGAAAGTCCACGTTTACGAGGCTCAATACAACAAGTTCCTCAAACCTCTCAACTCCGACTTCCAAATCATGGGTATCGGCGAGTACCTGACTCTTTACGCGGCAGCTTTCCCCGAAGTCGAGTCAGCGAAGAAGATTCAAGTGTTCCATTTTGACAAAGAGCCCGCAAAGGTTCACGGCATTCCATTCCAGTTCCCACTAAAAGAGGTGAGCGCTATTGGACCCACACCAGCATACCATGCTAATATGTTACAGGGCGAGCCATTCACCGAGACCAAGCAACGCCTTTCGGACTTTACCAAGATCAAGGGTAAGCAATTTGATAAGATCAAATTTGCGCTCGTCAGCAAGCCCCAATACTCACGACCGGAGTATCTCGAAGATGGTAAGAAGTTTGCACAGAACGTCGAGAAGTACCTTCTAATCAACGCACAGACGATGTTATCTGGGATCTGATCGACGGGAGAGACGACATTGCCCTCGCCATGGACCACGCAAACAAGTCACGAGGCTTCTGGGGCAAATCCGACTCGATATTCATTCGATAAGTGGTTTGAGTGGTTCTCCAACTGGGGCATTTGGCCCATGTACGTTTACATAGGAGCGAGCTACTGTTTTCCTGGGACTGGCGCACGGTGGCAGCATACATGCATGGGATGGATGCTTGCTTACCATTTCTTTGGACATGGTGTGCGTCTTTGTGCATATATAGACACCGACGGAGGGCTTCTGCGGCCGCGGAACCGCGAGGCCGAGTGTGTTGCGGATGCGCAAGCTGAGCAGCCTTGGGTGGCGTACCGTAGATGGTGTTTGGATCAGCGTTAGGGTGTCGTGGTGTATGGTAGCATCTTGAAGCTGGGAATGAAAAAAAACCTGCTTTGTGCTTTTGGAAGTCTGTATATGGTTACTTTCGTGGCAGTGAAGATCGCGTGTGAGAACCTTCCCGCTTCGTCGATGTGTTGACTTGTGGGCAGACATGGACGGAATGACGGCTTAATTATTTGAGATATCTCCTCAGCGAAGTCGTCCACATCTCACATCAAATGCACCCAACTACTTTCTCTGTAGCTTTCCCCACGATGACGTCGTATAGATACGTTCACCGCGGACGAGACTGCCACAATACGAGCTGCCCCGCGCGTGTGGCTCTCTCGGTGGGGTTTTCACCGATAGGTGATGTGTGAGCGCCGGGAAAGATGGGGAAGTACGGTATGACAATGCGAGGATGAGACAGAAGTAACGCGTTATTTCCGCCCTCGCAGCCCTCGACGTTGGCGACGCCGACGTCGATGGTGAGGTGTTCGAGGAGAAGTTGTACTAGTATGAGGGGGTTCTTAGCACCGAGTGGATCAAGCTGGGCCATTGGTTAAGGGACAGCGGTGGGGATTGTGAACAATCGTTTCATAGAGCGTTGGTAGGGGATGTAAGGCGCTCTTTGAAATGGGGTCGTTTTTCCGGATGCGTACGACCAGCAGTAGATTGAATGCAAATGCACGTTTACCCTTTGCTAATGTGACTGATTCTGCCTGTAAAAACGATAGTATCCTCCCGTAAAACGAAAGTATCCGCCCGCTAAGATGACAATACCCGCCCCCGAAAACGACAGCATCCGCCCGCTAAGATGACAATATCCGCCCCTGAAAACGACAGCATCCGCCCGCTAAGATGACAGTATCCTCCCGCGAAAACGACAGTATCCGCCCGTGAAAACGACAATTTTCGCCCGCTAAAACGACAGCATCCACCAATTAAACCAATCTTCACCCCCATCGCAAACACGTGCAGCGGAGCACAAACGAACCAAAGATTACAAAGCACAACAGACCATCCTAGCCTCTCATCTGCAACCCACCGGTGCCCCTCTCCTGCATAATACGCAAGAGCTGTGTCTGCATCCATGTATCCATCGCACCCTCTTCCATTTGCCTTGTCTGCTCCGCATTCGCTCGCCACTGCTCCTCATCCATATCGTCATCCTCACCTTCGGCATCCATATCCCCCTCGTCAGTCTGGACGTTGCACTCCTCGCCAATCTTGCCCCTGTTCCCATCGTCTTGCGAGTCGGCACCCACACTATCCTTTCTCTCCTCACTAGCATCTTCCCTCTTCACACCTGTCTCCATGCCCATCCATGAAGGCATTTCAAGTGCGAGAGTCGGCGACGAGACGGGTGTGTTGTTCCGTAAGACAGCATGCTCGGGTGGGAACGACGCTATCTGCATTTGCACGTGTAGGATGCCGTCTGCGGCCTGGATGATGCTTCTTGCTACCAAAGCCTTCCCGTCGATAGTGACGCCACGGATGTAGTCAGGCGGGATGTATTGGTAGGTAGGAGCGAGAGGTTGTGGGTCTTGTTTGGTGTTTCGTATAGGGCGTTTGGAGCGCGGAGGAGAAGCCCAGGGCGAGTAGCGTGAAGATGGGAGCTGGGGGTCGTTAATGTACGGGTGGTATCGGTTTGGGCGGGGCATGGCGGCGGCGGAAATTGGTGATGTGTTGATTTCTAAGTCGGAGGGTGTCGGGGGTGTGAGAATTAGGTCTGGGATGAAGGAGTGATGGCGGTGACGAAGGCGAGTGCGTCTTAGGGGCGAAATGGTGATGGAACTGAGGGTTTTGTTTCTTAAGAAGTAAAAACTTGTTGATGTGAAGGAGGGCTGAAGGAGGGCTGAAGGAGGGCTCAAGTGATGACAGTGATGGTAGTGAAAGACGGGCCACATAACCTGATCTATATATCACCAAATTCCCGATGATCAGTACTCTCCATGAACACCGATCGTACCACGCCACAGATCCAAAAACGCCCTACGCGTCTGACCCATGTCTACTAAAGCCAAAATAAACGCTATCAAAATAGCGGACAAAGGAAATCGGCGCACGTACGCTGCCGCGTCTCCAACAAATTTCCCGCACGATCAGCGACCCAACGCAGTGCATAAGCGCGCGTAAAAACAGACAAGATCAACGATTGGTAGAATCTTAAGAATCATCCTACGAGGTGTTGATCTTGCTGATGACAGTTCGTGATCAGGGAGCAGATATGTTCGAGATGGGGGCTGCTGCGCCACCTTAGCCAATGGGGGATGCAGGTCTTAGGCGCGCATCCGAAGTATTGGGTTTACGCGCTGTCGGATGTAAGGCTCGCCGTGCATCTGACATCCGTTAGTCTGTGAAACGGGCTCGAGGGAAGCATGGGGCGCAGTCGGTTAATTGAGGGTTGGCGAATGCATTGCTTTCGAGGAGATCGCATGCGGTGTCTGTGTGCTGCGGGAACTGCGCCGTTATACATGTTCCGGTAAAGATGTGTATTGAACATTGTGACATATAGGGATGCTAATATACAGGGTAAAGTGAGCGTGTTGGTGAGGACCATCGGGCGAACGTGATACATGCGGTGCTCTTTTAGGTTCGTACATCGTTCTCATGACCTCGATAATGATACATGCAATACATAAGGACATTGAAGAAAAAAAGCGACCCAGGTTGGCCAATGTTAGGCTGATAAAAACGCTCGCCGTCAAGGGGCGACGATTCAAGGCGGAAAAGCAAAGAGAGAGAGAGAGATCTCATTCCCTTACATCATCACGTCCGCGTTTATCATTCTCGGGCATTTTTGGGTCCGTCGTACCGCAGATCATGGTCTTAAACATGCTCTCGATGGGTGTTCGCAGACTGCGTCAAGCAAGATATACCTTCCTGGTCGTATACGTGCAGCCACTGCATCTTGCTGTCCGACCCATCCGGACGACCAATGTGCATGTCCGCTAGGTCAGACATGCTCGCAGAGCTTATGCGGAAGATCAGAGCGCCGGTCTCATCGTGTGAGAGGATGCCCTTTCCAGAAGACGTTCTTGCCCAATGGATCAGGAAAGCTTCCTCTTCGGTGGCGAGGATCTTAAACCGTCGAAAGATGTCGTGCTCGGAACCGCCGCCAATGGGTCTCCATCGGTCGAAAGGTTTGGCGCATGGCGAAGTCTGAGATTTCGGGATCTCAACCCCGGGATATCCTTTTTCGGATATGGTCTTTGTCGAAGGCACAGGGAAGGTGGTTGGCTCGGGGTGTGAGGAGTGTGCCGAGGGCACTGTAGCTAGCTCGAGTATCGGCGAAGCGGATCTGTTCATCGTTCCCGATTGTAGAGGTAACTGAGGGTGTGATTGACCTCTGAAAGTAGGAAGATGATGAATAGAAGGGAAAATAGCAGTGTGACTGCTGGGAGCTCGCAGAAATAGCGGTGAATGATGGAAGCTAAAACTGGAGGATGAAGTCTTTGAAGCCTTAACTAGACATACAACGTTACATACCACATGCGAAGCCCCGTCCATACCCCAGATTTACGTGCACATTTCATGTGCGTCCTTTCGTCGGTTGTACACATTCGCCCGTAATCGCTCATTGAACGCGACGCTCGCTCGCATCGGAACGTCGCTTACATTCCGCAAGGCACACAGCATATGCCTTGTGATCCTTCTGGCACAGCTGATTCCAAAGCGTGGTTGAAACTTGGCATGGCGAATGAGCGACTCTGGGGAAACGCATGGACTGCTGCATAGCCTGCATTGTGTGACGACCTTTCTCCTAAAGAGTGAAGCAAACTATGCGGTGGACCTGCAAGATGCCTAGGGATTCTGTCTGACTATCACAAAAGCGAACTCGACGGGCGGCTGCTAAGGGAGAGGCGATGTAACGCGAAATGTGCGCATGTGGTGCCCGCTGTCCCAGAAGTACATAGTATTCGACGTGTCCATGTACTGGCTAAAGCACCGTGAAAAATGTACATGTCGCGTCGAAAAAGGGTCGATGAGAGGAGGGAAAATCGTAATGGAGGGTAGATGTAGGTGCATGCAGACAAGGGATCTTAGCGCGCGCGGCGACGGCCCGCCAGCACTAGTGTTTGTGGCAACGCCCAGAACAGATATGCCGAAGGCGCTTACTCCATCCGGACTGCATGCTGGTGCGACACCACATATATCGAACAGCAATACGAGGGTTTGGAGGAGCACAGCAGAGACGGGATAGATTGACGTTGATACCTGCCTTTATCGGTGTGCGGCTGGCTAGCTCCGCAGGTGACAGGTGATTGACCGGTCGTACTGCACTCAAGCATGCAGGTCAAAAGCGATTGAACAAGAACAAGGCACGAGATTGACAGCAGATGATTGCGCTGGAAATCTCGGCCATTTTCCGGGGGTTCGGATCGGAGACCTTGTATAACAATAACGCGGTCATAGCAGGTGGTTGTGGAACATGACACGGATAGACATGAAAGAGAAGCCCCGAAAACCATGAACACTGATCTCTCTCTCTCTAGACTGAAAATGTGACATAACGCCAGACTTGAATCTCAATTTCTGCTCAAGGCCTGATAGTGTTCACACACCATCACTCGATATCTCATCAGAGTCTTCGTACCTGTCCACGTTCGCATACTGATCATGAACCCTCACATCATCCTTGACATCAACAGTACTGTATGGGTCGGCCACATTCTCGTTCCCGCCCACCATTGCGGCCTCGAACACGACCTGCACATTGAGCGGTCCAAACATCCTTGTAGTCCAGTATCCCCTGCTCCCTTTTGGAGCTTCCAACGTAAACGACCAACCGTCACTGGACATCGAAAGCCCCGAAGATGATCGTGCGAGTTGTTCACTCCGGTACTGCGCGTATGCTACCGAACAAGCTGTCGGGTTTGGGCCCCTTGCATTTGGCTGAGGAGCTGACCTTCCCTCACTGTTGCGATGGCCGTTCAGTATAGCGGCATCGAGGAGTTGTTGTTTGCGTGCCGGCTCCAAGTCGTAGGTCGATTCGTGAGCCGGCGGCATGCTTGGTGCACTTCGCTTCTGAACTCTGTTTGAGCGGACGGTAACCGGGCGCGATGGTGGTAAGACCAGAGGGCGGAGAAGTGTTGACAGGCGAGGAGTCTCGCGTTTGATTTGGTTGCTCCTTTGCAGTCGGGCTGGGAGCGCGGGATAATCTGTGGGAAGAGGATAGCGATCAAGGTTGATGGAGCCTGGTTGAGAAGTAGACATGATGATGTAAAGCCGGCCAAAGGTTCAGTGAATGTCAAAGTCACGTGATGGCCGAACTGATTGAGCACCGAAATGTGGATACTTAGTGAAGGAGTGGTAACACAAACCTATATACTTAGTGTCAGACGCAAGGTGTGAGCAACGTGGTCGTATACGAGTTTTGTTTTTGCACTTGCCCCGTTTTGAAGGTCGCGTTTGATCCTTTGTTGGGGTACTGAAATGGCATGATTATCGGTCCAATGGGGTCGGACAATTACCACTAATCTTCCGCGAAATCGGGTCGCATCATTGGTCAGAGGGCGAGACTTTATGCACCCAGGTCCTTGGAGACTTGGTCGGTGATGCGGCACAGCAGTCACCCTAGCTGGTGCCGGACTGCACGGGCTTTTCACAACTCTCCACCAAGCAGGAATCAGTTTCGAGGCAACAATAGACAGACTCGTTTGTTCGTGCTCGAAATTCAAGAATTGGCTCCGATTTTGCCTCGTTGCCAAACATTTCTCCTAGGTCGACGTCGCAGAATCATGGGTTCGCCGGAAGCATAACGAGAGTAGCTTACAGGTTCATATGTGGTCAGCAGTAGAATGGAGAGCAGCCGATCTCCATTAGCGATCTTCGGTCCAAGAGCCGAATCCTGGCGTCAAATCACATGATTGAAAGTTCATGCATGCAAGATCCGCGATTGATAGCTAAGCGCTCGCATAACTTCCTATGTAGGGCTACGAATACTTACTCGGGGTTGTGAGGCGTGGGAAGTAAGCTGATCTTCGAACTAGGAATATCGAGAGAGAGATGCCGACATATGCCATTAAGCCTGATGTGGAAAATCTATCTGCTTTTGCTGAATGCTGCCCTGGCTTGGTTCGCAGCGAAGGAGCAGCAAGCGGCGTAACCGGCTTCGCCATTGAGGCCGCATCGTTCAGGGTTCAAGCCGACTGACATGCCAACTGCGTCTTGAATACAAGATGTTGTCGTTATAGCTGCTAAAACACCAGATAGGCTATACCATCAACGTACCCAGACCTCAAAGAATTTGTCTCATGATCAATTTCGTCTTCCTGGTTCATCAACAATGCAGTTCTGGGTTCGAAGCAGATTGCGCATCTTGCGGTGTATGCGATGGCACACACCGTGAGTATGTCGGCGCATGTGCTGGGATTCCAATTCGTCATATAGGTCGCGTATTTTATCTGCTTTAAGATTCCGGCACAATACATTGGACGTTCTGTTCCACTTACCTACGTACACTACTATGCAATTCGGGATATGCGACGCTCCTCTTTATGGGAGCGTGGAGTGTGTGAAACCCCGAAGCTGCTGAGCCCATCTGGGCCCCGAGTTTGACAAATTAGGCCGTACGCCATGACAAGTAGAATGGGAAGCATAGAATAGTGGCATTGACACGCCCCACTTGAAGCATAGCAAAGCGCAGTTGGTCGCCTGTGACCTTGGGGTGGTAGTTACGGCGACCTTTAGCCATACCTCGTGAACTCCGGGCTCCGGGTAGACTTTCAATAGACTTTGACAACGCGTATGCGAAATTGGGTGCCGTGTGAGAAGTTGTCAATACGAGATCTGGCGGGATGGGAAAGCCCCGTACCATCTGACTAACATTGGTGCCAGCGGTCTTGACGCATGATTATGACTTGGAAAACAAACGGGAAGGGAAAAATGCTTCTCTGGTCAAGTTTTACTGGTCTGTCGTGCGGGGGAGCTGGAGAGATCTCACTGCAACTGGAATATACGCAATCACTAGCGCCGCTTCACAGGTGTGATCTTTTTTTACGCATCCAGAAATTACTCACACCTTTTTCCCCTCCCCTTTTCGTCCTTGACTTCCTTTGTGCCTCCCATCCGCTCTCGGTGAAACCACGCTCCATCCCCATCCCTTTTCCAACATCTTAGCAACCCATATACTGGCCACGCCGTGCACATCACACCAAAATGGACCACCCGAATAAAATTCCTGGACGGATATGAGATTCCGTTTCGTTTGGCAAGGGTGCGGGGATCTAATTGGGCTGCAAACCGTTGTTTCCTTTTCGTCCAACTCTTTTCATCGAATTAATTCTCCCCACTGATTGGGCATCGCCGCAGTGATGGACGACGAGGCTTGGAAAACGACCATTGTTTACTTTTTCGAAAATCTACTTTTCGACCCTATGTGTTCCACGTTCGACTGTGAACCATAGTTCAGCCCGTCTGTCAGGCAGTATTGGCCACTGTGCCGGCCTCGAAAATGCCTTTTCTACGTTTGACTCACAAACTGCCGCGGGTCCAACCGCGCAGCGGTTATCGTGAGATATATGCGCCCATTCAGAATCAGTAAATTGAGTGCTCGAGAACTGGTCCAGTGGATAGAATGGGTGTACCAATCATGGTGCCATGGTTCGAAAATGGGACCATTGCAGGTTCGTCAGTGATTGATTGTTGCAAATTTCTGTATAAGAATAGCTGCCACTGCTGCACGGAAGCCCTCCTCTTCCTATTCCAGTCTTGTGTTGCACATCGGAGCATACTGTCGTCCAAAGACCTCTGAGATACCACAACGCCCACACCTCTCAACTCTCCAAGACGACACTTCAACCCCAAACGCCACCTCTTCACAGTAAGCCGCTTCCGCCTACTACCCTTCTAACCCACCACTCATCAACACCAGCCGATACAAAGATGGACTTCGTCCGCTGTGTTCACTGCCACGAGGAGGCAAGCGTTTGCCGGTGCATTTGCCCTATGCCCACAGAGCCATGGGCAGATTACGACTTCTTGTCAAACTTCATCGAGACGCCATCTGAAGAGATGGGGAACAGCCCGCTCGAGGCTGTCAACCCAGAGCTGAGCTTTGAAGCTCAGTATTGGCAAACAGAGCTGTTCGAGGCGGGCGGCGCCAACACCGACCTCCACTCGTCCTCAATCACCCAGTCGCTGTTTCCGGGATTTGTCCCTTCGACCGGGGACCTCGACGATTCCTATTCCGAACAGCCCGGCGGCCAGTCACAGACGCCCAACTATGATACCGTTGACCCGACGCTGCCGTCAATGCCAACTCTTCAATACGCGCCAGCTTCATGGGAGATGTGGAAAGGCGTTGAGCACCATGATCTGCTGACTCCCCCGTTATCCCTGAACGGGGAGGCTGCAATACTGCAGCTAGCAGCAGCAGCCACTGCGCCGCCAGCGCCTCAATCCGCTGCACCGCCAGCAGCGCCCGGAAAGAAGCGACGGGGCCGCCCACTCGGCGTCAAGAACAGCCGCCCGCGGAGGGCGCCGGGCGAAAAGAAAAGAGAGCGGGACGAGATGGCGAAGAGGGGCGAGCTTCGGCGACCAGGTCGCCCACCCGGACGCACCGACGGCAAGGAGAGAGCAAAGGCCGGCCAGGGGCCCAACTACGAGTACCTCAGGCAGTACCGGGCGAAGAAAGCCGCCGAGAAGAAGCAACAGGGGAACGACGACGACGACAACAACAACACAACATCGAGTGTTTAGCCTCCTCCCTGTTGCTTCTTCTTGCCGGCTTCTTCACTTTTGTCGACATCACCACCGCCATCACCACTTTCGACAACACCCACCTTCTTCGGCATATCATCAGGATGCGGATTTCCCTCATGATGCCCATCTCCCCTCCACTTTCCCCACAATATCAACATGCCCAGTAATCCCAGCAAGACGGCAACGACCATCGGCGCGGCGGGATGCCTCATCTTCTCGAGTTTTTTGTCTTTTCGTCTTGGACTTTCGGAGTTTGGAATTTTGAACGGAATTTTGGAATGTGGGCGCAAATTCTATTTTGGTACCGAGAATTGTGAGAGTGATGTGTCTTTATAGACCGAACTCCGAAAATGGCGTTTTTGCTTCAAGTTCTGCTACACGAGCTTTAGTTTTTGCATTTTCACGGCGCATCAAGGCATTTGAGAAGATACCCAGGGATACAAACCCACGACTATGTAGTTTTAGCACGCAATGCCGCTTCCAAAAGTATGCTTTCGCTCGATGATCGTGATGCGCTGAGTGAGGTTGGGGAGAGACGGGTCCAAGTTCGGAATGCGATAGGTGTGGGGTTTAGCTCGCTTATTCAGCCTGCTAACCGCGTGGCAGGTGTCCGATTTCGGGTTCCTGGTGCGCAAGCGAAAGTTAAAATGGACGACGAAGTGGGAGCACGCGGAGAAATGGTGATGAACGGTAATCGGCGTGGTAAGGGACATGGTGGTGCGGGGTGTGCGAATCGGTCTGCCCCATGAATGTAAGAAAGGCGATGGTCTTTATATGCGCCTTCAGAGATGAAAAACAAGAATTTCAATTGCGCGACTAGGATTGGAATGCCGCATGATACTACAAAGGGTGTACTCGCTACTATGCGCGCGAGGTGTGCGTTGATAATTGATATATCACATACGCATGATTCGACGATCGCTACTACACATAAAGATGCATCCCTGAAAGACAAGATTCCAAGTGCATTCATGGACGGACTGCTGCTTGAGTTCGTCCCACCCAGCCTAACCGCTCCGCCAACATCTCCCAGACCGGCTCGGCGCCAACACGACCTACACTCCTCAAGCCAGCCGTCACAAAAGGCAGCAAACGCTCATACTCCTTGTTGATCGTTTCCAAGCTCTCCTCGAAGCTTGAAGAAGCAGGGACCGTGGAAGCTGCAGGATCATCACTTCCAGCACTGTCACCATCGGAGTCAGAAGAGGAGTCTTCCACGACGGCGGGAATAACGCTCTTTCGGCGCGAGGACTTGGAGAACCTTGATGTCTTCGTGGATGATGCGCTCCGGGAGGCCGGAGCAGGCCGCGTGGAGGACGTCGCTGCGTCATTGGCAGAATGGGCTTCTGCAAAAGAGACCCCGAGATCGAAAATTTGGATAATAGCCTTGTGTATAGGCTTTAAGTTTTCCGAAAGCAAAGCTTGCTCCTGTAGCCTTGCTACATACTTCATGTGTATGCTCGCCATCTCGTCTATGTCCTCTGCCTTGGCCATGGTGACGATCATGTCTTCAGTGCTCAAATCTATAACGGTCTCGGTAAGGTACGAGCGCATTATGTCTGCGAACCAGATGAGTCGTTGGCGAAGCTTGTAGCTCGTTTGTCGACTCCGAGGCTTCTTCATCTGCTGGATTGATCGGGCCGACACGCGTTGAACGAGATACTTCGTTCGATACGCCTGGAGTAAGAGCGTGAACATCTGTTGGTAGATGGGGATAGAGGAGCGCTGAATGATGTTCATGATGGGCCAGGGGATCTGTCAAAGGTCAGCATAATCGTCACTAGCTACAAATAAACAGGCTGTACTCACGGCGTATTCAAGGTATACATTCCCTAGCATTTTGACGGACCCGCCTTGCGACTTTGATCGCACCGACCGCACGACGACCTTATCAGCGTGCGTTCGGCCCAGCACCAGACCAAAAATCCCACGAGCCAACTCAGTCAACAGGAATCGATCGTTCCATCCTCGCCGACCCTCATTCATGCGCTCGAAGATAGCATCGGCGAAGTCTTGAAAGACCGAGCCGTTTGCACCAAGATACAACGTTTTGAAGTCGCTTAAAACCCGCATAAGCCCACATTTAGAGAAGAGGTGTTCTCGGAGAACGTTTGACGCGAAAGAATATTTGCTGCCAATCCAGGTCTGGAATGCTGCCTGAAAGAGTTCAGGGAAGGGTGAGAGAGGCATCTCCGAGGCCGTGCCGCATACCGTCTCATGGTCAAGCCGGGGCTCGGGTTCTGCCATATTCCGCCCTACCCCATAAACACCCAGCTCTTTCAAAAAGACCACACTTTTTCCAGTATTGAAGATCTTTTGCGCAGCTGGCTGTAGAAAGGAAGGAGATCGCAGCGCGTTCTCTTGGCCACGCCGTAGCACAAACCTATCATGCCATATTGATGATGCTTCGCTACCTGAGTCGTTCTCAAATACGAAGAAGGTTTCGTCGTTCAGACCTAGCTCACCCGATTCCATCCACCGCCGAATCGGTTTCAAGTATGTCTGCAAACATTCGAAAAATACGTTGGATAGAAAGTCAAAGACATCCTTCTCTAGTGTCATCTGAGCGAGACTTATCTGGTCGAAGAGCCTCTCTAGATGTACAAAGGGATTGACTAGGAGCTGCGGCTCGATCTCCGCAACAAGCCGCGCAAGTTGTAGTATTGGCCAGGAGCTCGTTCGTACTTCGTCGTGCAGTTCGAGTAAACTCACAGGTACTGGCGTTTCGGGCACAAGATACTTGAGTTGCAGGTTGCTCAGCATACGGTCGTACTCTTCGAGCCGGCTCCTGGCCGTAGCTTCGAATGTCTGGACGAGAGGAAGGGGCGAGGGTCGCTTGATCCATTGTCGCAGTCGGTAGAGCTCTCGTCCAATATCCGCCAGTTGAGCCAAGAGGTGATCTGCTGTCTTTTGCATCGCATGGCCGAGGACGTACTTGTGATTGATGCGGATGCTGCTGTTTTGCTTGTCGGTATGATATAACGATGTTTGCAACCCGGCGAGCATGAACAGTGTCTCCCTCACAGCTTGTAGTTCTGTGACCTCTAGCTTCTCTTCCTCATCTCTCAGCTCCCTCTTCCAAAATTGCGCTGCTTCAAGCTCTGTGACAGGTGCGACGTCCACAGGTAGAACGCAAGCTTCGGGGTCGTAGCTATCGTCCTCGTCCACACTTGTCATGGGCGACCCCTTTCCTTTTTCCCTCTTCTTAACAACCTCATCCTCGGAACTGTCCCCTCCATAATCGATATCCTTCCAGATATCCTCGTCACTGTACGGATCCTCCTCCAGGATTTGCTTCCATGTCAACTCCTCAGGCGGCGTAGGCGGTCTCAGCAGTTCCAGCGCCTTTACATCCGAGTTCTCTGTTGGCCGATCCGAGAGCTGCAACAGCAGTGAAAGGTACTCTGGGTTCCATTTGCTATGGCGCTGGTTGATCTCTTTCACTCGTTCATCAAGGGCATCGGCGAGATCGTCGCGGTTGAGCACACGGAACTTCTCTTCGAGACCGGTATAGCTAGACTGTACGTCGAACTGGCTCGTGCGATTGTATTGATGTGCTCGGAGACCCTTGGTCGCAACATCCTTGGCGTGTTTATACGCTTGCTTGTTGGTGTCCGGGTCGAATTTGAGGATTGAATGGATCAGCTCGTCGGTCAGCGCCGCGACCCTCGCATTCTGCGCCATTCGCTCTCGCAAACTCCAGTCGCGTCCAAATTCACCTGTTAGTCATCAAAAGCCGTTGAGGGTGCACATGTCATGTGTAGTCGTAAGGAGTGATGCGCGTCAGGCATCGCGTTCGGTCCCGCGCCTTCCCTTTGTAGGCTAGCGCTTCATCGTCCAAGCTCGGGCCCGGGTCCTGCCCGCCGTGAAACACAAAAGTCCAACGGCGGTACGTAGCTTGCGGCGTAAGAATGAGCATTTGCTCGCTGCTGGGGCGCCGTCCCTTGTCCTTCTCTACTCTGCCACATCACCATGGCGCTCCCGAAGCCAATTCGCATCCTCGCCGCCGCGACAATATGCATCTTCGTCTTCCTGTTCCTGCAGCTCTTCCGCTCCGAACCGGGTCAGATGAAGATGCCCGAGAGTGTGCCAGCGGGGCAGAAATACCAAGACTGGGGTCATGATCCGCAGTTAGATCGTGAGTGCTCTGGGAGATCCAAGCCCGAAGAGTGTGATGTGTGCTAACTTGGAGTTTCATAGCATCCGGCGAACCACCCGAGCCGTTGCGGCGAGTTCAAGGCGACAACTACGCACCCAATAATGCGGAAAGCGCCCGCGTAAACGCTACAATATTGAGTCTGGTGCGTAATGAGGAGCTGGACGATATGCTGCGGAGCATGGCCGACTTGGAGCGGACATGGAACCACAAGTTCAACTATCCGTGGACCTTCTTCAACAACGTGCCCTTCACAGAGGATTTCAAGAAGAAGACAAGCGCCGCCACCAATGCGAAGACGTCATACCGTAAGGACCCCTCAATCTATCTCAGCTACCACGAGTCCACCTACTGATTCTCACATGCGCTAGACCTCATACCTCCCGAGCACTGGGACATACCGCCCTGGATCAACATGGACCTCTTCCACGAATCCGTCTCGCTCCTCGTCTCTCAGAAAGTACAATACATGGAAAAGCCCTCCTACCACCAAATGTGCCGGTGGAACAGCGGCTTCTTCAGCCAACACCCCGCCCTCGCAGACACACAGTACTACTGGCGCGTCGAACCAAACGTACACTTCTTCTGCGACGTCGACTACGATGTTTTCGGGTGGATGCAAGATCACAATAAGACATACGGCTGGAATATCAACATCTACGACAGCCCTGACTCAATTAGCACACTGTGGCCGGAGACGCTCAAGTTCCTGGCGGATAAGAAGGATTACGTACATGGCAACAGCGCCAAAGGATGGTTGGAAGACGGGAGTCAACGACCTGAGAATCAGCGCACTGCGCACGGCTACTCGACGTGCCACTTCTGGTCCAACTTCGAGATTGGCGATATGAACTTTTGGCGGAGCCCAAAGTACCGTGAGTACTTTGACCATCTTGATAAGACGGGTGGTTTCTTTTACGAGCGGTGGGGCGATGCACCGGTGCACAGCGTCGCTCTGGGGCTCTTCGAGGACAAGAGCAAAATTCATTGGTACTGCCCCCGGCCCCTTTCCTTTTAGGACGACTATACTAATACTACTATAGGTTCCGCGACATAGGTTACCAACATATACCTTTCTTCAACTGCCCCAACAATGGTAAGTGCAAGGGTTGTCAGACCGGCCGCTTCACAGACGGCGAAAGGTGGCTGCAGCGCGAAGACTGCCGTCCTCTATGGTTCAAACACGTGGGCATGGACTAGTTGGAATTGTTTCTTACCGCAATGACCGGTACTTTTCTACATTTACGAATTAGCGCCGGGCGCTCAACGGGTCCGACTTGTAAGAGAACAGATGCATACTTGCCGAGACACGTATGAATGGGTGTATGAATGGGTATATGACATGATTGCGATGGTGGTGGAGAAGCGGGCATGTTGTTTAGGGTATACTGCATAGCGATGATTTGTGCATATGGAAGCATTTCGAGCGTTGCATCTTAGGTTTTCTACGAAACAATACTTCCTCCTTACGTTGAGTCCATGATAATTTTGATCTCTCAGCTTCGCAGACAAAAAAGACAATAGCCTCTTGCTCAGCTCAAAAGGACAAGGGCTTGGCGCTGAGCGTGTTACCCCTGAATTCATGCCCAGAGAATGCCTGGTCATTGCAAGCATGCTCGAGTAGTTCCATCATCAGCAGAACAGTCGTCATCACTACACGGTACCAACACAAATGCATCAGCCGCATCATGCTTTCAGTAACATTTTACAATTACGTTCCCACCGTCTGTAGGACAAGATGCATGCCCCATCGCCAACTCCAATCCAAGTGCGACTCCGACCGCCCACCTAGGAATACCACCCTGTACCCAATGGCAAAGTCTAGCCCCCGTATCTTACAGCCTGGACAAAACGTCCCGGGCGATTTTTCGTAGGAAGGACCCAAAGCAAACAATCCCAACACGCATAGTAATTACAAGGAAATAGTAAACTGGGTCCTCCGCAAGTTTTCGTGACGACAAAGGAAAATGAAGCTAGGCACCCATTGTGCAGATGGGTGGTGCTCGTGTTGTCGAGCTCATCAAGCGTTTGAGCTGTAGAACATGTCCGGAGGTGCTCCGTCTATGCATCGGAATCTAGGTATTTGAGGGGTTCGACGGTCGGACTGTGGCTTTGTCCAGACCTCCACTCCCACCACTAGATGCCTTTCCGCCACCCGCTGGGCCGATCCTCTGATTGATCTCATCGACTGTCGGTTTAAGCTTTGCGGCTTCGCGTTGCCCGTCCATTCGGAGTGGTGTTGACACCTGTTGTCTGGCCGTTAGTAAGCGCATGCGCTCCCTGGCTGAGTCTGCGGCGCACGGCACCGACCGTCGGCACCTTTTCATCCTTCATCTCAACTAGCGCGCTCGTAGCCCTGCGGCGGCCCTTGGGCACCGGCTTCTTGTAGGTCGCGAAGTAGAAGGAGATGAATAGGAGGAGGTACGACGAGAGGATGCATATGCCGGAAATAGCGGCGAATTCCTCGCCGTCGCATTTGCCGGCGTTGGGGAGCCATTGCCAATAGGTGCTGGTGAAGTAGGTCCACGAGGCGAAGTAGACGAAGCCTGAAACATGAGATTAGCGGGTGTATTCGATTGCGGTCGTGGGAATGTCATACCAAGATCGAGGACGAACTGCGCAATCTGCATGATGGTGATGTACTTCTTCCACCAGATCTTGATGCCGCGGGCACTCTGGAAATAGTACCAGTACATGACGACGTGAACAGCGAGGTTCAGCATGATGACAACACATGATACAGGTGTGCTACCGATGAGCTGAGTGTAGCAGAGGAGAGCGGTCGCGCCATGGTGGTATGTGTGGAGGAAGGCTAAAATAGTCAGCGCGATGTTTCCAATCCTTTGCGTGCCACGTACTCAGCGGCTTCTTTCTCAAGAACAGGAAGCAAGTATCAAGCAATTCGAGGAACTTGGTAAGGTAGTTGAGCTGCGACGATTAGCCTGGCCCCAGCAAGTCGCCCAGCGGCCTCGAGATACGCACGTAGTACAGAATGACCAATTTATCGGTCCAGCCACCATCCGCGTGGCAGATGGCGAAGAAAATGCCTTCCCGCGCGACCGTCGGGATAATCTGCTCCGCGAACAGACCCAGCAGAATGGCGCTGATGGCCGTAAGGTAGAAGTTGTGCAGCTTGAAGAGAAACGAAAGCTGGAATGGCTCCCGCTTCCGCATGAGCTCCCGACCTCCGAAAATTATAATATAGTACGAGATGAGGAGCGTCGTCGTCGTCTTTAGAGTCGAAATGGGTGTCTCGCCAGACACGAAGCGGAAATCTTGCGGTTTGTATCCCATGGCGGTTTCAAACACCTTCTCGAAGATGGGCCATAACGCCAGACCGAAGGGGCGGTCCAGCGTCGGGACGCCGACCTCGAGCCAGTCTGGTTTGGACATGTCTGGGCCGTGGGGAGGGTTCGAGGGGAATCGCCGGGGGTTCGAAATGCGTAGGCTTGCTAAGCGCGAGGGGTAGCGAGCAAGCTGGGCGGAGAGAAGCGGAAACGGGCAAAGAAAGCTGGCGGCAGCGGCCTAAGGAGTGACGAAGAAGGGGTGATTGAGAAGGCGAGCCCTACACAGAGAAGGGCAGAGCGCGGGTTTTGAGGTGTCGCGATTTTTGGGCGCGGCTCGGAAAGGGGCGCGGAAATTGAGCTGCTTGCAGGCCGAGCTTTCCGTCCAGAGCGCCAGGCAAACAAATTGCCTTAGCGGGCGTAACGGCCAGACCCGAGGCACCTGTCCAGACGCCCCCTATTGGCCAGCCTACAATCACATCTCGCACGATGCGAATGGGAATGCGGTGTGGGACATCATGTGAAGCTTACATACATGCTCAGCGCCAAGCCCATCTCCTTTCGATCCGGGCGAGAGGCCAGTGACGCTCCTACATGTGAAACCGAAGTTACAATTTATCTTGAACTCGCTGTATGAAAAGAGGTATCAATTCATGTAGAACATCTCACAGGCATCAGGAACTCTCTGGGGGCCTGACTTGGGGTGGACAAGCTGTGTTGGATGTGGCAAGATCTGACAGATAACAGATCTGGCGATCTCATTGATTACGCATTGCAAAATTTATATCAACTCGTTCACATAATTTTGCTTACCTTGCGTGCGCTTCTTGTTGGTTGCGTCAGTTCTCGCACAGACCAGTCCTCTCACGTGATCGTCCCGGCTTTGTGGAGTGACCTGGAGCCGGGAGCAAAACCTTAAGCCCAGCGACAACCATCACCTCCCCACACCACCGCCACACCCTATCGCCTGCACCCAATTCCTCGCCCGTCGACTCTACACCAGCTCCTGCAGCTTCCCACCGAACCATACGATGTCGTTTGTCCGCGCTACCTCGAGGGTCGCCGCGAGCGTCCGGGTGCCGGTGTACCGAGCAGCCCCGATCGCGACGCGTGCGTTCTCCAGCAGCGCAGCTCGCCGTAGCGACGCCCATGAAGAAAGTTACGAGGAATTCTCTGCTCGGTACGTGCATCTATGCGGCAAGCAGGAGGCTATGCAACAAGCAGGAGGCTAGACGGAGGGTATCCGGGGGGAAGATTGGGAGGGCTGCCCATCTGCGGCAAGCAGGAGGCTAGATGAGCGTGCCCGAGGGAAAGACCGGGTTGCCCATTGAGCGCGATTGATGGCATTGAGCTGCTGTTTGAGCTACGCGGCTAACTTATGTGTTTGTGCTACAGATATGAGAAGGAATTTGAGAAAGTGGCCGATGTGAGCAATCCCAGGTACGAATAATGCTTCTGAGACATTTTCTAATTGTACCTCCGCATCTAGGTTTTTGAGCTTCAGCGAAACTTGAACGTGAGCAACTCCGTGGTATAATTACCGCCCCTAAGACGCGTTCTAATCGTACCCAAGAATGTTTTTGCATTCGATCTCGTGCCGTCCCCGTCGGTGCTCACGGCTGCGTTGCAGGCAGCTCGTCGTGTAAACGACTTCCCCAGCGCCGTGAGGGTGTTCGAAGGTAAGGCATTCTATGGACTACACCACATCATGCCGACTCACATCACGCAGGCATCAAGTTCAAGGTGGAGAACAAGAGCCAGTACGAAGAGTACCTCCAGGAGCTCGAGCCCATCCGTGAGGAGCTCGGCGTTCCACTCAAAGAGGATTTCTACCCGGACCCGAAATAGACAGTCAATCCCACACACCCCCAACGCCGTCGACCTTCCCCAGCCAGCTTGCGCTGCTACGCATATGGATCCGTCAGGGGAGGGGCAGCTGGGCTGTATCACTATTGTGTGATCGTTTTCTTTGCATTTGGGGGCTAGTTCGAGGTGATGGTGAGGGGTCGATCAGGAAGCGGTATGCCGCTGTAGATGTGTACAGAATTTCAGATTCAGATTTATTCCATCGATACTTCATTCTTCGCTTGTTGAGTGAGGCGTGTTTGTCTGTGTGGCCAACGTGCTCTCGAGCTACGGGAGCGATGAAGACTGTGATACAGTCGCTGTGGGAATACAGTGCCAGAGAATTGCCAGGTCCATCTCTTCTCATGGCGTGGCCTATGCAATTCCGTCGCTTCATTGCGATAGCTCGATTGCATCGAAGCAAGTGAGCTGCCGGCCAACAACAGTTACCGAACACATCTCAGCGCCAGACAGGACCGCATACGCGGCGGTACCATCAAGTACTCCCAATGCCATCTACATATCACCACGAACCTGCTGCCAGCTATGCATGTCAAAGTCCGGCGCATTTCCGCAGACTCCATCACATCCTAATATTAAAGTACCAAAACAATCAAGCTTACTCAGCCATTTCCTGCACGTATTACTCATTACATTAGTTTCCTTGCTTCCTTCCTGACCAGAAACCGCGACCACACTTTGTGAGGCCAGAATTAATCAACTACTCATCGGCCTCTCTATCGCTCTCCGTATTCCATCTATAAGTCAATCATCATGTACTACCTCTCTTCCTACCCTCGGTTTCGTGCTAAGCCATGAGATTGCAAATATCGCTCCCTACAATATCGAGCGGTACATAGGTACAGATGCGCTGCACGGCGTTGGTGAGATAGGTAACCACTTGTAACAGCTGGTCGTCATCCTGGAAGATCTCCTTGCGGAGTCGTAAACGCGCCACGGGACGTGTGAGAAGCTGGCGACAGCACGTCGGCAGTCTTGTAGGTGCGACTGAGAAGGGTGTTGGGGTGCAAACTGCGTTGCGATCTAGACGGCCGTAAATACTCTCAGATGTTAGGCACCGAGGCCACCCTGGCTAAGTTTTATAGACTTCGTGTCCCGTCCTTGGGGTTGTGTGGGTGTAGGGTAGGAGGCTCAGTCTAGGACGGTCCAGTCGATTCGAAAATAGTTGCCGTGGACGAACCAGCGTTGCAAGATGAATGAGCCGGTGCTCAAGTGAGCGTCAAGTCCCGTAGTCGATCAATTTTCGCGACGCGATGCAGACCCTATGACCATGAGATATGTCCATTGTCTGATGGCCCCAGGTACTGACCATTCCTGGAGGGTATAACAGCAACGTGAGCACAGAGATCACCGCTCTTGTATCCAAGGGCAAAGTGTAGACCCGAAATGATCATTGATCCCCGTTACGTGGCATGCAAGTCGTATAATGCCAACGTTCCAGAGACCAGGATAACCTTCCGTGTCACACTATATCTCTTATTGCGTAGCGGAAACCACACCTCGACGATAAAAAGCGGGGTACTATCGTAACTTCAGCATCTCTACACACAATGCTCTTCCTTCATGGATGGTCTGACCTTCTCATACAGCCTTCGCTAGCCAACGTGCGAACTTGTACGCCTTGGCTGTATGCATGCTTTCGCTGCTCTCCACTATCGTGGAAGCAGGAGAAGCTAGGCGCTGCTCTTCTCTTGCTTCCATCTTGGCCTCAGTGTAATGTCGACGACACGCGCGGGTAGTTGGATGATCATCCCCGAAGACGGTGTGAAACGCAGCGCATGCTCTCTCGTACAGAGCGATGGATTCGTTCCAACAGCGTTGATCCGAGAGGTGGTAGGCGAGGCCGTATACGCTCATTAGCGTTTCGGGATGGTTACGCCCAAGAATCTTCTCGCGAATCGCTAGCCCTTGCCGATGCAACGATTCCGCCTCGTCGTATTTGCTCTGATCGTCCAGAACCAGCGCTAAGTTGCTCATGCTTATCAGCGTGCTAGGATGTTCAGCGCCTAGTACCCTCCTCCTCAGTGCCAGCGTCTGTCTGCTCAATCCCTCTGCCTGTTCGTACTTGCCCTGGTTGCCTAGCACTAGCGCTAGGTTGTTCATGCTCATCAGCGTGTCTGGATGCTCAGGCCCTAGCACCTTCTTCCTAAGCCTCAGCGTCTGTCTGTTTAACGTCTCCGCCTCTTCATATTTGCCCTGGCTGCCTAGCACTGCTGTTAAGTTGCTCATGCTTATCAACGTGCCAAAATCCTCAGGTCCTAGTACCTTCTTTTTAAGCGCCAGCGTCTGTCTGCTCAATGCCTCCGCCTCTCTGTACTTGGCCTGGTTGCCTAGCACTAGCGATAGGTTGTTCATGCTTTTCAACGTGTCTGGATGCTCAGGCCCTAGTACCGTCTTCCTAAGCCTTAGCGTCTGTCTGTTTAATGTCTCCGCCTCTTTGTAATTGCCCTGGCTGTCTAGCACTGCGGTTAAGTTGCTCAAGCTTTTTAACGTGTCCGGATGCTCATGCCCCAGCACCTTCATCCTCAGCTGTAGCGTCTGTCTGTTTAATGCTTCAGCCTCTTCGTACTTGCCCTGATTGTCTAGCACTACCCCTAAATTATTCATACAAACCAGCGTGTCTGGATGCTCAAGCCCGAGCACTTTCTCTCGCAGAGCTAATCCTTCTCGTTTCGTTGTTTCTGCTGCTGTATATTGCCCAAGGCTTTCTTGACATTCCCCCACACGAGTGAGAAGTGAAGCCCGTGCAGTCTCGTCTACTGAACTGCCAGGTCCAGCCACGTAGAGTGCGTGTGAAAGGTACACGGTCCACGATTTCTTCTTCTCGTGCCCGCCGTACGGCACAAGGTCCTCGAGACGGCCTACTGCTGTACCCGTCCATGCTGCCCGTTCACCATGCCCCTCCAGCCACCAGTGAGAAGCCATGTGGACTAGTCGGTGCATATCGAAGAACCTCTCCTTTTCCGACTTTTGTACCGCCTGTTGGCGCTCTGTAATAAATGCGTAGCCTGTCAGGGTTCCGAGGGCTTTGACACGCTGCACTAAAGAGCCTCCGGGAGGTAAGATGGACTGGGGGATGTTGATGCGATCGATACACGCCATGAACGAAAGGTAGTCCGCAGCAAGCCGGTCTTGCTTGCGTATCTGATTGAAAGAGATATGCCAAGTCTTAGAAATCGTGCTGTCCATCTCTCGGTATCTGCTGGGATCCTCGAAATGCTCATTGAAGAGCTCGATCTCTGAACCCGTACGGCGGAATAGCGACATGTACTCGGATATGGATATGTCGTTATTGTTGATGAAAGCGGCTGCCTGCACAATAGCAAGCGGTAAATAGCTGAGTGTTTCCAGAAGCTCGTCAAGAGCCACCTCCTCGTCAAGCAACGCTTGCTTCCTCAATCGCCGCGCTAGCAGCTGCTTAGCTTCAGCCTTGCTCGGATCATTAAGCTCTAGAACGTTGCTTTGCGTGAGATCTCCGGCCACCTTTCTACTCCGAGTAGTGTAAAGTATTGTGCCTCTGTTGCCGTGCGGGAGACAGTCGCTCAATCGAGCTGACACCGGACCGATGTTGGTAGTAGATGACAAGACTCCAGGGTCGTCAGCATTATCAACAATCATAAGCCAGTCGCAGACGCTTCCTGAACTAAGTGTCTCCTTGACAAGCCCCCAAATGTTTGCGTTGTTATCCGTAATTCCTGGTATACGGAGTGCGAGTCCTATCTCCCGGTAGGCACGCTCGAAACTCTCTTGAGTGATAGCTGGGACCCAGAAAACCATAAGTTCGGCACGTCTGGCCAGTGCGCGATATGCAAATTCGATGGCAAGTGCTGACTTTCCACAACCTCCTAGTCCATATATTGTCATGCGCTGGTGGGTATTAGGCAATAGGAGGCGTTGTTCGAGAAACTGAAGCTGGTCTTCTCGACCGATGAAGAGTTCGTTTCTCGGAAAAGGTAACAACGAGGAGACTATATATTGTTAGCTGCGTAGAAACGGTAGAGAAAGATGTTGCTGTATCAGAGGCGAGACGTACCGGACAGGTCATGCGGATTTTCTATTCCCAGCCTTGCCTGCCGCTTCTGTATCTCCTCTCTCAGCCGTAAAGTGGCATACGATTCACCTTCTCCGTATATAAGCGGCAAAAACACCCCGAAGATGCCCAGTAAGCAATAAACTTTGTCTTCCTTCAGCGTTGTTGTGCGTGTAGCCGCCCAGCTCATCCGCTCATCGACGCCAAAATCAGCGGGACTTTGTCCTCTTAGTACTTGTACAGGGACCTTGGTGATCTCATGGATTTCCTGCTCCAGGGAGATCTTACTACCCAGCCGCTTTCCGTTCTCGGAGAAAAACTCAACGCTGACTGGCGCTAGAAGCTCTTGTAGTGTCCAGCCTCGCGTGAACCATCGGCTCCGTCGAAAGAAAATCTCCCACGTTGTCCGGATGGCCTCGGCATCGGTGTCATCCTCTGGCGCAGAGACATCCGATAGGTATACATAGCACTTGGATGCGCGCTGGTACCAACGGAACATAGAGTTGATCGCTGTATCCAGTTCGACGCTGGTGGACCGGTTGATACAGCAGGTATCAACCCAGAAGTATTCGAGGCCATCCGCAGCAGCTCGGCTACTACAGAAGTAGATCTTCTGGTAGCCAGTCTTGTGCTTGCCTGTGCCGGCTACCAGCTCGTTGTATGTGACCTCTTGACCCTCAGTCCAGGTGTGCGATAGGATGGCATACGGAGGAAGGTCGTCGTCGTCGAAAGAGACCAGATCGAAGTCGCCGCCCGGCAGGCGCTTCAAGAGACGCATCATGACAACTGCATGCTCACTCTGAGTAAAGAGTCGTAGGCGAGTTCGATGGCGACGTAAGCGCAGTAAATTGGAGGGCTAGGAAGCGCTGCGCAGCGGTACAGACTTGTTCGAGTTTCGTGTATTGACAATGAACACTTCGAGCAGGCTGTAATCGGGCGCTCTATGAGCACATAAGGCTGTCTGATCTGTGGTTGGATGTGCTCAGCCACAAGCTCCAGGTGGGGGCGGGGTTCCATGGCCAAAGCGTGCCCTCAGCTGAGTTACGTTCGGAGCGTCTGGCAACAGCACCGTTCAAGCAACTAATCACAGCCAATGATCCCGTCTTCTAACTTTTTCACACTATAGCGAAGTAGGGCGGTCGTTTGACTACCCCGGTCACACCACCTCCGAGGTGCAATGAGCTCACATGATCCCTATGTCCACTCCGCTTCCCTTGTGCATACACAACAGCTTGACAAGTTTCAGACGGCATGTACGAACTTCCGCTCTGACTTGGCTGAGTGGTAGCCGTCTATACTCCACGTTCACCTCCGCTGCTTGACTGCTGTTAACGTTGTTGCAACGAAAAGCACTGGTCGAATGAGGGAATGACGAGAAAGACCACTTCCTCGTAGCACGAGCTTCCTCATCGTATCACATGCCCAGCACGATCCTGTCAGGTGCCATTGGCAGTTTAGACTACTCAATGCACTCGAAAAGCTTAGGCCAGTACGCTTCGACACTTAAGTTTCGACGTAGTAGCGAAGCCATGCCTTTATCCTCGAGACCTTGCGAGAGCCGTGACCGACGCCATCCGCGGTGAGTGAAAGTACACACCTTGCTTTCGTACTGAGGATCTGCCACCACAACTCAAATCTATCTACTCCCCATCAGTTTCTACATCGGAAACATCTGCACTTTACTCACCGCCCCAACACCTATGTGAGTCCACCGCCGTCGCCGTGTCTCCCACCAACCGAGCAGCACGGCTGATGACCCAGCCTCGTTGGTGTCAGATGGGAGAAGTATTACGAATGTAGCAGTATGGACGGAGGACGCAATTGTTGGCACTGTCGGGGTGGATGTGGAAGGGGAAAGAGGCACTCCACGTCGACTCATAGCATGTATGTACGGTTGCCAGCTCCTTCCAAATGCACAGTCTCTCAGGACGACCAAGAAAGAGCAGCGACGCGCGGAGCACAGTCAACAGTAGACGATTGATCAAAGGCCACGCCCAGTCGATTCTTTACATTCCATGTCTATCAGAGCTGCCAAAGGAAATGGAAAAAAACCCGACTCGCGCCACCCATATTCTGCCGTTTCACAACCTCCACCATCTCCGGCACCCAAAACCGCTATGAGAAACAAACTCCCGCTTTTGGGCAGACTGCACCAAAACAAAACTGTCAAACGCAGCATCCTGTCCTGGATGTGATAGAAGGCGGGGGGTTAAAGTGGCAAGAAAACATGTATATCGCGAAGGAGAAGTGAAAAGGAAAATAAACGCTACCCAACCCTAGTGATGGATCCACCAGAGCTGGCTCGGACGTGAGTCGCGCTGCGAGAGACGGCGTTGCTCGGCGAAGAGCTTGGACGGCTATTGCTACGAGGCCGACCGCTAGATGACCTCCGACCGAGGTGAGAGTGAGACGATGAGTGGTGCTCCTGCGAAGAACGATGACGCCGCTGCAGAGGCCACACAGACAAGTCAGATCAACCGGAACCCCAAAGATGCAAGTGGCGGCAACAACCTAGGAGTTTAGGGATAAAAGTAAGAGTACATTTGAGTCGGCCAGTCGTGAGAAAAGTTCTAACAACTTAAATCAACTCACCACCGACGTGTGACTGCCTTGCCGCTCAAAGTCGGGCCTTGTTCCATCATCTTGAAGACGGAGTGCTTCTAACCGCCCTTGGCTTAGGGGGTCCGCGTCGTACGCTGCTTTGGACGATGTCGACGCCGCGCTGGCCGGTACTTTTCCATTCTTGCGCGCTTCGGCGAGCTTCTCGAGGGTTTCCCAGCGGCTCTCCCGGCTTCTTTTCCGCTCGCCTTCGTTGTTCTGATGTTCCGCGTAATCGTGACTGCAATCATCGAACAGCTGCGGATTCACTTCCATGAAGAGCTTCATTGCGTTGTAGACCATGCCGTGAATGGTGCTGCGAATATTAGCATCGGCGATATAAAAAAGGAAGGGTAGAGCTTACCGGTTCCAGTGGCCCTTTGAGTTCTCGTACAACGGCGCGAACATGATAGGAAGGATCACCTCTACGTTATCCGAAACCAAGTTGCAAAAGTACTCGTTGTTCCAGAAATAGAGTGCCCGCTCAGCGACCTGGAAATGGGGGCTCGCAACGGACTTGGCCAGTTGGTTGAAGAGCGGCTCCTGTACCTGATGGTGTTTAGCGAATGTCTTGCATGCATGTAGTGCGTAAATTACCTTGGCAAACTCTGCTGGATCCATCACCTCGAAGATGTCCTCTATCTCGTTCAAGAACATGACCTCTTTGGTGCTGTTCACCTTGGGCCAGTAGCGGAGGAGGCCCAGGACAACCTCCTCGGTCAGCGCCGCGTCCTTCTCCAAGAACTGGACTATGCAGTACGCCAGCTGCGGGTGGTACATGCTGAGGCTCTTGACCTTGTGTAGCGGTATGAGCACCCGGGTGAGGAACAGCTTGTGCTCTTCTTTCAGCGGCAGGGCGAATCCATTGATGATGGAGCCGAGTATCTCCAGCAGCTCAGCGATACCGTTGAAACGCTCTGTCTCGTATGTGAACTGGAAGAAGACATTGTTGATGGAGCGGCGGATGTATGAGCGGAGATTCAAGAATTTGCCGTATATTCTGTGGAGTGTCGTTTTCAGGAAATCGCGCTCCCTGGGGTCTTCGGAATCGAACAATTCGAGTAGCTATTGGGGTCAGCAATTGCTGAGATCAAGGCGAAAACAGACTCACGTTCAGCACGAAGCTGTGGTCGATGTAGGATTTGGCAATGTTGGTGTTGAAATCTTGACTTTCAATGAATCGGAGGAAGAACTCGTACACGACCTGTATATGGGGCCACGCCACCTCCAGCACCGGCTCGTCCTCTTCAGGGTCGAAAGCTTCGCCTTGCGGATTCATGGGCGGTGGAATTGGTCGGAACAGGTTCTTGGCAAACATCTCCACCACGCGCGGGTACATTCTTTCTGTGATGACTTGGCGGTTGTTCGCGACGTAGTCCAGCAGCTCGTGCAGCGCCAGACGCTTGATCTCCTTTGACTTCATGTCACCGCTCGCATCGTTGAAGTCGAAAATGATGTTGCATTGGTCAATCTTCTGCATGAAGAGGTCCTCGCGCTTGTTTGGCGGCACTTCATGGAACCCAGGCAGTTTCTCCAGATCTCGCGCACGCTGGTCCGAGATGTCGAAGCGCGACGAGTGTTGTCGCTTGGGTGTGCGGATGCCCTCTACGGCATCTTTGGGTGTAGTTTGCAACCGATCGAATATCAACGACTTGGATCCGGCTTTTGGAGGGGCGAGGTCGCCAGGCATCGTTTCGGCCGCGCCAGGCGGAGGTATGTGCTTGTACCGGTTAGCGGATGTCATGGCAGTGTTCTGGCAATACGTACGGGTGCGCTTGGGCTGATTATAACGCTGGGCGCCAGTGGCTGCCCGGCTCGATGGGGTGTACCAGGGCCGCCTGCACTGCCAGCAAGGCCCATGATGCCTTGCTGCCCGCCAAACGACGAGCCAGCGCCAGTCGAGCTGGGCGGGCCCAGTTGTCCCGATTGCGGTCCGGCATTTGCTGCGGCGCTGTCGCCGGCGGGCAGGGGCTTGTTGCGCGAGTCTACCAGTTGGGTCTGCGATGACGAAGGGGTGGCTTGGGCGGAGCTTGACGGCGAGTTCGCGTGGGAGGGGGAGGAGGTGCCGGAGCTCGAGTCTTTCTTCTTAGACGACTTCTCGCTCTTACCTCTTGAGAGCTGATCAAGCTAACCATGTTAGCCTTCTGTGCATTGGCTCGGAAGAAGAGCAATGGGAGGACTTGCTCTCTGGCGGAAGCCCTTCATGGCTAGGAGCTGCGCGCAGCGGTGTGATGTAATGCAGAGACGAGGAGAGAGAGGGCCAGAGGGTGGATGACAACCAACAGCGCCACTGACGACGGTTAGGGCGTGCGCCTGGGGGTCTCAATATGTGCAGCGCCGTCAATCAGGCAGACATGAAGGAGGGAATGCGGTGGATGTCGATCTATGCGGACGTAGGAGCTTGAAGACCGGACACGGCGAGACGGCCAAGGACGGGCGCGGATCGAGGGGTTGGCAGGCAGCGACGGGGCAACTGCAGCCGCGCGGAAAGAAGTCGGGAAGAAGAGCGCGCCGCAAGTAAATGGCGCAGAGGGAATAGGGCTGTTTCGAGGGCTCTTTGCGGACAGCAACAGGGCTACGATGATGTTAGGGGAGAGGTCGGCGGTCACAGCAGCATCGCACACTACCCATTTGCGCTAGGCGCAGGGCGCGCACGGCCACGTCCCGCGACCCCGCCAGCTCAAAATTCGGGTTGTGAAGCTGCGCGGCGCACCACCAGTGGTACGGCCCGAGACGGAGACGCAGACGGAGACGGACGCGCAGGCCAGAGCAGCAGAGGCGCGTTCAGTGAGCACCACCGGCCTGAGATGCAGAGTCCAGGCGGGCCAGCGCGAGTGTGGTCCAGCGCGGCCGTCTGCTGACCTGCACATGTCCACCACCCACTGCATGATATCCCTGCATCCACTACTACACCATGTCCAGTGAAGATTCACTTGACGGCAATGCGCCCGCACCGTGGCTGCACATTCCGACCCGCGCCATCTCTATGGTCGAGCATCCGGCCATCATCAAAAACATCGACAAGGGCCTCACGTCCCTCGGCGGCCCCATCAAGCTCTCATCAAGCTTGCGATCGAAGCTCGAGCCTTCAAGAAACACCGAGGGCGAAGATGAGCTCCCCAAAGTCATATCCGCCTCGCTGCGCCCGGGCGATCCCTTCGCCAAGCGTATCCTCTCCACGCCTGTGACTACCAACGACCTGCTCCTCAAGGTGACGATTCCCAGGCGAACGGGCCGTAAGCGGAAACGGGGCTCTTCAGGGCCCTTCGTTGCTCATGACGATGAACTCGAAGGCGTGAACAAGCAAAACACTCATGTGCCGGCATCGAGCATCTTCCGCCGATTGCAAGACAATGTCGGCAAGTACGCCGTCTCTGTGGCTGGCTTGATTGATGAGACACATCGGTTCCGGAGTAAGTCACAATACCCCTTAGGAAAGACCTTCTAACAGTGTAGCCCTGCCGGACCTACAGTATGCTGCATCGACCAACAAGACCATGATGGATATCCGCGACAACATCTTGCCCATCCATTGTATGTATAGTCCTCATCTCGACGGTATGTGGCTAATGTAAGCTAGACGGCAAGTTGAAGGACTACAGCCTAAACACAGCCGCCGGAGCAGACAAGACCAAAGACGTGGAACCGTCTGCTTTGTTCGTCCAGATGCCTATAGCTTACGACTACAAGTTCCGCCAAAACGCGCACGTCGATTTCACCGGCGGCGAGGGCGAAATTGGCATCCAAAGAGTACTCGCGTACAACAACTACTCTATCATTTCGCCCACCGCCGAATCTGTACCCCAGGGACCTAGTCCCGACCTCCCACCAGAATCAAAACTCACTCCATACGTCCAGTCTCTGATCGCCAGCATCAGGTTAGAACTTCAAAAGCGCCCCATCATCACCCGTCATCTCCTCTACAACACTCTCGGTTGGGACAAACGCGACCGATTACGCCAGGCCTCTGTGTACTGTGGCTACTTCTTCGAAACGGGGCCCTGGAAAGAGGCACTCATCACATGGGGACTCGATCCGCGCACGAACCCTCAATTCCGCCACTTCCAAACGGTATCCTTCTTGTCGTACAAAAAGACTGGCACGGCACGGCACCATACCGCTTTTGACAAGCATGTCCAAGCGCTAGCGCGCAGAGACGCAGCCTCGCTGAGGAACCAGCATGTCTTCGACGGCGTAAATGTCTCTTGGACCGGCAATCTCTTCCAATTCTGCGACATCACAGATCCCTTCATACGCCAGATACTCGACACAGATAATATCCGCGATACATGCGCACCAACGTTGCAGGGCTGGTACCACATCGGCACCTGGGCCAAAGCAACCATCATACTCAAGGACAAAATGAACCGAATCCTTGGCGGCGAACAATCCGATAATTCGATTTACGCGCGCATACAGACTTGGCCAGAGATATGGGACGATCAGGAACTAAGAGCTAGGTATAGACCTGAGTTCTGGGATAGACAAATGCATGGGGAGAGGGAGAAGGAACACGCTGTTATGAGGCATGTTTGGTGGGCTGTAAGGAACCCGCGGTATGCGTTTGAGAAGATGGAGAAGACCGGCGCGGTGAGAAGTGAGCGGGAGGAGGAGAATAATCCAAAGGATGAGGAGGAGATAGAGGTACCGGTCGATATGACGGAGGAACCTGATACGGCGAAAAATATCCTAGATGAGGGCGATGATGACGACGAGGATGAGGACGAAGAAGAGGACGAGGACGAAGATGAGGATGAGGAGGCGGAGGGCAATGTTGGTTTGGATGAGGGCGAGGACATTGATGCTGAAGGTGAGACGGACGATGAGCAATACCCATTCCCACAACGCGACGGCTCGCATGAAAGCGATGGGGTGGAGCCACCTGTACGGGCAGCGACGGTTGGCCCACAGCCGTTTGGTGGTTTGTACAAGTCATAGCCAGCCAAAAAGAACAAACAGTAAAAGAAAGCTCCGCGAAATGCTTGAGCGCAAGCCGAAGAGCGTGCATGCAAGTTCGCATTCGTGTAAACATTTACATTTTAGTGTGTGAAGTATTCGAAGACGATTAAAAACATAGAACGCCACCACCTCCCAAATGCACGCAACGCAACGCACCCATAACTAACCTACCCAACCCACCGCCTAGCACTCCTGAACATCCTCCCCCAAGGCCCCACCTCCCCCCACTCCTCCATCCCGCCCCTCGGAATCCAACTAGCCACCTCCCTCAACACCGTCCTCTCCGGATGCGGCATAAGCGCCATCACCCTTCCATCCCTACTCCGCACACCCGCAATGCCCTGCGGACTCCCATTAGGATTATACGGGTACTTCTCCGTAGGCTTCCCGTAGTTGTCCAAAAAGCGCATCGAGACGAGGTTCTCGTTGTAGAGCGTGGACGGGGAAGACGTGGAGGTAGCCGAGGGCGGGAAGTGAGCGCGACCTTCGCCGTGGGCGGTCACGATGGGCAGTGTGGACCCGTTCATGCCGTGTAGGAAGACAGAGGGCGATGTGTTTGGGCCCACGGGGTCGAGGACCTCGACCATGGTTACGCGAGCTTCGTATTGTTCGCTTTGGTTGCGCTCGAAGCTGGGCCAGAGTTCCGCGCCGGGTACGAGTTCCTTCATCTTGGACAGGAACTGGCAGCCGTTGCAGACACCCAGTGTGAACGTATCCGGGCGCTCGAAGAAGGCCTTGAACTCCTTACGCGTGTTCGGGTGCAGAAGAACGGATTTCGCCCATCCCTGTCCTGCGCCGAGAACATCGCCATACGAGAAACCGCCGCACGCCGCGAGTCCCACGAAGCCTGCGAGACTGACGCGCTCGGAAATGATGTCTGTCATGTGGACGTCGATGGCGGAGAAGCCGGCCATGTGGAAGGCAAACGCCATCTCGGCTTGTCCGTTTACACCTTCCTCTCGGAGGATGGCGACGCGGGGCTTGGACGTGAAGGCGGAGGAGATGGTAGCTTTGAACGGCAAGATAGTCTCTTTGGGATTGAAAGTGAGATTGTAGGAAAGACCTGGGTCCTTGTCGTCGAGGATATTCGCGAATTCCGTGTCAGCGCACTCGGGATTGTCGCGGAGGCGTTGCAGTTGGTGGGATGTCGATGCCCATTTCTGCTGTAGTTCTTTGCGCGTGTTCCTGTATAGAACTTTCGAGCCGTATGCGAAGGAGATTCCTTGCTTGGAAGACTCTGGCACGCGGCCGATCTTCTTGACCATGCCGGGAGGTGGGCCGCAGGTAGCGAAGCAGCGATTGAAATTGACCTCGTCCTTCTTCTTCACTTGGAAGACAGCGCCCAACTCCTCGTTGAATAGCGCCTCAACAACGTCTTTGGTGTCGCCCGAGCGGGAAATGCCGTCCAGCATGATCTCAAGACCGCAACGACCGGCAAACATCATCTCAGCAAGCGTAGTGAAGAGTCCGCCATCTGAACGATCGTGATACGCCAAAACGATGCCAGAATCGTGTAATTGTTCAACGGCGTCGTAAAAGTCCTTGATGACATCCGTATCCCAGACATCAGGCGCTTCATCGCCAACTTGGCCGAAGGTTTGTGCGAGCGCGGAGCCACCGAGGTTCTTCTTGCCAATGGCGAGGTCAACGAACATCAGCACTGTTTCACCAACATCTTCCAAACGTTCCAAAGCAGGCGTCCACGTCCGGTCGGTGCGATTAACAGGCGCAAAGGCTGTAACAACCAGCGACATGGGTGCAGTCACTTCCTTGGCCTCTTCTGTTTCTTGGTCCTTCCACTTCATCTTCATGCTCATGGAATCCTTTCCGACAGGGATGGATATACCTAGCTTGGGACATAAATCCATGCCAATAGCTTCAACTGCCTCGTAAAGAGCGGCGCCTTCACCGGGATGGCTACCAGCGGACATCCAGTTGGCAGATAGGCTTACGCGGGACAGCCGATCGAATGTGCTAGCAGCAGCCAGATTCAAGAGTGATTCGGCAACAGCCATTCTAGCCGATGCTGCAGGAGAGATGAGAGCAATCGTGGGCTTCTCACCCATGGCCATCGCCTCTCCGGTTCTGACGCCGGAAAGGAGTGAGGTAGCAGTCACTGAGACGTCGGCGACCGGCACCTGCCACTTGCCTACCATTTGGTCACGTACTGTCAAGCCGCCGACAGTTCGGTCCCCTATCGTGATCAAGAAAGACTTGGAACCCACTGCAGGCAGAGTGAGCACTCTGTTCACAGCTTCATGGAGAAGGCCATCTGTAGGCGTATCCGGTAGATACATGGATAGGCTGCTGTCGAATGCGGGCAATCTCAGCTTCCGTGATTCCACAATGCGAGACATCTTCGGCGGCTTTCCGAATAGAACTGGCATCGGAAGGTCAATGGGTGTCGGCGTCTCTTTGGATTCACCATCCCGGAGGACCAAGCGCTGCTCCTGAGTAGCGGTACCCACCACCGAGTAACCACACCGCTCTCGGTTGCAGATCCGCTTGAACAGCTCCAGGTCGTTCGGGCCAACAGCCATTACATAACGTTCTTGCGACTCATTGCACCAAATCTGCAGCGGACTCATCCCTCTATCGGCGCTGTCTATCGCCCTTAGGTCAAAGATGGCGCCAAGTCCAGAGTCGTGAACAAGTTCGGGCAAGGCATTGGACAATCCACCAGCCCCAACATCATGGATGAACAAGATCGGGTTTTGGTCGCCCATGGATCGGCAGGCGTCAATGACTTCTTGCGCTCTCCGCTGAACCTCGGGATTCCCTCTTTGGACGCTAGCAAAATCGAGATCGACCTTTCCTTCGCCGGATTGAACACTTGACGCAGCGCCGCCACCAAGACCGATGAGCATCGCCGGACCACCTATCACAAGCAAATGTGAGCCGGGCGGAACGACACCAGGGTCCTTGAGAGCATGTTGCGGCCTCACGGTTCCGACACCACCAGCAATCATGATGGGCTTGTGGTAGCCACGAATTTCCGTCTCTTTCTCGTTCGTGAACACCCGTGTCAATAATGTCCTAAAGTAGCCGGTAGTACAGGGGCGACCGAATTCGTTGTTGAAAGCAGCGCTGCCAAGGGGTGCCTCTAGCATGATGTCCAAGCTGCTTGCGATGTGTGATGGTTTCCCGACATCCTTGAGCTCCCACGGCCGCTCAAATCCAGGAATGAGAAGATCGGATACAGTGAAGCCGGACAGGCCAGCTTTTGGTCGAGAACCGCGTCCCACAGCGCCCTCATCTCGAATCTCTCCACCCGATCCGGTCGCAGCACCGGGGAAAGGCGATACAGCGGTTGGGTGATTGTGCGTCTCGACCTTGCACAGAATGTGTACCGTCTCCTTGGTTCCACTCCACTCTCCAGTAATATGACTAGGCGACCAGAAGCTTGCCTCTTCCCCATTCAAGACAGCGGCATTGTCGCTGTACGCACTAACAACCTGTTGGGGGTGTTTCTGTTGCGTATTCCGAATCATCCCGAACAGCGAGTACCCCTTTCGCATTCCATCAATGGTGAAGTCGGCATTAAACTGCTTATGCCGGCAATGTTCCGAATTGACCTGTGCAAACATGAACAGCTCAATATCGACTGGACCTCTCTTCAGCTCCTGCGTATATGCCTCAACGAGGTATTCAATCTCCGACGTGTCCATGGCGAGTCCGAGCTCCTCGTTCGCGTGCTGCAGCGCCGCATGAGGACTGCTGTATTCGTCGAACTTCAATGTAGTCGCCTGAGCGGGTTCGTGTTCGCCGAAGACGAGGTCCAGGTTCGGGCCGGTGCGGCTTATCGTCTGGGTCATGCGGTCGTGCAGCGCGTCTGCATTGGGGATATCGCCGGCATCGAGGGGCTTCTCAAAGGTGGCAGCCAACACCATGCCGCGTTCGATGCGCTTTACGGACTTTTCCAGTGTACAAGTACGCGCGATCATGGTAGCCAATGAACTCCATGGTGAAATGGTCCCCGGGCGCGGACACACGTAGAAGAGGACGGTGTCATCGTCGCGAGGTTCGCCATTGCGGTGTATCGCGTCGAGCAGAGTCTGGCTCAATCGATCCTGCGCATCTGCGTACTCCCCATAATGCAGAATCTGTTCCAGCGTCTTCACCTCGTTGCTATCCAGCTCTTTCAGCGGGTTGACATAGTGGACCCAAACTGCGCGGACTTGTTTCGCGCCGATCGCTTGAGCAATTCGTTTGAGGCGGAAGTCGGAGAAGGCTAGAGAGCCCGGAAGAGCGAGATACGGACTCCCATCGGACACCATGCTGACGACGTGTGAGAGAGAGGGTGTGAGCAAGCGCGATGGCGGGGCGAAATAATTTGGACCAAAAAATTTGGCGGGGTTGTCGCCTGTGGCGTATGGTGTGGCGCAACCGCACTTCCTTAAGGGGATGGGAGTGAAGAGACCAGCGCATCGGAAAGAGCATGCCTATACGGATTCCGCCTTGTACATTCCCGACAGATAAAAACAGTAGGCCGTATTCTGCTCTTGTCACTATTGCGCACGGTAAACGCCACACATAATCGCATCTCAAGTTCTCTCGGTGAGGTATGAGGAGCACTGGGCAGACCAATTGGCGAGGTGCAAGCAGTGAAGGAGCATTGATATGTGGAATTACAGTCTTGAAAGCTAATCCGAGGTCGTGGGCAGTCCACACTCATATAACAATTGCCGGAGTAGCAGCACAAACAATCACAAGTATCAAGGAGGGGTGTGGGTTGAGGAGTCCAGCATGGGGTGTTGACGTTCACGCGGCCTGTGCCTGGGCGCACATGATTGGATCGCTAGAAGGCGGTGAGCCAGTAATCTTACCAAACGGCGCAAAGGTCAGCCAATGACGGCTCGCATAGATTTCCGTTTCATGGCGACTAAGCGTTCGGGGTCTACACGAGTCGCTCTGCCTGCCTTCCCAAAGTTCAGACCCAGAGCTTCACGACTGCCATCACGCAGCGAGGTGGACGCGCCGCCCACCACCCCACCCCTCGACAGTGCGCTTTTCTAGTAATGCTTGTAATGCTTCCAAGGGCCACATCGCCTGCGCCTTCATTTTGAACTTATAATTCTGTCCTTCGGCTCCTCATCACCACCGAACCGCTGCGCGTGCCTGTCGAAGCAAGCCCACCGACCAATGCACCTTCCCTCGCCCGCTTCCACCGCACGACGCAGCTCGACCGACGCACAACGGCGGTGCACAGCTCCTCCCCGACGGTGACGAGCACCCCTCGCAGCACGCTGCTGCACAATACATCATCATGGCGGCCGCCCACAACTTCGAGGCGATGGCCTCCAAGCTGGACGACCCGAGCTCTGGTATGGCGCATTCTACGCCGTGGCAGCATACTTGCGCGCACCGTCCTGTAGAGCGTACGAAGGCTGACATGGCTTCGAACAGATCTGAGAATCAAGTTGACTCAGGCGATCGATATTCGGGACAATATTGAGAGCTACTGTCAGGGCGCGCCCTACAGCACATTCTTAAACCACCTGGTTCCAGTCTTCCTCAAGATTCTAGATGGCAATCCCGTCTTCATATCCACCTCGCCGGAACAGGTGAGCTTCCCAACGCTGGCCGCGGTAGCCTAGCTAATCACCCACAGCGGATACGGAACTGCATACTCGAGATCCTGCACCGGCTACCCATGAGTCCTACCGACGCGGTCGAACCGCATGCGGCCAAAATCGTGGACAAGCTCATGAGCCTGGTCAAGACGGAGAACGAGGACAACGCGGTGCTCTGCATGAAGACCATCATGGACTTCCAGCGACACCAGACGAAGGCGCTATCCGACCGCGTGCAGCCATTCCTGGATCTCATCCAAGAAATGTTCGAGACGATGGAGCAGGCTGTTCAGGACACTTTCGACAATGCGACGCCCGCGCCCGCCACGCAGGGTGTGCCTTCGACCCCGAACAACCACCAATACTCGCAGTCTCCGCGCCCTGGCTCACCAGCGACGTCACTTACATCAGGCTCTTCGGGTGACTTGGGATCCGAGCACCAGCAGACGCGCATGCTGCTCAAGGGCATGCAGTCGTTCAAGGTGCTGGCCGAGTGTCCCATCATCGTAGTCTCTCTCTTCCAGGCCTATCGCAACGTTGTCAACAAGAACGTGAAGCTATTCGTACCGCTCATCAAAAATGTGCTTATGCTCCAGGCACAACCGCAACGGAAAGCGCACCAGGAAGCAGAGGCTCAAGGCAGAATCTTCACCGGTGTAAGCAAGGAGATCCGCAATCGCGCAGCTTTTGGCGACTTTATCACTGCGCAGGTCAAGACCATGAGTTTTCTGGCCTATCTGCTCCGAGTATATGCGCAGCAGCTCAACGACTTCCTACCAACCCTTCCAGATATCGTTGTACGGCTATTGAAAGATTGCCCGCGCGAGAAATCTGGTGCGAGGAAGGAGCTGTTGGTCGCTATCAGGCACATCATCAATTTCAACTTCCGGAAAATCTTTCTCAAGAAGATCGACGAGCTTTTGGACGAGCGGACGCTGATTGGCGACGGCCTCACCGTTTACGAGACGATGCGTCCTTTGGCTTACAGCATGCTTGCCGACTTGATCCATCATCTCCGCGAATCTCTCAACAAAGAGCAGATTCGGCGCACCGTCGAAGTCTATACCAAGAATCTCCACGACACCTTCCCTGGAACGAGCTTCCAGACAATGAGTGCGAAGCTGCTCCTGAATATGGCTGAGTGCATAGCCAAGCTGGAACCTAAGGAAGATGCCCGCTACTTCTTGATCATGATACTGAACGCCATCGGCGACAAGTTCGCGGCTATGAATCGCCAATATCACAACGCTGTCAAGGTCTCAGAAGCGTACAGCACTCCTTCGATCGACGCAGTGGAAGAGAACCACATGGCAGTCCAAGATCAGCCTCCGGACTGGGACGAGATTGACATCTTCAGCGCCACACCCATCAAGACTTCGAATCCGCGCGAGAGGAGCTCCGATCCCATTGCCGACAACAAGTTCCTGTTCAAGAACCTGCTGCACGGCCTCAAGAATCTGTTCTACCAGCTTCGCGCTTGTAACCCTGCCAAGATTAAAGAAGAGATCGACGCTGCCAATGCATCCGCCAACTGGCACGAAGTATCTTTCGGGTACAATGCAGAAGAGGTGGAGGTGCTCATCAAACTCTTTCGCGAAGGCGCTAGAGTCTTCCGCTACTATGGCTCCGACAAGCCCGCAGATGCTCAGAACTTGACCCCTGGTGATCTTATGGCCAACCAGCATATGATGACTAGTGGCAAGGACGAGAAGGAGCTGCTAGAGACGTTTGCGACCGTATTCCATCACATCGATCCCGCCACATTTCACGAAGTCTTTTCATCTGAGATACCGCATCTATACGACATGATGTTTGAGCATCCGGCACTGCTTCATGTGCCCCAGTTCTTGCTTGCGTCCGAGGCCACCTCACCAGCTTTTGCGGGAATGTTACTACAGTTTTTGATGGACCGAATCGATGAGGTTGGGACCGCGGACGTGAAGAAGTCTTCAATTCTTCTACGACTTTTCAAGCTCTCATTCATGGCGGTAACCCTATTCTCTGCCCAGAACGAGCAAGTATTGTTACCTCACGTCAGCAAAATCATCACAAAGTCCATCCAGCTCTCTACGACGGCGGAAGAGCCGATGAACTACTTCCTGCTCCTCCGTTCATTATTCCGGAGCATTGGTGGTGGACGATTCGAACATCTGTACAAGGAGATTCTTCCTTTGCTTGAGATGCTCCTCGACGTCCTTAACAACCTGCTTCTTACTGCGCGTAAGCCTGCCGAACGAGATCTCTTCGTTGAATTATCTCTCACAGTCCCGGCGCGTTTGAGCAACCTCCTACCGCATCTCAGCTACCTCATGCGGCCCTTAGTCGTGGCGCTGCGCGCTGGCTCTGAGCTTGTTGGGCAAGGACTTAGGACCCTTGAACTCTGCGTTGACAACCTCACCGCGGACTACCTGGACCCAATCATGGCACCCGTCATCGACGAACTCATGGCAGCTTTGTGGGAACACTTGAAGCCACAGCCGTATAGCCATTTCCACGCTCACACAACGATGCGAATTCTCGGAAAGCTTGGGGGTAGGAATCGCAAGTTCATCACCGGACCTCCCACGCTAGAGTACAAGCCATATTCGGACGATCAGGCTTCAATCGACATCCGCCTTATTGGCTCTACTAAGGACCGGGCCTTTCCATCCGTCATAGGCATCGAGCCGGCTATAGCGAAGTTGCATGAGATTCCAAAAACTCCAGCTGCAAAGAAGTCCGACACCTTTCACAAACAGCAAGCTTTCCGTCTCATCACATCCCACACGAAACTACTGGTGGGATTTGACAATCTGCCCGATGATTTTGCCCAGCTCGTGCGGCTACAGGCGAATGACTTGTTCAGCAGAAAGACGGATGTTGGAACTGATATTTTGACCATCTCGGAGCGCGAGAAGTCATCCGTCAAGAAGGGTACCGAACAGGAAACCGCGAAGAAGTTACTGAAGGCGTGCATTTTCGCAGTATCAGTACCAGATCTCAAGGCTGATGCGGATGCGTTGGTAACGCATCTAGCTAAGCACTTCACGTTGCTTGAGCTAGGAACTCACTTCGCGCACATAAAGCATAGGACCAAGCCGTTTGATGTCAACTCGGGAGAAGGGCCCATTGTCGTCGAGAGCGACGTCTTCTCGGAGGCACTCGGTGACTCGCTGGCCTCAGAACACCAATCAGTTCGCGAAGCAGCGGAACAGGCCATCCTCACCATGCGCGACGCCGCGAAAATAATCTTTGGAAGTCAAGAGAAGCTGGATAAGTTCCCCTTCTTTGATGAGCTTTCGAAGACTTTCTGCCACAACTGTCATGCAGACGACTGGTTCATGAAATCGGGAGGCACGCGCGGTATCGAGATCATCATCAAGAAACTCGGTCTGGGGCCGTCCTGGATGAACAACAGACTCTTCGAGCTGATACGAGCACTCAACTTCGTAATGAAAGACATGCCGACCGATCTCGACGCCAAGACGCGCATTCAAGCTGAAGGACTGTTGGAGACCCTCCTCCGGCGATGCTACAAGACCACGACCAAGGAGGAATTCGAGAAGCCGACCAGTATTCTTCTACGACTGTGCGGACAGCTAGTCGGCGATCTGTCTCATATGAACAAGAACGTCCGTGAAGCCACGCAGAAGGCATTCTACATCCTCTCCGATGTGACCGGTCTTGAAGTTCACGAGCTCATCGCACCTGTGAAGGATCGACTGATTATACCAATATGGACCAAGCCTCTCCGAGCATTACCATTCGGCATTCAGATAGCCTATATTGATGCGATCACCTTCTGCTTGAAGCTGAAGAACAACATCCTCGAGTTCAACGATCAACTTACCAGGCTACTCATGGAGTCGCTAGCTTTAGCTGATGCAGAAGATGAGGGACTTGCGACCAAACCCTTTGAGCAGCGGAATGCTGAACATATCGTCAATCTACGAGTCGCTTGTATTCGTTTGCTTTCTACTGCGCAAAGCTTTCCTGAGTTCAGCACCACGCCACCGAATCAGCCGTTTCTTAGGATCATCGCAGTGTTTTTCAAGTGTCTTTACTCCAAGTCTCCAGAGGTCATCGAAGCAGCCAACATCGGACTTTCTGGCGTGATTTCTGCAACGAACAAGCTTCCGAAGGACGTTCTCCAGAGCGGACTGCGCCCTATCCTGGTCAATCTCCAGGATCCCAGGAAACTTTCCGTCGAAAACCTCGATGGCCTTGCTCGTCTGTTGAAGCTTCTCACCAACTACTTCAAAGTAGAGATTGGCACTCGACTGTTGGACCATCTTAAGAATATAGCCGACCCAGTGAGCCTCCAGAAGATCTCCTTCACGATGGTTGAGCAGAATCCGAAAATGAAAATCGTCACCGGCATCTTCAACATTTTTCATCTGTTGCCTCCCGCCGCTGCCGGGTTCCTGAAGCAGATTGTCGAAAAGGTGATTGAGCTTGAGACCGCGCTCCGACGCACGCACTACAGTCCTTTCCGTGAACCTCTCATCAAGTACCTTTGCATGTATCCGAAGGAAGCCTGGGAGCATTTCTCCCCAAACCTGAGGGATCAGACACAAGGCCGCTTCTTCGCTCAACTGCTCGAGAACGAAGCGAGTGGTGCGCTACGGCAGGAAGTCATGAACGATGTCCCGAAGTTCTTGGCCTCGTTCGAATTCGAGGGCTCCGGCAAGGAGAAGTGCCAAGCTCAGCTCAACGCAATACATATTGCTTATGCACTGAGTAAGTCTGAGGAGTCAAGCAAGTGGCTCGTCGATCACGAGAATTTGAGGAAGGCCCTGCTTGAAGCTGCACGGTCTCTGGAGAAGCAGCTTCGATTGAATACCATCGATTCCGAGCTGCGTCTCGCGACGGAGCAGGCTGGCGAGCAGATCATGACCGTCTTCACGACCTACCTTACGCACGAACCGAACAACTTCGAGTTCTTCTTTGAGCTCATTGACGCGGTGACGTCGGAAGAACTCAAAGCTCATCCACGCCTGTTTGACTTCATCTACGAACAGATGATTTCGAACGAATCGGTGGACTACTGGAAAACACTAGTGCATCGGTGCATCGATTTATATACAGGTCGCAACTCCTCACAGAAGACCAAAACGTTCATTTTCCGCAATATCGTCAATCCAATTTTCGCGATGGATGTTAAGCGCAACTGGGACACACTGTTTGGCCAAGCCAAAGGGACGAAGTTGATGGATCGCGCCATGACCGACACTATTCACAACCGATTGTGGAAGCCACAATCTTTGACCGATACTTCGGAAGAGACTGCTCAACTCGGCGTCGATCACTCTCGAATGGAGCTGCTTCAGCTGACGACCATGCTCCTGAAGCACTATTCGGGTATGATTCAGGAAGCACGCAAGGATGTCATCAAGTTTGCGTGGAACTACATCAAGCTCGAGGATATCATCAACAAGTATGCAGCCTACGTGCTCATTGCGTTCTTCATTGCAGTGTTCGATACCCCGATGAAAATCGCCACACAGGTTTACCAGGCGCTTCTTAGGGCTCACCAGAATGAGGGTAAATCCCTCGTCATGCAGGCGCTGGAGCTGTTGGCTCCGGTACTGAAGAAGCGTATGGGCGGAGGGGACTCTAAGATGACTGTACCACGCTGGGCACAACTTCCGCGCAAGATTTTATCGGAAGAAAGCTCGAACCTGCAGCAGCTGACGAGCATTTTCAACTTCCTAGTACGCCATCCCGACTTGTTCTACGAGGCACGGGACCAGTTGTCGTCCATCATCATTGCGGCGCTTTCGAAGATCGCGCAACCTCCAAATCCGTCGACTGAGTCGAAGAAACTCGCGTTGAACCTAATCGGTCTGATAAGAACATGGGAAGAGCGTGCTGCAAGCGAGTCAGGCTCTGTAATCGACAGAGCGTCTCAATCGCCTCAGGTGACGAAGAGAAGAGCAGACGGATCAGCCGTTCCTCCTAGTCCTACTTCGAAGGGCTTCGTGGCACAACCGGGCATCCGATCGATGCTCATCAAGTACCTCATCCAGTTCATCGCCTATCTACCAGAACGTTATCCCGTTGCCACCCCGAAAGCGAAAGATACCCCAGCCGCCAATCCAGCCGCCACACAGCCGACCGAAATTTGCAGGAAAGCTGTGCAGTTGCTGCATGATCTCCTTTCACCGAGATTATGGAGTGATCTCGAACTGGATATTGTACTCACCAAGAAAATTGAGGAAATCCTAGTTGCAGAGATGAAGCAGGAAGAGAAAGTTGAGGCTTTCACCACACGGATGATCAATACGCTCCAGATCGTCAAAGTCATTGTCAATGTGAAGCCCGACGATTGGGTACTGCAACGCCTGCCACAATTTCAACGGATCATTGAGAAGCCTATACGCTCCGAGAATGCCGATGTTCAGGCCAGCCTCCACGCTGCAGATGAGAGGCTCCAACCAACTCTTAAGCGTATACTGGAAGTCACGCCGGAACCAATCACAGACGACGAAGGTAATACTGAAGATACACCTTCCACCGAATTTGTCAATTTTCTGGGGGCGGTAGCTACTGAAGCCCTGTCAAACAGCTCATTTGTCTGTGCCATCAACATCCTATGGACCTTGTGCCAAAAGCGACCCGAAGAGATCGACCAACACATTCCACAACTGATGAAAGCCTTCCAAGGCAAGATGGCCAAGGATCATCTTGCTGCTCACACTATAGCTGGGCAACCTGGTGCCCCTCCTGCAGTGCGTCCAGAAGGTGCCAATCCGCCTACCGATCCTCGCGAGATAGAGATTCAGACTGGTCTGGTCCTCAAAGTCATAGACATTCTTGCTGCGCGGATGAACGAACTGGGCGAGAATCGCCGACCCTATCTGAGCGTCCTTGCTTCTCTCGTCGAGCGATCTCAGAGTAACACCGTCTGTATGAAGGTCCTGGATCTGGTGGAAGACTGGATCTTTCATTCGACTGAGCCAGTGCCGACACTCAAGGAGAAGACGGCAGTGCTCAGCAAGATGCTACTCTTTGAACACCGTCCAGATACATTACTCTTGAATCGCTTCCTCGATCTCGTCATTCGCATTTATGAGGATCCAAAGATTACGCGCTCAGAGCTCACTGTCAGAATGGAGCACGCCTTCCTCATCGGAACCCGAGCACAGGATGTCGACATGCGGAACCGATACATGACCATCTTCGACAAGAGCTTGAGTAGGACTGCCGCTAGCCGGCTCAGCTACGTGCTCGCTTCACAGAACTGGGATACGCTCAGCGACAGCTATTGGCTCAGTCAAGTCATCCACCTGATGTTTGGGTCTGTCGAAATGAATACCCCTGCACAACTACATTCCGAAGACTTCAAGCTCATACAAGCTTCTGCCCTATTCGGCACGTACAGTAAAGACCCTAGGATAGGCGATGTCATGGTAGACGATGAGCTGGAAAACCTGGTCAACGGTCAAAGGCGCTTCTCCAACCAACTGGGTGACATCAAGATCAGGGATATTTTCGAGCCCCTTGGCCATCTACAGCACACGGACAGCAACCTCGCACACGATATTTGGGTTGCTTTCTTCCCACTCGCGTGGACAGCATTGACCAAGGACGACCAAAGCGATCTGGAGAAGGGCATTGCAGCACTTTTGACCAAAGACTATCATTCCCGGCAAATCGACAAACGACCAAATTGCGTCGCGAGCATGCTAGATGCCATTGTGCATGCTCGTCCACGGGTCAAATTCCCACCGCACATTATGAAGTACTTGGCTCGAACGTACAACGCCTGGTACACCGGAGCGGTCTATATGGAGGAGTCCGCAATCACACCTCTTGTCGACACCGACAAGCTCAGAGAGAGTAACCTCGATGCTTTGCTCGAGATTTACAGCGGTTTGCAGGAAGACGATCTCTTCTACGGTACCTGGCGTCGTCGCTGTCAGTTCATTGAAACCAACGCTGCTCTTTCGTACGAACAGATTGGTATCTGGGACAAGGCGCAGCAGATGTATGAAGCGGCACAGATCAAAGCCAGAACCTCTGTACTGCCGTTCTCCACTGGAGAATACATGCTATGGGAAGACCATTGGGTCGTCTGTGCTCAGAAGCTACAGCAGTGGGAGGTCTTGAGCGATTTCGCTAAGCATGAGAACTTCAACGATTTATACCTGGAAGCGACGTGGCGACATTTCGAGGCATGGCAGAACACCGAGCAACGCGAACAGCTTGACGCGACGATCAAAGCTGTCAGCGATGCGCCAACTCCTCGCCGAGTGTTCTTCCAGACTTTCATGTCTTTGCTCAAACTCCATGCCAAGTTGGAGAGCCAGCCAGAGTTCCACAGGTTATGCGACGAGTCTATCCAATTGTCTATCAGGAAGTGGCATCAACTCCCGCGCCGTATCACTCAGGCTCACATTCCACTCTTGCAACACTTCCAGCAGCTTGTGGAACTGCATGATGCTAGCGTCATCTGTCAGAGTCTAGCACAGACCACGCAGGCCAACCTCGACCACAAGTCCCAAGAACTCAAGCTACTTCTGAGCACGTGGCGCGATCGTTTGCCCAACTTCTGGGACGACATCAATGCCTGGCAAGATCTGGTGACATGGCGTCAGCATATCTTCCACTTGATCAACGGCGTTTACCTTCAGCTGCTTCCTCCCAACCCCAACAACCCAAGTGGGAACTCCTTCGCATACCGAGGCTACCACGAGACGGCCTGGATCATCAATCGCTTCGCCCACGTTGCGCGAAAACACAATCTTCCAGACGTGTGCATTCAGCAACTGAGCCGCATATACACTCTGCCCAACATTGAGATCCAAGAAGCGTTCCTCAAATTGCGCGAGCAGGCGAAGTGTCATTACCAGAACCGTGCAGAACTCAACAACGGCTTGGATGTCATCAACAATACCAACCTCAACTATTTCGGCAACCAGCAGAAGGCAGAATTCTACACATTGAAGGGAATGTTCCTCGCCAAACTTACTCAAAAGAACGAGGCCAACGATGCCTTTGGCACCGCGATGATTTTCGACCTCAAGTTGCCCAAGGCCTGGGCTGAGTGGGGCCGTTACAATGATATGCTCTTCAAAGAGGACCCATCCACACTCGACAAGGCCGAAGCTGCACTTAGCTGCTACCTCGAAGCTGCTAGCTTGTACAAAAACGCGAAGTCCCGAAAGCTTCTCGGACGTGTGCTTTGGCTCCTCAGCTTGGATGATAGCGATCGTCGTCTTGGTGTGAAATTTGAAGAGTTCCAAGGTGATACGCCTGCATGGTATTGGATCACGTACATCCCGCAGTTACTCAACAGCTTGTCTAGAGCAGAAGCCCCGATTGCGCGATCCATACTTGGGAAGCTAGCTAAGACCTACCCGCAAGCGCTATACTGCCATCTGAGGACAACACGAGAGGATATGACGCTTCTCAAGAAAAACCAGGAGGCGAAAGAAGCGAAGGAGAAAGCCGCACGGGCAAAGCCGCAAGGTACCCAAGGCTCACCGGCACAAAAACAGGGGTCTCCCGATGCTCGACCAGGCTCAAGCGGCACGCGCCCGACATCTGCAAGCAGCGAAAACAAAGCTGCGACGAATGGCACACCCAACGCTACCGTCAAGACTGAAGGCAACCAACAAGAGACTCCTAACGGTGCCGCTGCGGATGCTCCCCCAGCTCCCAAGCGTCCATGGGATCACGTTGAGGAGATATCTGCCATCCTCAAAACTGCTTTCCCGTTGCTCGCTCTGTCGATGGAAACCATGCTCGACCAGATTCAAAAGAACTTCAAATGTCCGCCCGACGAGGACGCTTACAGACTGATTGTGGCCCTTCTGAACGACGGCCTGTCCTACGTTGGTCGCTCGCCAAATCTCTATGCTCAAGAGGTTCGACTGCCCCAGTCAACAGAGGCGAACATCACCCGATTTGCAGAGTCTGTCTTACCACCGCACATACGCAAAGCATTCGAGCACGACTTCGTGCTGCACAAACCGACAATGTACCAGTACATACAGAAACTTCGTGTTTGGCGAAATCGCTTCGAAGAGAGGCTCGATCGGCGCAAGACAGTGGTGCCCCTCGAGAACTACACCCACCAGCTCAGCGAGTTCCGCTTCCTCAAGTTCGACGATGTGGAAGTGCCTGGTCAGTATCTACAGCACCGCGACAAGAACTCTGACTTTGTCCGTATCGAACGCTTCCTGCCTGAAGTTGACTTGGTTCGCGGTATCGGTATCTGCCATCGCCGACTCCGGATCCGAGGCCATGACGGAAGTGTCCATCCATTTGCTATTCAATTCCCCGCCGCGAGAAGCTCAAGAAGAGAGGAACGGATCCTGCAGCTATTCCGGATCTTTAACGGCATTCTGGGCAAACGCAAGGAGTGCCGGAGGAGAAATCTTCAATTCCACTTGCCACTCATGGTTCCCATCACGCCGAGCGTACGCATGGTTCAAGACGATGCCTCGTATATCAGCATGCAAGGCATCTTCGAGGATTACTGTAGGAGGAACGACCTGAACAAAGACGAACCAGTGCTCTTCAGCATCGAAAAGCTGAGAGCGCTCCAGCCTGTGAGCTCACCACCATCAAGCCCCCAGCAAGAAACATCGACCACTAACGCCCGTAAGCAGAAGAATCTAGAGCACGCGAACAGCATCCGCCTCGAAACTTTCGCAGCGGTGCAAGAGAAATATGTTCCTCCCACCGTCCTCCTCGATTACTTTCGTTCTACATACCCCAACTTCGCAGACTTCTGGCTCTTCCGTCGCACCTTCAGCTACCAACTCGCCTCTCTCACGTTCATGACATACATCATGTACATGAACACTCGCTACCCGCACAAGATCAGCATTTCGCGCAGCTCAGGCCGGGTCTGGGGCTCCGAACTGATTCCCTCAATGGCCATTGGCAAACCCATCCTTCACAACAACGAGCCAGTTCCCTTCCGCCTCACGCCCAACATGCAAACGATGATGGGTCCGCTCGCACTCGAAGGCATTTTCGCGCCTTCGGTCATGTCGATTGCGCGCTGTCTCATCGAACCGGAAGGCGAGTTGGAGATGCAACTTGCCATCTTCATGCGCGATGAGATGAATCATTGGTTTACCAGTCAACACAAGCCAATTCCAGCGGAGACTTTAAGGGAAAGCGTGGGGCAGAACAGTGAAGCAGTTGTCAAGCGAGCGACTATGCTGGGTATACTCCCCAGCACGAGCAATGTGCCAGCGAATCAGACGATGGTGGATCTTGTGGCTCATGCGGTGCACCCGCAGAAGCTTGCGATGACGGATCCGCTCTGGATGCCTTATTTGTAGAGGTGGGATGGCAGACATGGGCAACGGAATTGGGACGTTAGAAACGGGAGATGAGGTGTTATTGCGTATATCACGACTTGGAAGAAAAGAGAAGGAAAGGAAAGCGAAGGTGTCCCGGCGTTGGTTAGGACCGATGGGTCCATGCGCTTTTTGTTCGTGAGCATTTCTTGTGTATGGCGTTAATGGGTTCATTTTACTTCTTCGAAACTGTCTTTTACATGCTTTGTGCTACGGGTTGGCGGGAGGGGAGGAATGTGTATAGGAAAGTTGTGAACCTGCCGGCGCGCGGGTGCAGATGTAGGAAATACCCATGCTTGTTTGATACATGCGAACGCACTCGGAGCCTATCATGCGAGTATGACGCCGCTATTGCTGTTTGCACGAGATGTTTCTGAGCAACGTTCGCAGAGGGAGAACTGCAGAGGAATTGCGCTGTGGGGAATCCTTGAAGCTGCGCCTTAACACGTTGCTGATATGCCGGCGACCTCGCTTGGCTATTCATCATGTCAAGAGATTACATGCGACCTTTTGAGGACTTTGGATGTTAGCCAGATGGAAATTTGTTGCATCTCCAGACTCTGGGATTATTGGATAGAGCTTGGCTCTTTTTTTACATTGCTCTAGGCGAGGACGTAATGAGAACATGACGTACAGCGTAAGACGTCGTTGCGAGCCTGTTATGCCCAAGTCGCACTGCAAGCACCCACTTCAGCAGTTCTGGTCAATACACCAACTCTTCTGCCGTGCGCACGTTGTAAATTCACAACAGAGAACTCCCTGCCACGACTCTCTCGCCACACCTTTCCACGGCCCACCGAGAATACCCAACAATACATTCTGCCTGCACGCTAATGTACCCCGCAGCCACACCCGCATCGCATTGCACCACTCCGCTCAACGGCCTTCTCATCTAGGAACAAGCCAAGCCGGCAACAGTTCCTGTTCCTGTCGTGTGACATCGTCGACTCCCGAGGTCCTTCTCTCTCTTGTCAGATTGTCACCTGCCAAGTACGGTTGGAATGAGATGCTTATATGAGCGGGGGTGGGGTCGTTGGCGGCGCGTCGCGTATGTATGTGGTATTCGCGGCTCGCTGCTTGTACCTCTGCTCTATTCTCCGATAGCTTTGCATTATGAGGTTAGCCCAACATAGTAAGACTGCTTTTGCAGCGGCGACGCTGGTGTTGAATTGGAGAGGCGTGACGGCGCAGAACACGACGGGGAAGTCGCCTGTGGATTATGTGGATCCGCTGATTGGGACGATTAATGGAGGTATGGCTGTCAGAACCGTGAGAAGTTGATGTTGGATGTGAAATGACGGTGTGCAGGCCATGTCTTTCCCGGCGCAACACTGCCATTCGGTAAGCTGCATCCCAATCTGAACCGCACCAGAATAAATTCTGATGAGCCGTAGGAATGGTCAAAGCCGGTCCCGATGTCATCGGCGAGAATCAAGGCGGCTTTTCGTCGGACGGCAGCCCCGTCTATGGCTTCTCGCATATGCACGATTCGGGGACAGGAGGCGTGAGTCTATTCATGTCTGGTTCTTCAACCGTTCTGGTTCGCGCGCTATTGAATTGGAAAGCTGAAAAATTCAGGCATCTTCAATGGGCAATTTCCCCATCTTCGCGCAAGCCGGCTGTCCAAACGACGATATCAATGCATGCAAATATACTTACTGGGAACGCGCAATAAACTATACGAACGGCACCGTCAGCGGCCGCCCAGGCTACTTCACCATTACTCTCGAGTCCCAGATCAGAACAGAAATGACTGTGTCAAACCACACGGCTCTATACCGTTTCACCTTCCCCGAGACGCCCACAACACCCAACACCACGCTCAACCCCCTGATCCTGCTCGAGCTATCCGATCTCCCACAGACCCGAACAGACGGAACCATCAAAATCTCCAGTGCCTCAGGCCGTATGACGGGCGACGGCAGATTTGGCCCCAGTTTCGGCATCGGCGAATACAAGTCTTTCTTTTGCGCCGACTTTTCTGGCGCCAAAGTGAAAGATGCAGGTGTCTTCGCCAACTCGCGTGCGACCACTCGCGTGAGATCGCTCAAGGTCATTACTGAGACTGAGAGAGCGGCTGAACGCCCGGCAGGGGGGTGGGTTCAGTTCAACAAGCCCGACAAGGCGAACCAGATCCTAGTTCGCGTCGGCATGTCCTTCATCAGCGCAGAACAGGCCTGTCGGAATGCTGAGCGTGAGATCCCTGATTACGACTTCGACGGCACTAAGAAGGCGGCTGAGAATGCATGGCGCGAGAAGTTCTCCGTTATTGAAGTCAAGCCAGGAGGCGTGGACGAGGTGCTACTTCGCGCCTTCTGGAGTGGCGTGTATCGTACCATGATTAGTCCGCAGGATTATACAGGCGAGAATCCGTACTGGCAAAGTAGCGAGCCATACTACGATAGTTACTACTGTATTTGGGACAGCTTTAGGAGTATTCATCCGTTGATTACGCTGTTGGATCCGCATAGTCAGACGCTAATGGTGAGGGCCTTGTTGGATATTTATCGGCATGAGGGGAAATTGCCGGATTGTCGGATGAGCTTTTGTAAAGGTGGGTGCTACGACCCAAGTCCACCTGGAAGCCAGCAACTAATTTATCGCAGGCTTTACGCAGGGCGGTTCGAATGCCGATATCGTCATCGTCGATGCATACCTCAAGAATATCACCGCTGGCATCGACTGGAATCTTGCCTACGAAGCGTTGGTCTCTGACGCAGAGGTTGAGCCAATGAACTGGGACGTCGAAGGTACCTATTGTCCTTCCTCCTCTTTATTTACCACCTGACACGTTTCCAGGCCGCGGCGGCCTCGAGTCTTGGAAAAGCCTAGGCTACATTCCGACCGAGAATCTTGACCTCCTTGGTGTCGGTACGGAAACGCGCAGCATATCGCGCACCGTCGAATACGCCTACAACGACTTTGTCATTGCGACTCTCGCAAAAGCGCTCAACCACCCTGCTGACTACAACAAGTACCTGGGCCGCAGCGGCAACTGGAAGAACATGTACAAGGCTGATCAGACTTCCTTCATCAACGGCACAGATACAGGTTTTGTGGGGTTCTTGCAACCAAGATATATGAATGGGACTTGGGGATTCCAGGATCCGGTTTGGTGTTCGCCGTTGTTGGAATTCACCGGGTGTTATCTGAATCCGAGTGGCGGAGAGACGTACGAAGGTCCGGTGTGGTTATACACCTTCTTTGTCCCAGGCGACATGAAGACACTCATCGCAACACTCGGCGGAAACGACCAGTTCGTCAAGCGCCTCGACTTCTTCCACGACTCAGGAATGGCATACATCGGCGACGAACAGGCGTTCTTGAAGGTCTACCTGTACCACTACGCCGGACGACCAGCAAAGTCAGCGGAACGCGCACACTTCTACATCCCCTCGCAATTCAACGACACGCTGAACGGTATCCCCGGGAACGACGACAGCGGCGCAATGGGCTCGTTCGAAGCGCTCACAATGATGGGTATCTTTCCCAACGCTGGGCAAGACGTGTATTTCATTACGCCGCCGTTCTTCGAATCGGTGTCGATTCGCAACGGGCAGACGGGTAAGACTGCGACAATTCGGAATATCAACTTCGATGCTTCGGGAAAGACCCTCTATATCCAGTCAGCTACGCTCAATGGGAAGCCGTATACAAGGAACTGGTTGCAGCACAGCTTCTTCCTGGAAGGAGGCACGCTGGAATTGACTCTCGGTGCGACAGAGAGCGCGTGGGGAACGCGACTAGAAGATGTGCCGCCTAGTCTGGGGCCGTATGGCAATGGGACGAATTCAACGGTGCAGAAGAGGTGGGAGATGCCGCAGATACCGACTTTGCTGGATGCGGTCCTGGTAAGCTGAGCAGTTTGCAATGCCGAATGAGGCAATCTTCGCGGTGGGAACTGTCGCCGATCACACTCTTTGACTACTGCATATACTGTACATGGTAAAGCCGTGATAGCAAATCAGTGGAGATTCCGAAAGAGTGGGTCTGATCATAGACTCGCCGCCAGAAGAGTCCTGCACGTGTTGTGCCACCACACTTGACATGTAGCCGATAATCCCGCAAATTACTGTATCGTTCTTTCGAGACGCCGGGGAGGCATGTGAATTCAGCATAAGGTTGTGCTTGCGTCCGCATTGCAGAGCGTTAATGCCGCAATTGGGGCTGTGTCGATACCAGTGATGGACAGCCAAATCCTGATTTCGACATGGCTTAATCTCAACTGAACTGCATCTCGTACGTCAGTTGAGCGGTGTAGTAATGGTGCTTGGTGAAGCCCCGCGGGGGTCGGCGAGTTCTGTTGTGGTGTGCGAATAGAGCCTAGGACGACGATTGCGTGTCTATGATGCTTTGGATATTCTACTACAGTATCCAATTCAGATCTTGCATGTAAACGGCCAAGGGCTTTTTTGCTGTCAAACCGGACAAGCTTGACACAGGCGCCGTGATCGACATGATAAAAATATCGTCTGATGGCTCTTCTTCAGTGCAGGATGCGAGGGCGAGTTCATATACTACCTAATATCTATTTCCTAGATCCGTGCCTATTAATACAGCATTGGTCGCATAATTCGACCTCGATAAAGAGTGCTGTACGCCGTGATACGCGCGACTATGTTTCATGGTACTCGAAGCAGCTCTCAGGGCGTTTTTCAGGGGAAGGTCTGATATACTATGGCATTCCGACATGTCCCATGCAGCAAGCGACTTTGTAAATCAGCTATTCGCCCACATTCCCGAATTACTGTAGCTTCGGTAGATCCAATCTGGCCGACAGTGTGCGAGTGAAGTCGGATTAGAGTTGGTTTGATCGCCCTATCCTGCGTTGCGGCAGCTTAGCGCAGCTTAAATGCCTCATGGCGAAGGCTTATGGAGGGGCGGGCCACAGACTCGAGAAAACGAGGAGTGAGTTGTATAGACGTAAGACGCTGAAAATATGTAGGAGATGTCGCATCAAGCAAGTGCAGATATGTGTGCGCATGTCACGGCGTTTCCCGAGTTGCCGCTTGTAACTGGTGGGTAAGACCGAGCATGTGCGTGCTGAGGTGCGTCTATTGTAGCAGTACCGGAAGCAACCGAGCATTCGAGCCCACTTGTCGAAAACAGAGGGGTAGACTTGCGTAGACGAGTAATTGGCTGAGCACGACATTGTCATAAATATGGATCTTGGGTATCAGGTCATCTTAGCCCTGCAATGACTGGTGTAGGGAGCTCCGACGCGCGTAAACAAAGTAACAGAAGATCCACAAACGGCAACCCGCTTCCGATTTTCCGACCAAAACCCAGGGAAAGAGGGGGCAGTGGGTGTCGTGTGCCCTTAGCATGGAGTTGATGGGCATCTAGAAGTACCTGAATTTGCCGATTTTAGTGCGATGCCCTGCGGCCCCGCATTTTGGCGCCCCTCTTACGATGATCGTCGGGTAGCCGGACGGAACCCGTGACGCCGCTAATGCTGGCTCGATCGCGATTGGAGGCGGGATGCTCGTGGCATCGTGACGTTTGAGTATTCTTGGGCCCGATTTCCAAGAATTTCTGTGCCGTAATGCAATGCCTGTTTGCACGCGCGATGCTGTCATCGGAAGGAAACCTGGTCTTTCGGAGGATCGTGAGGCCAGACCTGTAACGTTTGCATTGAGGAAAAGTTCGAAAAAACCGACGACAGCAGGGATGGAGATAACGATGGACACCTGGGTTTGAGGTAGACTAGGCGCAGGCTGAGGCCGCTTTGTTGCGGTTGAAACGGCGTTGCGCTACCTCTGTAGGTGCACAAGCGCTGCAGGCGAGTGCATTCTCGAAATGGTCCAGAAAGGTATCCGTCTTCCGTCATGTTTGAAGCTGCACGGTCACTGGGTGGCGCAGGTGTTGGCAATGCAACCAGTGAGCCCGGTGCATGCGGCAAAGCGAATGCAGCAAACAGTCCGCTTGCATTGGCCACGGGTGCATCCACTGCGGAGCCGTGGTTGAAGCCGTCGTCATCATCGGTCCATATGGCATTATTGGCTGCGTGCCTTTGTGTCATCGCGTGTTCCCAGAACCCAACGGGCTGGAGACGTGGCGACATGTCCTCCGCGACCAAACGTGCCGGAGACAAACAAGCCGGGAGGGCTTTGAAGCGTTCCAAACCATGGTAGGTCTCGGTCGTCGATGGATGCCGATCGCTGTGGTTGTCATCAAGGAGTGAGATTGGAGGGATTCCGTAGTCGACGTGAGTGGTAGGTGGCAGACGCACGATGCTGAAAGGGGCGTGGTGGTCAGCGTTGCCCCTGAGACATCGTGGCTTTCCCCATACTTTGTTTGGTCGGGCGGGTTCTGGCGGTGAGTGGAGCAGCTGTGAAAATGGCGCAGCTATGCCCGATTGATCACGTTCCCAAAGTAACCTGGCAGCACCGCCAATTATAGACAAGCTCCGGTATCATCGTGATGCATGGCACAGCGGTATCATCGATGCCCGTGTCTGGGCCTGCCGTTAGACTGCGATTCGTGCTACTTGCGTTGTTGCGGTGAGCTGCTCAGATGGTGGCTGCCGTGTATAAGAACGGGCGATTCCTCCCGTAACGAGCCATAATCATCGACCTTCTCCTCGAACACCTCTCCAAGACCAATCGTCAGTCTTGTCAGCCGGGATCGACGCCAGAGAACTATCCCCACCTAAAGATCGAACACCACCACCGCTTCACATCATGCCTTCCCTGCCCTTCAACACCACTCCTTCTCCTTCCTCTTCTCCGCAGATGTCACCAAGCTCGCCCTCAATAGTTCTCAGTCCCGCATCGGGTATTATGATCGCTCATACAACGGCTTTTCCTCTAATCTCTGCAACAGGTGCTACGTCAAAACAAGAGCTGCACAAGTCGAAAGAAGACGTTGCGGCGACGTACCGGAAACGCTACGCTCAGTACCTCGCGGCCACCTTCAATATGTCGCTCGAGGCTGCGATGGCCGAGGCTGATACCCAGCTCGCGCCTCGTCGATCGTCCTCAGACATGTCGGAAGCGGAAACCCTGAGGGAGAGCTGATGGGTGATATTGGGGCAAAAAGCAGCTTATGATCAACGACTGCATGGGATGGGATCTGGTATAATGGCGCAATATGCATGAGCAGCGGGGTAATCGGCGCTCACACTACTCGGGACGGACTCAATACAAACTATTCGTCTTCCTTGTGCCTTTGTATCGTGACACACACACCTGGAGGTTGTTGCGGCATTGATAGATGCTATTGAAGGTGATGCCTTTCGCAAGGTCCAATCAGAGCGAAGTGTGTGGGCCGAGGTTTGCCGCCAAGCGAGCCAATCGAAAGTGGATCGCATCCACATCGTTATCATCTTGGTCGCCTTAATCCCATCCTGTCGTGTCTTTCTTGAACCTCATCTCGACCTTTGACTCTTAGGAGAGAGCCATAGCTGCTCTGGCGTTGTATCTCTTCGCTGCCCGAAGCGAAGGCCGCACTCCTGCTGTGCGTACTAGCTGCAGACAAGCGACAAGGGTTTCCGCTTCACTCTTCCGCTGGCACCATCTGACTGGACGACAGGGCGGGCACGTGAAGATACGGCGTTCCAGAAACCCACAATTGCGATCTTCCGTACACCGACTTGGCGCATATGTTCGTCGACCCGGAGCGAGCGTTCATGTTGAGTACTGTATGTCAGTGACAGGCGGCGCGGACGTTGGACACCGTCGCAAGAGCTCGTTCTCCAAGAAGTAGACGGCTTTCTTGTCATACAGAACCGTAGCAGCGCGCAGACAGATGCTCGTTTTCGATATCGTGGAGCGAACGATGTTGTACCACATGGCATCGTCTGCTAAGAACGGATGACAAAGGCTACTTCCACCAACCATAACCGGGCTGACGATACCCCCGACGCCAAGATCGAGCATCACGCATACACAGTAGATAGGAAGCAGGAATCTCAGTAGATAGGAAGCAGGAATCCTACGCACGCAGTACCTGTATGCAGACGGCCGGAGCGCGACCGGAGCGCCCAATGATGCTACGGTCGCCTGCTGCCAACCAGCCGAACCCGCTCGGCAAGGAGGCTGTGCGGCATTCGCCATTGTCTAAACCAACAATCGTTCAAGGAAGTTCTTGGAGCCGTCAGCCAAGTCTTGGGTAAGATCGCAGCGCAAAACCGCGAGGCTCCATCACGTCGCCATTGTTCGTACACGTAGTCGCAGTCATGCTGTTTCGGTGCAGAGTACCCCACGCGTACAACCGGTATACGGCGTGCAGGATGCGATGATGTGCTCGCGCTTTACTGGCGAAGGGAAGACGTGGGAAGAGCGAAGACGAGTACCAAGAGTCCCACGCTTGGAAGGACCCACGTCTACCCCGTCTAGTGTGCGACCCCGCCATTGGATCACCAGCGGGTATAACTTCCCCGCGAGCGCCCCTCCATTCCTACACTACATCTAACACACTGTGTTCTATTGCATATTGAATGGGTCAAGCCGAACTGCCTACCGTCGAGGACACTCCTCCTCAGGAAACTGAACCCCCTATACGACCGTATCATGGGCCAGACAGTACACAACAACACCATTCGCAGCCCGCGCCACGCGACGGCGGCGATGCACCGGACTTCTCTGCGTGGCACACGATTGCAGCTTCGCACACCGCGGAGAGACTGGCTGTGGACACCAGGTACTATCGCACAGCGGCCATACAACACAGCGGCTAATTCTCTCGCAGCCATGGACTCTCTCCAGACGAAGCGCAATCTCGCCTCGAGAAGTATGGGCCTAACAAGGTTAAAGGAGCTGAAGGGCTATCCTTGTGGGCGATTCTCTTGAGGCAGGTGTCGAACAGTCTCACTCTCGTGAGTAGCGCCCCTTCCGGCCCTTTCCTTTGTTCGCATGCTCTTCGCTTGTTGCCGCCAGGTTCCGCGCGCGGGGGCAAGGCTGACGGCCTGCACCTCACCTTGTTCAGCCAATGGCATCGGGCCATGGCTTCATGCATCGCGTGTCAACATGCCGAACGTTAACCCTTAGTACAGGTTCTCCTCATTACTATGGGACTAAGTTTCGGTATCAGCGACTTCATCGAAGGCGGCGTCATCACCGCAGTCATCCTTCTCAACATTGTTGTTGGGTACGTCGGATCCTACTACATGATCTCCATCCGCTGACTTGTGCAGGTTTGTGCAGGATTACAAGGCAGAAAAGACGATAGAGTCGCTCAAGAAGCTCACTGCACCTGAATCCCTTGTACTGCGCGGCGGAGACCTCATAAAGGTCAGAGCCGTAGAACTCGTGCCCGGCGACGTCGTGCAGCTAGAGACTGGTAACATCATAGCAGCCGATCTGCGCCTCGTCGATGGCATGAATGTTTCCACCGATGAGGCTTTTCTTACTGGCGAATCTGAGCCAGTCGAGAAGAACCCTCTACTGATTTTCGACGACGAAGACATGGCCACTGGTGACCGTACGAACCTCGCCTTCGCTGGAAGCGAGATGAAGCGAGGTCGCGGCACTGGAATCGTCATCGCTACCGGAATGAACACTGAGGTTGGAAAGATCGCAAGTATGCTCCGTCAGAAAGACGACGGACTCCAAGGCAAGTCTTCGTCCCAGAAGGTTGGGATCAAGCTCGTCAAGATGGGCAAAGCCATCTTGGGCCTCACCGGAACCCCTCTCCAAATCACATTGAGCAAGTTTGCTCTTCTACTTTTTGCTCTCGCTATCCTCCTCGCCATTATCGTCTTCTCAGCAAGCAAATGGCAGGTTGGAGGCGAGGTCCTCATCTATGGTATCTGTGTCGCCGTCGCCGTCATCCCTGAATCTCTGATTGCCGTGCTCACCATCACGATTGCGGTCGGAGCAAAAGCAATGGCAAAGTCGAATGTCATCATTCGCGTTTCTTCAGCTATAGAGGCGGTCGGTGGCGTCACCAACATCTGTTCCGACAAGACCGGGACGTTGACACAGGGCCGGATGGTCTCGAAAAAAGCGATCGTACCCGGTTTTGGTATGTTGACGATCGAAGACACCATGCACCCTTACGATCCTACCAGCGGATACCTCACCTTGGATGGCGAGCGCATTGAAACTCGAGACTTCATCGCAAACACTGCGGCTAATCGCTTTCTTCGGACCATTGCTCTATGCAACCAGTCTAAGGTCGAGCAATCAGTCGATACATCCGAGTTCGCAACTATTGGCAAGATGGACATTGCTGCACGACTGACTACTGATGATGACGATGATGGTACCGATGTCTCGACTTTACAGTCAGACACCATCACGCGTCCGTCAACGGCTTCTGGTCTCCAAAATCCTACCGCAAACTGGCAAGCCTTTGGCGAGCCTACTGAAATCGCGCTTCATGTCCTCGCCATGCGTTTCAATATGGGCAAGCAAGAGTTGCTCACCAAGCTCAACATCCAGCTCGCTGCCGAATTTCCCTTCGACTCTTCTGTAAAGAAGATGTCCGTTGTTTATGAAGACAAGCAAGCCGGTCACTTCGATGTGTACACCAAGGGTGCTACCGAATTTATGCTCGCCACGCTGAACTTGTCCGACGCGGAGAAGGCTGAAATCAACGAACAAGCCGAGACAATGGCCAAGGATGGTCTCCGTGTTCTCTGCATCGCCCACAAAGTCCTTCCACTCGGATCCAAGCTCATAGAGCGTGATGAGATCGAGAAGGATTTGGATTTCGTCGGTCTTGTCGCCATCTATGATCCTCCTCGCCTGGAGACCAAAGGCGCGGTCCGCGAATGCCAGATTGCTGGCATTACCGTGCACATGCTCACCGGCGATCACCCAGGAACCGCTGAAGCTATCGCCCGCGAAGTCGGCATCCTCAACGCATCGCTTCCCACAGACAGAGCGAACAAAGTCGTAATGATCGCCAAAGATTTCGACAACATGAGCGATCATGAAATCGACAGCATGGAACATCTCCCCCTCGTCGTCGCTCGATGCAGCCCCGCCACCAAAGTCAAGATGGTCGCCGCCCTTCACCGCAGGAAACGCTTCTGCGTCATGACCGGTGACGGCGTCAACGACTCTCCTGCTCTTAAGAACGCAGATGTCGGTATCGCCATGGGCGCTGGAAGCGATGTCGCTAAGGACGCTGCTAAGATGGTGTTGACGGACGATAACTTCGCGTCGATTGTCAAGGCAGTCGAGGAAGGACGGCGCTTGTTTGACAACATCCAGAAGTTCCTCATGCACTTGCTCATCTCCAACATCGCCCAGGTTATCCTTCTCCTTATCGGTCTGGCCTTCAAGGATCAGGATGACCATTCCGTCTTCCCCTTGTCGCCTATCGAAATCCTATGGGTCAACCTTATCACGAGCTCCTTCCTTGCCATCGGCCTGGGTCTTGAGGAAGCTCAGTCCGATGTCATGTACCGCCCACCGCACAACCTCAAAGTCGGCGTCTTCACGACCGAACTCATCACCGACAAATTCATCTACGGATTCTTCATGGGCGCACTATGTCTGATGTCCTTCTCGATCGTCGCATACGTTGGTCCAGACCCCACAGGCGTAGGTCTAGGCAGCGGCTGCAACGAAGGCTTCAACGACTCCTGCGAAGTCGTGTTCCGCGCACGCGCAACCACCTACACCACCATCACGCTACTCCTTCTCGTCACAGCATGGGAAGTCAAGCACTTCTCCCGCTCCCTCTTCAACCTCTACCCGGACAGCACCACACCGCGCGGTCTGTCCGTCTTCACGGCCGTCTGGCGCAACCGCTTCCTCTTCTGGGCCGTCACGGCGGGCTTCACCGTTCTATTCGCGCTCATTTACATCCCTATTATCAACCGCGAGGTCTTTAAGCATGCCGCCATTACGTGGGAGTGGGGCGTTAGCTTCGGCTGCGTCGCCATCTACATACTCGCGATCGAGATCTGGAAGGCTATCAAGAGACGCTTTGGCATTTGGAGCGGGAAGCACGTTGTGCTTTCGCGCGAAGATGCTGAGGCGAGAATTGGGATTGAGTATGTGGATGCTAAGGAGAAGGGGAGGCAGTAAGAGTGTGGAGCGAGTGGTGCGAGTGGGGATGTGAGGAGAATGGTGGATGTTGGATCAAATTGACTGGGACGACAAGGACACACTCGTTTTAGGGGGAGTCTGGGTTTTGAGGGGAGGTTGTCGTCGACGTGGTATGGCTTTGGCACACCCGTTTTACACTCGTTTTGGAGCACAGAGACTTGCGCATTCGCACATGCTGCTTATCGCTTTCTTGGCTTACCTAGGACTATATAAAATCTAACTCAAGTCTCTCTTTGATGGCTGTCCACGTTCTCGCTGCTCATGGTACTCGACGTGATACTTGATCCCGTGTTTGTTTGAGCTTTCCAAAGAACGGTTTACTGATGAGAAAATTGTACAAGAGTAGGTGAGCAAGAGACTAAGTACGTATGCACACTGGAGACCGCATGGTAGATGATTCCGGGAGTCTTTATGGTTTGGTATTTGGTACGTCGACTACCATACTACATAGTCGTCGGCACATCAACGCATAGTTCACAATCTGCACCCAGCCCGTTGTCTCGTGCACGTGCCTCACACTATACGGGCACAACTAACAACTATCCTCTCTCTCCCTTTATTTTCCCCTGCCTGTAGGGATCTGGAACGCCACCGCCGGCTCCCCATGGGCGAAAGCCTTATCAATCCTGAAGTACCCCTTCCGATCAAACTGGAACACATCATCAACCTTCAACTCGGCCACATTCAAATCTCCCAACGCCTTGACTCTCGTCTCGGTATTCGGATTGAGAAACTGCTCCAGCTCATCGCCCTCCTCCAGCTTATCTTTCGTGATCAAGTAGTCAAACTCGACAAGCTCGACCGGGACGAGGTTCTGGTCGGTGGACAGCCACGTTACTTTCTTAGAGGTCTTCTTGACATCGCCCTGGAGGTGGAGTTCTAGCTCTACGCCGGTGACGGTCTTGAGGCCGGAGGGTTTTGCGAGAGGGTTGATGGAGTGGCTGATTTTGCGGACGATGGCGTTGCCCCAGTTCATGAGGGTGATTTCTTCGTCTTGCTCGAATGAGGCGGCGTCTTCCTGCTCGATGATAACGTTGGCGCTGAAGACAACCTTCTTCTTGCCCAGGTCGGTGTACTTGGCGTGCTTGTCCTTCTCCTCCGTGATGACACCCTCGCGCGCACCAATGATGGTAACAGGGACCTTAGCGGTCTCTGCAATGGCGGTGAAGCGGGAGGCGATGGGGTCGATGTACTTCTTGTTGGTGGCCCAGAAGCTGAACCAGTCGAGGTTGACAATGTTCTTTGAGGGTCCTTGCTTGAGAATGAACTCGCGGAGAGCAGGGATGGTGACACCACGGCGGCGGACACCGCGGACGGTGGGCATACGCGGGTCGTCCCAGCCCCAAACAAAGCCGCTGTCGACGATCTTGGTGAGCTTGCGCTTGGAGAGAAGCGTCCGGACGAAGTTCAACCGAGCGAAGCCCCAGTTGTACACGCCGCGCAGCTTCAGCGTCTTGATGAACCACTGGTACTGTGCATCGCGGTCGTTGTACTCGGTGGTGCGGAGTGCATGGGTAACGCCCTCGACGGAGTCGACGATGGGGCAACAGAAGTCATAGGTCGGGTAGATCTTCCATGTATCCCCTGTGCGGTGATGCACTTCAGGACTGCAACGATAGATGACGGGGTCGCGCATGGCTTTGTTCGGGTCGTCAACAGACATCTTTGCGCGGATGCACCATCTTGTGCCCTCCTGGGTGCCCTTCTTCATCTCCTCGAAACGGGCAAGATTGTCCTCCACGGAAGAGTCACGACGCTCGCTAGCAACGCCGTTCATGCGCTCATCCCTCATCTTCTCCTGCAACGTATCGTCTGCGTAGGCAGTTCCCTCTTTGATCATCTGCACGGCGTAGTCGAACAGCTCCTGGAAGTAATCACTCGTGTAGGAAAGTTTGTCCGCCTTGATGCCCATAAGAGCCAGATCCTCGATGATCGCATCCTGGAATTCCTGCTTCTCCTTGATTGGGTTCGTATCGTCGAAGCGTAGAATAAGGGTACCCTTGTACTTCTCGTGCGCGAAGAAGTCGTTCAGAAGGGCAGCCTTTGCGTGACCGATGTGGAGATAACCTCTACGCTCCCATTAGCACCAGCATTTTCTCCGTGAATCGAGCAACTTACGAAGGCTCAGGCGGGAACCTCGTGACAATGCCGGTTCCATCGCCCACACCCTGCAGACCGATGTCATAGCTCGCGCCCTCGTCCTTCACCTTCTCCCCATCCTTTGTCTCTTTTCCTTTTGGTCTCTCAGGGATCGCCGCCTGTTGTGGGTACGCTTCCTCGATGTACCTAAACCAACGGCAGAGATTGGGCATCAAGTTCTGCTTGATGAAGGCATGGGCAACTCGATTGGCGCGCAATGTTTGCCATACGGTAGTGTCGGCATCTGTAACACCGTAGCCAACGATGTGCGAGCGGAGTGTGAGGTGGGCATCCAGCTCCGCGAGGGAGGGCTCGATTTGTTTAAGGTTGAGAGGCTTGAAAGCCTCGGCACGGTCTTGCCACTCTTTGACTTGAGAATCCATGGTTCGTGATCGCAGTTGAGCTCGAATGGGTGGAGTGTTGGGAAGGTGTAACTTTTCGCGCGATGAGTCGTCTTGTTTGGCGGGGCTGGTGGGATGACCCAAACAGTGCAAATCCTTATCTTATCGGTGGCTTGGCAGGTACAATACACTCATGTGGTCCACCTCTTTTCACGGCCTTTTCTGAACCTACAACATTTGGAAATGTTTGGGATGAGGAATCATCACGAACTGATTCACAGTCTTATAGGAAATTTCCATAAGTCATACCGAATATTCAAGTTCTCATTCAAATCCACAACCCTATCTGGGTTGCATCCTACAAGAACGCCACCACCAAGAACACCAGCAATGCAGATGCGCCCAAAGCAACCTTTCGCCAGCAATGCATCGGGAGCCTCCCAAGCCAACGCCGCAGCATTATAATTCGTACAAAGTAGAACACCAAAATTAACCCGTACCCTGATCAAGGACGACAACTTTTGTGAACAGACCAAAACCACACAAAGTGTTGGTACACAACGACCAGTAGACGATGAATCAGGCACATTCCCACTGCGCAAAAACGCACCATCTCGCACTTCGATCCGCGAGCACCAGGCCGCGCCAAGTCCCCTTCTCGCCAATTTTGATCACCGTCTCCCATGAGCTGCCATCGCTGTCGCTGGTCCCGGTCATGTGCTCGCTCTTCCTCGTCAACCGTATGATCTTCCCAGAGGGTGTCTGAATGGCCAACTTCGCAGGCTTCATTGAGGTGCTGCTAGAAGAGCCCGATGAAGATTGTGAGGGGTTCGTGTAGTTTGAGCCAGAGGCTGACATACTCTGCATGCTCATCGCGGAAGCGGGGCGAGCAAATGGGTTGGGCGAAGAACGACCCTGTATTGCCGGACTCGGTTCTGGTAACTTTCCGGTCGAGGAAGGATGTTGGCGGACAGTGAAGACGAAGGTGTTGTTCAGGGCAATGTTCGCGCATTGTGGTTGTGCGACGTAGAGATCGTGACGCTGTGCGTGAGGCGTTGGGTGAAGCGTCAGAAATGAGTACGGCGGGTTGGCGCCTGTGTGGGTGATGGGCAGGCCTAACGCGAGAGCATGAGGGTTTAGCTTGTTGGAGTGCTGGAATCCGTTAGTCGTTGCGTCGTTGCTAAAGTACGAGTTGCTTACCATTAGACCACGCGGTCCAGCGTACACCTTCAGCACACCATGGCCCTCATCACCCGGCAGCAACGCCTTTACTGTGTACCGCTTTTGCCCTGCGACCCACTCTACCTGCGCCAACGCTGGTTTCTTGACAAGATCCCCGCTCTCGAAAAAGTCACCATCAGCATCCTGAGAATACGCTCTCGCTTCCACTTCTGCTACGCATTCCACATCTTCAGGTACCTCGATGTAAACGTGCGCCATCTCTAGATTGTCCAGGTTCAGCAAGCTGGTGTCGAAGTCGGCGACGTGCATGCGGTGCTTGAAGTACGTGGGCGTGGTGCAGGGTAGAGCCATCAACACCTCGTGAGGCTGCGGTGGACATATGTGCTGCTGTTCAGGTAGGAGGGGAACATGAGAGTAGCAAATCTCCATCGGTCGAGCCAGAAAGTACCAGGTTTCAGCGACTTGAGACCCAGCGTTGGAGTACTGAGCGCGCTTGGGATTCGTAGGCCCAGCTAGTGAGCAATCCATTATGCGCCACTCGCCTTCAACGATGACAGCATTCCAGAAGTGATTCGGCCGTGCGACACTCTCTAGATCCAGTGGTTCCCCTGGCGTCTTGAGGTAACCTCTCACGACTTCGGCGTGTAGTCCGACTGAAGCGCACATCTCAGCCACAACGATGGCTATTTCTTGAGAGCATCCACGCTTACTCTGGAGTACATGGCGCGTATCCATATCCCCTTCGAAGTCATCTTCCCAGGAGATCCGCTCGCTGACCCAGGTGAAGATGGCCCTCAAGCGCTGTACATCGCTTCGGTAAGGCCTACAGACGTATCCTTGTGCCAGGGTTGCGGGTGTCGTTCCAAGTGGAATGCTGTTGACAAACCGTGCGCTCTTGTCTACAAGCACAAGGTTACCGGAGGCGAAATCTGTGGGCTCGGCTATGGGAAGACCGTCTAGACCTTCGTCTCCTTCGGCAGACTCGTACAAGACGTCGACAGGGTTGATGACGGGCATATCCATCATTTGGCAACGGTCAGCTCTCTCCATCCTCTCGTTCTTGCTCAGCGAGTTGGACCTGTTAACATCACGACGGACCTGGACCCAATCAACGGCACCACCGAGCCCCATCTCCCTAGCTGTGTTTGATGGAGTGGCGGTACCTCCTGAGATGGCCGTGGGACCTCGTTCATCCATGCGACTCCCCGTGCGGCTGGCGGCGCGACTTGCCGCACGTGAACCTGGTCTGCTTATCGATCCGGAGGCGATGGCGCTTCGTGTGTTGGCTGCCTGTGTTTTTGCTGTGTCAATCATCTTCCTGAAGAATCCGCTCTTCTTTTGCTTCGGTGCCATCAGCCCTCCAAGCAGGTCAGGGCCATCCTGCTGCGGGGTGCCCGTATGATCACCGCGTTGCTGATGGCTTGTAGCTGGTCGTGGTTGCGAAGCGTGGCTCGAGTGATACGTAACACCTGTGAAGGGTGATTCTGGTCGGTCATCATCGAACCCATAACCCTTGCCCGGTTCTCTCGACGCCATCTCGCTCTTGGGCCGCTCTTTCGCTAACTTTTTGCGATAATAGCTTCCTGCGCTAGTGGTACTCATATTTGTGGCAGAGTGTCCGGACATCAAGCTGCGGTTCGTGCTGTTGCTCGTGTGCGTTGCGGTCGTGGAAGTCGTCTTTGTCGTAAAGGTCCTGCCCAGAACGTTGCGTCCCATCTCGTACGCCGACTTGCGGTGCCGAAGAGTTTTGGACCCCTTTCGCTCGACATCAGGTTGTACCTCTATCATCGACGAGCCGGGCCTGGCCTGATAGCTCGAAGTCTTTGGGGGAACTGCAGGTGGCGGGCCTGTTGTATCTGGAGGCATGAACAACTCGTCGTTCTTCCTCTTTTCCTGCTGCTGCATGCTCCGCAAGCGACTCTCCATTCGCTGGACGTAATTGTGTACCTGGGGTGGTCCATCGTCTAATGCGTCGTCGTCATCTGGATAGCTGATTTGGCTGCCAATCCCCATGGATGTTTGTGCGCGCGCCTTCTTCGCCGACTTCTGATAGACCTGATCGAAAGCCTCAGGCGACCAGATACTCGGAGGTGTTGCAGGTTCGTCGGGCGAGTTTCCGCTCCTCGACATGCTCATGTCTTGCAGAGAGGACATGACGTCGTTCATCGCATTGGTCAGTGGAGACGGTGTAAAGTTGCCTCTAACAACAGGTTGTGGACCAGGAGACGGAGGCTCGGGGGTGTGATAACCATTGCGGGGCGGGGCAGGAGAAGGTACCCTGCTCGGGTTGTAGGCAACTCGATGCGGAGGAGGAGGAGGCGGCGGGGGAGACGATTCAACGGCTTCTTGATAAGGTGACGGAGATGGTCCTCGGTCATAAGCGCGATATTGGGACGGAGCTGGAGACACAGCTCGCGCATGCGCTTGATACGGAGACGGAGATGGCCCTCGGTCATACGCGCGGTATTGGGAGGGAGCTGGCGAGACGGCGCGCGAGTGTGACTGATAGTGTGCGGGAGGAGCTGGAGAAACAGCACGCGAGTGCGATTGGTAATGCGCAGGCGGGGCTGGCGACACGGCTCTCGAGTGTGGGCGATAATGTTCGGGAGGCGCTGGAGACGGCGAGCGCGAGTACGCTTCATAGTTCGCGGGAGGAGCAGGTGATGCCGCGCGGGAGTAAGCTGGCCGTGTTGGTGCTGGCCTGGGCGATACTGCGCGCAGATGTGACGGCCCTCTCGACGGTGCAGGCGATGCAGTTTCCCGGCTCTCGGTCGACGACCTCTTCATCGCCGAATAGGGCTTATGCGCCCGAAGACTCCCATTTGCATTCGGCGACCCGCCTGCCCGTTGTATCTCTCGTGCTGCGGCGGCCGGGTTCGGGGCGCTTGCAGCGGCATACGCGGTGAAGGGCTTTCGGAACGTCTTCGCCTTCTGCGGTGTTGGCTTGACCGGCTGTGCGCTGTTCTGCCGCGATATGCTCGACCCGCCGCTGGGTGTCATCGGGCTCGCGTTGCGGCTCCATGGCTGGAAGTCTTCGGCGAGAAGCTCAACAAAATTGGACGGGAACAGCCCGACCATGCGCCTGTCGCGCTTTAGACGTCCCATCCACCAGGAGCCATCGCCAGCGTTGAGGCATTCGATCAGGTCTCCTTCTATGAAGCCCAGGTCGCGTTTAGTCTAAAAAAGCGGTCAGGACGGCGGCAGCAAGATATGGGGGCTACTGTCGCAACTCACCTCACCGCCCCATGAGTAGACAGCTTTGCACCAGCATGGAAAACGCGTCGGCAGGTCTGCCATGCCCAATTCTTCGTGTGTGTGTGAGTGTGCGGGTGCTGGCGAACGCAAACTTCATCCAGCGGGCGCCCGATGGCAAGGCGACATTCGTTTGTTTGGCAGCGAGTGGAAGAGCCGGGGGCCTGCGGCGCGAGAGTAACGACGGATGTGGAGTAGCAATGGCACGAGTGAGTATCTCGACTCGGATTAGGTGAGTGGATGGCTGGTGGGGAGACGACGGTTGACGATATCAGCGCCGGTGCTAAGACATGACGTTCCGGCGCTGAGGTTGTTTACGGCACCCCAGCACTTTTCATCGGTTGCTGGGGCAGCGCGCCACGCCAAGCCCCAGCTCCGATCCCAACCAGCATCCGACCTTCTGCGTTGCACGTCACACACACCCCCTTACAATTACTTGACAATACCACCACGTAACACTGATTCCCACTCCGACTGCACCACCATCAGTCGGGCTTTCATACAAGAGCTGGGATGTTTTTGGGGGGAATCCCTTGCGTCGAGCACCATCACGGAAGACCGATGGGAGTGCCCGCTCGAGTAGTACCACCGCCATTCGACTTGTTGGTTGCTGGCTAGTTCGGTACGAATGGCATTGTACATGTGTGTAAGAGATAAATATGCGGAGAACGCTCCGGATGAGTCATGCCACAACGTCAAGACAGGAGCTGGGAACGTCGCGGGTGAAAGACCAAGTCAAGTCAACAAAAACCACCAAAGTACTTGCAGCCCATGATGGCTCTATCCGCATCTTTCAATCATCGTTGCCGTCGCGCTCTGCAATATACTCCGAGACCCTCGCCAGCTCACCCCTTAGCTTCTTCTGCTCCGCATATCGCCTTCCCAGCCTTTCCAACATCTCTCCGACCCCACTATTGTAACACTCTCCCATCTCCGGATGCCCCAGAAGAAACTCATCAATCTCCCGATCTAGTTCCCGATTCTCCCTAAAAGCATCCACGTACCGCTCTAACACAGGTTGGATCTCACCAGGCAGCAGACCGATCCGACAGCCTGCTGCATCCACTATCTCCGTCTTGCACAGTGGACACTTGTGAGAGCCTCGAGCTCGGTTGACGTCGCTATTGATCCACATCTCAAGGCAATCGGCGCAGAAATAGTGCGGTCTAGGTGTGCAATACGTCTCTACGGCGGCATGGTCAAACAATTGGTGACAGATTGTGCACTGGCTCCCGACTCCGTACTCTTTCTCGGCTTCCTCTTTCGAAGAGGGTCTCGCGTGGTTAGCGACTTTCAATCGACACCCCTCATCTATGACTCCTCGCATCTTGAACTCCGCCACAATCCCGTCAAGTTCAATAGTGCACTCGTCTTCCCACCGCGTTAACTGCCCGGCAAAATCGAGCATCGCCATCCACTCTAAGCTCAACGGTATCTTAGTCATCCAGTTGTATTCCTTCAGCAACTCCTTCCGCTGCTGACAATAGTCCTCCGCTTTTAGCGTTTCGTAACGCAACCTCTTCTTTCCCACATCCGATGTGGTTATCCTAGCCTCCCGCCGCTTTTTGGCCCACATGATGCGAGCCGCTATCATTTGGCGAGGTCGTTCTTGGCTCCAAGGCAAAATGAGGGTGAAGTTCTTAAAGTTGTTCGGGAGCGGGAAGCATGGTTTGCGTGCTTGCGCGTAACGCAGTCTCCTTGAAAGTTGCAGGATCCGCATGTTGGCTGCACAATGCTTAGGGACCTCCGTTATCTCCCAGCCAGCTGGAAATTGAGATTTCTTGCCGTTAGCATTCCGAAACTCATCGGCATGCCTCTCATGTAAACCCTCTGCCTCTTCGTGCCGCGTTTTGAGCTCTATTTCTGAGAGCTGCTGGAGTCGTTCGTCGGTGTAGCCATTGTAGCGCGCACAATGCTCTTCGATTTCGCCGAGTAACTTGCTGCACGAAGCGAAAAGATCGTCTACATATGTAAACGGATAGGGGCGCATGATGACCATTAGTTCCAAGTCTCGAGAAGGAGTTGTAGTCGCGGCGAGGGCATTGAAGCTTAGATTCCGTACCGGATGATGGCTCATAATTCTGACGTGAACGCTTGCCTTGTGAGCGTGACTAACATGGCATTGACGTTCCACAGGGCCAAAGACTTCGACAAAGGAGGAATCTCCCGAAAAAGGCTAAAATTAATCCCCTGCAACAAGGCGCAATGTTGCGCCTTTGTTCTATTCCACCAATTCGTCCACTCATAATCTGTTGGACATGTTTTGTGACTCTTTCCCAACAAGTCCAGCAACGTACCAGCCGGACACGGCACGGTCCACACCAACATTTGGATTGCTGAGCCACCTAATTAATCCTTCCTCACCATCATATCTAGACCCTTCAGCCTACAGATCCCCAGTCCCAAAAAACCACAACGACGTCGAACGCCTAGGCGACGCCATAGCCGCCATCGCCATCATATCCGCCATCATCTTCGCGTGCTTCAAATTGAACATCTCCGCAATCTTCACCGCCTGCCCTACACACCACTCACAGTCCTCCCTCATCGTAGTCTTTAACCCTAACAGCGTCGAAAGCGGCCACAGCAACGCTTGGGCCCCCATCGTCTTCGCCGCCGCCTTACACATCGCGAAATCCTCCATATGATACGTTATACTGGCCCGTAGTGTGTTGCAGAGCGAGAATTGGTCCTTGACGGCGCGTTCGAGGCTCTTGGAGGTGGAAGGAGAGGGTGTGCTGGTGTATTGGGCGTGGGCGTACTCCAGGGACAGATCGGAGATGACGATCATGACACCCTGTTGGGTGAGGTGGGCGACCGCGAGCCAGACCATATGGTGGATTTCATCTGAATTTTTCATGTCTCTTACCGGCGTTGTGGGCGGCCATTCCAGTGGTTCTGAAGGCCACAGCGACCAATCTTCCAAGAGCCTTGTCGCATGGGCAGCTAGAGCGTCGTCCATAGATCCCGCAGCCTTGTGCGCTGATAACAACTGGCAGGATCGAATCAACAAACTCACAAAAGGCGCTTCAAAATCTCGCTGAGCTAGCTCTTCGTCCTCCAAGTACTCTAGGATGAAAGGCGGAAGTGGCTCGCGATCTACTAGGCATTGCATTATCTATTGGCTGGTTGATTAGGAAACGACGCAGAAGTGGGTGGGGAAGAGGAGACTTGCTATCATGCCACGCATTCGGAAATAGAGACCTTGTGCCATTCTATCGGCGAATTGGGACCGACCGCGCAGCTTGGTGAGAACGGTGGCACCCTTGAGATGCTCCGTATATGCTGCAAACGCTTCTGGGCCGTTGCATCCGACCAACTATCCCCAACTTTAGCACACCATATGCGATGAAGCGCGCAAGACAAAGGGATCAACCTACCTCGAGAGATCCTAAGAATAGACAAGTCAACACCGAAGAGTTGGTCAACGCCTGCTGAGGATCCTGCAATTGTGTCTGCAATTGCCTCAGCACCTTCGTCTTTCTCACATTCGCCTGCATCACCAAATCCGGACAGTTCTTCATCGACCCCAACGTCGCAAGCCCACACGCAGTAATGATATCCGCCACAGGGCCCCCTCTCGCTGAATCCGCCTCGAGCACCGGCGTTAGATAATCCACACCACCCGTCCGCCCATAGAAGAACCTCTCGTCATAGTGCACCATGAAATGAAGTACAGCCTCATTATCAAGATCCGCTCGTCTCGAAGGCTTCTGCGCCAACAGACTCGGATACCGCAACGCAAAGCTGCGTTCATCAGCTGCAGTGACCAGGCCCAGCGTCTTCTTCGCCTTCGCCTTCTTCACAATCTGCGGCGTCTCGGTCCGAAAAACAATATCCTCCTCTTGCCTGTAACCGGTGCACGCCCTCTTCTTCCGCACACACTGGCTGCATGACGGTAGCGTTAAATCACACCTACCCCCAACGTTAGTGGCTGGCCCCAGTATCTACGAAACGGTAACCCGATTAGGAAATCCCCTCGCTCGCACGTATGAACGCGAACGAACGCCCGGGTCCTCGGAATGGCTTACTTTGTACGTCTTTCCCTACAGGGCAAACATCCCTTACTCGCTTTCCCCTGATAGACCATTTGTCGATGCGCGCGAGGCCAATCAGGACGCTTTCAGTAGGCGTTTCGGGGATTTCCAAAGTGGAGAATGCGACGGGCTGCGGGCCCTTCCGGTGCGGTGGTAAACCTGTTCTCAACAGGGCAGAACCTTGTGCGCTGATCCAAGGACCCGTCTTGAAGCTCACGAGACGGCATGTAAAGGTGTAGGAACCAACATGATGGGCGTTACTGTTCTCTAGAGCGCCAAGGAGGACAGTGGGTTGCTCCTGCAGAGACAGACGCGTGGCGCTGACATAAGCGCAGAGCGGCTTGTGTTTAGCCACACTTTCCTCGACGGTTCACGGCGCTTCAAAGTCATTTCGTCAAGTTTCGATCGAGAGTGATCTGCAAATCTCATTGTGAAACATCTGCCGGCTCGTGCAGCGGTCGAGCAATCAATTTGCCGAATTTGGCAGCCATCTTCGTTGAACGCCATAGGTCCACCGCTTCTACATGGCTTCTTTCTGAATGTCTACAGCTATAGAGTCAAGCTCCAGCTCTTGACTTGAGGCTGTTGCTGTGTTTCCTATGATTCTCTTGTGTAGTCTCTCTGTCCTTTCACAAGACTAGTCTCAAAAAATCTCATTGAAACTCGCTTCGCCAATCGCCTCCAACCATCAACAATATTACTTCCCTCCCTGATCCTCACCATCCTCACGTCCCTCCCGATCATCAGCTTTCTCATCTTCCTCTCCCTTCTTCTTCTCCTCCTTGACCTCCTCCTCCTTGACCTTCTCCTCCTTGACCTTCTCCTCCTTGACCTTCTCCTCCTTGACCTCCTCCACCTTGACCTCCTCCTCCTTGACCTCCTCCTCAGCACCCTCGCCACGCGTTCCGCCCCGACCAACAGCGTTCCGCGGCGCCGATACAGTCACACTCCGCATCAGCAGCTGCGAGCGTGGCTGAACCCAAGGTCCAGATCCCGGTTCAAATTCAGGAAGGACAAAAGGGTAGCTGACAGGATGCTGCGCGGAAGAATTGTAAGCGCGCGGTGACGGTCCACGTCCTCTACCGCGCCCGCGCTGAGGCGCATTGTAGTAGCCAAACTGCGGATGGCGTCTAGAGGTGAATTGTGCGCCGTGCTGACGATTAGTGTCTGGACCGTAGTCCGTACCCGGACCAGCAGATGGCATGTACGTACCACTCCGAGGAGGATAGGACTGACCATGAGGGTAGTCGTCTTGGTGAAGAGGGAAGTAGGGGCCGGGAGGTGTGTAGTCGCCAATTCCATATTGATTTTGGGCTCCTTGACCACGGTAAGGCTGGAATTGCTCGAACGCTGGTGGAGGTTGACCGAAGCCGGCGGATGGAGGGAATTGGGGAGTCGATGGCGGGTAGAACCCATTTCCGTACTGATCCCCCGCGAAGACTCGATGACCAGTCTCATACTGATACTGCTCCAAAGCAGCTTGATAAGCAGGCGGAGGGCCAGAGGGATACGGTTGATGGAAGCCGTTCGCGGGAGGATAAAAGCCATCGGAGGGAGGTGCAAAACCTGGGCTGAGCATGTAACCGGCGGAGTGAGGATGAGGTGGTGCGAACGGGCTCGCAGGCGCTCCAAAGGTGCCGGTGTAGGCTCCTCGAGTGACGTTTAGAGGTGGTGGTCTGTCTCCGCGTGCCCTCTGGTTGTTTCGACGATTGCGACCCCGGCGATTACCACTACCGCTGCCACGGCCACCACGGCCACCGCGTCCACCTTGACTGTAGCCTTCAGACGTCTGACGTCCTCGTGGCCCCCGCCCATCGCCCATCCCACTTGCTCCTTGTAGCGGTAGCGTGGGTGACGGCTGCAGTGGCAGATCACTAAAACCGTCCAGCTTGAGGGTCCTGAATGGGTTTCCTGATCTATCCTCGTGTGTACCACCCTCGTGCGGCGGTGTGGGTTGATAGATAGTTTCCTGCCCAGTCCCAGCTGGATCTCGGTTCTCGTCGTGAAGGGTAGGTATAGGTTCAGTACCGAAGCCCCAGCTGTCTATAATCGGGGCGTTGAGGAATGGATTGTGGTAAGTGACGTTCGGGTCGATGTCAAATTGCATTGTTCCTGCATGGTGGCCTGGAGCAGACGGATACGAACCAGCGGGAGCAGTATACGGAGGTGGACCATAACCTTCTAGTACGCCATGGGCGTCCAGGTGGGACTGGTATCGCTCAGCAGCAGTGTCAGGGGCGGAAGATTGCCTCTCTTCCCTCAAGTCCTGGTTCTGCAAGGTCCAACCCACCTCATCACCTGGGCGTGGAGCAGGGAGACGAAACGAAGTTGAAGCCGCATGTGGAGCTGCAGCTTGATCTATGGATAAGCGATCGGCATTCATGTAATAGTCAAGTCGCTCACCAGCAAATTCAGTGACGGCCCCTCCCTCTCCTGCTGGAAAATCCTGGTCCTTCGGGCTCGAACGCAACTCCCCACCAGGCGCGCGATCCAATGCCGGGGAGTGGGTAGAAGGGCCTGCCGTATCGGGCACAGAGTCCATGATCAACTCATTGATCGGATGCGTCGACGACGCGCTACCTGAGGGATACACAAAATCTGGAAAGCGAGAGAGGGGCGGATCTTGAGCCGCCAATTGCTGAACGCTGACCTGTACAGTTGCCGCTTCGGTAGAGCCGGCAGGATGCTGGGCTCGCGGACTTGTAGGTGTGCCTTTGTAGGAGGGCTTGCGGCCATTCGGGTTGTCCTTGTCTGGGGCTGTTCATCAATATTGTATCGCTTGTGTAGGTGGAGATGAGAACTCACTCGCCATGACAGTTTGTGCTTACTGGGTGTATCGAATTGCAGCTCGATAGCGAATGCTTCGGGCCGGGCGGGATTGAGGTCTATCGTAGCGGCTGCTTGAGAGTAATAAACTCGACAGAGCTGGTGCGTTGTGGGAACCGTGGAGGCGGTGCTAGATGTCTTATAAGCTAGCGATGCAGTATCACGAGCTGTGACAGAAGTATCCGCCATGTAATCAGTTACTCGATGTATACAGCGATGTCCGTGCGGTAGTGGTCTGTTACTAGGTATACAATGTGAAGAAGAAGACACTTTGACAACAGTGACAACTGGCATTCGCGAAGTGTGACATGAACAAGATAAATTATAGATAGATTGATTGATAGACAAAGTTGACAGAGATAAGGGGTATCATAGGGGATAACAATAGTCAATCATCTTTCTGCAGTTCAGTGTGCACTTCGACTCGCAACCCGGCTTGCGCGTAAATATGAATAGTCCTTTCTTGAGAGTCGTAATCGAACGCCCCAAGATTCCTCTTTGCTCCGGCGTCCTCGAGAGGGATTCGAGCAATTCTTCTCCGTTTTCTCGAGGGAGGGCTGACCGCCGCACAAGATAAGCTTCGTTTTCTGGTCTTTGAAGCGGCCTCTTCCGCAGTGGCCATGGGCGGTGCTTCGTCCTCAGCTACCAATGCTCGGGATTCAACTGCCGCCGAAGATTTTAATCGCTCAGATGTATCCTCACGGACAAGTATGCGCATTCCTCGCGAAGCCCGTATCCCATTCCCTTGAGTGCTGCCTGCGTACTGACTCGATGTTATAGTACTCGATGCTGTCGTGGTCGAACTATTCTGCAGTGTTGCTTGCTGCGTCTCTTGAACAACAGCATCGCTGGGGGTCTGCTCTGCTGATTGCTGCGTGGTGCATTGAGTTGTCCGTTGTGTGGTCTCCTGGGTCGTCTCGTACTCAGATGTCGAAAATTGTGAGTTCCCAAACTCTCTAACATACTTCTTGACCAAAACGGCGACATCCTTCGCATGCCCATCGAGCTTCTCTGCGTCGGGAACATCCCATTTCTCTTCTGCCATACGGTGCAGGTCGTCCATTGTAACCGTGTCCTCCCAGGTACGATCATGGTGAATCTTCTTTACGCGGGGGTGACGTAGCATCTCGAAGGTTTCATTCTGCACCTTCTGGAACCCACCGCCCAATATTTCCACGACAAAGGGTTTCTTGAACGCCACAGTCATGCGATGATCATAGCTATAGCCATGGTCGATATTGAACGCATCAACTGAACCGTCAGGATTCAAATCTGCCGTCCGGAATTGCCCGTGCATATTGAGGTACTTGACATCCGCTTTCGGGATACACTGGTCAAGACTTAGACAGGCAACCACTTTGAACTTTGGTTTTGCTGCGGCACGCTGCACTGCACCCGCGTTAACAACACAACCAAGATGGAAATGTGTCCACTTCAGATGCTTGATATCGGTCTTCGGGGCCACTTGGGCGTCAAAACATGCGCCAATAACTGCGAAGTCGCCGAGATCGCGCTGTCCGCCCATGTCATTCAGGTAATCTTTCTTGAGCTTAATGAAGAACCCGGGTTGACGATTGCCAACTTCCGAGAGCAATGGAAAGTACGGTGCGTGAAGCGGTTTTATTACCAAGCCCTCTTGACGAAATGCGAGGGTCCGAGCAAAGGTTTGCTTCAAATCAATGACGCCACACTCAGTCTTGAGATCCAGTAATGTCCATTCCGCGCGATGTGATCGTCCAGGTATGATCTTGACCAGGTCCCGCAAGATATGACGACGATTTTGAAGACATGTGCGCATGACCGGTTCGTCGTCCAGCATGAGTACGTCAAAGAATACTAGCATGAGGTGCTCCCATTCATGGGGTAGCGAGTCTTGCAGCGTACCAAAGAATGAGCCAGAACGGCTGATGTGCTTGCGAATCTTCGAGAACGGGAGTATTTGCTTCTCTTTATCGCTCCAGAGGACCATCTCTCCCAGAATGATGCAATTCCGTTTGAAAAGGCAGTGCCGTTGGCCAATCCGTAGAGCATCGCGGATCGTCGCCCGCAAGACCTGACGGTCTGCCGTCGCATCCTTTCCATTCTTGGAGAAAATACGGATATTATTGGCCTTATCATCCAGATCGACATGTATTTCGCAGTATTCTCCGTCGTACTTTACCTCCGCCGCCCAAGCCCGACTGCCTGTCAGCTGCAAACAGTGTTTGAAAGACCAAGCTTTGTGAAAAGTCGGACGGCCGACCTTGACTCCAACCACAGCTTTCAATTGCTTCGATGCCTCTATTCGCATAGGATTACGCTGCGAAGGCTCCGGGACTGGAGGGTAGCTGCAGAACTCTCCTTTGAGCATATCGAAAGCAGCGTCGAAGTCGTTCTGAAACTTCAATAGATCCGGGAGCAGGAAATGGAACTGCTCGAAAACGTAGGTCTCGTCCAAAGTAATGGTTGGGTATACTCTCAGGAGGAGTCGAACAAACCATTTCGCTTCCCAGGACTCCAGACGCGTAAGAACATATGTGAGCTCGGTATCGGTACGCACGTGCCAGTCGCGCTGTTTCTGAATGCTGGGATCGGAAAACCGGTACTTGGCCGCCAATTGAGTTAACAGACTGTCGACTCTCTCGATCGAGACCAGGCGCTTCCTTTTGAAGGTGCCATCCCAAGGCCTCATGGCTCGTTTCGTCGACTCGCCAAGATCGGCACTGGAGCCGCCGAGGCATTTGTTGAAAAGCGCCAATTGACCATGATTGAAGTTGAGCAAATTAACAATCTTCTTGGAGAGTAGAGGCGGCTGAAGGCCGTAGACTCGGTCTTTTCTCCGGTGGGGAAATATGGCCGACAATACAGCGCCAGCGTCGGTGTCAGGGCTGTTGAGGGCTTGTCGGTGGCTGACGAACCATTTGTTGATGTGAGCATGGATTGCATCTTTCTCTGTCGGAGCAGGTAACCGAGGACGTCGGACTGATATCTTCTCTGCGCCTTCCAAGAGAGTGCACAGGTCGTTGAAAGTAACGGGCATTAGTGATATGGTATGAGTCCAAGCAATACTCGGTCGTGGTGATACGTGTACTGCGGGACCAAGGGGCACTGAAGTGTTTGGTAGGCGAGGATGACTCCAGTCGGAGAGAAAGAGCGACGAACGCTACTAGTTCGGTCTAAACCAGACAGAAGCTCTGATATCCAGGTGAGAGAAAATGCCGTGGGGTCAAGAAAAATTTCTCAAGGCGTAGACTCAGTGTCACAAACCGTGCACCTGGTCACCGCCGAAAGTCGCCTGGACCTCGACACAGCACCAAAGGGCGTATAGGCCGGAAGACAGCGCGTATTAGTTGTCCTCTATAACGCCGCATGGTAGTGTTTCCGCCAACAATGTCCTTGGCTGTTGCGGGCCAGACTGATGGCTATCAATAGCACGAATTTTATGTTCAACAAGAGAGCGACTTGCCAACAATGGGCCAACAATGGAAGTGAGAGAGTGGTGTTGATAACGGAGCGCGCTGTGCTTTGTGCTCGATGGAGAAACCGCGTTGGCGCTAATGCACGACATCATCTGATCGCGCGTTCAAGCCATTCTGTATCGCGATATCGGGATCGCCCGACTCAGCTCGATTTCTTCCAGTGCATCTCTTATTGGCTTAGTGTACGCCTTGCTGGGTGCCGAGGCGAGATACTCCTCCGTGCACAATTTATCGCTCTTCGGATCAGAAATTATGGCAACGCAGCAGGTGCTTAGTCAAACCAGCGCTGTTCGGAGCTCTCGATCACCCCGAACCGCCGACGGCCGACCGCCGTCGCTGCATCGGATGCCTGTGCCGATCATCCGTGACGCGCACGCCGTCCACTGTTGTTATGTATGAATTATAAGTAGCCAGGATCTCGCTTTGATATTGTATCTCGCTATAGACCTCCGCTGGGTAACGAACCCATCTCCCCCTCTTCTCCCTGTTCTGACTAGGAGCAGGTTACTGTCACATCGAACATCAAACGATGGCCGACCGAAACGTTCCCGACCCTCGCTCTGATGCTTCGAAGAAGCGCGACCTGATAGCCCGCGGCGACTACACCTCAACGCCTGTAGGCAAAGCTACCTTCTTCCTCCTTCGCGCCGTCGAACCCTTCCTACAATATTCCATCCTAGCCCATGGCCTCGGCACTGGTCTACTGCACAGCGTGGGGCTGCGCACCCTGCCCGCAGGGCTCCCAGCGCAAACCGGCATATCTGCCATTGATGGCCTTGGGCTCTCCCCATACCGCCTGGTGCTGCTAGGAATGTCGGTCGGAAGTGCAGTGAAGCAAAACATCTGGGTGACGGCACTGTCAGGCGAACCGATGGAAGTCAAGAACGCTACCATCGTTGGCGTCTTCAATGGCGTATGGAACAGCTTGTCTTCGTACGCCTTCCTCGTGCGTGCCACCTCCGCTTCCCTCGAATCGTCGTTCCCGCAGCCAGCCCTCATGGTCGGGAGCGCTCTGTATGTTGTCGGCATCCTTACCGAGCTGATATCGGAGGTACAACGAAAGCGCTTTAAGGCGGACCCAAAGAACAAGGGTAAGTTATATACCGGTGGACTGTGGAGCTTCGCGAGGCATATCAATTATGGCGGTTACACACTGTGGAGGACTGGTTATGCATTGGCTGGAGGTGGATGGATCATTGGAGCTATTGCTGGTGCTTTCTTCTTTGGGGACTTTGCGACACGCGCTGTTCCAGTACTGAGCGAGTATTGCGAGAAGCGGTACGGCGAGGACTGGGACAAGTTCAAGAAGCAGACCAAGTACCGCCTCATTCCTGGCATCTACTAAGTATGGGTGGGGTAGGACGAGACACAAAATCACAAAACTTGTATCATGTCTTTTCTTCCGCGTACGTACAGAGCAGCAACAGTGCGACTAACACCCAATGTCAAGATCCAGAGCGCTTCCTCGCGATGGAAGGACCCTGTGGCACACCACACTAACGACATTCCATCAAGAAAGGTTGAGCGAATCCTGAACCTCAACTCGGCCCGAAGTCGTGAACAGTTGGTGGGAATAGTTCTGGATCTCTCAAGCGCGCCTTCTATCGCGCGCGGAGGACTCTCCGCTCAACAGCCACGGCACCCACGGCAAGCCAACACCATGATGGACCAGACGCTTCAGCCCGGGGAGGTGCTCCGGACGCTAGCACCCAACTGCATAGGCTTGGACCGCTCACCACCTGACCGCTCGATCTGGCAGTCGACGATAGGTCAGTCCACGACGCCAGCGCAGGTTGCACGATGCAAGTTCTTCGCGTACACATCGGCTCCCCAACCCATACACATTGTACGAGATCAAAGGACGATCTGCAGTTGACACGGTCTGAATGTCTCTCATTCCGTTCCACTCGTTTCACGTCAAGTTTTTGTGCATTTCTCGGAAGATTCGGAGTCGGCTTTCCGAATTACCATGTACAAGCCGAGGACACTGATGCCCCGCTCGCTCGCAGGCCAGGTCAGCCTGGATAAGACGGAAGCGAGCGATTGTGCTCAGCTAGGCGGAGATCGATCCAGTGCGCATTGGCTCTCCACATTGGCAAAAAGAAAATCGCTCGAAAATGGCCCTACTAAACAACCGTCTGCATATGTATGCACGCATCGCGACCGAACGGCAGTCTAGATTGCGCGAGGACAAGATCAGCAAACTCAGCTCAAGCGGGAAGGACCCTGTGGCGTCTTGTCGTGGCGCACATTCCTTTTCTCCGTTTTCGCAGCTCCACAATGACCACAGAATCGATAGACGGGGTGGTGGCTATGCTGGCTATGCTGGCAGTCGGCGAAGCGCGATGCAGTGCGATATTGCCCCTTTGCTCTGTCTGCCGCCAATCTCTTGGAACAGACACACGATGAAGAAAGGAGCAAAAAAGAAAGCGGTGACCTAGATGAGGACTTGCTCGGCTGGCTGGCAGCGAGCGGGCGGGGGAGGCGGATGGTGCATGCAGCAGCCGCATGGGGCAAAGTCGGTTGGATCCGAGCGGCTCCTTGAAACTCGCAGGAATGCGAGATGCGGGTGCTGGAATCCCATAGCTCTAGTGCATGTGGGTGAGATGAGGGGCTATCACTGGGGTATCTTATCTCAATTCCAAGGCCGGCAATTTGTACGAGACGTGCGAAAGCATCCGTCATACCATGGGCTGATCACGTACGCCGGGGCGGTACAAGTATTGTATTGCGATGCGCGGTCTCACAGCGCCGGCCACTTGTCTCAAGCGCAGCTTTCAGGCACACCGACGATCTGCCAGAGGTTGCATTCAGAGGTTCGCGCGGCGCGGTTGCTAGCTGCCAGATGTAACAACGGCCATGGCCTGTCAGCGTTCGCCGCCGCGAGGCCGTCGTTCACACACGGTGCAGCATCCCGCTTTGATTCGCTCCGACGCGGCACCGTCTGTTCCCCGTTTGGGCACCCCGGCGATGATGCAGACCAGGGCAGGGCTGTATCCAAGGTCCTAACCAAGGACGTTGGGGGGTTCCAAGGGTGGAGTTTCCGGGGGCAGCGCTCCGCTCTGCGTGCCCGGCCTCAGGTTTTCAGGTTTTCTTGGGCGTGTTGAGCAGACGGCGGCAGTGGCAGAGGCCGGGGATATGTCATGTCTGCGATGCGAGACAGCGTTGGATTAAGCGGCGGCACATGCTGGTGACATTTCGTCATCTTGGCCGTGGTCGTGGACCCAGCTTGGTAGCGCCCGTGGCTAGTCGTGATGATCGAGCTCGACGGCAAGCACGGGACATGCAAATAGAAATAGAAGAAGTTGGTGCGCTGCTGCTCGGTGCTGAGATCCACGGCTGCTTCCGCGACTTTTGCTCCCACCACGGCTCGCTCTTGTCAAGCCAAAGAAAATACAAAGCCAGATCCCACCGCGGCACCGAGTGCGGCTAACGTTGCGGAGCTGAACGTTCTAGTCTCTCGCTCCGCCCTCGGATTGGACAGGCGTTCGACTCCGTTCAATGTAAGTCAGCTCTCCCGCTTGCTTCGCACGAGCTCCTAGCCCACGTTCTCGCGAGAGGCGCCTGGAGGCATTGCTTGACTCGGGATCGCTCTTCAGCTTGTCTCAAACCGAGCCTCTAGCATGGCTAGCATTCGCGACTGACTTCTTTCTTTAGTCGTTCACTGCTTAGCGCCTTAGGCACGTCTGTTCACAAAAGGCGGACGCACGCCAGTCACTCCAGCGCCGCGCCCACGGCCTGCCACGACGACGACCGCTCACCCCGAACCTCGCCGCTCTCCCTCTCTCCCTCTCTCCGTCTCTCCCTCTCGCCGCCTCCGTCTGACTACGTTCCCCATCAGCATCACCAATTTCGCGTCACGCCACCTCCGGAAGCGGTGGCCACCCCTCTGGAATCTGCAAGGCTGAAGCTGTACGCAAGCGGGGCGTGCCAAGCGATTACTACGCTTCACTACCTTTGACGGCGCGCGCTATATTTCCTTCACTGGCGCGCCGCTGTGTCGCGGGATTTGCGCATCTCGTTCCTCCTGACTCTTTTCCTCGTATACCTTGCCCTTGACGTCAGTTTGCCGATCTTCGTTTCACTCAGGGAGAGCCCCCAAGCGAGGGACTTTCGATCACGATGCAATCCGTAATGGCTCAACCACCGCCGCCCAACACATATGGCGCGATACCCCTCCGCCGCAAGCCCATAACCGCCCCAGGAATTTCCGTGCGGCCTCCTCAGACGGGCTTTGATCCACAGCCAGGGCATTCGAGAACAAGAACTACCAGCTCGGGCGTCTTTCCCTCGGCTCCGTCTCCCACAACATCCACAATGAGCTCGCAATACCCACAGCAGATGTACCAAAGCTCGCTGCGTCGCACGCCGACCTCGTCTACCAGCTCTACGACGGGCACGCCCAACCGCTCCAACAGTGGCAACCTCCGCCGCTCCTCATCCGGTCGTTCCGGCAACTCGCCCTCCTCCTATGTCGCCCTCATGCGGAAGCAAAAGGCCACGGTCTGGTGTGACAGGGCTCAGTATGAGGACCCGCGGATACTGGCCCAGCAGCGCCAGGCGAAGATGCGTGCCAACATGGAGGTCGCTGGCGGCCCGCACCACGCCCCGCTACGCAACTCGTCCGGAGGCTCGGGCGTCGCTGCTGGACTCAGGTCCAAGGTGCGTCACCATGGCGCCCCGAAGGCCTCGTTGTACGCGCCAGTCACCATGGGGTCTGGCGTGCCAATGCGTCTCAGTGCCACCGAAGTGGACGAGGGAGATAGCGACGGCTCCAACGGCCAGGGCACAGGACCATACCACCACCGGACAGGCTCTGGGCGTAGCTCTCTGGGCTCTGGCCGTCGCATGAGCTACGCAAACCCTGCTGGCCGCGTGTCGACGGGCTCTACACCGCCCAACGGCCAGAACTCCTCGCCTGGTGAAGGCATGGGCGATCTGTTGGAGGAGGAAACACCAATGCCAAACCGCAACGCCACAAACTACTTCGAGCCTACCAAGACCGGCCTCTCTGGCGGCAGCGGAAGCAGCGAGGAACGCAACTTCGGCGGTGTCGGCAGTATGCCTCAAAACCTGCCGAAGCCCCCGCCAATTCAGGACAAGAGCGATCTATTCAGGCGAGGCAGCGTTGACGAACGCACGACGACGATGAGCAACACTCGACTTTTCATCGCCAATCCAGATCTAAGTGATTAGGGACAAAAACTTTATGATACCCAAGGAAATAAGGCGGCGGAACACGAATGATTTCTACATTTTGAGAATGTTAGTGGCTGTGGGCATGGCTCGAGTCTTTTACTATGTCACATTTTCGGCGTACTCTCGTTGGTCTAGCGCGCGATTCTGGCAGCTTTGATTTGCCCTGCTAGCTTTGCATACATCTTTCATTTTTTGCTTTTGGAATGACGGATGAGTTGGATGATGGGGAGAGAGAGCGAGAGAGAGAGAGATGTTCGCTCGCTGACTGCTTGTATATACTTAATTGCGGTCTTGTAGAGCGACCTTTCTCGACTGAGGGTCTACATACACAATTCAACGTACATGGCATTTATAATCACATGTTTACAACTCGGTGATGATCCACAGGGCTGATTCAGTGAAACAACACCCGAGAGGCCCACCGCATGACTGCGCCGCATCGCCACCTTGCTACTACGTACATTGCCCGTTCCTGGATCTCTTCTCACTCATCACTAAACGAGCACTCTTTCTCCCTCACCCCTATCCTCGCCTTACAATGTCGCTTTCCGGACTCGGGAACACAAGGAATCCGACGCGAGTCAGATGCCGAGGCACGAAGAGCCCAAGTCCCGGAAGGGTAAAGCGTGATCATCGCCACCCCTGCGTCGGACACCTTGGCAGGGCAATTTCGATGTCTCTCCGACGAGAAATATATCATAACACTTCCTTTGCACGCGCCCAACACTCGCTATGACGCTGCGGTAACGAGTCCAAAATGACGACAACAGCCACGCAAACGAGAAATATGTCCCAGGCGAACGGTCCGACATTGAGGAAGGAGAAGGCGAATGGAGCGGTGAATGGAGGTGTGAATGGGAGGGCGAATGGCTCCGTTGGAACCAGTAAGACGGATTACTCGAGATGGAGGCTGGAGAATGTGAGGGGTTGTCAGATTTGGAAGTACATGGAGAGCGACGAGGCGTGTGAGAAGTGGCCGCAGAGTGTGGCGGACAAATACCATCTTGGGATGGAGACCGTAAGTCTGCACATACACTAGGAAGCTTTCATGTAGATTACATGCTCACACGCCTCTTAGAACCAACCCGATCTTCCCCCCGCGAAAACCCCACTCCAATGCGCCTCCAACGGCCTCTCCTTCTTCTCCAAACTCCAACTCGACCCCGGAAACTGGGCCTGCGACTACGGCGGCCCTATGTTCCTCCTCCCAGGCCTCGTAATCACCTGGTACGTCACCGAGACGCCGATTCCGGCCTACTACGCGACCGAAATGAAGGCCTACCTCTTTGCGCGCGCGCATGCTGAAGATGGCGGCTGGGGATTGCATATCGAGGGCGAGAGCAGCGTGTTTGGCATCGTTATGAATTATACGGCGTTGAGGATTCTGGGGGTGGATGCCGAGGACGAGCGGATGCGGAAGGCGAGGAGTACGCTTTGGAAATTGGGGGGCGCGTTGAGGGCGCCGCATTGGGCGAAGTTTTGGATGGCTGTGCTTGGGGTGGTGGAGTGGGATGTTGTTAATCCGGTGCCTCCGGAGCTTTGGTATGTTACTGAAATTGTAAAAAGTTGGAGAGACATGCTAACGAGGGCAGGCTCTTGCCCGACTGGGTCCCATTTGCTCCGTGGCGCTGGTGGATTCACATGCGACAAGTCTTTTGCCCCATGTCGTTTGTCTACTCGCGACGCTGGAGCTATCCGCTCAACGACTTCACGCGCCAACTTCGCTCCGAGCTCCTCACCCAGCCCTTCGAAACCATTACCTTCGCCAAACACCGTAACGATATCTCCCCGACGGATAACTACCATCCGAAATCATGGTTCCTGTGCCTCCTCTTCTGGCTCGTTATCAACGTGTGGCAGCCTTTTATCCGCACTGCAGCAATGGCTAAGAAAGCGGAAGACAGAGTATGTTGGCTGATTGACGCCGAGGACGAAAACACCGACTACGCTTGCCTAGGCCCTGTGAATTCCACCATGAACACGCTGGTCGCGTACATAAGAGGCGGCAAGGACTCACACGCCTTCCGTGAACATCTCAAGACGCTCCCCGAATTCCTCTGGGTAAAGAACGAAGGCATGCTCATGAACGGCACAAACGGCGTCCAGTCCTGGGACACGGCTCTCCTCGTCGAAGCACTCAACGCTGCAGGCCTTACCCAAGACCCCAAATGGACACCAATGCTCACCAAAGCCCTCGAGTTCCTCGAAGACCAGCAAATCGACGCCGAATGCCGCGATCAGCAACTCTGCTACCGCCAGCAGCGCAAGGGCGCCTGGGGCTTCAGCACAAAGAAGCAAGGCTACACCGTCAGCGACTGCACATCCGAAGGCCTCAAAGCAGTCCTAATTCTCCAATCCCTGCCCGAATACCCAAAACTAGTCTCGCAATCCCGCATGGAAGACGCCGTCGACGTCCTGCTCACCATGCAGAACAAATCCGGCGGCTGCGCCTCCTACGAACCAACCCGCGGCTCCGTGCTCCTCGAACACCTCAACGCAGCAGAAGTCTTCGGCCGCATCATGATCGAATACGATTACCCAGAATGCACCACCTCGGTCATCACAGCCCTCCACGCCTTCCAAAAACACTGCCCTACCTACCGCGCCGCAGAGGTCTCCGCCTTCAAAGAGCGAGCCGTAGACTACATCCGCGCCGCGCAAGCGCCCGACGGCTCCTGGTATGGCAGCTGGGGCATCTGCTTCAGCTACGCCGCCTACTTCGCACTCGAAGCGCTCGCGTGCGCGGGCGAAACGCACGCCAACTCGGAGCGCGTACGACGGGCTTGCAAGTTCTTCCTCGACCACCAGATGGAGGACGGCGGATGGGGCGAAACGTACCGCGCCTGCGAGACGGGCGTGTGGTGCCAGCACCCCGAGTCTCAGATTGTCCAAACGGCGTGGATCGTCATTGCGCTTCTTTCGGCGCAGTATCCGGATCCGGAGCCGCTGAGGCGCGCTGTCAAGTTGATTATGAGCAGGCAGTTGAGCACGGGGGAGTGGCCGCAGGAGGCGATTGAGGGGGTTTTCAACAAGACTTGGTACGTTTGCTTTGTGATGCTGGTCGTGGGATGGGCTTTGCTAATGTTGATTGTGCAGTATGATTTCGTACCCGAATTACAAGTTCATCTTTCCGGTTATGGCGCTGGGGAAGTTTGCGAGGAGGTTTGGGGATGAGGCCTTGGTTTGAGTCGTTGGCATGGCGTTGGTCGTTGTTGATGAGAAGAAGTACAGATGATGGAATGAAAAGACGAGACGAGTTGAAAGCGAAGGAAGAGTCAAATACGCGTTTCAGACGTGTCCATACCATTTAGACCCGACACACATAATAATACTAATAACATGTCCAAAAACCACACCCACTCGGCTAAACCGCCCACTGTGTGATGTACTCGGTTGAAATGGCTTTGGTGTACATGTGAACAAATGTGCCTGTCGGAGACATCGTAAGCGCGCACGCAGCAAAACAAGGGAGACCAAGACGACTGTTCTTCGTCTTTGACAGGTCTGTATGTTTCGATCATGTGGTATTTCCATCCGTACATTTGTATCTACATAGCGTTGCCGTGCCGATATCGAGGCTGCTCGGACGAGAACGCGCGTATCGCTTCCGGCACCTCGAAAGCAAGGCTATAACCATCCATGCGACGACCTGACCATGCATAGCACCCCCCTTTTGGTTTGCTACGCTCCGCTGAATGTGCGAGACGAGCTGTTGATAACTCCGAAGCGACCGACCGACCCTAGACTCCAAAAGGACCATCCCTATACCCCGCAAAGAGACACGTCTCGTCCATAAACCTCCGAGAACACCGCTTCCTGTCCAACAAACGACCCATCCCTTACTCTTCGACCAACGCGCCAAGAATGAGACTCTGAATAACAAATTCATCGCAAACAACGCGCACCTTCTTCACACCCACCGTCCCAGACTGAACCAGCACCTTCGCCTTATCACTCTCATCTCTATTCCTCTTCCTACCACCACCTTTCTTCTTGCTCGCTGCAACTGAAGCCTTTCCCTCGCCGAAGAGCACAGAAGCAGCATTAGCCACACCCTCAGCCCCGCCATCGACGCACACCCAGTCCCAATCATCACTTGTAACATGATCCTTCGCGGACATGAGGTCTCTGCAGTGACCGACGTCCGAAGGACCCAGCGCGTGAATGAGGAACATGTACGGCTGCTTTTTCCGGAACTCTTGCTTAGATGATCCGGTTACCAGGAGGACATTATGGTGGTGGAATAAGAGCTCGCGTTCTCGGATCTTGGCCAGGAAGGAAATGCTCTCGTTGGCTGGATCATAAGTATCCATAGTGCGAGAGCGAACCACACCTGCCGGGTCAAAAAAGGTTGACACGCCGGCGGGGAGGAGATATTTGGCGAACGGAATAGAGCGCGAAGCAGCGATCGAATCGTGGAGCCATCGGAGGTGGAGAATGGGTATGTTCAGGGCGAGAGCTTGGCAATGCTTTGCGCGGCGTGAGTGCGAGTCCGAAATCAGCGCCGCGAAGGCGACATCCTCGTACTCGCGCTTGAGGATTATACCATCCAGGCTGTCCTTGGAAGTACCTTCGGAGGACGGAGCAAGCTCGTGGGATGGGACCTCGAACATCCCGTCGAACCCGTCTTTTAAAACTTCTCCGCCATTAGAGGTAATGAGCATTGTGATGTCGTGCACAAGCCGTTCACGGGACTCATCGCTGAATGACTTGTTCGTCAAGCTCACTGCAAAGACCATGTTGTCGAACGCTGTGCCGCTCGAACGAGCCGACGAAGTCACAGAGCCTGCACGATTGATGGACTCACGTAAAAGCGATGGCCCAGCAGTGCTCCGCCTGAGGTGTGTGGTTGGAGTGGACGCTCTATCCTGAGCCACAGGCGTGTTGCTACGCGAAGCAGACGCAGTTGGAGTGTTGGAAGGAGTATACTTGAACGTTCCGTCGCGAAACTTGCCCCAGATCGTGTTCGTAAGGTAGATGGTAGATATCTGCACTTCTATGCGCTTTCGAGTCGGAAGCCCCTTCTTGGCGGCGGGAAGGCTGTCCCGTTCCTTCTCCTCCACAACAAGTGTGGTATAACCTCGTCGGTCCGTACAAGGATATTCTTCGGTCATGTTGTCCATATCGACTTTGTTCTTGAACCCCACGACAACCCAAGTGTGTTTCTTCATGCCCTTGATCTCCAGCTTAACTTGATCACCAGGTCGCAAGTCAAGACCACAGACACTTGTAGAAGCGACTTCATGGACTGTACCATCGAAATCATATCGTACTTGGTAGCGGGTGGCATCATAGCGACAAAGAACTGTAGCTGGCCAATAATGACCTTGAGGCCAAGCTGCAAAGACTCGGTTCGGAGTTACGTTGTCTCCTGCAGGGGGTTCACCCTCATCAGAGGCCGTTCTCATAATGACTTTCGTTTTGGACGCTTGAGGCGAGGGGCCCGCAAGCTCGTCTGCTTCGCTGTCGCCCGCATCCGCAGCGCGCATGTCGACATCGGCGCCGGCTGCTTCCACAGATGAGGCAGCATTGACCTCCGTGCTCGTATCTCGACGTGACACTTTAGCTATTCTGGGTGACCGTGTGAACAACTCCTTATTCACCGCTTTCAGGGTGCCATTGCGGGGAGTTTGCGGCCGAGCAGACTTTGGTTTCGGCTTCAGTTTCGACCTCAACGTTGCTGGCTGGGCGAGCACTACATCCTCTCGAGCTTGCGCCGCCGCTAGTGCACCTCGTTCCTCGTTTTCTTGAGTTGGCTCCAATGGCGGAGTCCAGATTTGTTCGTTCTTCCCATGCCTCGTTGGTGAAGAAGGAGCCTCTTCGGATGCGGGATCGGTCTCCTTAATTGGGCTCCGAAAGGCCTTCTTTGCGCTATAGGTCACTTTGCGCCTCTTGGTTGGTCGTGCAGGTGTCGCGCTAGACAACACTGCATCTAACTTGTCATCTGCTTCTTCCGCGAAGCTTAGGCTGGGTATTTCGATCACGTCAAGATCCGCCGAGCGCTGTGTATTTGGCTGATTCGCAATCTCAAGGAACGAGCGGACATTTGGGCCGCTCGAGGGAAGCGAGGTCGCACCTTGTTTTGCACTACCGTTGGGCACCGTAACAGGCTGCGATGCAGTCTGTTGCTCCTTCCCGGTGTGGAACGCGCTGGTGCTGTTGGTGTCATTCGGCCCGTCGTCTTCGTAGGCCGCTTCCCCAGCTTCGCCATCAGTTTCCGTCTGTGGACCGATGACGCCCTCTGGGAAGAATGAAGGCTGAGTCTCATCGAGCATATCTGTCTCAGGAACTGTAGACTGCCGCTGCTTACGAGGTGGTGCCATGGGCGCGCCAGTGTCTTCGCCCGCATCGTCTTCGGGATGACTAGAGCGGATGAGCTCTTCCTCTTCATTGTGGAGCTCAGGTAGCTCTTGCTCCAAAGTCTCCGGAACCTCTTCATCGCTGCGCGTCTTTCCGTCTCCTGCAACGGACTCTTCTGCTTCTGGCTCTTCGTCAACGGTCTTGACGGGCGCGTCACTCTCGAGCTGTTCCTGTTTCTGGAGCTCGGTTTGCGCGACAGGAAGATCGTCGTCGTCGTTCATTTCCACGCCTTCTGGATTGGAACGGGTCTCTTCTGATTGCAGCCCATCCTCGGAATGCTCGTCGTAGGCGTGTTCGTCATACGTGATATCATCCTGCGGGACAATAGGGGGGCTACTAGGGACACCTTCGATTATCTCTTGCCGAGGCTCCTCTTCAAACGTCTCTGCTCGCTCCTGTGAACTAGACTTGGGAGGCATTGGAGGCATCGATGACGAAACTACAGGGCTCGTGTGTCCAGTCTGACTCTGCATCACTGTCTGGTTGATGCTATACTGATTTGCTGAAGGCGAAGAAGGGAAGCGTAGTGCCTTGGGCAAGGGCGGTCGCGGGGTGTCAACGTCCTCTTCTGGCTGCGAGTCCATGATCACTTCGGATTCTCTGCTACTTTTCGATTTGGCTAGACGCCTGCGCAGTGGGTGGGGAGCGGGCACTCGAAATTGAGATTCGCGTTGCAGCTGTGACGATGGGGTGTCGGGTTGAGAGGCACTACGGGCCGTTTGACCGGAGAGTGTGTGCGGGCGCGGGTGAGAAGAGGTGTTAGGTACTTGGATCAGGTGCTCCGCGACTGCCTCTTTCACGGGCGGCGCGCTGCGCGAGGCACGTGCACGAACAGGTGCGTCCTGATATAGTTCGTCGGGTGAGTCCTCCTCGTCTCGTGGGTTCACAGGTATAGGTTGCGACAGTTCGTCTGGGGAGTCGTCATAGATGACAGGATCGTTGGAGCCATCCAAAGCAGCAATTGCTCGCGCTCTACGCTTTGTCGGCGAGTGGTGCGTGGCGCTCATCGAGACCAGACCTCGCCTCTTGACCCGTCGGACAGAAGGGGTCGGTGCAGAGATGCTGGCTAGTGACAAAGCTGCTTCTTGATCTAATTTCTCCTTCGCCTTACGCTTGATGAAGCGCTGTTGAGCTGCGGTCGGCTCTTCCCAACTATCTTGAGTAACGGCAGATGTGAACGTATCCTCGTGTTGCATTTCTCGCCTCCGTCTCTCTTGTGACTGCTTCAGTGTCTCGTAATCGGCTCGCGGTTCGCTCGAGGATCGTAATATAGAGTCGCCCGCTGCGGAATATGCCCGTGGCGCGTCCTTGATTGGGCTCGACATGGCAGCCGGTGGGGTCGAGTGTCGTTGCCGGCGATTGTTCGTGAAGTTCGGAGAAGGTCGCTGGAACACTGAGTCCTCGGTGGGTGCTTCGATGATAGGTGACGTCCTTGCTTGGGTCGCATTGAATGCTTGCGTCAATGACATACTGTTGCCATTGCCCCCATCTCCAAAGCCAAAGAAGGCAGAGGCGGAGAGCACAGTGCCCGGAGTTGTATCCGTCTTCATGGCAGAGCTGATCACTTGGCCTGGACCATTTCGCTTCCTGCCTGCAATCGCTGGTGTCTCAAACTTCAGCGGGCTCGTCAGCGGAGCGTCGTCACGGAACTGTGTTTCCAGATCATCGTGAATGACGGTCGGGCTCGTGATTGCCCTGCTCGCCTGCGACTGGCTTGAGCCTATCATATCGATATCGTCGGTCGGCGGGTCGCCACTCATGTCGTCCGCGACGACAAGATTAGGAATCGAATTGCTGTTGCTGTCGAACAAGCCGCTCGTGTATTTCTTGAACAGCTGGCTGTCCGGTTGCGTGTCGCCAGGCGCGTCCATTGCGCCGTCGAAGGTCTGGTACATTCTGGGTGCGAGTTCCACCTCCTTCACGAACCCCGTGCTGGTTGGCGCCGTGTTGTGTGTTGGGAGGCTCGGCTTGACATGTCTCGAGTCAAATCGGACGCGTCGAGAGTGCGGGTCGCGCGGCGAATAGAGAGCTGCAGCGCCGGGTGCCAGCTGCAGTGCGACGCGCGGTGGGCTCTTTCGGGCGTGCCCCTCCTCCGTTGCCGTCGACGGCGCGTTGGTAGAGTGGTTGTGGGCCGTCGAGTCGGTGAATTGAATGGGGCGATTGCTGCCTGCGCGTTGCCGCAGCAGTTGCGAGAGCTGCGAAGGGTCCTGGAGGCGGAGGTTAGTCCGCTGCGAGACGATTCATGATCTGCATGAGATGACCGGGGTCGCGGACACCCGCGCGCGCGGTGCACATGAACGCGAAAAGATGAGCACTCACATCGTAAAAAGCGTCCTTCAGGACTCCGTGCTCTTGCGACTCTGCCGACGCCATTGCGAAAGCCGTCACAGTCGGAGCTGACCCCGCGACGACGTTGGGGTTGTGTCTTGGATTTAGGCTAGCCACAAACTACCATCTCCGGTTGGACACGCTCTCACGTGCGCTATTGGAGGTCCTAGGTGCTTTTGTCTCGCCAAGCATACCAAATCAATGACGCTACTTGTAAAAGCAAAACCGCAGCCACTTGAAGTCGACATGCAAGTAGTGATGAATATCGAACATTGACTCCATTCGTCTATCGGCTCAAACATAAATGTACAATCTTGCCATCCTGCCATATCCGCCTATGCTTTCACAAGATCAGTCATATCGATCGATCTGTTACACACTTCCACCCCGACTCCCCATTCAACTCCAGGTTGCTAGTCTTCGCCATCCCGTCTAACTGAAGAAAGCATAGTATAGCGTCAAAGTCGTCGACGCTGCCACCGCCACCCAGCCCGTCTGCAGAACTGTCTTGTTGGAGAGCCCAACACCGACATCCCAGGCAATGTGCCTCAGCCCGTTCAAAGAGTGGTAAAAGAATGGCATTCCGATGGCGATCTTCGTTGAGATCTTGACCCAAACAGGCCACGCCGCAACAGCCGCAATCATCGAGGGCGATTCGAGGTGCCATCCGACCGTAGGAGCGGCAAGGTATGCGAATCCGAAAACGTAGAATCCTGCGCCGAGAATCACCGCGGTGAGACGATTGAGTGCAGATCCGAACCAGGTAATCTGGGGCTTGTAGATGGAGAGATGCGGGGAGACTGGGCGCAGGAGGCGCTGCTTCGCGAGGATATCGGCGGCGGCTGTCTTGTCGACGTTTTGGGTAGCTGCGAACCTATTGTCTGATTAGCTTTTTCCTTCCTTTGAACAGAAAGCAGCGCTATCTGTATCTGGTAGCTGCTGGGCTATCAAGTGTTGCATACCTCCGCTGTATCAAGCGCCCCGCGGTCTGCACGCGGAAGCTAGGCGCGGCCATCCGCCGCAGCCCGATCTGGAATACACGCTGAGAAGCCATGGCGCGCAATCGGTGCCAATTGAGGTGGTGAGGAGTGGAGAGGTCGTCGGTGGTGGTGATGTAGTTGCGTTGCGCTCACGTTCCTTCCTTCGACTCCGGCTCGGCTGTTCTCACAGCTGTTGCCGAGCGGCCAATCAGCGGGCGCCGCTTAGTCAACGCCCGCCCGCTGCCTATCCGAAAACTTCTCGCGCGCGCAGCTTTCGTTTCCTTTCCTCAGGAACTTCGATATCGCCGCAATGCGCCCTCGGGCATGTATTGGTGGAATGACGGCCCTGCCGCTGGCGTTATGTCAGTGGTCCGGGAGACGAGGTTCCGTGAGGAAAAGCCCGTAGTTAATCGCCCATTTGACCTTCAAAATGGTACTTGTGGGTTTCATATCCAGGGCGACATATATTGTCTGAACGAGTGATTCGGTTCTGCCGATGCACATCTCATCTTTGAACGCAGCTGTGTGCTTCGCAGTCTGTCGTTGGTGCTCTCTTATCTGTTATGAAGAAGCCTGAGTGCTCATGCGCATACGCTCCGGAGTTTTCCGATTGCTGTACGGCTTGGGTTGGCACATGTACGAGCAGCATCGTGCTGACAGATTCTGTACTTTACTGCTGTTGAAAGATTGCCACGTTACCTACGGCTAGCTGTGGCATCTATTCATGAGCCTTGGTGAAGTCAGTCGCGCAAGCATCGGTGATAGACCCAACGCGCAAATTTTGCTCCTGGCGTAAGAATCTCCGCCCTTCCACTCCGCGCCGCAATCCAACCGCCCTCGCTATGAATTTGAACCAACCTTTGCGCTTCCCCCGATAATAAGAACCCCAAACCCCGCCTCTGCAACTCAAATATGGCGCCCCAAAGTCTCGTGCCCGCACACAGCTCGAACTTAAACCTACCTTCGAATTCATACATCTACAAGATCGTGTCCACAGCGCCCCGTACAGATGTTCTCTCGTACGAAGAGACCTACGAAATAGCTGTCATATCTTCCGACGATTCTTTGCGTTTTTTTGATCCAGCATCGCTCCACACCTCGCCCAACGGCGTCATCCAAAATGTGAACGCTATGGTCACGTGCCTTGAGCGCGGCAACGACCTCCCCAGCAATCTCGTCGCTACAGCGGGAAGAGACGGGTTCATCAGATACTGGGACAGGAGGAATAGGCAGAAAGCGGCCGAGATCCAAAGTCGTGCGTGACTTTCTAACCAGCTTCGAGGCGTGGCGCTGACAGTAGTTGTAGCACACAAACTCATCTCATCACTCGTCTGCGACAGCCAAAAGAACTTCCTCGCCGCCGGCATTGAGAACCCCGATGATGGTCCCGGCGTGTCTCCTGTCTACATCTGGGATCAGCGCAACGTCTCAAAACCGGTCCTCGAATTCGTGGAATCCCACACCGATACCGTGACAGATCTGCAACTTCATCCTAACCTTCCCACGCTCCTTCTCTCCGCGAGTACCGACGGCCTCGTCAACATCTTTGACTTTAGTAAGCCCGACGAGGAAGAAGCGCTTTACCAGGTCATCAATCATCGGTCTGCCGTAGCGCATGCTGGCTTCATGTACCCTAGCACTGATATATACGCCATGGGCACGGATGAGACCTTGAGTTTCTACGCGCTACAAAGCCAGGCGGAAGAGCAGCCTGAGCCGACACCGAAGACCTATGGAGACACGAGAGAACAGTTTGGCTGCGAATACCTTGCAAAGTTGCATTGGGTGGGGAGCGACGCCTTTATCGCTACCGGAAAGCACAGGTACGATCAAGATTCACAACCGCACGGTTCATACGGTAGCTGACAACCCACAGTACTAGCGAACTCACGCTTTTCCCGGTGAGAAAGACAGAAGACGGACCACTCGAATACATCTGCGATCCAGAAAATACGATCCAACTCCCCGGCGCTCACGGCGAAGAGATTGTCCGAGACATCTTTACAGATGTGCATGTATGTGCACCGAGAACGAACTCCAAATGATCACGTAACACGATTACTGACTTGTCGATAGAAAGGGATGACCTACACGTGCGGCGAAGACGGATCAGTGCGAGCTTGGAAGATGGAAGGCGGTAATACGAAGCACGCAAACGAAATCGACGAATCGGAATCGAAGACCAAGCCCAAGAAGGAGAAACGGAAAGAGAAGAAGGAAAAGCGTAAGGGTGACGACGAGGGCAAGAAGGGTAGATTTGCGCCGTATTAACGCTTCCGAAAGGGCAATATCAAAGCTTGTCCTCACTAAAATCCGACCATTCTCGTGTACCTACTTTTCTCGGAAAAGCCGCACTAAACGTATTGATAGCATTCCCTTCAACATCACTCAACCCAAAAAAACTATCGCGACATCTATTTCGCTTTCGCATCCAACCCAGCCAACATCCCCTCAAACGTCGCAAACCCCTCATACACACCAAGTTTCTCCACAATACCCTGGCTCTGCTTCACGCCCTCCTTCGCCTCCTTCTCGTTCGGTCCATAGTACGCATAATCCCGTATCATCAACATGTTCTCGAACAACTCCTCGTTGCCAGGCCACTTGTCCAGCGGAATCTCATTGAAAGCACACTTCTTCCCTCGAACCTGCTCAACAGCGCGGCAGATATCAGACGGTGTTTCCCAGCCTGACGCAGCGAGGATGTGCTTCCCCAGCGTCGCCTCAGGCTCAGCAAGACATGCCACAACAAACTTGCCATAGTCTTGCGGCACGTTGAGGAGCGGGATTGGAGTGTCGGGCTTGAACATCATAGAGATGGAGTAGCTCTCACCGTCGTCGGCCAGCTTGATGGAACCGGGAAGATTGGACATGAAGAAGCCTGCGAGCACGAAGGAAGCCGGGACACCGACTTCCTTGATGTACTCCTCGATCATAGCTTTGGAATCGAAGTGGTGTAGCTTGACCAGTTTCCCGTTTGTTACTTTGGAGACGTAGGGAAGGGTGGACCAAATGAGGTGTTCCACGCCGGCTTCTTTGGCTGCGTCGGCGAGGTTGCGACCTTGCATGACTTCGTTTTCGATAGTGCCTTTTTCCCAGTAGTTTGTTACGCCGAAGACGGCGGCGGAGCCGGAGATGGCTTCGAGGATGGAGGATTTGCTGCCGAGGTCCGCCTGTGGGGTCTTGGTTAGATATGTTGTTGTTGCTGTTGGATTGAGGGGGAGAAGGTGATGTGTACCTGCACCATTTCGACGCCTTTCGCGACCATGGCTTGCGCATCGGGTTTGTTGGGGTTACGCGTAACGCCGCGGATCTTCCATTGCTTGGAGAGCTGGGGATGGGCTAGGATGGCTCGCACCACGGAGCCTCCTTGGTTACCTGTGGATCCAAAAACGGTGATGAGCTTCGACATTTTGGATATATGAAGCATAGAACTCTGACTGGAAACGATTCACGGGCCCTTCAGCACTATGTATACTCCCTCACCCAAGGCACATATCCCATGGGGTCCTTTGTCACTGTACATAGTAGCATTCCTCCCTTCTGAGCTAGTCAGCAGCTGTGCTCGTGCTAGCAAGTTGAATAATGGGTTAGTAATCGGCTACTTTGTAGCCGAGTCAAGATGCGACAATGCTACTGGTGCGTGAGGAGCGGCGCATGTGAGTTTGGGGCGTGGCGTTCACCCCGCCTTCCCGTTAGCGTAAGGGCCGGCGGGTTAGTCACTCGCGCTACGACGTCTTCTTACCCACTCCGTGCCGTTGCACACGCCTCTCTGCTCATCTTAGCGACAAGGCTTGCTGATTACGTCGCCATGCATGCTCATTATGATGTTGAGCTGTGGCACCAATCGTACCAAAATCGTGGGCGCAGATAGCATCGAAATCATGCGGGCTTACGGTTTGATTCCAGGATCGAGCTCGATGAACTCAACAATACCAGGAACGCCCGTTGACCCAGCACATACTCCCGGGCTTTCTGTCGACTGCTTTAGACGTACCCGGGAACGTTGTGACGGACGACCATCGTTTACACCTTTGAATATTAGAACACAGCTCCCACCCCCGAAGTTGCGCACCAACTGCCGCAGGCGGCAGATCATATCTCTCCTATATGAATGTGGGGACTGCACGTGCGGAGTGCGCAGAAAGCTTCAAAATGCTTGCGACTTTACCCTTCTAGCCGGGTCATCGAAATTAATCAACTATCATGAGAGCAACACCAAAGATCCTCGCTGCTCAATTGGTGTCTGCTTCCCCACAATCTACCGAGCATCACTACTCTCCTCTCCAATCAACTATATTACCGACGAATTACCTGTCGCCGTGGGATTCCCAGACACGAGGGGCTTCCTTGATCCACGCAGCACATCATCATCAATTCGAGATTTGCAGCTAATTACTTACGACATAGTATGTAGGTTCATCAAACAAAAGTATAGGAAATCTGGACTCAAGTGCCGGCATAAAGACCTCCTGCCCGGCTATACAATACGTGGACCCGCCATACTGTCTGTACGTCTTCGTTAACGACACACCACACCGTAACCACTTCGACCGAAACAAGCAAGATGTTGACGACTCCTCTCCTTGCACTCGGCCTTGCGGCGACCGCTCTCGCTCAGGGCACCATTCCAGCGGACTACCGCAAAGTGTACATCACTTCGATGCAAGATACCAAATTCGTCGTGGTTCCAAAATCGGCCACCAACGGCGCCACCACCGTCGTGTACGTCTTCCAGCAATGCGTGCCTTGTTTGCACTTCTCATTGCCAATATACTCATGAAAATTACAGTCAGACTCTTACGTCCACGCCCGCTCAGCAATGGGCGCTTACGGGCAACGCGACCAAGATCTACCTGGCCGCCACTCCGACACTTTGTCTCGACGCTGGTGCTAAGAGTGAGTCACCACATTCACGATGATAGGGCTGAATCTAACGTGAGCGAAGCTGCCTGGAAAGACATGGCTAACGTCTACGTAAACACGTGCTCGGACACCGCACCCGGACAGAATTGGACAGTCATGGCTGATGGAAGGATCGCGGTTACGGCTTCTGCCGGAACACGTAAGTCATGCATCATAGTCGCATTTGATAGTTCGTGAGGCTGATCGGATCGCAGAACAATGCCTCGATCTGCAATACCTGCGAGCGACACAAAACAACCCCGTCGGCTTGTATAACTGCGCTGGACTCGGTAACACTGGTGCGAAGGATAAGGGGATTAACTGGCCGCTGAAGGATGTGCCTGCTACGAGCCGCTTGGCCCGCTTCTTCCGCGTCTAGGAGCCTATGTCAGGGCAAGAAGAGCTGAGTTGTGCTGCTGAAGGGTGACTATTAGTATCGCTCGATTAAACCACAATTCCTTCGCTCATATGGTCTTCGTAGCTATTCTTGAACTTCTTGATATGTACAGTGAAGCTGTGCGTCAGTACGTATTAGCGACTCCTTCTGGAAGTGTCATAGAACTGCCGAGGACGGACATTCAGGAAGCATCGACACAAAGACGGCCTAAGTTACTAGAGTTCATGAAAGCCCAAAGTAGGTCCATGATATCTCCTTCAATCTAACTACAATAACCATTGCTTGCTACACCATCGTCTCGTCTTCGTCTATCGCCATCTCCGAACCACTATAGTCCAATTCCGCTTCCATATTCTCATCCGGCTCTAGGCCGTCGTCCTCTCCGTAAAATGCTTCATTAAGCCTACCGTGTAAGGTTATTGCTTTCTTGTACCTTCTGCTCAGCTTAAATAGCAGTTGCTCCAATGATTTATCCCAGCACTGCTCCGAATCTAGTTTTGCTTGTAGCAGGATTTCGTCGACCTGAAAGTCGAGTTCACGGCCATGCGCAAAGAAGTCGACATATTGGCGTGCAAGCTTGCGCATCCGTCCTGTAGGAAAATACGCGATTTTGGCCTCGATTTCATCGAGCACAGTGCTGCGACAATGAGGGCAAGGGCACGGCCTTTTGTTTTCTACGATGCTCTCTTGGAACCACCGCTGCAGGCACTTGACTCCGAGGAGGTGTCCGCACCGCATTTGCACCGCCGTTTCGAAATATTCTCCATCCTCGTCCGAGCATAGCTGACCACAGACGGCACACTCTACGTCCGATGAGCTCAAACTTGGTTGCAATTCGGTGACTGGTATGGTGAATTCTCGCACATCCACTTGATCTCCGGTAAGTATTCCTCTTTCCCGAACGAGATCGGCGTAGTATGTCTCCAACATATCTATGCAATTGACCTCATACATCGTTAACGGTCCTACCCACTGGATGATGCCCATCCATTCCATACTCAAGGGCACTTCGTCGATGACAAAAGTGTACTCTTTACCCAAAAGATGTGCTTGTGTATCGAGCTCGGTCTCCCACTCGTAACCCAGATAGCGTAGTTTAGAGCTCTGCTTCGGTGGATTATTCATCAGCCATAGAATTCGCCCCCCGGTTCCTCGACGCCAATTATTCATCTCCATCTCTTCGTCCCTGCTTCTGTAAAAGTCTAGACTTTGGAAAGAGGCCGGTATGTTAGGCAGTGCGCTTCCCAATATGCCTTGCGAGGCGTAACGAAGTCTCCTCTCGAGCATAAGGATCTCCCTGTTCGCTTCCAGATGGATATTGAGCTCGTCCTTCCAATGTTGTGACTTCCTATGCGCCTCTCGACACATGACGAGCATATGTAGTTGCTCCATGTGCAAGTCTCGCGCGCTGGAAAGTTTTTCTACAGTTTGTTCTTCTAGACTGTCGCCAACATCGGCGACCATTTGTGTAATGTTCTCACTCAACGCCACACATTCCTCGAAAACGTCTTTTGGGTCCGCCATAATGATGTTGACGCTGGAAATCCTGTTTTAGTGGTAAGATGATGAAGAGTAATGGTCTATATCTTCTAGCATAGCAAACTCTCTGTTCCGGAAAGCTGTTCGTTGGTGTGTTATGGTTCTTCTGGCTACTCCGTAGACGCTCGCTTTAAATGATGTGCACTAACTCATAATTTGCAACTTGGTGAGTAATTGAGATTTGTGAATCCTTATCAGTTACGAGTCATCAAATAGTCATCGTGTACGAGACATACCCATGAACTAGGTTTGAAAGATAAATAACGATTAGAAAACCATGCGGAGCCGAGCTTGTTGGAGTGGCTCAGTTCCTTTTGTGCATTGCATACGCAGTAACTTGATACCAGATGACCGAATTTGTACCCTCAAACAACAATAGAATACAATGACATTCAGGGAAATTTCTTGTCAATCGGTCAGTGAACCGGATAAAATTTCGTTGTTTGCTCATGTACATTGACTCCACAATGTGTCTAATTCACGAAATGGCCTGAAAATAGTGCGTCATGGAGCATGAAGCGGAAATGTAGTTGGCTTTCATTCCCCAAAACCACTGAAAGCAGACCATGTGTGAACACACAGTGGCATTATCGTTATCAGAAGAGGAAGCTCCAATCTTCGACTTATTGTATCAAAACCGTTTGAGTACACTTCAAGATCGATCAATAGGCCGCCTCAGGGTCTACCTTACCCTGAGCTACTCATCATTTCAAGATACCCGTTAAATTATGGCCGACCCAACTCGAACCTCGCTCGACTACATTGAAGACATCAATGACCATCTCGACCAATGCGTAGAACTACGCAAACGAATCGACCATGCAGATAACTACTTCAAGAACAAACCCGACGTACATATACATGGCGCTCATGAGGAGACAGGTGATCACTGGTGCAGATATACATTTGAACTATTCATCATGCATAGGGATAAACTCAGAGAGGCGCACAGAAGGGATGAAGCTAATCCACGCGAACACTGGGCTGAGGAGTTGCCTTTGCAATACGATGCCAATATGAGAATTTTGCTGTTGGAGAGGAGATTGCGATATGTTTGTCAAGGATTCGAGCATCAAACGTTACCCGCGGATGTCCAGAATTTAACGATTTTCAAGGGGATTGAGATTGGAGATGAGAGGGATTCTGAGAAAGAAGGGACTGACAGTATCCATGATGATGAAGAGGAAGCAGAGGAAGATGACGACAACATACCGATGGACGTCGAAACTGAGCTGAACGAAAATGATGTTAAGCACGGAGATCTTCCTACTAGGAAAGACCAGATGAGATGGCGCTCAGGAGTTGCCGGGCGGCTAATCTGGATATTGGACCCGGCATCCGACGAGGCCGAAAGTCTGCGGTACTCGGGCTACAGCTGGAAATACAACGTTGGAGAGCAAAAGGATATCTTGGCTGTGTTCTCAGACCACAAGCACGATTGGCTGTTCTTCCCAGAAGAGGGCGAGATAAATCTTGAGTGGATGGCACTAATCAAGTTCGTGGGAGCACTGACGCTATACGAGGTAGATTGCCTCGAAACGATAGACGACGTGTTCCACCGCCTCCGCAAAGCAAGAGCTCTGGAAACTAAACTCACGGGCGTGGAAATTGACAAACACGCCAGAGCTGCAACGAACGAAGCGTACAATGCCGGCACGACCCATTGTCCTATTTGCCTCAATGAATTCTTGAAACAGGAGCGCTATGAACCTGCTGTAAAGACGAACTGCGGTCACTTTATCGGCAAGGACTGCCTTCGTGAATGGCTCGAATCGGGCGAGGAAAATTGCAACAGATGTCCAGAATGTCGTGGCTATTATTTGGACGCCGTGACAAACAGTATCGCTTTCTTACCGGACGATGTAAAGGATGCGGCAAACGCATATATCGACTTCTTTGGGGAAGACTGTGGGCTGGAAAACGCTGTTGACAACTTCCTGGTGGGAGATGCCGGATGGTAATGAAATACTGCTATAAAGGGACGCTTCAAGATATGATCGGGAAATTAAGCAAGCGTTATGGAAGGGCAGCGGAGCTACACTTTACATTAAATGAGCTGGTAGAGCAATATGAGGGGTCGGTTGACGGCATGGAATAATTGGGTCGATGACGGAGCCACAGGTGCAGTAAAACTCATCTAGAGGGGGCCAAGTATTTCATTGTAAGATAACTCAACAGGTGGTATTTGTAATTAAAGATGTGACAAATAGTGCACTCTTTACTGTAGGACTTGAGCGTAAACGCAAGATTACTTGACGTACATCCACTCGAAACGGAAAACCACCGGTGGCGCAACCACTTTTTCCTGAAAGAGTATTTCAAGTCTGCCTAGGTCGTTTTTAGGAAATACAGCCTATACAGTGTTGTTGCCTATCTATTTATCTATGATATGCCACAATCCCAGGGAAATAACCAGGTGTTAAGCATGCTGTCAAAGGTATCCTCCCTGCTAGCGGTGGCGCGTTTAAAGTATTTATCCCTCGAATGTCTGGTGTAAAAACCACTCATTATCTGCCGTGAATCTAATCTAGTGACCTGTGAGTGATGGTTTTGCTTGGTTGGGTATGTGTGGAGGTATTATCTGAAGAGCGTTTCTGAAGAAACAAGTGATCAAAGCGCGATGCCTTAACACAATCAAGTCGAATCGTCTCTACTGAGTGGACGTTACGAGGATGGGAGTTTTACGGAGATTGTTTCGCTACGCAAACATCAACGAAAGATGGGGAAGGACAGATCTAGCAGCGGTCGGGGCAGGAAAGTGATTTCAGAGCATGCCCCATACGACGCTTTACGTGAACCGGTAGGATGTAAGAGGCATTGAATAAATCTGATTCTCTACAATGTACTTCAGCTACGAACCTCTTGAGGATGGGCTCGCTAATACAATAACACATGTCAGTATAATATCCAATTGGACAATGAAAGGCACCCGAGCACCAGATGCATGTCTTGCCAAGCCTGTCTTCAGCTTCAGCTGGATTGCGGGGTTTGATCCCAATGTCTACCACATAAAGGCGTACTAAAGACGAGCTTTTTGCGAAGACAACGCCTACACCTACCATGGCATGCAAAGTTTGCAACGATCTTCAATCTCCCTCAAACGTAAATGACCTGCATCTCTGAGGGCGTTTTGACAAGGATACTGTCCGCGCGTCTTCGGGGAGCGGCTGTGACAGTTGCCAAATTCTTATGAATTTCTATGACGACTTTGGTTCCATCAACGGCTATCGACACCGCATAGACGTTTCTACACCCTGGCCGAGGACGTCGTTTCCGCTTGCAGCGCGAGGTTTGCAGCATGGCTCTCTCTTATGTGCCTATGGTACACCACGGCACTAGAGTCACCCTTTGAAGGTCCAAAAATTACAGCGTGCGCAAGCTCGCTGTCGCTGCAAAGTTCAAGTACTATTGATTTTTCCGTTACGGCGGTTGTTCCGTTACGCGTAGATAGACGTTATAGCCATCAAACCTGGATGCTCTGCCTTAAGCACCCTCTCTCCGATATCCACAACGACGTTTAGAGCATTGCAAGGGATTCCGATCCGGGACCCACACATTCCCAATACGGTGATTAGAAATAAGCCCATAAACTAAATACTTAGACACAACGGATGATTCCAGCGAAAAGGGGGTTTCTGCCTTGTTGCTACTGATCATTTTCGGCACTTTCGGGACCAGCCTACCACATGACTTGTTGACGTGGCAGCCAAGTCTTCCGGTGAAGCAAAGGAAACCATTGATTAGCTAGTTCGCGCAGCCACTTGCGCCGGGGGAGGGGGCTTTGCCCGGTTAACGTCTTGGCGTGCACTGCCCTGGAAGATTAACCACCCGCGATCATCATAATCTATCAATCGCTTCCGTTGTTCCCACAATTTGTAGGCACTTATAGTCAATTCCAACCAGCACCTTGCCTCGGGTTGTCTGCATTCGTTGCTCTTCCGCCGTCCTAGAGACGATATTGTAGCGATGCGACTTCTTCATTTCGATGATTCCAGGAGACTCGTCTTGACCGACTTCAGCGGGAAGGCTATTCCACCATATGCTATCCTTTCACACAGATGGGGAGATTCCGAGGTTCTCTTCGAAGATATCAGAAGTAACACCTACAAAGAGAAGGGGGGTTATCGAAAGATCGAATTCTGCGCCGAACAGGCTGCCCAAGATGAGCTACCATACTTCTGGATCGACACATGCTGCATTGATAAATGGAACCGTCGTGAGCGCTCAAAAGCAATCAACTCGATGTTTCGATGGTATAAAGATGCGGCAAAATGCTACGTATTCCTACCAGACGTTTCAGTATCCGCCGCGACAGCTCAACGAAGTAGCTGGGAGGCATCCTTCCGGGCAAGCGAATGGTTCACTCGAGGTTGGACACTTCAGGAACTCATTGCTCCGGTATCGGTCGAGTTCTTTTCTTCTGAAGGACGGCGAATAGGCGATAAACAAACCCTCGAGCAGCTGATCCATGGGATTACTAGTATCCCAGTCGAGGCATTGCAGAATTGTCCATTAGGCGAATTTACTATATTCGAGAGAATGGCATGGGCCGAAAATCGCGAAACAACCGAACAAGAAGACAAGGTCTACTGCCTTCTTGGAATGCTCGATATATTCATGCCTACCTCCTATGGCGAGGGAAAGGAGAAGGCGTGGAGAAGACTCTAGCTTGAAGTGGAAGCAGCTACTAGCGCCCCGTCTCTCATTCCCTTTTCCCGGAACGAACATTTCGTTGGATGGGAATTACAGCTTGCTGAACTAGAAGCAATGCTCTTCAGAGACCAACAAACTGCCATGGCTGCAATAACAGGACCAGGAGGAACAGGCAAATCACAGCTAGCGCTCGAGCTTGCGCACCGGACAAGACGAAAGAACAAGAATTGCTCAGTCTTCTGGATTGATGCAAGCGACATGCACAGTCTCTATCAGTCGTATGCGAGTATTGCTCAGAAGCTCGAGGTTCCTGGTTGGGACAACGAGAAGGCAGATATCAAGCAGCTGGTGAAAATACATCTGAGTAGGAAGTATTCAAGGCAGCAGCTACTCATCTTTGACAACACGGATGGCATAGAGCAAGGTTCCAACGGGTTTTCCACAGCACAGGCTGCCGACTTACTCGATTACCTGCCACAGTCTAAACTATGTTCTATCGTCTTCACAACAACCAGCAGCGACACCGCTAAGAGGCTAGCATCACAGAATATTGTAGAGCTAGGAGGAATGACCCCAGACATAGCTTCAAGGATGATGGAGAACTATTTAAACACTCCGGTTTCAAGAAGTGAGCAGCAGGAAGTGGAGCCTTTATTACAAGAGCTATCGTATCTTCCCCTGGCTATTGTTTAAGCAGTTGCCTATATTAATTCAAGAAGCGTCACACTGCAAGAGTATCGGTCACAATTGCTCAAGCAAAAAGAGGAGGCTTTTGAGCATAGTAGCGAATTATCGGAGGGCAAGCTATAAGGATACGATACAGATGGTCCCGTTACTATAACACTTCTCGTCTCGATAGACCAGATCCGTGGTAGGAATTCGCTGGCAGTAGACTATCTATTCCTTGCCGCCTGCGTGAACCGAAAAGATATCCCGCTGGACTTTCTAGAAGCAACCTCACTTCGCGAAAGGGAAGATGCAATAAAAGTTCTGAACGACTACGCGCTTATTACACGGCGACCTGCTGAATCCGCACTCGATCTCCACCAGCTAGTACATGGCTCTCTACGGAGGTTGCTCCAAAAGCAGAAGAGACTGGACCAATGGAACCAACATGCTATTGCACGGCTACTAGCGGTGTTCCCCAGCCCTAGTCGCGGTAGCAGAAGCAAGTGGAGACGATTACTTCCTCATGCCAAGTACGCTCTGTCACATAGCCTCCTTGAACAAGAGGCTGCAGATAGGACGACCCTAAGATGGAAATGCGCCGTGACACTGCTCAGTGATGGAAGGTACAGCGAGTCAGAAGAGTTGTTTGTGCAAGTGGTAGAGACGAGAAAAAGAGTACTTGGGGAGGAGCATCCAGACACGCTAAAAAGTATAGGCAATCTGGCGTCGACGTTTTGGAGTCAAGGCCGATGGAAGGAGGCTGAAGAGCTTGACGCACAAGTGTTAGAGACGCGAAAGAGAGTGCTTGGGGATGAGCATCCTTCTGTGCTGAAAAGTATGGCTAACCTAGCGTCGATAATTTTGGACCAAGGCCGGTGGAAGGAGGCTGAGGAGCTGTTTGTGCAAGTGATAGAGACAAGAAAGAAGGTGCTCGGGGAACAGCATCCTTCCACCCTGATCGGCATAGGCAACTTGGCGTTGACGTATAGGCATCAAGGCCGGTGGAAGGAGGCTGAAGAGTTGTTTGTGCAAGTATTAGAGACAAGAAAGAAGGTGCTTGGGGAAGAGCATCCTTCCACCCTGATTAGCATTGGCAACTTGGCGTTGACGTACAAGCATCAGGGCCGGTGGAAGGAAGCTGGAGAGTTGTTTGTGCAAGTGATGGAAACAAGCTCAAGGGTGCTCGGGGAGGAGCATCCTTCTACACTGACTAGCATGACCAACCTAGCGTCGACGTATAGGCATCAAGGCTGGTGGAAGGAGGCTGAAGAGCTTGAGGTGCAAGTAATGAAGACAACCTCAAGGGTGCTTGGAGAGGAGCATCCTTCTACACTGACTAGCATGGCCAACCTAGCGTCGACGTACAGGCAGCAAGGCTGGTGGGAGAAGGCTGAAGAGCTGTTTATGAAAGTAGCAGAGACAAGAAAGAAGGTACTTGGGGAGGAGCATCCCTCCACACTGGCCAGCATAGCCAACATAGCGTCGACGTACAGGCATCGAGGCCAGTGGAAGGAGGCCGAAGAGCTATTTGTGCAAGTAATGAAGACAAGCTTAAGGGTGCTTGGGGAGGAGCATCCGGACACACTGGGCATCATGGCCAGCCTGGCGTACACGTGGAAGTCCCGAGGCAGAAGTGAAGACGCCATCTCATTGATGGAAAAGTGCTTTAAGCTACAGAAGCAGATCCTTGGCCCTCGCCACTTTGGCACAGTGGATTCACTCCAGGCTCTAAACGAGTGGCGAATGGAGAATGTAGAGATTCGAGCGTAATGCTCTTTTATCCCGTAGAATTTAAAGCCGATGCACACCGCGGACAAGTCAAGCTGTTTAAGAATGCTTACTAGTGATATTATACAGCAGTGGAACTACCTTGCCACTAGATTCGCCATTGTAGACACGGAGGCTGGTCGACTCACTCCGGCCATAGGGTTGTGGGGTCGCGGACTCTGTAGGTTTTTCGAATTGAGTTGGTTGACCAGAGCCGAGATCTAAGTTGGATTTCAAGAAGTCAGCCTGCTGACCTCAGCACAGCCACGAGCCCAACGGGCCATGGAAATAAGTCATGCCCTCGTGGTTAAGTGACACGCATAAGGTCGTTTCGCTAACTGGATGTAAAAGCTGCTTCGATCAGAAGTACCAGTCGAGGGGGCAATGTATAAATGTGCGTGCCATAATCGCAACTAGGCTAACAGCGACTTCCTACTATCATGATAACGCCCAGAACCATTGGGTTTGATAATTGGGTTATTGCCGTGAGCTCCGAGCTGCACGAGGTACTGCACAAAGAGATTCTGGTAACGCCCAGAAGCCGAATTGAGGTCCTTCTATGAATTCAAGATGCTAACAAGGATTAAAGATGGCGTTGTATGGCGTACGTCTAGATTTCTGTACAAAGAAGCTCCGTATGAGCAGGCGCGAGGGCGCCGCTATCGTGTTTACAATTTCTTTAGGACAAGAGCGTGCTGTAGTAGACTTCAAAACTTATTAAAAGATTTAAGAAAACTTTGATGCATTTAGAATATAAGAGGCATTTGATCTCAAGGTACCTATGGTTGGTCTCGCGACGGAGTGCATCTAGCGACCCAAGCATGGAACTACTTCTCTCCAATCGTCAATCGAAAAGACGGAGTTTTGATAGCGCGCAGTAATTGTACCCCACCGCACATGGAAAAATTCATGACCCGCCACTAAAGCACTGGTCCGACGTCCGCCTTCCTCCCCAGATGCTTCATTCTTAGCCCTCCTTACCGCCGGAAAATTCTCCGTTTGATCTTCCGCTACGGCATTCACAATATGTCCACCGTATCCATCATCAAGCACATATTTTCTATTCGAGACATAGCCGTGCTGCCCACACGTCCAGGTATTACTTTTTCGGTAACGAGAATTAGGGGATGGAAACGTTGTTAGATACACTAAATGATAGCAGTACCGCGTGGTTGTTAGCTCAGCATCGGGTACAGTTGGGTCGGAACAGTGCGAACGGAATTACATTGTTCTACGCCGAGAGCCACGATGATCTGCATCGGTGGCCTGGTTTTTGTTTCTATTGGAGGATGTGGCAAAAGTCGGAGATGCGGCCGCGAAGTTTTGTCACTTTAACAGGCTGTAAACAGATGGGTGGTGTACGACTGGGCATATTGAGGTAGCACGAGCAAGCGTGTAGCTTGTGGCCGCCTTCCGTAGCACGAAGAGTGAGCACAGAGTGGTCTGGAGCAAATTTGCAAACACTTGAAGATCGAATGGTATAAACAAAATCATATGAACAATTGCGCTCTAAACGCTAGAACAAAAAACACCATCAGTCATCGCAGTCATTATTTTTCAAGCCTCATCGTCTCTCTTCGACCTTGAGTTATTCTAAGATTGTCAGCGGCAATTACCTGATTGGTACAGTATGTTACTTACTTGACTCAACGTTCAAGCATTGCTGCAAGTGCACCCCTTTCGGCCCGGTCCACTCAGTACCGGAAACCCAACGCACAGCTGGCCGCTACGGCAGACTGCACCTGAAGCGCCACAGCTCGCCCTAGAACAAGGGCCAGTATAGCCCTGGGGAACTGGCTCAGCCGCAGGGTTGGCGGCTGGGAGCGCGGCGACAAGAGTGGTGAGGAAGGCGGCGATGACGATGGCGAAGCGCATGATGAAGGTTTTGTAGGTAGTGGGTTTGGTGTTGAATGTAGTGATGGAGTTATTATCGTGAAAGTAGCAGAGGGCCGTTGATGTTAATCGTGGGAGGAGTAGAGGTAGTTGTTGAGGAGATGAGTGATATGGGTGTTGAGTGATGATCGGAGAAAGTCTGAGCGGACCAGTGAACTTTATACCCAAGGTACTCTGCACTTAAAGAACCAAGATCGATGTAACGGTTATGACGTCTGGCACCTGTTCCCAAGCCGTAGGCTCATGCGTCGCCGCAGTACGTACGCACTGTAGGCATCCCTGACGATCCGTCCCGCCGTCGCCGCTACTCGCACGATAAAAACGCCTAGTTTACAATTCACCGCAAGCATACGCGAGAAAAACACCAAACGAGGCCATCGGTGGAACCAAGCGCGATGCACAGCCTACCGCCATCATCCCGTAACCAAGTGGATCTGACAATGGAAGGCTTCAAGCACTCGACAAGTTTTACCCTTTGCAAATTTGTGCGACCCGCCGAGCGCGGCTTGCTGCACCGCCGGTGGAGACGTTACACTTCCCGCTTCTTGGACACTATGGCTCCGCCCGACGATTTGGAGTTAAGGTAGTTGTGTTGGTGTTTATTTGGCGGTAAGCTGTCTTGGAACCATCTTGGAATCGGCTTGGCTGCTTGGCTTGTGTGACGTGTGTGGGGGGATTCCCACTTGGTTGTTTCTTCAGCGCATCAGTCATTCACCAACAAACTTCACGCTTGTAAGGGTTGCCCGTGTCTGGGATGCCGCATGCGGTCGGGCGATGACATTTCGTAGAGACGTGCGGAAACAACGCGTGTTTGGTTTCGCTTGAGCACGTGTCCAAGAGATTCCAAGAATACCAAGATCGTGCGCATAGAGATGGATCATGCGGCTAAGAGAATGTTATATAGATGACGCAGGCACGTGGTGCGAGGAGAGAGCGAAATAGAACGGGGTTTGCTTGATTTCCGTTTCCAGCAGCGCTTATTGTAGCGATCTCCATATTGTGCAAGTGTCGATCATAAGGTCGATTGTGAGGCGTACCTTGGCTATACAGTCGGGCCGCCTATGGAGTCTTGTGGGCAGTTTCAGGGATGCCATTGCCTGTAATGCCAAGTTCTGAGAAGGCTGGACTAAGAAGAATCCTATGGGGTGTGCAAGCGGTGCAAGATGCGATAGCAAACCGCAATACAGTTCAAGAAACTGTTGAATATATCGCTGGATAGATCGATCACCTTTAAGCCGTTAGCAGGTACGGAAAGTGTAGAATTGCGCGGCGGATAGTGGCCCCAGGAACCGAGTGAGGTGTACGTTGAGATTCGATATGCAAACTGGACTGCACGCCTAGCACGCGTTCTCACACTATACACTGGGCAAGACTTGAGATATCGCCTATACGATGTTTTGGTGTTTTGGTATATTGAATCCGCCTGCAGAGATACAAACCTACGACCCGCGACCCACAATTCAGGCTTCGAAACCGGACCCACTATTGATAAGACTTGGACCGAGAGAAACAGCGGGTGGTGGAGCTGTTGCCGCATACGTCAGACTGTGGCAGTGTCAACTTGTAGATACTGTAATACTGTACAGAGGCATGAATTTGTGTCCACATTGCCGTGTTTGACACGTAGCGACTCTATCGCATGGAATCGTTAGTCGCACATATTGGAGTCCAGCTTTGGCGCCAAGACACAACGGCGTCTCTTCCATTCCCACACGCCTTCGATTGTGGTTTCGAAGAGGTGGATGTCAAAACGTCGAAACACAGCGGCGAGTGTCAGGACGGCTCGGCATATACAAGACTACAGATGTCAGAGCTTGCTTTCGCTCTCAAGAAGAGGAATAGAATACGAACTTGATACCCAAATAGCATTTTGTTCCTTTGCGGAAGAAAAGAGAGCGTTCTAATCTCTGCCTGTCCTTTAGCAACCACCGCTGACACCGAACAGTCGCGTACTCTCACAATGCCTCCGCTCAAATATGGCCAATTTCTTTGGCTCGGGCCTAGAGGTCCCCCAGTGGCGAGCACTATCCTGCCATAATGTGGCAAGTCGATTGAGCCTCTTTTCAATTGCGAGTAGCGCGCGACGCTGCTGTTTCTTTCTTTTCTCACTCTCACCATGAAATGGGGTGTTCGGCCAATCATGTATTCTTCGCTACCGCAATAACGGGAGATAGAACGGACGCGCTTTACAAAGAGGTTACGAAGATGTATTTAGACCGCATGTTTGCAAATCAGCACGATGGATGGACCTGGAGGTCTAGTGGTCTACGGGTCCTATACGAAGACATGCGTGGTCTATGGTCCGACTCGAGACTCGCCCCAAGGAAGAGAGAACTAGAGAGCTACGCCGGCCAGATAGACCAATTCCAGTATTGGTAGAAGAGTCTACTGAGTGAAGTTTGCTAGCGGTGGTAGTAGGTTCAACGACAGATCTGATCAGGGCGGAACGCATCTGCACTCGGCGGCCAGGTAAAGTCAGAACTCTTGTACATCTGATTTGGAGCTTGCCGGCTCCTGTGAATGTACTGGAGAGCAACGTTGGTTCTCCATCCGATGTTTCGAGGCGGAAGTTGAAGGAGAGATGGCTGGCTAGAAAGCGTTGGTCTCTGACGTTGAAACGCGGGGCCGGCGCTTACGTTCACGCCGACGCCGATCGCGTCACTCTACGCGTCGCTAGCTCCACCCCGCTATCTATACATCCATCAGGCGTCAGCCATTTGAGCTGTCAGTCCTCGAAAGCTCCCCATCGTCCATCGCCCAAACTCAACGTCAACACCGATATGGCTCCAAACGACGACCCCCGACGCGACCGAGATCGCCCCGAAGACAACCCTTTCATCGCCTTCCGCCGCTTCGCTGATTCCCAGGTCTCGTCCCTCCTCAACACCGTCTTCACGCTCCCCGCCACCATTTCTAACTTTAACAACGCCCACGTCGCCCGGGAACACTGCCTCTTCGGCAGTGCTGACAAAGCGCAATGCGAGAAGCTTTCCGAGCTCGAAGAACGCATCGCCGACTTGCGCTCCGAAGGTCGCGAGCTATATAAAGTGGGCGACTTGCAGCAGGTGCTCAAGAAGGGCGAGGACCTCATGCAGCTCGACCGGCAGGCTGATGACCTGAGGAGACAGATCGTCGAAGCTGGGAAGGGGACGGAGGCTGGCGATCGGTTGAAGCTCAGTCGACAGCTGGAGGAATTGCAGAAGGAGCTCATGAAGGAACTGGGGTGGAATAAAGATATTGATGTTAGCAGTGAGAGACCTACCTCTCGCCAATCCGATCGATCGAACCATGGTTGGAACCAGCGAACCGATAACGACCGAGCGAAGCAGAACCATCTCGTGGAGAAGGTCGCGAACGAGAAAGGCCAACAGTGGGGTTGGTCATGGGATTGGGGCTTCCCAAGACCATTCGATCAGGACGACAATGCATCCGAGGACACAACAGACCGTCAGCGGCGATGCCGTCGATGGCGCCACAGGAGAGACGAGGCCAGGCTGCAGCAAACTGAAGAGCAGTGGGACGCTCTAAATAAGAAAATGGCCGAGGTCGATTATGTCGTCAAAGAAGAGTTACATGGCAATGAAGAAGAAGGTCAGCTTCAGGCACGGAGATTCTTTCTCGGTCTGCCTCCACCATCCAACGCACAACAGCAAGACACTCCGGCCCAAGCCGAACGCACCAAAGCGCACCTCCAATCGGTCTTCGATGAGATCGGCAATGCAATCGCCAAAGAGGTACCGCGTATCTTAGAATCTCCATCGTACTCTCCGGCAGCTCTCGAAGGGAACGATGACCTCAGACGTGCAGGTGTGCACTGGCGAGACGCGTTCGAAGATCTTATCCGCGCCGAGCACGGAGCACCTCTTATCCCACAGGATCATCTTGGAGCATACCAGGACATCTCGTACAACCGATGGGCACGTCGATTCCACGACCCGTCGTTCGCACGCTCAGAGTTTTCCCAATGGGTCACCGCCTCCAAGGCCACACCCGTGGTCCCGCAAACTCAGAACAATGTACCGGGTGAGAGCGAAGAAGTCAGTTACGAATACGCACACGATCACGAGGACCAGCATGATGACCCGCCCACACCCAAATTCAAACAGGGGCAGTGGACCGACGATATGCCAGAGACCGAGTTAGACGCCTACGAGCGTTTGCTGGGCCGCACACAAGTGCCAGGAGCGCCTGCGAAGGACACGGACGTAGCTCGACCATCCGTCTTGTCTACACTAACAACAACTGAGCGCACCGTCGCACCGGATGGTACAGTAACGACCAAAGTAGTGCTGAAGAAGCGTTTCGTCGATGGGCGAGAAGAGAGTTCAGAAACCGTGCACACACAGCGCGGTCAGGAAACCGATACTCAGCAAGAGGATCCGTGGAAGGCTATGCAAGACGCACAATCAAAGCCTCAGCAAGAAACGCGCCCCGATAATGGCAAGAAGAGTAGCTGGTTCTGGTCTAGTTGAGAGTACGCCAGAACCTGCAAACTTCCATAAGGATGTCAGAGTATAACGATTTGTAAGTGCGACGCAGTTCAGACCTGCAATTTACGATTTGGCGCAATTGGGCTGTACAATTGAATATGATATCCGGTTTATTTTAGGATGGGATGGTGGTGTATGGTATATCTCCTTTCAGTTTTTGGTAGGTAGGCCGGTAGCTCTCCTCTCAACGAAGCTCAAATTTCTCCTCCAATCCTTCTCTTCGTTTCGTCGACTTCCCGTGCACATCAGCCTTACACCGTGTAATGATCGTAGCACCTTGAATCGTATATCCGAGAAGGCTCAAGATGTAAATCTAGTACTAGTCCTTCTACATTCTATTCGGGATGAAACGCCCTTGGGAGGTATACTGTTGATACACTGCGCGAGTGCGTCTCCCACAGCTTCGACGCGCTCATCGAATCAATTCGTACGCTCGCGAGAACTGTCGACACGGATAGTACCAGCAAACTTCGTCAACCTCCTCATCCACAGCGTCGATAAAACTCTCTAATGACCGTGGGCGCTTGCCTTAGGTTAAAATACACAGCCAGGAAAGCTCATCCAGAGGGGTCGTGAATTGGTGTCGTGTCACCTTACTATGACGGTCGGACGGTACATCTCCATGAGTCGTAGAAGGCTGTGCGCCGCATTCAAGTACAGTGTGCGTTCGTTTCATCACTATTCGTCGATGATAAGCGTGCATGCAGCATTGAATGTTCGAAATTCGACGTTTCGAAAGACAGGTGTCAAGACATCGTACAAGAACGGCGACTGTGGGTGCCGTCAACCAAACTAAGTTGGGACATGAGCATTATAGCGTTATACGTTTGACCAAGATAATCTTCAAAGCAGTAGCAGCTACTGTGGACGACGCACAAACACTAGACCAGAAGGGCAGCTGACAGCTTATATTGAGGAAGTGAGCATTCAAAGAAATATAGTGCGCACGGAAAAACTTTCACATAGTACTAAACTGCCTGGACAAAGTTCCACGAGTGTGACCAGCACACCGTTCAAGCCTCCACCTCCATCACCGCCTCACCCTCCTTATCAGCACCTTCAACTCCATCACCAAAATCCCCCGCGTCTGCAGAACTACCGGATGCCCTGGAGGATATTCCACCAGCAGGCCCCTCCCTATACACTTTCCGCACAAGCGAAGCCAACCTATCCACCGACAACCCCCACACCACTCTATGCTCTAACAGATCATCAATCCTAACAATAGTCTGCGCTACCTTCACATACAGGTCATCTGCACGATCGTCTTCCGAGTTGTCATCAAGTAGATACTCCCCAAGGTAGCGAAGCTGAGGAGGCGAGAGCTGACGCAGGTAGCGCATGGGAATCGGGTGCGCGGCGTGCAGTGTGAACGTGCTCACGTCGCAGGTGCTGTGTCCCGTCCAGTCCTTCTCGACACTGTTGATGCGCCATGCTTCAGTGAGTTGCGGGTTTACGGGGATTTGGATACGGGTGTAGTATGGAGAGGCTTGTACCTGCTCCGGAGTGGTAAGACTACCCCATGCAGTTGTGATATCGGGCTGTTGCTCTTTGGTCAGCATTCCATCTACCATGATGGCGCATTGGAGTAGGCTAAACGCACCATAGTTTCAACGGCAAAGAATTCTGAGTAGTCTAGAGGACCAAGGTAACTTGAAGTAGAGTATTTGCAGGACCAGGTGCCAGCCCATGGGTCATTACAACCTAGACTCGACACGGAATCAGCGGAGGTGTCGCGGCGGACGAAGGAAGGCATCCAACTATATTGGCGAGGCATTTTGAGATATGTTGTGGTTTTCTTCGGTAGAATTGTTTGGTGGTAGTTGAAGTTGGGTGACTATTAAGGCTTGGAATCGATAGATGTGGAACGATACTGATAGTTTTGTAGGCAAAAGTAAAGGAAAAGTTCGCAGATGTCAGGTTTTATACCTCCCGCAACCATCAAGAGCTTCACAAGGAGCTTCCGCTGAATGGAAGAGGTCGTACGTGTCAGCCAACGCGCCACGCAGACAAATCAACACCGTCAATTATTGTTGCATGGACACGGATTCAAATATGGCTCTAGTGAATCTGCTCAATGTTTGGCATAAATAATACATCATTACGTATGGATCTTTTGGATCCTATCCTTAGCAGGGAACCCTAGATCTGAGGAGGAGGTGATACATACAGCTAGGACTGATGTCCAACGGTATTTCCGATTTGCCCACTCTCGGCCTTCATTTTGATCCCTCGCGTGGCATGCTTAGCACACGGTCGTTATGCCCCCCTCCAAAGTTTTCAAGTACTTGCATCCTACGTCTGACGTCTTATCCAGTACGCTGGTACTTCTCTTCGTGCGCCTCCCCATCCACCCCATTTGCCCCATTCCTCTCCTCATCCTCATCCTCATCTTCCTCCCTCGCCCTCACAGTCCCCGCTCCGGGCCCCAACTCCTCCCCATAAACCACGCCCTTGAAATTCCCATCGTCATCCAGATAATCATCCATATTCTCCGCCGTGATCCACCCCGTAGCCCCCGGCGCCGTCAAATCCTCTTCGCCCTCGTCCCCATCCTCATTGGGGTCCGGATGCAGGTCCGCACACGTATTCATCGCGGCGAAGATCTCCTTGATGCACACCGATTGTGCAGGGTCGTTGTTGATGCCGGGCGGGAGCACGGTGAGCTCGAGAATGGAGATGTCTTCGTCGGCGTTGACGGTTTCGGCGTCGTTGAGGGAGATGTTGAGGAGGAGGGCGTCGGTGAGGTTTTGGTATTTCATTGTTGCGTGGAGGGCGATGGTGGGGTAGGGGATTGCGATGCCGGTGGGGGTAGGGGTGTTTTGGAAGAGGATGAGGTTTCTTTATGCAAATCAGCACGCATATTTAAGGAAGACAATTCCTTCTACTCACTCTGAGTTCACCCAGATCTCGACGTCCGTAACTTGCACATCTTGGCCCTCGCTGCCGCGCTGGGAGCTGAACTTCGCGAATGTGGTGAGTTCTTCGTATTGACTAGCCGGCACGATGAGCGTCAAGCCAGCTTGATGCGCGTAGAGGACCGGCTTCGCGCCGAAGAAGGTGGTGGGGGTTTGTTCCTGGTGCTCTTGTAGTGGGGTGAATTCCTCCGCTTTGGGCGGGGTACTGAGCTGTCGCAAAGCCATTGTGGTTGTCGCGCGAGCTCAAGGTCGAGGTATTTAGAAAGAGTATGTTCTGGAGTGTTCGCAAGAAGAGGTGTCCTGTTTGCGCTGCAATTGTTGCGGTAAAAGGATAGCTCGAAGCTCGAGGCAGCAATTCACTCGAAAACGTTCTGCCGAACTTTCTCCGAGGTGTCATAGCTCCACTCAAGCTTTGGCGGGGACATGGGTTTCTTTTCCCCACCGCATTCCTCTTCGTGACCAACAGAGAGCGGTTTCGCCGACCGTTGACTCAATCCAACATGCCTTGAAGCACACCCCGAACATTCATCCCAGCGAGATGCCACCCTTCCCCACCGCCCCCATCGCCCGCCTTACAGGCCACACCGGCCCCGTTCACGCCGTCGCCTACTCCTCCGGCTCCGCCTCGTACATTCTAACCGGTAGCGCCGACCGTACAATCCGCCTCTATAACCCGCTCAAAGCCCCGCCCGACTCTGTCGCACCCGCAAATTCCGCCAGCTACCCTCCCGGCCTCATCACCAAGTACACCGCGCACGGCTACGAAGTCCTCTCCATCGACGTCAACGAAGCCAACGACCGCTTCGTCTCAACCGGCGGCGATAAAACCGTCTTCCTTTGGGACGTACAAACTGCGCAGACGGTGCGGCGGTGGACTGGGCATGCAGGGAGAGTCAATCGGGGCGTGTTCGGGGGTGAGGGGGATAGTGTGGTCGTGAGCGCGAGTTATGATGGCACGGTCAAGATTTGGGATGTGAAGAGTAATGCGTACAAGCCCATCATGACGTTTGATGAGGCGAGGGATAGTGTTACGGATGTTGTGGTTGCGGATGGGGAGATTATATCAGGGTCCGTGGATGGGAGGGTGAGGAGCTATGATTTGAGGATGGGCATGTGTCAGGCTGATGTCATCGGGCATCCGGTCACATCGCTTGCAATTTCGAAGAAGGGGACAGAATTGCTTGTTTCGAGTCTTGATTCGACAGTACGGCTGATGGATCGCACGAACGGGCAGTTACTTAAGGCATATCGGGACGAGGCGTTTGTCAATACAGAATTGCGCGTCCGGAGTACACTCGGTCTCCATGACAGTGTGGTGGTTAGCGGTAGCGATGATGGGATGGTGTTTGCTTGGGACTTGCTAGAGGGTGAGTGTCTGCACAAGTTCAAGCATTCCGAGGTGAGAGAGGTACACGGCAGAGGAACAAATGCAAGCGGGAAGGGGAGGAAAGACGTCGTGTCCGCTGTGGCATTTTGCCCTCTGCGGAAAGAGTGGGCTAGTGCGGGGGGCGACGGCAATGTAGTCGTTTGGGGGATGAACACATGAAGAGCACTGTATAAGACGTAGACTAAGATACCCCGCTCCGCATGGAGCACAAGTCAGGAAAAAAGAACACTTTTCAATTCAGTAACGCCAATCTAATGCCCCCTATCCCGTGTCGTGACCACATCTCAAGTTTCCAAGAGTGATGACATCTACCTCTTCTTCGAGTTGACGTTCCTTCCCGCACCAACCTTTGGTCTCCCACCAGCTCGATTCCGGTCGCCCGTCAAGATACCCGGCAGATAGTCCTCATCCATCAAGTCTCTCGTCTGCATCCTCTTACCTTCAACAATCTGCTTCGTGAACTCCTTCTGATCCTCTGCGAGCACCAAATCCCTTCCCCAGCCGCCCTTACCTCCACCTTTCCCAGGCAACTTCATGTTACTCGTGCCCGCTATCGGCTTCGGAATGCTATATCGGTTGCCCCGCGTATTGTGTTGGAAGTTCTTGGATAAGTGGATTCTGAACTCGCCGTTCGCACTCGTGGAGCAGGACACGCGGGTGAGCGAGGGACCGCCGCAGCGCGGACAGAACTGCTTATCCATTTCCTTGGTGACGAGAAAGCAGGCATGACAGCGTAGAACGGAGGTGCGTAGTTTGCGAATACGCTGCATATTTGTGGAGAGGAGGTTGAGGTTCATCTGGAGGAGGACATTTTGCATGGCGAAGTCGGTCGTCATTGTAGCAACTGCTGTTTGCTTTTGTTGAGCTGTGAGAGGTTTGGCCGCCCCAGTCTCTTGAGCTTGGCGTTTCGAGAGGTTATCTGGTGTGATCCAGTCGCCGCCGTCGGAGTCGTCGTCGGAGGTCGGAGGTGTGGGCTGTTGAGTGGTCTCAGAGAATTGAAGGTTGGAAAAGTCCTCTTCAATGGTTGAAGTGGCAGGCTCCGACTCTGACGTTTTTACGGTAGGCTCTGGAGATAATTGCTGCTCGACTGGCGGCGCTTGCTCGGGTGTCTCTCCCTCGACAGGTTGCTTCGGCGGCTCAGTCTCTAGTCCAACGGACTTGTCTTGTTCGGCGGAGAAATCTGTATGAGCGGGGACCTCTTGCTCTTTGAGTTGCTCTTGCTCTCCGGGCGTGTCTTGGTCAACGGGCATCCCTTGCTCGATGGGCTTTTCTTGTGTATCTCCCTCCTGCCCAAGAGGTCTCTCTTCTACTTCTTTCTCCGGGCTAGGTGCTTGGCTTCTTAGGGGTGCGTTCTTTTTAAACCTACTCCCTCCCGGACGAGCGCCGACTTGAGTCCATCCCTCGTCAGACAAAGCAGGCTCTGCATCTTCAGTTTCGGCAGACCCCGATGCCGCCTTTTTCCCTTGTTTCCTGTCTCTCTTCTTCTTTGGCTTCTGCTCGCCGTTCTCTTTATCTTTTTCTGTTTCAGCCGGGCTCTTGGCCAGCGGGCCATTTGGCACATTCCTCAATCCCCAGGGCCCGCCATGCTTCTCACAGTGAACTTCATAAGCAAGCGCTAAGATGCCTAAATCCTGTCTGCTCAACAGCGTGAAATCGCCCGTCTTCTTAGCGAACGCTGATACAGCCTCGAAGCTGGCTGGCGCTGGGGTTCTGATGTTCAGGAAAGGCTTCAAAGTGGTGTCGACCCGTGACCTGGTTGCGGGATCGCGGATTTCCGAAATGATGGCCGGTGTAGTGTACAGCACTTCGGCCGAGGCAAGGATAGTGGATATGGAGACGACATTTTGAATAAGTGGTCCTGTGTCGATGATGATGGAGTGTATCGGCTTCTGACTCGGTTCGGTGGCCATATTGGGCAAGTTGTGTAGTTGCACAGTTTTCGGGTGTGGGTATCCGACGATATGCGTCCGCGAGATGCTCTTTAGGGAAAGTCCGACTGCACTTGGAGCTGTGTGAATAGGTTCGGTTGTGCAGTTATCCCAGCGATGCGTTAGTGTCAGAGGTTGTGCGCACTGCAGGCAGATAAATTTTGTGCCGTAGTGGGTTGAACTGCTGGACGCTGATTGGTCGCAGCATTACGCTAAGTACATGACTAAGTATTCCATGAGGAAATGACCATGGCTTGGATGTTCCCGTATTTAGCTCCCGCGAACTCATTTCGAACGTCACTTCAGCTCGGAATGTCCTCTTGCACCTCCAAAGCCTGTTGTAACGGAACTACCCGGAACTCTTTGACAACTGCCCTTCACCACACTTGTACACTGCACCCACCAGAAGCAGCCAGCATTCATGACCCAGTGCTTTTGATATGGCTTACTGATCGGTGCTCAGCTATGCCACTGCGGTGAACGCATCGCGACACAGTACTAGTTCGATTGTACGTATGTGATCGAGGAAGCGGACGAGCTTGCCAGGCTGGCAACACGACTGCTCGCCGCTGTAAGTTCCAGTCCCCCACCTTTGCTCGCTTTGATGACTGATCCTTTGGCTGTGGCGTCCTTGACAATAGTTGAAGTCGTTGATTCGATAACCACAAGCCCCAAACCGTGTGAATGGTAGTCGTCGCAGCACATACCGAACTTCCGTTTGAGCAGAGCGGTACAACGCCGGGTAGGTGCAAGATGTACCGCACTTTCGCGAGCTGAGAGTTGTCTAAAATGGCTCGGACTCCGCGGTTTGATCGTCGGCCGACTTGTTGACGCATTTAGTACGCTCTCCCGACCGCGGCTCGTTCACGAGCCATGATCAGTCTGCCGTCGCTAAGCATGCTACCTCGTGTCCAGGTTCTTTGTCTTCTGGCAACCGTGTATGCAACCGTGTATGCAACAGTCACACTACTGATGCGGCTTGTCGCACTTTTCCCGTTTCCTTTTTTGCACTACCCTCTTTCTAGGTCCCAGTTCTGCAAGACATCGGCCAGCTGGCTCACGTTCCGTTCAACCGTATGTTTTCTTGCGCCCTCAAAACGACCACATCGCATACGACGTACGGAAAAATCTCGAGGAGCGCCGGCGAGTATCCTTGAGAGATACCAATGGTGGAAAACCACAAGTTCGACGTCCCGATGTGATCGGATTGGCACACCGTTGTAATGGTAACCTTCGTCACTTCAAATTGATCTGGATGATGTTGTTAGCATGGTCTTCCCGTCGCGAGAAAGGGAGAGAAGTGGTACTTGTTATCACTCACGACTTAGCAGTCCAAAACTCCATTCGACTTTGATCCTGGTCGCGTTGTCGTCTGCGGTGGGCAATACGGGGATGCGTTAAGCCACAACAAGCATGACGTTCATTTCCGAGCAGCCCACTGCCGTCCTAAATTGTCTAGGCAATGCATGCAACCGCTCTGAGAGTTCCGCTTTCGGGGGACTTTGCGGCCTAAAGAACATTGACAACAGCCCCGAAGTACTTGCTCCCGCATCCGCGACTTACACTCGGAGCTGTTGTCCTTGCCATGCCGCATCGAAGAGGCGTCCCTCATCAGCCGCGACGAGCGTGGACCGTTGCGGGGCCAGCTACGCCTTATCTTTCCGCCGCCAACTCTTAGTTTACAAGATCAAGCACACTAATTTCTGCGTCGATTAGCGTTTACGCACAACTGCCTCCTCTTCCAATGCGCAGTTGACCCGTCGCCGGGCTATAGCTGTTCAGGTCGACCTTTTGGCTAATGGCGTTGACTAATGGGGTACACATGACCCTACGCAGTATTAGTGTATGAGGAGCTGGTGTGCCAGGCACTATGTTGACCGGTGAGCCCTCTCCAGCACATCCAACTGGTCTGGCCGTTTCTGAAGACTGATCCCTCTGTAGGCGATGCGATCCGTCCGGTGAGCCCGATATAGATTCCGCACACGTCAGTCGTCTCATTGGCCGTTGATCGACAGGCCCATGGCCACTGGCGCCAGAATCGGATGGCAGGAAGGTGCCCCAGCCAGCCGAAAGACGTCGTCGAACTCAATATCATCAGTTCTTGCAGCCTCATTCGCCGGTGCGACACGAGGCGGCTCCGAGGATTGTCAGGAAGAGTGGGAAAAGGCAACCAGGCAAACTTGGACATATGTCATCTCCGACGGGTACCCTGAATTTTACGCCGCGCCGCAGGTCAGCAGATCCCTAGCCGAATACTTATTGCTCGCCAGGCCCGCGACTGTGACATGCTCGTTAGCCGTTTGTTCGAAAGTTTCTTGACATTGGAGCGGCTTACTCATTCCTGGCTACTGACGATTGCCGAACATTCCTGCGGTGGACCCGCCATCATTGATCGGCGCATTGCCGCCCGTCCAGCGCAGAGGCGTTTCAGCTTGCCTGCCCACTCCTTTATACTTATTCTGGCAGATAACAGTCGAGCAGAGCCGCATCCCTATTTTGCAACCTTTCTCGACGCACAGTACAGACCATTATCTCCGCTTGAGACGACTGCAATCGCCCTATCACGACGATTTAGAAACAAGCTGTTGCAGATGGTTAGGAGTGATCCTCTCCGCTCTCCTTCTAGGTAGTTCCCTAGCAGCATTCATCTCGGCCACAATGACCCATCCAACAAGCGTTCGGGTCAACAAGGCCCGTCTTTCCGGCGGGTCCACTAGACTGGAGGTCGAGAAAGCACACGCAAGGAGTTCAACGGCATCCCACCCGCTACGTCATGCGCTAGGCTGCAGCTCTCCGTGTTGCAGCGGGAGCACTGTGTAGGCGTTCCGTTGGCACAGGGTTCACCCGACGATTCCATGTGGCGGAGTGCTGAAGTACTTGCTGGTTGGCCGGATCCGCCAATGCTTGCATGCAGCTATTCCGTTGCAGCTCGGCGTGCGGTCGGTTTACCACATTCCGTTTACTCTTGAGCAGCTGACACATGCGATACCTGCATAGCTTCAGCTCCCCGACCAGGTCAGCAAAGCGAAAGCGAAGGCGAAGGCGATTCATGGCCGACCAGCACTTGGGGCTATCGTCAGGCTCTGCCCCTTCACTCTCTTCGTCGCCCTTCGAGCAAACGATCACACGTAGACGGTTGCAAGCCGGCACATGCTATCTAGCCCACGGCGACCGAATCGACGCGGGTGGATTACACTAGCCGGCCGCGGGGTAAGGAATTGGCCGCCGGGATGTCGCTCCACGGCTTCTGCAGTCTTATGGAATTGTGCCGCGTCGTTGGCTCTCCGAGCGCCAATACCTTATCTGCGGCTTGACTTTAGGCACACTCGCATCCTCTTTATTACGAGCTAGCTGATCGCATGATCAGCGATGTGCAATGGATCCGATTATGTGTATGCAGCAGAGCCGCATCGCAGACGGCGAGGATAAAGTCATGGCTGCGGTTGGGGAAGACCCTAGTGCAAACGACAGCGCATGCCCGGAAGCTCTCCGCGTCGTTTGGGCACACCAAGAATCACCGAAGAAGGAGGCACTGCAGTTGGACCATGTCGGTTCGTTCAGGCCCGCATTTGGTACAGGGCACCGGAGCTGACGATTTACTCGTAGCCGCCTTTCATTTTTCGAATCGATGAGATCCGCGAAAGCTCGACTGCGCCTGTTGTTGTCAATAACAAGGGACATTGGGAGCCCTCCACCGATGCTGGCGCAAATATACCGCGCGGAGGCGGCGTATCCGGGGTCCATTGGTACTGCAACGGGCAGTATATACAGCGCCTCAATCTCCCGATCGGTCAACTTCCCGAGGGGTCTGGGTTCTACAGCGCCTTCTCCATGTACTACTGCGACGGATACGGATTCTGGGTTTTAAGTGGCGATGCAACGACTAACACGGACGCGCCATGGAGACCTCTGACGTTTGAGCACGACAACCACAACTACTCGTCGTACCTAACGAACGCGGGAAACGCGGGCAGACTCCGCTGTCAACGACCGGAACAACAATGGCCCCGGATGCTGTTACCAGATATCTACCAGTCTCAGCCGATGCCCACGGACCAAAGGTATGGAGGTCTCAAGGGAGACTTGGCGATCTTGCTAGCTTTGATCGCGCTTTCTATGGGCAGGGAAAATCTCCAACACTATCTGCCGAGCATGTTCACGAACCAGAGGTGGCAGGTCCATGGCCTTCCTCACGGACGTAGGTCCGCCTTCACCCCTCTGGAGGTCACGCTGATAAAGATAGGACAACATCAGCGAGGCGTCGTCGTCTACATCTACACATGTCCTCCGACATGGCCAGCGAATTCAACGTCAAACGAACTGCATCTCTACGAGAACGGGCAATATATGCCATACTATAATTGATGCCGTAGGGCTGTAGCACGACGTTGATAACTCGGCCCCCGCCAAGCCTCGGACCGACCCGTATGCCCTACCGCTTCCGCACTCACATTGCCCCTGCCACGGCCTAAACCGTATATGGCTGCATTGGGTCTCGCCGATATAGCCTACCCAGTTCAGCCGCCTTTGCTACCGCGCCTTGTTACCCGAGCATCCCCACTCTACACCCAACTACGTTTACCACGCCCGCCTCGCTGCCAGTCATTGGTTACCGGTACCCTGCGTCATATCACGGCCTACTGTCCCCCTCCCATGAACCCTGTTTCCTTTTCCAATTGGCCTTGCCTTGACTCGCTTTGTCTTTCGGTTCCTGGTGCTTTGCCGCACAGCACTTAGGATCGTGTCTCGTTGTTCGACACTACTATACGTTTTCTACGACTAACGACTGACGGCTGTCTCGTTTCTACGGCGAATTATCCAGACTGAATATACGTTTCCCTTATACACGACTCCTCCTGCTCTTCTAATACCAGTGCCAGTACGGCAGTCTTTGTCAGGGCAGCCGGTAATGCCGGCGTTGCCACTGGTAGAGGCCGACAGCTTCCCTTCTCTTATCTCTCTACGTATACATATATAGTGCTTCGGTTTCATAGTAATAATCAACGTGGTTCTCCTCATGTCTGTATCTCTTTTAGTTATCGAACTTGGCTTGGGCAGGTGTCATGCTTCGTTTTGGGCTTACTGTCGGTCGTGACACGTTGTGTGGCTACTTGAGTACTGATACTGCATATACGGAAGGCTTGCATTGTCTCTGTGACGCGTTCGAGCGAAGTCTGAATCCGTACATCCGTTGCGATCTCTTGCAATGCTCTCCCCGGAGAGGCCCAGTGATGAACCTGTATTCCTTGTAATCAGACCCAGCCTTTGGTTGTCTTTTCCAAAAACCCATCGAAAGCTCTATGGTGTAAGTGACAATACGACAATATCTTCTACTCGAATGACATAGCACGGTATGACACGAGTCGAACAGGAGTCACTATCCAAGTGTAATGGCTCAAAGTCTTAGTACTTTTCCGTAGTTTCCTTCATTAGGTACCAAGGCACAATACACACGAATCCGACTCATGACCGCGAACCACAAACAGTGCATTTGAACATGTGAAATTACAATGCAACATGTGTACAGTTCATTTCAACGATAACGCGTCTACATGCCGAATTGAGATTATGCCGGTACGCCGCCCAATGCCAGGTTGTGCCGAGTCTATATCAAGCCAAATGGTATACAAAGATTTTTACAGTCCAGTCCAATCCAGTCCGTCGTCCCTGTCCACACTTCCGTTATTATGATCCCGCGTAGTGGGGGATCTTCGACGTAGGTCGTAGAGGCGTCGTTTACGCGATCGGTCGGCTCTTCTCGTCCTCGGGCATTCGCTGTTCATCGTTAGCAAAGATCGCCTCTCCACTTCCCCTCCTCTCCCCGCAAGATTCAACGTACCATATAAGCATCAATGGCGGCCGAGAACACCGCAAACCCCGCACACCCCACAGCCGCCGCCTGCGGACCCGCATTCCTCGCCAACACGCCGCCCGTAATACAGCCTCCAGCCACTCCATTCCATATGTCGTTCTTCGCCCTGAGGCCCTCGATAGTGCACTCGGTGCCACTGAATATAGCGCCTACTTTGGCGAAATTGCGGCCGCTGGAGAGCGAGGAGCGGTACATGTCTTTTAGGCCAGCGCGCAGTTGTTGGCGGAGGGGGAGATCGGTCAGAGGGACGCTGGCGGTGGGGCTGGTGATGGAGGGGGTGGGGGCTGTGAGGGTGGATGCTGTCGCTGCTGTTGTTGAGGTCGAGGTGAGGGTTGCTGTGGATGTGGCGGCAGTGGAGGCACTGGCTTGAGCTGATTTGACGGCCGAGGCGACGGGGCCTGGTGTGCTTGTGGATGTGGGTGTGGGTGTTGCGCCTGCGACTGCGCCGGTCTTTGGCGGCACGGCGTTTACGGACAGAGGCTGCGACATTGGCGTGTCGTATCGCATCTGGAATCCCATCAGCTCCTGCTCTCCTCTCTGCCTCATCAACCGCTCAGTGACTCACCGAACTCATAAACAGCCCAAACATAGCACCCAAACCACCACCCATTACACCCGCCATGACCGTTTTGCCTACACAGCTCTCCATGGACGCTTGCATCTACACACTCGTTAGTACAACGCTCGAGTCTTGTCGCCAATCGCCCGTGAAAGCTCCATCGTGGCTCGCAATTCCCTCGCAAACCGGGACCATAAAATTGTTGCCTCGCCGCGCGCAAAAGAAAGGGCGCGTACATATTTCACCATCTGCGCCTCCTGCTCGTTGAGACCTGCGTTGGGATCGGGCATGCCGGGCATGCCGCCGGGTGCGCCTGGGAAAGCCGCCATCGTGTACGTGAGAGACGGGAGTCGTGTATGAAGATGCGGTGTGGTAGGGTGGCGCGAAGGTTGCGACGTTGGAGATGCGACGGAATCTTTTTGCGGCGAAGACGCGGAGGACGGGAGTTGCCGAACAGGTCTTGGCGCGGCTTAAGTGTAAAAGACATCTGAATCGGCTCGAGGAGGCTTGCAAAAGAACGTAAGTTCAGAACGGACGATGCTGAAATAACACGGATAGCATACATGAAGTTCAAGTATTCGAGTCTCATTATATTCGATAGATCAACACCCAAGGCCTAGCCATCCCGACCGTACCCAATGATAAACATCACCAACGAAGCGTTCTAACGCCACCATGTGATCCACTATCATCATACAACAAACCACCCGTCTATGCTCTCCAATGCTGGCGATTAGAAATAAACATTTCGTCTAGACATTGCGTCTAATAGCATTACATCGTTACAATATGGCAATCCATAACTCGTTCATCATTATATCAGCGACCCTGGTGAGACGGATCGTCCAATGTAGTCACCGCTGGCATGACTGGCGCCTCTCGACTCGGGCGGAGGTGTGAGGTTCTTCTCCCATTCCTTCATTAGGTGTGATGCGGTCCGCTTGAGGTTGGTAGGCGAGAGCTTGACCAGATCCGGCCACGGGATCGAGTTGCGTTTTGGGTCGCGCAGAGTCGCATCATCAGGAAGGCCGGCAGAGCTGGAGGCTGTGAGTGATGAAGCTTTGGAGTCATGGCGCTGCGAGTGGTACCTGGTGCTGGTTCTCGAGCTTGCCTGGCGTGACACCGGCGACGAGGGGCCATCCGACTCGTCGGAGCTCTGGCCCGCCTCTTCCGAAGGACCTTGTGTGTGTTTGTCGTTAGGGGTGTCCCAGTTATCCCAGTCTTCGTCCTCGTCGGCCTTCCTTGGTGTCTCTTTTTGGGGGGTGCGGGAGTGCTTGGAGGGGTGAGTCTTCTTATGTGTAGGAGAGGTCTTGGGCTCAGACAGACCATGCTGCCGCCAGAAATCATCCCCAATATCTCCCGACTTTTCAGCGTTCGACTTCTTCGAGCTGGCGGCTCGTTGTAGTGAGGGCCGGCCGTCGGAGGGTTTCCGGGTGCCTTTGTTAGGCGGACCTCGGCCGGTCGGCGCTGATCCGTTCTCCTCTTCGCCGACGGTGGCTTGCCTTATATCTTCAATGAAGGTCAAGAGCCCATCTTTGAAGTCGGTGGCCATCTGCTTTCCAGTGCGGAGCAGGGCGTCGCGCTGTATATTGTTCAGGCCGCCAAGGTCGTATTTGTCGCCATTGACGGTGGTTGCCATCTGACCAACGAGGCTGGGTGTGGTGGATGTGCGTGTTAGAGGGGGCGGGCGTATGGTGCTGGAGGTAGGCTCATTCTCACGAACATCGTGTGGTTGGGGAAACGAGGGTGCGTACGCCTTGTCGGGCGACAGCAGCGAGAGTGTGCGCAGGTGTCTTGAGCCGCTGAACACCTTGCGCTGTGATGTCCTGGTGCCGCTGAGCAGAGACTTCCTGCGCTCCATCTCTCTCTGCATCCATAATGTCGAACCGTCTTCGTCATCCGGGGAGGCGGTGAAGTTAGCGAGGGTGGTGTCGACGGGCCGCAGCTGGGTGACTTTGCGCAGTTCGTTGCGCTGCTTCATGGCTTCTTGCGTGGCATAGTGCTTCTTAAGCATGCTCAGGTCTGCTTCGGCCTTGGACAGCTCTTCCTTGAGCTCAAGCACGAACCGCTCTTGGGCGGCGACGACGGCGAGGATGTTGGGCTCGGGCGGGGACGCCGAGTCGGGCGATGGAATGGGAGAAGGGGCGGCGACCCACGACTGCGGGCGTGAGCGCGGCGAGAACATGGGCGAGTTGCTGCCAGCAGCTGGTTGAATGGGGAATTGCAGCGACAGGCGCTTTCCCTGGCGTACAATGTCGGCGTGCGACGTGGAGCGAGTGTGCGAAGACATGGCGGAGACGGGCGGAGAAGGATGGGAGAGGGTGCTGGAGGTGGACGAGGTGCTGGAGGCACTGGAGGGTTGAGTTGGGGAGTCTTTGGGGTGCGAGGCCGGAAGCGCCCCTGATGGCTGGGTACGGTCTCTGTCGTCCAGGGTAGAGGGCAAATTAGGCTTGCGCTGTGACTGTGCGCGGTCCATGACGTCTGCTCCTCCGACGAAGAAGATGCTGTTGGAGTTCAGGCTGGTCTCATCGCCTTTGTGGAGCATGCAGGCGATGGTGGAGAGGCGGAGGCGGCGGGAAAGGCGGTGGAGGATGAGCGAGGTGGTGACAGGCGAGCTCCCAAAGATTTCCAGATGCACTAGGAGCAGGGCGGCAGGGAGTCCGATAAGCCGCAGAATAAGGCTGCCTTTCAACCACGAGAACCAGGCCTTCAGCAATGCAGAGCTTGCCGAGCAGGAACCCATTCCAGAGCCGAAGACGAAGGCATTTCTCAAGCGTGAGGGAGAAAGTGGTATTGTATCATGCTACCGGTCGTCCCTGAGTTTTGATGGTTCCACTGTTCACGCGGGCATGGTCCGACCACACAACAAGCTCCAAGCACTCATTTCACCTGGCCTGCAGATCCCGGTAGCTCGCGCTGACCTCGCGGCGACGGCGGCGGCGACGGCGACGACAGACGAGCATGTCGGTGTGGCTGAAGTCAGCTTGCGAGCGGCACTCTATAGCGATGCATATACCATCTAAACCGTCCCATGTCGTGTCGGATGGTATAGCAAGGCTTCACATTCCAAGAGCGTGCCGCATCGTCGACGGCTGTCACTGTCGACGACATCGGGAGCTGGACCTGGTCCCTGAGTCTAGCCCGATGTGGAAACACACGAGAAACATGACGGCGAGTTCCAGGAACCAGAACACAAGGATGCAGGGCCTAAAACCATGGTGAGGATGCACGCGGATTCTTACGTGGCAACGTCATCCCAGGGTGCCGTCTTCTGGAACTCTGTTGCCGCGGCCTGTGGGTGTTGTCAATGGCAATGGGGCGTGTTATTGGCCAGAACGCGGCTAGGCGGATGGGGTAGCATGTTTACACGCCGCTACAGCCAGTACAGCGCACACAGCGCGGGCGGCGGCGACACATCAATTGGTGGCGGGCCCGCTGCCGCTGATGATGCTCGATCTCGCGGATATCGGGACGGCATGGGGTTGTATCCGTCGTGCATGCAGGGCAGCCAACAGTTGGACGTCCAGGAATGGAGGAGCTGCTGCAGGTACCGCCGCCGCAGCGGTCTCGCTACATCGGGGCGGCAGCCGCGAAGAGAGGGCACAAGGCAGTACATATTTCACCCAAGCTGCTGCTGCAACAATACCTCCTGCATTGTGGCGGCACTATTCTGGCGTATTCTGGCGGCCACGCTGCATCATCGTCGTCGCGACGGGCTGAAGCTCGAGTCGCTGGACGGGCGTGCGCTGCCTATTGTTGATGGTCCCGCCGTTGTCTAGGTGACGCGGCAGCCAGCGCCCCCGAACCGACCTGCAATATCCCACCAGCATCGCACCACAATATTCTCAGCTGCATCCTATTACTATTCCGAACCGCTGCTCCGAGGCGACCGCCGTCCATCTCTCGACCTGGCCTGACTCTTCCCGCCGCTTAGGAACACTGAGCGACTCCGTTATCTCCAAATAACACAGCAGTCAACAACGCCCGCAATGGCTGAGGGCTACCAGGTTCTGGAGGAATTGGGCAGTACGTCTGGTCCCCGCCATCAATGAATGGCAGTGCTGATAGCGACAGGTGGAAGCTTTGGAAAGGTGTTCAAAGCCATCGACAAGTTGACGGGCGAGACGGTTGCGATCAAAGTGGTACGCTTCCCATCCCGATATGTCACGCGGGCATCGGCTCACCATTGCGTCTAGATCGACCTGGAAGACAGCACCGATGAACTGGGCGACATCCAGGCTGAGATTGGCCTGCTCAGCACATGCAAGAGCCCATACGTCACCGAGTACAAGACCAGCTTCACAAAAGGCGTGAAGCTATGGATCGTCATGGAGTTTCTGGGCGGAGGCTCAGCATTGGACCTGGTGAGCGGCACCCTAACACCGACCCACGCGAGTACTAATGGGAGCAGTTGCAACCCGGCCCATTCAGCGAAGCGCACATCGCCATCGTCTGCCGCGAGCTGCTGCTCGGTCTCGATTACCTACACGCGACCGGCAAGATCCACCGAGACATCAAGGCTGCCAATGTACTCTTGACAGACATGGGAAAAGTCAAACTCGCCGACTTTGGCGTGGCTGCGCAGTTGACGAACCTCAAGTCGCAGCGGATGACGTTTGTCGGCACACCCTACTGGATGGCACCCGAGGTGATTCAAGAAGCCGGATATGATTTCAAGGCAGATTTGTGGTCGCTGGGCATCACTGCTATGGAGCTGGCTCTCGGACAGCCGCCCCTCGCTGGTTTGCATCCGATGAAGGTTCTCTTCGAGATCCCAAAGATGTCTGCTCCTCGTCTAGAGGGAGATCAGTGGAGCAAGGACTTCAAAGATTTCATATGCCAATGTCTGATCAAGGATCCAGACCGAAGAGCTAGCGCAAAGGAGCTGCTCAAGCATCGATTCATCCAGCGCTCTGGCAAGGTCGAAGCCATGCGCGAGCTGATAGAGCGGAAGCAGATGCACGACGCTCAAGAAGAAAACACGGCGCATGTGAAGTACTACGAAGAGACCATGTAAGTCCCGCCGTTCCAAAAACATGGACGATACTGATTCAATAGGGTCGACCTTTCTCCGAAGACCGAAGAGGATGAGTGGATCTTCGATACCATCAAGCCGATGGCCGTCACTCCAGCGCGCCACACAGCCAAACGCCGTAAGACGGCGCGGATACCCTCGGCCGACGCAAGCGATTGTGCTTCGATGATGCAGCATATGGATCTCAATGCAGGGCCTCTGGGAATTGGTAGCGATTCACCTGTTCCGGAACGTCGACGACAGTCTTCTCGCCAGTCTTCTACAGGCACGGCCATCCGAAAACCTTCTGGTGCCACCCCCACTGCGCGGCGAATTAGCAATGCGCTCAAGCAGCCCTTGGGCGTGGATCTCACTTTCGGCAACTCCCCTTCCACGGTACGACACTTCAAGCGTGTTTCCTCCGGCGAGCGACGATCGGCACTTTCGTCCAATCCTCCAGCCAATGCCAACTCGTTTCATCCGAACCCGCACGCGAAGACGTTCCGCCCATCGCCGCCCAGCTCTGCTCATCCTCTCGATATTGCTGAAGATAACAACGAGAACGAAGCGCCGGTAAAGGAGTACCCGCCTATGCCCATCACCAAGGATGCTCTGTACGGTCGACGAGCGTATAGCAAGGCCCTCGATTCAGTCTTCCAGGAAGCCCACGCAGACTCTGCCTCGCCTCACCAACGTGAAGCCATAGGCCGAGTGCACCAGGCATGGGCTCAACTGGATCAAATCGATCCCCAAGGCGAGTTTCTCCTTCTCAAGTCCATGGTGGACCGGCTGCAGAACGACCCGAAGCTGGCCTCCGCACTCGGCATTGCTGTATCACCGGCGCCAACCCCTAGGCATAACACCAAGACGAGTGAGATCAGCTTGGGCGGCTCCACGATTCACGGTACAAGCACTACACGCATCCGCTCCAGCACCACCAGCACGTCCTCTTCAGTTCTCACCAAGCCTTCCGCCGACGCTTCTACGCCTACCTCCACACCCTTCCAGACCCCACACGGCACGCCCGTCAGCACTACTTCCGGCTCTCCTCTCAAAGGCCCAAAGCTCATCCTCGCCCAGAACAATCCTCATCTCAAGTCGCACCGTCGTCGCCAAAGTGCATTCGTCGGCGGTGAGAAGATGTTTGGACCTGATGGCTATGGCGGGAGTGGACTGGATGAAAAGAAGCTGCCAGGATATGTGGAGAAGGGAATGGAGCAGCAAGGTCTTCTGGCTGATATCCTGTACGGGCAGTGGATGCAAGGCTTGAAGAGCCGCTGGCCGATGGCATAGTCCTGTGGAACTGTCATTGCGGATCCAGTGGATCCGAGGGCTCTGTGTGTTGATATGCGGTTCTGCACAGGACCGTGGTTGACTCTATTCTTGCATATTCTTTCTCCCCATCCGTGCGTTCCACTACCTTTCTGTATTGAATTGTTGTGCGAACGTGCGCGTGTTGCTTTTGCGTTTTTTCCTGTCTCTCTTTTGGCACGCGTCTGACGACGTTCACGACACGACTCTCACGGCTGGCCTCCCATGCAGTGCATGCAGTACCCCATGGCTATGGGGGTGTGGCACTGCCCTTGCGTTATGCGTCATGAGGAGCGTATTTGGTGCTTCCTTGCTTGCTTGCGATTCTGCATACTTTACAAAAGGCGTTTTGGCATTTGAGGCGTTTTGAGGCTGGGACTTGGGGCTTTTTATTTTGATAGGTGGTGGATCTAGCGGACGATGTGTAATATGTAGGGATAGTTGTGTACAAGTTGTGCGAATGGATGAATATTCTTCTCTGCATTGTGTTGTTGGTGTGGATGTGGGCATGGTTATCGACCGTGAGACTCTCCTTTTGATCTTCTTCTAAGAGCTGTGGAGGTGCTGAAGAAGTCTGCAAAGGAGATGCTGGGTCACGAGCATTAGAGTTGGGGACGCTAAATCTTGCTTGTAGGCTACTTTCTATTACGCAAGAACACTGCGCAAGGCGATTACAGGAATCACCGCAAATTGTTTTGAGTCAACAGCTAGAGCTTGACTTAATAGCCACTACACACGTCCTGCGTGGTTTCTGAAAGTGAACAAGCGTGGTGGGTTAGTTTGGGGCTGAGGACGCCACAAGAACGCCTATCTCGTGTCCTGTTGCCTGCTACATTGCCGCAACCCACGACGGAGTGAGAACCGTCTTCGTGAAGAGCCTCGCACTAATTTTTCTGATCACGCAGCCCAGGCCAAGTACGAGAGCCAGCGCGTACTCTTGCCATATCGGGAATATCAGACATTGGAGCCTGGCTTTTAAACACTCGCAAGGCTGAGGCTGAGTCCGGGAAGGTTCACAAAAGCGTTTGTCTCGCAGTCTCTTACTTACCTACGTTGTTACACAAACGACTTTAGTACCGACACTCGCATAGTTGCACTGCATTACTGCCGGGCCAGAAAGAAAGCTACTGCTTTTTGAGACAGTGATTTGCTACTGTTTGATACCAAGCTTTTCAGCTGCACGTGGGAACAAACCCGGAATCTGGTCCACTCAGGTGTGTACTGACATCCGCCCCGTCCCCTTTAACGATGGGCAAATCACCGAGACTCTGTTCGATTTGCCAACGGCACTTCATATACCAACGACAGACGTCCCTTCTAAAGACCAACTTCGGTACTTTAAATGAAATATGGAGACGCATCGAATGCACCATTTGCAGCTTCCTCTACGCCGCTTTACGGAAGCACCTTACTGAGCCGCCCATGAGGCGAAACAATCATGGTGCAGACGTCAAAATCGGCTGTTGGCTGCGGACCTACATTATCGATCCTACGGAAATCCTTGTCATCTACGATGGAATCCCTCGATTTGAGTGCCGGCTTCTGTTTGATGCGACTTACTACGAAAGCTGGAAGCTAAGGTTGGCCGCAATCGACTTGCCACTTCCACCTCGACTACGAGATTGGCCTTATGTAGGCGATGGCTCAACTATCAATCCACAATGGATACGGGACTTTCTGAAGAAGTGCTGCAATGCACACCTCGATGGATTGCACAGCCTGTCCAACGGTTGCGGGGCCAGGTCTACACATCTGAAGCCGATGAAGCTTGATCTTATCGACGTTCGCAGGCTTTGCCTGGTCGAAGCCGACACAACAGCGCGCTATACTAGCCTGAGCTATGTCTGGGGCCAAGTGGAAGTCCTGAGGGCGACAAAGGAGAACCGACAAGCACTAATGCAACCACGCGTATTTGAGAAGTTCTACCCAGCACCTTTGGTTCAGGACGCGATCGAGCTCGTCCGGATGATTGGAGAGCAATATCTGTGGGTCGACAGCCTCTGCATTCCGCAGAACGACACCAAACTCACAGCCTTCTACGTCAACCGTATGGACTACATTTACTCGCAATCAGTCCTAACGATTATTGCGGCATCGTCAAAAAGTGCGATGGATCGCCTTCCAGGCGTCCGACCTGGGAGCAGAAGCCCTCAGCATACGCCGAAGATAGGAAATATGCGGCTGGTGGTGAGAACGAGGGAGCTAGATGCGCCGCTTGAAGAGTCCATATACGAATCACGCGCGTGGACCTTTCAAGAGCGACTTTTGTCAAACCGATGTCTCATCATGACGGACCTGGAAGCTTTTCTGTGCTGTCCTTCGCTACTATTCAGCGAACTACACGGCAGTCTTCCTGAGGCATGCAAGCGATTCCATCCCCTACGACAGCTCACTCACTCTCGAGCAAAGTATGAGAGCCAGCGTGACATGTTGTCATACCGCGATCTCGTTGTATCCTTCACAAGGAGACAGTTGACCTATGAGACGGACATACTCCGCGCATTCGCTGGCATCTCTGCCTTTCTTGAGGCGAAAATGCCACACGGCCGCATGCTCTTCGGCCTCCCTACGACCGACATCGCTTTAGCTTTGTCTTGGGTGTCCCGCGGTCCAACTAGCAGGCGCTATACATGTGCATCTCCGGACGGAGCGAAGGAGTTCGCGCTGCCCAGTTGGACGTGGGCTGGTTGGACGGGCAGAAAAGACTGGCTTCCTCCATTTGCATGGCTGGAACACGACGAAATGTCGTTTCCTTCTCTTGTCTCTCACATGCGCGACTGTGAGATTGGCGACGGGGTGCTATGGGAGGAGATTTACGTAGAAACACCTACGCGGCTGACATCCTCAACGCCTAGCATATTGAGATTCACGGCGTTGCAGCTGCAGGCGTCACAGTTTCGATTCCGAAAGTTTGAGAAGGAGGCCCTGACAACACAACACCGGGACACGACAAGGTATTACCCTCTTGACCTCCCTGTTCTGGAGATAACCGGCCACATCCACGGCGGACATGTACAAGGTGGGCTGGTTTTCGGCGTCGAGGCCGAACAGTTGGATGATCCCGGAACCACATTTATTGCACTAGGTCGTTGGAACCGCACTGATTTGCCCACTGGCTATGACTTCAACCGCAGTTCACAGCCCGATTCCCTCTATTACGTCTCTCTGAAATCTTTCCAGGTATGCCTTGTTGCAAGATGGACCGATCAGGAGCAAACAGTCTGTAAACGAATTGGAATCGCCCATATTGCCAGTCACCTGTGGGATTCGGAAACATCGGAGCAAGCGCCAGGGGTCATTCGTCTGGCGTAGATGATGTCACTCATTCCGTCGACACATCTCGCCTGGCAACTGCCGTCGCTAGCTATGAGCCATGGTGGTGCGTAAAGACTGAGGGTGGTGTGCCTCAAAGATTGCAGAAGCAGTCATTGCGGATATCGGTGGCGCGGGGGTAAGACATTGGTGGTGTGCTGCTCCAGACGCCTTCCCCAACCGTCCAATCAGCACGAGCGATCGACCACGCTTCGGCCCGCATGAGCATACCGCGTGAACATCTGTTTCACACCCACACACTCCCACATTCTACCCAGCCACCCCCAGGGGACGCATCCTCACGGCTCTCACGTTCTCACCTGCGCGCCTCCCCATATATTTCGACCATGGGGGAGAGCTTGATCTGAGCCCGAATCGCGGCTTGCAGTCTCATAAGCCCTGCTTTATCGACTGATATGGCTTTGGCAAGTGTCTTTTTGGACGCGTGGGCTTGGAGTGCGTTGTTAGTCCTTTTGTGTCGTTCGATTGGGGTGTGTGGTGTGGCGTTTGCTGGAGTTAATGCGAGGGTGTTCGTTGGAGCTTCGATTCAGGTGCATGCTGGGAGTGGAGGGTCGGAGAATGCCTTTGCAACGCGGAGACGTAGCGCGAGTACGGAGACGAGCAAGCCTGTTGATTCGCCTCGACGACAGAATGGTAATTTCCCTTCGCTGTTGAAAGAATGCGACTAAAACACCCCGTAGCTATCCAACCCAAACCTTCACAACAAGCACCACCACAAAACCAGCACGACCTCTCAAATAATCCGACCAAATATCCACCATCATCCAAACCGCCTAGCTCCGCATCACTTTTAAGTCTCTACGAAGACATCATGGCTTCGGACGCGGAAACGATCCAAGTGCAACAGGCGACTATCCGCACCCAGCAAGAGGTGATTCGCGCGCAAAGAGAGATGATGAGAGATTTGCAGCGGTTGGTAGATGCGCAGGATGCGTGGATGGAAGGGCAGGTGGAGAGGGAGAGGGGGTAGGTTGGAAGTGGGGAATGGACGGATGAATCAACCGTAATACCGAGGCTGCGGTGGAAGCAATTACGAGATTAACAATTTCTTGATAGCATGTCGCTCATATCCAGCCCTGCTTCTCACTCGATTGTGTCGCTCCCCTCTCCGGTGTTAGGCCCGCGGCCTCCAGCTCAATCGGCATTTGATACATTTCATAAACACTCATCACCTTCTCATTTCTCTCCAGCTCGAGTCTTTGCTGCTTATCGCCCATGACCTCTACTATCTGTGTCAAATTCGCGTCTTTTTCAGAACTGCTTGCCCTGGTGCTGAAACCTGGCCCTTCCACCTCCGTTGAGTCAGTGTCTCGTGGTCCGGTACGTTTGCGTCGTCTGTCGAGGTAGAAAAGAACGGCTGCCATCATAGCAACAAAGGCGACGATCGACGAGATGACAATGGCGGCTATGAGCTTGCCGTCTACCTGTTCATCGCTCGATATGTCCGGTGCTGGAGATGTTTGCGGGACTATCGGCGCCGCGGTTATGGTTTCGGGTTCTCGGGCTACGGGTCGTATCAGTAAACGTTCCCCACGAGGGCAGTGGACAGTGACATAACATACATCTCGCCAACTCAGTACTTCGTGCACAATAACTCCCAAAGACCTCCAAGGCACTCGCAACATCCCGCTTTGCACCTCCTGTCGGCGTCGGGGAAGCCGTCACCGTCGCTGCCGTCGCCCTAGGTCTTACTCTCCTAGCTCCGCTCCCAAGGACAGTCATCGTCGTCGTCCTCACGCTTTCGATCTCGCTTGTAGATGCCGATGTGCAGCTCGCCATGATATCAGTAGAGATGATGGACACGAACGCGCTGCTCGAGTCGATGCAAAAGCAGGAGAACGAGGTCAACTGCATGGCATCGCCGCAGCCCGACACTTGAGCACGCACAATGGCGGAAAGACGGCCCTGGGCGCATGATGGGAGCGAAGTGTATAGAGGTGCTTCATCGATATAGATGCGTGTTTTGCGGTTGCGTCGCGCTTCGACCTCGGTGGGTCGTGCGAGCCAGAGGAGTGCGAGGGCGAGTATGTGCCTCATGGGGACGGATACGAGGAAGGAATAGTCCGGGTGACTCCGAACGGGATGAGATGCCAATTAGGATGAGGATTAGTGAGACTAAAATAAGATAGCTAAGGATGGCGTGGTAGCCCTCTATACTTAAAGCCGTGGGCGAACGACTGGCGCCAACTTAGCACCCAGCAACGTGCGCAAGTCCTATAAAGCGTAGGCTAGTACGAATCTATCCAGGGCGTACGTGCTGCCCAACATCAAGTCTGTTTTGCGCAGTCCGCACCTCCAAAACCTCGTTGAAACCGCCCCATTTCCTCTCCTGAGTGAATTCGACACACCAAGGATGTTGTTTGCGCCTGGATGCTGGATTACATGGGCTTGGGACATACATAAGCATCCTGAAACTTTCTTGCGGTAGCATATCACGACAATGTGCCGGTGTAGGGTGTGTTTGTTGTTTGCTCGTGGCCAGGCAAACATGCATGTTCGCGTACACTAATCTGAATTGGGTCATGGCGGCTACCGTCACAGAACCGTATCAGGCATTCCTGACTCTTGAGCTGGTCGATCGCACGAAAAGATGACTTCTGCGTGGAAAATATGCGCTGCCTCTGCGGACAGTTAGACCTTTCTTGCGATTGGCGTCTAATTACGACCCGTTTTTGAGGCACATGCGCTGCAGATTTAGCACGAGTATGCTCCCCATTGGGTGGCTTGGTAATAAAGTCTCACGATGCATGGACGGACAAGAATGGAGCAGATCGTGCATAGGTATTCGTGTTGTTGTATGTCTGCTATTGGTTACCTCGCTCTCTAAAGGCAGGTCAAGATAGGCTTGAGCTTATCCAGAACCACTTTCTGTCGCGCTGCATCAGCAGTCGTCTTATCGTTTGCATCTCCAATGCTGATAGTGACGTAGCAGGCATTCCGGAGGTAAATGACATCCGCTTCCCAGGGTAGGCGCGTGCTGCCACAGTAGTTGGCGTCAGGCGCGGACAAAAGACCAGTGTTGATCCGGGTGGCGACGAAGGTAAAGTCGCTCGCTTTGCTGCACTTGCTGGAGGTAACCTCCGCGAAGTTGACATTCAGGAACACGTCCGCCGGAAGATACGGGGTGCCGCTCTTGATGATTGTTGAAGTGACGTTCAAGGCCAGGTCAGCGTAAACCTTGCTATGCAAAGGCGTGGGCTGATTCCAGGCTGTGGGCTCGCCGGTGCGGCCACTGAAGGCGATGGCGGGGATTTTAGCCGTGTGTGCTGCATACACGGCCGCACCGATGGTGCCGCTGAAAGGCGCTTGAGGGCCGACGTTGGATCCGACATTTGGTCCAGTGACAGCAAGCTCGGCTTTGGCGCCGTTCCAGAGCTTGGGGCCTGTAACGTCGATGCCGGCCTTGATACTGGTGACTGGGTACGAGTTCACATAATTCAGACGCGTATCGCTCGAGTTCGTTCCAGTAGCAGGGCTTGCTCCAGGGCAGGATTGGTATTGGCAACCGTCTGCATCCACTTGTTTCGGTGCGGCATCCGAGGAGCCTACTCAGTTAGTATGATCGAGTCGCATGCGGAAGCGGTATGGCAATGTACCTGTCCCAGATTGGTTTTCAGCAGGCCCAGATAGCACAACCTGATGTCCGGCAGCGCTCAAACTGTTAAAGAATGTCCGAGCCTGGATTTCCGCCCAGCCGTCATCGTTCGACTGGATGATGCGGATCCCGTGAACGAGTGGAAGGGCAGCGCCCAGGAGCAGTGAGGAACGCATGCTGATGAAACGAAAGGATCCGTCACGAAAGGTCTTAGGCAGCGGTACAGAGACAACTGTTGTGGTCGTCCGCGCGACTTTAAGAAGCTGGAAACTCGCCACATGGGGCTCATCTCCGGAATAGCCTTGGAAGCAAACGGAGCGCCAACGAAGGCCAGCCAGGGCCAACTAACCGCGACGCCATGATGTGTGGTGAAAGAACGCGACCTGATTGAGCTACGGATAGATTGAAAGGGCCGTGAAGAGGTATACCTCCGTTGTAAGTGGTTGGGGGCTATGGACCAATGTGGAGGGCCAGGAGGTGTGGCTTGGCAGGAGTACCGGTTTCAGGCAGGAGCTAAGCTCGGGCCTCTTTAACCCTTCACACGTGTCTATTCCTTTGACTTCAATTCATTCCCCATCTTTTCGCATCTTAACGGCTTCTGGCACACTGCAACGAGTTCGTGCGTGAGTATGCATTGCACCGCAATTGTTCGACACCTTCCAGATGCATCAGCTCTACGCCGGTCTCGCGCACATGAAGTCCGGGAGATCCCAGCCTTCCGTTCGGCGGTACCGATGCGACCAAGGCGTCCAGCCGTCGTAGCTGCAGTTCCGCCGTTGAAGCACCGTGTTCATGCGAAATAAAAAAAAAATGCTAGAAATTGGAAGCACAGCATGTGAAAGCCAACCATGGTGACGCGAACATCGAAGATTAGGTTGCTAGCTGCAATGCCGACCTTTTGCCATTGAGAGCGTCACTTTGTGTGCGTCGATACGATGATGATTGGTACACCTGCCTCATCCCCACACTGTAACCCTTCCACAGTCTCACCATATACATAACCACGGAAGTACCACTCACCAACAAGCGTCCGTGTTCCCGTCGTCTCGCTTCCTTGGCGGATGAGGGTTATTACAACGACACGGGACCCAGATCTCATCTCCCGGCTTCGCATTTGAGATTACCAGTCCAAGATATCCTTTGTCAGAGACGAAATAAAGCGTTTGCATCTCGCGCTGGATTAACAAGCTGTGGGTGATAGAGTTCATGGAGGAAGTCGTTTCGGTGTGGTTGAGTTCGTTACGGTACTCAACAATGGCCTCCTCAGCTTTCACGCGACTATCATCAAGAGCCCTCGCGCCACTCCACCAATAACCGACCTCACATCTTGAAGTCTCTGCTGATTACACATACCTCTTTCCATCTTCCACTTCGGCACACTCCCCCGAAATATCGCTTCTCCGGAGTCCGCTGCAGGTCGTGCGAGACAGTGAAATGCGAATGCAAACAAAGCTTCGCCATATATCATATAATATTTCATTCAGCGCTGCTGTATGCTGTCGCCGTTCTTCTAGGCTGAGCATTCGTGATCGTTGGGCCTGGAACAGCTTTGAAACACGTGCCCGTAGTCCACCCCCGTGTACCGGCTATACCAACCTCAGTATCGATACGGGTTCACCGACATCGGATGGCACGTGAGTCTCCTTGGAAGGCGTCGAATTGTGCTTTCATACCTCCGCTCGCTCTAAATGACACCATTCTTACACGTATCGGTTGTAGCATCCTTAGTTAGGTTCCTGTAGTAGGATGCAATTAGGCCATCACGAGAGTGTTCAGATACTTTTAGCAGCTCTCCAATGCTCTCAAACTCGGAAACCGGCACAGTACACTGGTGCCCTATTTTTGGCCGCTCGACCTGGCACACAAGAGAACCTGGAATGTCTTTTGAATACTCTCAGCAAGACCAACGCAACATTATCCGAGCTCTGGCCGGCGCTGTTTCGGGGAAGAGACCCTCAACTGTTACCTGCCTTCTCCGCAGTGCAGGTGTTGATACAAACGATCCTCCAACGCGGTTTACCGATGCTATCCGTCTAATATTTCCAGAGGTCTTCTCTACAGTACCAGATGAGTGCCCCAGAATTTTCCCAAGGTCCCGTCGAGAATTAGCGGAAGTCAGCAATTCCGGGGACTTAGTCGAGGTCATTAAAAGATTTTAAGCTGCTAGGTCCCAACGTCCAGACATGGGTGCAATAGTGTATGCAGGATCGTTGTGTGCAGCAGCAAAGAGTAACCACCCCGATGTTGCTTTGTACCTTCGCGAAAATAACGCTTTGTATTTGATGCCACCAGATGCGATTTATACCGCCATGGTCCAAGTCCCCAGGGACTATATTCCGCATGGCCCCAAATTATACACGACG
>Ga0247733_1000074_pt1 | contig 164959 bp, 188 predicted proteins | sample UWRJL043104R2_FD_180932 | JGI IMG/M metagenome (GOLD analysis project Ga0247733, IMG submission 180932) | Plant litter microbial communities from Arlington Agricultural Research Station in Wisconsin, United States - UWRJ-L043-104R-2 | ecosystem: Environmental > Terrestrial > Plant litter >... | reverse complement strand
CTCTAACCATAAACAAGCACATCTCCGAACCCCTCGCCGCTTCACTAGAGGCAACAAATTCGGCGCCCTCTCCCCTACTCCAGATTGGCACGACTGGCAACCCTGGCTCTTCCAGGAACCACGCCGTCGGGCCATTCTTCCCTTTCGCATCCTGAATATTGTCCTCGCCATCCAGCGTTTCATCACCTGCAAGCCACTCGAGTGCTACCGTAGATACACACTCATCTCGCTGGCGGTGTGAAAGAGACTTTAGGAGGCGAGGATCGGCAATGGCGCGCGGCGCGTGGCGGTGGCGGAGGAGTGAGATGCGAGGGACACCTTGGGGGTTACGGAGTTGGTGAGGTCGATGAAGCATACGCAAAAGTTCGATAGCGTGCAGACCGAAGAAGTAAATTGGTAAGAATCGTCTTGTTGAAGAGGATGGGTTTGGGTACATATCATGTTGACAGTCGTGGGTTTCAAGTGTAGGTAGCTAATATTCGGATGAGCTCTCGCCTTCGCTGCTTTTGTGGTGACTGTGACATGAAACGTAGTAGTCTGGTTTTGAGTCCGCTGAGAGCTTTGTTGGCACAGGTGAAGGTTGGTACTCTAGTTTCCGTGCTACGAAGCTGCCCATCGGTGGCCACCGGTGTGCAATTTGAGGTTGGTGCGCAACTTCCTGTACGACAACGTCGGGCACCACCGTCAGATAGTGACTGAGTGGGCACACAGTCATCACCGGAACGGTCTATTCATTGGTCGCATGGTGAGTTCGCGCTGTTGGTCTGAGTAAGTTCATGGTGTTACCCGGCGATCAGTCATATTGGGTATGACTTTCATCTTGGAGTCGGATTAGATGGCCTTCGGCAACGAATATATAGAGAGGTAGACATCGGTGTATCGTCCTTAACTCAGTGCTCTGCGAACCTATAGTTTCAATATTGAAACCAATTGAATTCCGATATCAGAACATAGTCCTAGAAGCTTATTTGATTACCGCGAAATCAACACTCTGCCATCTCTTGATCTAAGGTGCTACATAATACCAGCATGTCGACGAATCCTGACCCTGAAACTTCGATGAAGATTGATTCCGCTAAAGTCAATGAAGGAGAATTCGTATGGCGCACGAGTGTTCAGATAGCATCCGCAGAGGAGATCGAGAAAGTGGTCAACAGCGAACGCGCCACAGTGCGCTACCTCAAATACAGCGAGATCATGGAGAAGGATCTCAAGTTGCCCAAGGAGATTGGCGACGTACGGCCTGCTAGCAACAGCTTTTACAGTGCCGAAAAAGAAAACTCCCCCACCATCGGTCTAGAGAAGATGAAGGAGAAATGGGCGAAGTGGTATCCTAACGCAGAGATGAAGCGTGAGCTAGCCGCTTCCGGGCTAAAGGAGAGGAATCAAAAGGTCACAAAGATCTTCGCTTTCAATCTAGAAGCCATGAGCGTGGATGCAGACGGCAGTTTCGATCGCCATCAGATGGTGAAGGACACCGTGAATTACCTTTGGCTTGAGAACGACAAGCGGTCAGTGCAAGAACTGTGTGATGTGCTAGAAAGGTCCTAACATACAACCAGGGCGCAGGATAATAAATATAATGGCGACAAAAGCGACAAGTTTGAAGTGGTTTTCCACGATTGGACCTATTCCGAGGATGACAGGACGTTGATCAAAGAGAATTTCCAAGAGAGGAAAGACCGACCAGTGACCGTCACGTTCGAAAGAGGCACTTGGTCGAACATCAGATCTGATGCATGTATTGTCATGTCATGGCCAACCAAGAATCCCAATCGACAACTTCTGGCAGACCAATTCATCAGCAGTGCAGACAGGGACGAGAGGAGCCACTGGCCAGCAGCGTTTGTTTGCGCACCAGGCAATTTTAACGCTGCTTCTAGGAGCGGCGACTGTAGAGATGAATGGTCAACACGAGTGTCGACAATGCTGGAGAAGTACACACAATGGTACGACATAACTTTGCCTGATTCCGAATTTGGCACAGCGTTTATCATGGTCTGGGAATAGAGGGCGGATGTTAGAAGGGCGGTGGGTATGGATATCAGGCGGTGCGTTCTTTTACTTCATACCTGTCGTTATCGAATGCAAGTTATAGGTCAGTTGGAGAATCTTAATTCGATATCCAAGGCGCTAGGATTGTAGGCAAACGACCATACGTCAAAGTGTAACCCGTATCTAGGTATGGTTTGTTACCGATCTACTTCATATCACTTTCAGATTTCATACCAATGACAACTATGTTCAAACAGAAATCAATCGATTGATTTATTACCTACTACGCAGCGTCTCCGCAATTCAAGCGCCCGAGAACGAACCGACCATGTATTTCTTCTAGACAGATTGCAGATGTCATTTAGCGTACTAAGGTCGCTTTCGCTATAGGCACAAGAAGGGAGCTTCTCCACAGACATGTGCCTATCATCGCTTTCACATCGCAGCACCATAATGTGATGTGTAGTGGATACGCAAGCACGTGTGCGACTCGTGCATACATTAGTTAGCTAACACGAAGCTGAATCCGATGACTAGAAAAGCTCGGTCTAATTGCTGCCACATTCACGATAAGAAGAACCCTCTTTTCAGTAACATTAAAGGCTGCAGTGATTGTATCGGCCGAATTTCTCACTACCAAGGCTTTGAAGGCTTGCCCGCTGCAATGAAGTGTGGAGTTGGCCGCAACGACTTGTACTGGAAGGAACTATTTGCAGGAGAAGACTGTACTGCTCCCTGGAAGCAGCTTCTCCAGCCAGAACATATGTGGTGGTACGTATACTTGCATGGACGACAAACGCTGCGTCGGGTCTCTACGTGCAATTCCCAGGGATTGGATCGATTGGTTCCGGGAATCTACGTGGCCAAGTCGCCGTCAAGATTGGGCGTGATATGGCTTCTACGAGCCGCCGACCGTGTGTACAACATTCCGTTTGTTGTACAGAATCCACGATGAAGGTACTAGCGCCTTCTACCCACTGGATCCTGTCTTCCCGGACGACGTGCGGGATGTTAGGTACTACCAAGAATGTTTGCGGAACGATGTTGGCGGTCAAAAAGAGCGGCAGGTACAGGCTGAGAGGTGGTGTTGAGCTGATTCTTACATGACGGAGACTGAGAATGGACGCCACGAAAGCTCACCAGCATAGTCGACTGGCTCGAGATGACTGTGACACGACAAGAGGTGTTAGGCGTAGAGTGGTGGATCCTCGTGTTCTCAAATTGAAATGATGCCTCGTTGGGTTGGGTCGGAGGTGCCGACTTCATGTGGAGTACCAATACCAAGACCAGTAGCACGGAGTGACACTCATTTGCAGATATGAGTGGCTGAGGTAAGTTTGCCGTGATAGGCTGTGGAATTCATGCGTTGTGGTCGAGTCAGTTGGTTGGCACTGTCGGAGCCCCGATATGGGATTTGCTGTTGGTCCAGGCGGACTTTTCCGCGCGTACTGTAGGTCCTCCGTGCGTCGCTTCGTTCCAGCGTAGTTTTCCGCGCGATGGCAGTCCTGAAAGACAGATAACAAAACTCCGGGCCGCAGCCCAGCCTCACACGATGGCTGAGGGGAACATTGGAATGGGTTAGACGGAAGCTCGTAGGTTTAACGGTACCGTTGTGGGCGTGCGCTTGAAACACGCGGTCGGAGTGTTGAGGGTCGGCGGCCAGTCAGCGAGTCGTGTTTCAGCGGGTTCTTCCGCGCTCTCACGGAGTGCGGAGGCCGTTGGTGTCCTAATCGGGACGCCTGTGCGTCCATCTTGCGTTTGGGATTGTTCCGTTGGAGAGAAGATGGACTGCTGATGCTGGCGGATGACGGGCCTCGGACAGGCACCGTCGTCCATCAGTCGTGACGCAGACGTTTCTGTGCCGGACGTGGTGAGGCTTGGGACTGCAGCCGCCGTGGGCAGCCGTCGCACGAGACGGGGCGGGTGTGGTGCATACTGGGCGGCGGGGAGGAAACACTCCAGAGGCGTGGACAAGCAGACAGGCTGGCAGCGGAATGTCTTCCGAAGTTATGGCCGCGGCGGAGCGTGAAACAGCAAGTCACGTGCAACTGGGCGGTGGCTTTAGGCCAGGTACCTTCCCCTTTGGCAGTTGGCAGCGGCAGCGGCAGCGGCAGCGGTGGCGGTGACGAAGAGGGCGCCAGGCGCCACAGCTGCGATACAGGTATTGTGTGTGCTGGCTCTGGGCGGCTGGCAGCGGGCAGCGGCAAGGGCCTGGGGGGCAATGCAGGGCAGGTGCGACGGGCAGCCAGCGCAATACCTCGCCGGCGCCGTGGACGCGATGGTTCGGCTTCATCTCATTTTCCTCGGCCGCGTGATTCGGTCTCGACGCGCATCTGCGGGCTCTTTTAATCAGACTGCGAGCCCTAACGAGCCGCGCCCGCAATGCGGTGCATGTGCCAATGAAAGCGTGCCCCCCTGTCGGTGCTAGCGCGCTCGGGCCCTGCTCGCATCCCAGTTGTGCCCCCAGCCCCAGCCAGCAGGAGCCCCTTCTGCGAAAGCCTCTGCACACGCAGCCATCACTCTCTGCCATCCACCCTCATTCTCAGCACTCCCCACTCCAAGCTGCCATTCTTCAGTCCGCAGCGCCCGCTCCGCGTTTGACGCAGGTGCCCGCAGACACCCCCCCATTCTTCGCCCGTCGCTTCGGAGACGCGGACGTCGCAAGCTCTCCTCAGCGTCTGCCCCATCTCCGTCCGCTGCTTCGCCCCCAACCACGAGCCGACGTCCGGACAGCGGCTGCCGCCTCGTCGTGAGCCACGCAACGCACGACCACGGATCCACTACTATACTAGTCGTCCCCTCCCGGCTGCTGCCATCGAATCCAGACCAGACCAGACAGACACAACACACACCCCGACGGTAAACAGCGACTACAATGGCGACCGGCAGCACCAGCAGCAACGTCGTGGGCGTGCATTATCGCGTCGGCAAGAAGATCGGCGAGGGCTCCTTTGGCGTCATCTTCGAGGGCACCAACCTGCTCAACCAGCAGCAGGTCGCCATCAAGTTCGAGCCCAGGAAGAGCGATGCTCCCCAATTGCGCGATGAGTACCGCACCTACAAGATTTTGGTCGGCTGCCGTGAGTCTTACCCACCTACCCTCTGCTACCTTGGCACAAGCCAGTTATGCCATGATACTAACATCTCGCAGCCGGCATCCCCAATGTGTATTACTTTGGCCAGGAGGGCCTCCACAACATCCTAGTCATCGACTTGCTAGGTCCCAGCTTGGAGGACCTCTTTGACCACTGCAACCGCAAGTTCTCTATCAAGACAGTCGTCATGGTCGCGAAGCAGATGGTTAGTCCGCCCATGCCATCACGTAGCCCAATCGTTAACACCGTCAGCTGTCGCGCGTCCAAACCATCCACGAGAAGAACCTCATCTACCGAGACATCAAGCCCGACAACTTCCTGATCGGCCGGCCAGGCTCCAAGAGCGCCAACGTCATCCATGTCGTCGACTTCGGCATGGCCAAGCAGTACCGTGACCCCAAGACGAAGCAGCACATCCCTTATCGGGAACGCAAGTCGCTTTCCGGAACAGCTCGTTACATGAGTATCAACACCCACTTGGGACGCGAGCAATCACGACGAGACGACTTGGAGGCTCTCGGTCACGTGTTCATGTACTTCCTGCGGGGCGGTCTGCCATGGCAGGGACTCAAGGCTGCCACGAACAAGCAAAAGTACGAGAAGATTGGCGAGAAGAAGCAGACTACTCCTATCAAGGATCTGTGCGATAGCTTCCCTGGTGCGTTAAATCTGTCAACCCCCTACCTGCCGTCACTAATATCCAGCAGAGGAGTTCAACAAGTACCTCAGCTACGTGAGAAACCTTGGCTTCGAAGACACACCCGACTACGACTACCTCCGCGAGCTGTTCACGCAGGCACTCAAGAGCACCGGCGAGGTGGAAGATGGCGAGTATGACTGGATGAAGCTCAACAACGGCAAGGGCTGGGAAGTGATGAAGTCGCACCCATCTGCCGTCCAACAGCTGCACCACAACGTCAACCCCAACTCTTCGACCGCTGTCAACGTTCACGGCCAGTCCCACGGTAGGCAACAAAAGACGCACCTTCCCATCGACCACCACCGTTTAAACGCCGATCTCCCAAAGCCCGGAGCGACACGGGGCCCGCCCGGAAGAAGCCCAAGGGAGATTCAACAGGGCGGCAAGTCGGGACACGCGAATGCAGTGAAGAGGAAGAGCATGGGCGAGCTAGCACCGCCAGAAGGCTCCACACAAGCACAATTCCAGCACAGCCAGCCGAACCTGAACTCGACCCGAGCGACGCCCGTACAAAGTCCGAACAACGCTCGGCAAACAACACGAGCAGCGGAGCCTGACAAGCCCAGCTTCGGCAAAAAGTTTATGAACATAATCTGCTGCGGCGGAGGCAGCTCTTGAACCTCCACCAACTCGGTCTAATTTTTACGCTGCATTCTGGAGTTCGTCATTGAGCGAACTTATTTTCCACCAGTGTCCCGGTCACCATTTTCACTTCCTGTATAGGTATTTTTGTAATGATTCATAGACGGGATCGTAAAACTGTTTTCGCGGTATGTTAAGGTAATGGATGAACATGACCACCTTCTCTCTCCATCGGACCAAGATTCCCCTTCCTTTTACCCAGTCCCATTCTGCTGCGCTTTTCGGCAAAGTAGTGGGAATGGGGTTTTTTCGCTACTGGAGTTTTTGGCGTCGTCAGGTGTTTGGTCTCTTCTCTCTTGAGATGGGCTGGCTTTTTCCTATGTTTAGCTGCGAGAAGATGTATAGCATGAGGAGTGGGCTGCAGGCTGTGTGAGCAGATGAGGGGACGGGTTAGTACGGCTTGAGGTCGGCTTGTTAGCTAGGTTCGGGAGGTTTGAAATGGAAAGATCGTAATTCAGTACTGTATCTTTGCTATGTGATGTTGCGGTGACGAGTCTTTCGAGGTGTAAAAGGGGTGAGCGTTCCGGCAGCTCTCTCGAGCAGTGTGTCTAGCGTTAATGTTGGTCTTTGCAGCTACAGAGCTTCGAGGCTTCTATTAAATCGATCGGAGGGCTTGCAGAGTGTGTGAGCTCGAGAGAGTGATTGTGCATGGAGGATCCTACGCAGTATCCCGGCCTAAGCGTTGGCACGTGATAGATCGGCGCCGACCCTCGCTCCTCCGCGCCCGCCAAAGCTATCGCGACCGTTAACATCTGCAACAAAATCCGTGACCCCTGCAAAACCATCAACACACGCGTCTCTCCCTCCTCGTCCATCGCCGAATCGATCCGCAAGCACGCCGCGATGGCGTCCGGCCGCGATGTGCGCGAAATGCTCGGGCTACCTACCGGCGGGGATGCACCAAAGAGCGCGGTGACGAAACGGGCGAAGCCTGCGGGGCCTGTTAGAAGAATACGTATGTGAATCCACGCTGATTTTGGAGGGACAATAGAAGTGGTGTGAGTGCGCGCGCTTGGGCTGACGTTTTGTGTGCAGAGGGCGTTGCGCGCGAAGTTGCGGCGCTGTATGGCGAGAGACCGCCGCCGGTTGCGGTGTATGAGGAGAAGAAGTCGTATCGGGCGAAGAGGCAGAGTACGGGGCCGGCGAAGAAATGGTACGGGATATGCGCGCCGCAGGCTAGAAGGTATACTGATATATGGTGGATAGGGTACGACAGTCCTTCATGAACCAAGCGCGCAACGACGGCCTCGTCCTCAGGCATTGGCGACGGAAACCTACGACCGCACCTCCGGCGCAAGACGGCGAAGACGCAACTATGGAGAACGGCGAGGATATGGAGGCATACATTGAAAACAGCGGCGAGTTCTTAAAGTACAACATCTCGGTTGATCTACCGACGTTCACGGACGAAGAGTACGAGGCGCATCTAAGGAGCGAGGACTGGAGTAGAGAAGAGACGGACTATCTGTTCGGGGTTGTGAGGGATTACTCGTATCGGTGGGCGGTGATCTGGGATCGATACGACTACCAGCCAGCCGATAAATCGCATCTTACGCAAGAGGCAGTCAATGGGAATGATGCCAGCCAGGCATTAGCGGCGCTGCCCTTTGCGCCGCCGAAGACACGTACGGTGGAAGATCTCAAAGCGAGGTTCTACGATATTTCGGCTAAGCTGATGAAGCTTCGTATCCCGGAGATGCAGATGGACGCCGACCAATATGCTCTCTACGAGACGCTCTCGAAATTCGATCCCGGGCTTGAGCGAAATCGCAAGAACCTCGCTGCGGCGCTGATGAATCGGAATATGGATGAAGTAAAAGAAGAGGAGTTCTTGCTCACGGAACTACAAAGGATCAATATGGCGGCTAATCGGCTGGACGCTGAAAGAGAGGAACTGAGAGCTAGGTTGGATTCGCCGATAAGCAATTCGCAAGTTCAGGCCGGCCTGGCATCTTTCACATCGAGCCAGGCCTTGCAAGCGCTCTTCTCTCAACTCTTCCAGCAAGACAGGAGCAAGAAACGCGCTTCAGGTGGTGGCTCCGGCCCTGCCCGCCTCAGTCTTAACGCAGCAGACCTCATCCAAACCCCGTCGTCATCCACACACCCACACCTCTCTGCCTCCGCCCGCCGTCAATCCACCACCACGCAACCCCCCTCCAACCAAACCCCCATCCGCACACTCCCACCCCACCAAGAGCACCGTTACAACGTATCTACGCACGACCGTCTCACTTCAGGCGTCACCTTCGGCTCCGACAAACTCCTCAAAATGCGACAAGCCAAGTCCAACGTGCAGACGCAGAAAATTGCGGCGGCGCTCGCGGAATTGGGGATCGCGGAGTTGATTCCTATTCCGACGGCGAGGGTGGGAGAGAGCTTTGAGGGCTTGATTGGGAAGGTTGGGCGGTTGATTGATTTGAGGAAGGTGAGGGAGAAGGAAGAGGGTGAGATTAGGGTGTTGGAGGCTATGAAGGTTAGGAGGGCAGAGGGACATGGGGAGGGTAGTACGAGTGCGAGTGTGAGTGGGAGTGTGGCTGATGGGGGTGGCGGTGGGGGCATGCGCCCGAAACTCGAAGCTCAGGATAGCATGGGGACGCCGGGGTTGGATGAAGAGGGAGACGGGGATGATGATGATGATGATGGTGGTGACGGGGAGAGGAACGGGGATGGTGATGTCGATGCTGACGGCGAAGAAGACGAGGATGCCGAGGGAGAAGAGGAGAGTCGGCAGCCGAGTGAGATGGCGAGTAGTCGGGGGCAGAGTCAGAGTTTGGGCGGGCATAAGAGGAGTGCGAGTGTGTTTAGTCAGACGAGTAATAAGAGCTCGAAACGGGTGAGGAAGTAGGTGGTTGAGATGGAGATTTTGGAGATTTGAACGGGAGGTTTGTGGTATGCATAGCGTTGGCGTTTTGGGGGTGGGATGTAAATGCGATGGGCCATTTTGGGCTTTTACGATTCATAGTGTCTTGTTAGCTTAGCAAGGTGAAGGTGGTGGTGTCTCTTGGACTGATGAAGTTCAAACAGGCACAGCCCCATCTACATTGAACGCGAGAAGTCATAATCATTAAGTTCACGTTCTTCTATATTTACATGGGTGCAGGGCGCAGGGTCTATGATGTAGAAGAGAGAAGAAGTGCAGCTTGGCCAATCTCAATGAAGAAGGAAAACGAATCTATCGGAGCGGTGGAGAAGAATACAAAGCTTCAGCGCATAGGAATTAACGTACGAGGAACCTTCCATGAAAGAGCCCAGCTGGAACGCACTGGAAAGGAATGGATTTGCCATTGACTAGGCGTCTATGCTCGTCGTTATGACTTATTTTACGTCGTTGTACTTTTGCTCGTGGATCGCGATGGCACTGTCATTCGTTAGTTTGGATCAGAGGCCGGAGAGGAAGTCAACATACCGACCCGACGGATCCGTCTGCTTACTCCACGTAGGCGTCCACCGCATGACCGTCTTGGCACAGTACGGCGGGAAATGCTCGTCAAACATAGTCCGATACCAGTAGGCCTCCTTACTATCCGGCACGTCTTCGCCCCACTCCGCCTTGGGGTTCTTCATCATCTCATCCGTAACCTCAATCTCAGCGCGGTCCTTGAGCCCGTCGATCCAGCCATATCCCACACCGTCAGAGAACTGCTCTTTCTGACGCCAGAGGATGTTGTCTGGGAGGTAGGGTTGGGTTTCTGGCTCGTCGGTAGTATCGAAGGCCTTGCGCAAAATGTACTTTTCGATGCGCTCTTTGGTGATCATTTTCTCGGCTGGGTCGATGTTCATAGACACGTCGAGGAATTTCTTGTCGAGGAAAGGAACGCGGGCTTCGACGCCCCAGGCGGATGTGGATTTGTTGGCGCGCAGGCAGTCTGCAAGATGGAGGTTCTGCACTCGGCGGATGGTCTCCTGGTGCAGAGCGGCCTTGTCGGGCGCGGCGTGGAAGTACAAGTAGCCGCCGAAGATTTCGTCGCTGCCTTCGCCTGAGAGCACCATCTTGACGCCCATGGCTTTGATCTTGCGGCTGAGCAGGAACATGGGGGTCGAGGCGCGGATCGTGGTCACGTCGAAGCTTTCGAGGTGGAAGATGCAGTCGGAGAGCGCGTCGAGGCCTTCTTGGATGGTAAAGGTGAAGGTGTGGTGCTTCGTTCCGAGGAACTTTGCGACTTCTTGTGCGGCGATGGCATCGGGAGCGTTGGGGAGACCGATCGAGAAAGAGTTCAGTTGGGGCATCATCTGGACGTTGGCCAACTCGTTGGAGTCATCGATACCCACAAGGTCTCCGGTGGCATCTCCGTCATCCTTCACGCCGTTGGAAGCGCCTTTCATTCGCTTCATCACGAGCTCGTTCAAGCGTAAAGTTTCCCGCTGCGCAATCGACGCGATCAAACTCGAGTCTAGACCACCAGACAAAAGCACACCGTACGGCACTTCAGCCATCAGCCGCTTCCGCACCGAATCCTCCAACGTTGTCCGCAGCAGCTTATAGTCGACCGGTGCCGTGGGGATACTCGAAGGCTGCATGAGCCATTTGGGGTCGTAGTACCGCGTGAGCTTATCTGTCTTCGAATCGTAGATGTGGCCGGGCGGGAAGGAGATGATGTCGTCGCAAACGGGGTGAAGGCACTTCAGCTCGGAAGCAAAGTATACGGCTCCGGGCACCGAGCTCGACCTTCCGAGGTAGAAAGTGGTGATGCCAATGGGGTCTCGCGCGGCAATGACGCGGTCCTGCTTCTTATCGTGGAGGACCCATGAGAACATGCCGTCCAAGAAACGCGGGGTCTCAATGTCATGTTCCAGGTACTGCGCCAGATCAGCTCCTGCTATATCTATACTCCCTCGAATGTTTTCTTACAAGCGGAATGATAACCTCGCAATCTGAGTGTGTCTTGAAGTTGTACGGGGTCTTGAGTCCCTTGCGGAGGATGCGGTGGTTGTAGATTTCGCCATTGACGGCCAGGGACACGGTCTCGTCCTCGTTGAGCAGCGGCTGTGCGCCCGAATCTGCGCCCGTGTAAGTTTCCGCCCACCATTGTAGTGTCGTGTGACCGCATACCGACGCCGACGATGCTGAGACGCTCGTGGACCAATACTACCCACAGTTAGCATCGCAACAGGCGAACTACAGCTCTCCGCGGACCTACTAGTGTCGTTCGCAATGTGACTCCCGCCTGCAGAAGCTCAGTTATCGCGTCCCCAGCGCATAGTAGGATTGAGCTCACTCCAATCTGGGCCCCGATGTCGGACGCTGTCGCGGTGAGTCAGTGTGGCCAATTGCAAAAACGAGAGAGGCAAACTCACGCCTTGCCCATTTTCAGGGCCGTCGGCTTGAATTTATGCACATCGGGGTGTCTGAAGACAATGTCAGTCACGCATCAAAAAACGAACGCGAGTGGCAACCCGCAGAACAATAGCGAGGGGAAAGCAGAGCTTCCATACCTGTAGCAGGCGAAGATTCCACACATATTGGCGGTTGAGAGGAGAGTGTGAGGTGTAGGAAAGATTGAGACCTGGGGGAGGGTCCGGTTTATGTAGATAGCATTGGTGTGACTGTTCTTGGGTCAAAGAGAAATTGTTGTAAAGCGCCTTGACTCAATCGCGCGCCGAAGACGCTGCGTACAGTAGCGCTGCCCCACCACCCACGTTGACCAGACGCGCCCTGTCAAGCTCGCCTAAGGCCGCCAATGCCCGTCCCGACTCTTTTGCCATGCCTGCAGAGCAGACGCTGCACATGAACACACGACCAGTTCGTGGGATGGGGGAAACTGCTTCCTGAGGGGCAGCATGATGACATGTATGCACGCACCCCAACGATCGTCTCGGTAACCTTACTCCCCCACCCTATGCACGGGCTCCCCAAGTTCGTCGCTCGTGACCACAGCTTCATGCATGCTCTCAGATGGAACAGCCCATCTGCAGTGGTGGACAAATCATATTGTGGGCATTTGTTGATACAGGGTGGGTTTGCGCCTTACATAGAACATGCTGCTAAACTCCCGCGCGCCACAAGCCTCAGCTATCCACATGCTCATACCCAAAGAAGAAGACAACATGCCGGACAGCCCCCAGGATACATTTATGACTGCAGAGAAGGATCAATGAAAAGGAATTATCCCCTCCACTACGCACGCCACTTTCCACCACAGGCTTTTCATGCTTGGATCGAGATCAGCATCGCTTGATACCCCACACTTTCCCCTCCTCGCCTATAGCCCGGGGCCGTTGCCGCGGGTATTCTCCACTAGATTGCACGTCTTGACATGGCAACTCGCGAGAAGCGGGATCAAAACAAAAAGTAGGCAAGGAGGAAGCTCAGCAGACACAGAGCAGCAGTTATCTGCACCGAAACGCCGCCCGTGGGTGCGTTCTGGGTGCCCGTCACCGTCTGCAGCTGCTCCTTGGCTTTCTGCGTAGACTCTGGAAGGCGTTGACGCAGACCGCTTCCAGCCTGCTGCTTGAGCTCCAAGACCTGGGCTTTGGCCGCGGCCAGCTGAGCTTGAAGTTCTGCCGTGGACGTAGGAACAGCGTTCGCTACGCTTGATGCCGCAGCACTAACGTTCGCCGCGATGCCCGAGCTCGCAGGGCTGTAAGCTGACTCGCGAGCCTGGCCCAGGTTCTTGCTATCGACAGGGCGGGACTCGGGGCGCGAGACGGATCCAACGGGTGGCTCGGTAGAGACACGCTGGGGAGTAACGGCCTCGGGCGAGGGAGAGGCCTGGGTGTAGATCGAAGATCGTGCGTCTGAGCTTCCGGCTCCGTTCGCCCTGGGAGGGGTGGTCTCCGCATCGTCAGCCGGGAGAAAGAGGACCCTGATTTTGCGCTCCTGGATGGACCCCTTTGAAGTCTGCTCGATGTTCGACCACTGAAGGACGATATTAGCCAGGCTTTCACACGATGGGGTGTTTTCCTTACGAGTGACGCCACGTTTGCGAACTCCTTATCAGCGGTGACGAGAACGGATTGGACGAGGAATTTGTCCCTGCACTTCGCATCTGGTGGCGGGTCCTCCTTCATTGCCTGGAGGAGAACTGGGGTCACATGTCAGCGCGCTGCATCAATCCCGCGGGGGCAGTGGGGTGGGAGCGTACTCTGAACTTCGACATCTTCGCCGGGCTCGATACGGCCTGAATTGGGCCTGACACAGTATCTATATCATTGCGTATTAGCGAGGTGGGGGCTCGAAAGGGCGCGGGCGCGTACTGCTTGGGAGCCGTGGTTTTCACCTAAGACTGTCAGCCGGGGGGTCCAAATCATGGTACATAGAGAAGCGCACGAGGCGCATCGCTCCAGCTGCTCACCTTAAAGGCCACCGGGTCGGAGTGCGGGTTCTTGAGTCGCAGCGTCTGCGACACTTCGTGCTGGAAGGGTCCTGCCAGAACTCAGTATCTCTGTCCATTGCGCCGCTGCACTGTATTATACTGACGCTTGAAGCCGAGCTCCGGGGGGTCCAGTTCGACGGACATGGTGAGGGCGCGTGCTACGTAGGTGGTGGGTGGAGGTTGGTAATCAGACGGGGATGCGGTTCGGCGATTGACAGGGGCGCATGCGACAGCTCGGCACAGAGGGGGAGGGCAGGCTAAACGGGAGCGGGCGTGTAGGGAGGTTCTGGAGGGGGGCGTCTGGGGGCAGGAGAGAAGCGTGTGCGGGTGTGGTGAGAGGAACTGCTGCGTCGCTATGGTGTCTGCGAGCGACAAAACAAGCGAGCTGGCCGCTCGGTGGCCGGGATGATGACGGTGACGTTCGCGGGTACGTACCAATTACCTTAGCTGCACCGCACGTCTAGCGCAACCAGCAACGACCTGCCAGATCGGTTCCCAACGATTAAACATTCACCCAAAGCTCTCCAGACGCAAAGGAATTTACAAGTTTCCTCCTTTTTTTCGTGCCACACAGCACCTTTTACCAGATTTGCCTTGTCCCCGGATCACCGTTTCGCCCCGCTACTGCCTGCGCGCCCCTCCACCACATATAAAGCTAGCCACCACCACCGGGTTGGAACTGTCGTACAGCACCCCAAGGCTACACAAGATACCCTAGATACACCTCCCTCTCCGCAGCACCTCTACACACGCATCTTTCAAACACAGCACCTCATCACACACCCAACAAACCCAAGATGCCGTCAGACCTCGACCAACTGCTCGACATGGGCTTCGATGGCGAGCGCGCCAAGCTCGCCGCGAAAGCAACCGGCAGCCTGCAAGACGCCATTGACTGGCTCGAGAAGAACCAAGACATCCCCATCGACGAGCTCCAAGCCGCACAAACCGCCAACGCCGCATCAACCTCGGACGAGCCCCCCGCCCTCCAACCCGGCGAAGAAGCCCACTCCCTCGTCTGCGAAGACTGTGGCAAAAAGTTCCGCTCAACTGCTCAAGCCGAATGGCATGCCTCCAAAACCGAGCACACAAACTTCGCCGAGTCGACCGAGGAAATCAAACCCCTCACCGAAGAGGAAAAGAAGCAGAAGCTTGCTGAGCTCAAAGATAAGATGATGGCGAAGAAGGCCGCGCAGGCGGAGCAGGATAAATTGGACCGAAAGAAGAACGAGCAGATTCGCATGAAGTCGACAAAGGAGAGTCAGAATCTCAAAGAGGACCTGCAGAAGAAGGAGCAGCTGAAAGAGATGCAGAAGAAGAAGCAGGAGAAGCTCGATGAGGCGGAGGCGAGAAAGAAGGTGCTGGCCAAGTTGGAGGCGCAGAAGGAGGAGCGGAAGAGGAAGGCGGAGGCGGAGAAGGCGGTGCGAGCTGGGCAGACACCGGCCCCGATTGTTGAGACTCCTGGGCCGACTTCATCGGGACCTACGACGTCGAAGCCGGCGTCTGCATATACCGAGACACGGCTTGCACTCCAGACACCGACGGGACGCGTCATGAAAAGCTTCCCGGTCGAGACTACGCTGTTTGAGGTGGCGCAGGCGCTCGAGGAGTCAGGCCTCGAGGTCAACTCGTTCACACAGAACTTCCCAAAGAAGGTGTTCGACCGGACAGACTTTGGCATGTCCCTGAAGGAGGCGGGCATGGTGCCCAGTGCGGCTCTGATCATCAAGTAGACCAGGCCGCGGTGATTTCAAATGGGCTGGGGAACGACCCGATGACGGATTGATATGGGTTATGATACAACGATTTCTGCATATGGGTCGTCAGAGTGGCCCTATTTTATGTACCTGATGGGAACGGGTCGTATCATCCCATCTAGCCAATCCATAATGAACTGCACAGCCTCGAGTCATCATTCCCACCATACCATATGCTTGTGATGCCTTGCTCCAAACTCCATGAAATGCAATGCTCCACTTTCGATCTTCTTCCACACTCCCACACGCCCTCAGTCATACTCGTCAATCTCAAATCTCCCCATCTCCTTCTGGGTAGAACACCACTCCTCACTCGCCAACCCATTTTCCTTCCTCCTCACGAGCGCCACCGCATCCTTGCACCAATCACACGCATAATCACATGGCGTCTCTCCCTCGTCCGAAAAATACCTCGCAATCATTTGATGCCGACACTTATCCGTCGCCTCACAGTACCCCACAAGAGCCTGCAAACTCTTCGCACGATTCACCATCTGCTGCTGTTGCCCCGCCACACCGCTCCCCTTTTGCGGCTGCCGCGCCATATCACGCGCTAGCATCGTAGCAGCGCGGTCACGGTCTTCGCGGCCGTAGTAGAGTATACATAGGCTGGCTTTGCCGTCGCGTCCAGCGCGTCCAGCTTCTTGATAAAAACCTTCGAAAGATTTGGGGATCTGCCAGTGCACTACGAAGCGGACATTTTCTTTGTCGATGCCCATGCCGAATGCTGTGGTTGCGACGATGACATCGTAGCCTTCGTTGTTGGCTACCCAGCCGGATAGGGCGTCTGCACGTTCGGTGTGGGGAAGGCCTGCGTGGTATGGTTTTGCACCTATGCCATCGGAGCGCAGGCGGGCGGCGAGCGACTCGCAGTCTTTGCGGTAGAGTGTGTATATGATACCTGGGACGTTGTCGGCGCGTTGATTCTGTGTTGCGAGTTGTGAGGCGCGGTCAGGATTCTGGCTGCGTCGGGCATGAGCGGCTTTGATCCAAGCGAGAAAGTCCGGGTATTGGTCTTCTTCGTCGCATTTGAAGCGGACCTCATAGTGCAAATTCGGCCGGCTCGTGGTCATGCGAAACATCTTAAGCTTTTCCTCGTCCAAACCCAGGGTCTTGACGATATCGTCGCGGACGCGAGCCGTAGCAGTCGCCGTCAGGCATATGATAGGCACATCTGGAAACTCGGATTTGAACCAGGAGAGCTGTTGAAATGAAGGACGGAAATCGTGACCCCACTCGCTCACGCAATGGGCTTCGTCAACGGCGATTCGAGCAAGTTCCCGCTGAGAATGTACTGTTCGAAGGAGCTTTCGGAAAGAATCCAGCTGACAGTATTCAGGCGTGACGTAGAGGAGACGAGTCAGAGGGTGGCCGCATTGCAGGTCTTCGTTGATTCTTTTCTTGGTGCTCGGCGTTGTGGTGCTGTTGATTGTTTCTACTCGAACATTCGCTTTTCGCATCGAAGCCACTTGATTGTTCTATCTTGTGTTAGGCGGTGACATTTGACCCGGGTTTCTGACGTACCATCAAGGCGAGAAGCGGCGATATCACGATGGTGACTTGGGTGTGTTAGCATCTAAACAAAACCTTTTCATGACATGACCTACTTCCAAAATCGACGATGGCAGGCAGCTGGAAGCATAAGCTTTTGCCAAACGATGTTGCAGCCTGTAGAAACACATCTTCGCCTTCAAGTGTGGCTACTATGACATCGCGTTGCACGGGTCTGCATGCTGTCAGATACTAGAGCGGCAACAGGTCACAACGATCACGTACCTGAAGTCTCTCTTCCCAAATACACGGCGGAGCGTGAAGTCGATATCGTAGTGCGTACGTTTTCGTTTGCCTGGCATCTTGAAGATTGCGTGCGACGACGACTGAAGCGTGCAACGCCGGACGCTGCGCGTCTGTGATAATCTCTACTGCTTGAGTAGTACGACGTTGAACTGTCGTCATTGGCAGCGTGGTCGCATCGTGTTACTTTCCAGACAAAACTGCGTGGTTTGAAGGTTTGATAGAGGAAGCAGCAACGCGAATCCTCAAAGGTTGTGAGGAACCACACGCGGTATCACGTGTGCGCTAAATTGATCGGGCATTTGTCTAAGGACAAAGAGTTCCCCCCTCGACCACAAACACACAGAGCATGTACACCCTTCGCAAGACTATCTCGGAATAGAAAGGGCGCATCATCTCCACACCCGATGACTCCGCCCACTCCACGATCAGACAACAACATCGCTCCTGGAGTCTGTGTGAGAGACTTCAGTTCGTTCGCGCCCAATGCGCGACCAATTATCATCGACCAGGTGACCAAGATCGAGAAAAAGACATTCCCTTCAAATGAGGTCTTCGATTTTGTTGCAGAGCTCAAAAAGAGGAACACTAAGTTAATGCTGGCGACTACTGAAGGAACGCCTGATAAGGTGGTCGGATACTTGGTTTACGTTCGAGTGGGAAGGCTTGCCCTGTTGCACAAAATCTGCGTCATCCGTGAAGAGAGGGGGAAAGGTGTTGGAAAGTGTCTCATTCATTCCCTGCGCCTGTTGGTAGAGAAGGGGGGTTGCGAGAGCATTCATCTGTGGGTTGACGAGGCTCGCGAAGCCGCGAGAGCGCTCTACGATTCGTGCGGCTTTCAGCAAATCGACCGATTGCTCGACTACTACGGCCCCGGGCGAACAGGTTTAAAAATGCAGCTCGCTATTGGAACATGACGACGACCTGCTACGATTTCGTGTAGAGAAGGCTGGTCTCAGACATGTCTAGAGGTGGCAGGAAGGTCCCCATCCCTTGCGCGTGCTTGCCCGTGTCCTTTGCAGCCCACCTCCAACATTCCGCCCCCTCGCCCATGAGTATAATGCAAGGTACCCCGCCTTTGACGCGAATACGCGTTTGAGCGCGACATAGAATTCCGGTACTCCAGGAAAAAGATGGCTGTGGGTTACGGAAAGGTCTTCAGCGTGCCTGCTCCCTTTCTGTCCTTGCGACAAAGGCCCTCTACGATCACTTGCGATGGCGGCTTTGCGGTAAGTGGCAGCTGTACTCACTCAAAATCAATGCGCACGCACTGATGACTTCGTAGAGTACTTGTGCTGCCTGCGGCAATCGTCGCCTTTTTGATCAGATCGGTCACAGCAGCACCGCAAGTCAACTTTCCGATCAGCCTACAGCTCCCTCCTGTTGCGGTCGTTGGCGACTCGTACAGCTTTCAGTTTGCACCTACGACCTTTCAACCGGACTCGAATAAGCTTCAATATTCTCTCGTCGGTCACCCACCTTGGCTACACCTCAACAGCAGCAACCGAACACTATGGGGTAGTCCAGGGGAAGACGATGTAGGGATTGCGACTTTCACGATTGCTGCAGCCGGGGAGGCTGGCGCTGTCGCTAACATGGAAACCAAGCTACTGGTTAGAGAAGATAAGGGTCCAAGTGTGGCGGGGAATATCTCCCAGCAACTCTCAAAGTCCGGTCCACTCAGTGGACCTACGAGCATAGTCCTTCTGCCATCAAAGCCGTTCGAAATCAAGTTCACTCCAGATACTTTCCAGAGCAACGGCAAAGCGCTCAACTTTCACGCAACACTTGGCGACCATACACCGCTTCCCGCATGGATGAGCTTCGATGAGCAGTCTCTACGTCTTGCGGGCACGACTCCCCCTTCTGCTGCTGTCCAGTCGTTTGATATCATTCTCATTGCTTCGGACACACCGGGTTTCGCGGCGGCATCGATCTCGTTCACTCTTGTCGTGAGCAATCATCAATTACTGTTCAAGCCTCTATCACAGACCATTTCCCTTTCTAAGGGCGCGCAAGTAGATATTACGGGTCTAAAGGACAAGCTCTTCCTTGACAACACCACTATCAAGGACGATGACATCGAATCTACCAGTGCTGATCTCCCAAGCTGGCTGTCGTTCAACAATCGCTCGTTCGAAGTCAGTGGACAGGCTCCGTCTGGCTTGATGTCGCAAGACTTCAGCATCATTGTGAAAGACATATTCGGCGATTCTGCAGTACACACCGTTCATGTCGTCTTCACCTCTCAGCTTTTCACTGCAGAGGTCGGCCAGCTCAACATCACCTTGGGTGAGCCCATCGAGTACAATATACCGAAGTCTGTTCTCACTCATGATGATGAGATTGTCAGTGCAGATTTCGGGGATTTGCAAGAATGGTTGCATTTCGATCCGGATACTCTCTCTATTCGCGGCACAGTTCCCGAGAGCTTTGGGCCGCATAGTGTAGAGGGATCAATCACGGCGACATCGAGCAACGGCACGTTGACGGACACCCAAACCTTCCAGCTCCAATTGGTGACAGCTGGATCACATCTAAATCCTACGAAAGCGCCCACCGATTCAGAATCCACTCAAGCTGGTGCTAACGACAATCATTCAAACGGGCGCCCAATGTCGCAAAGAAAGAGAGCAGGAATCGTCATCGGCTCGGTGGTCTCAGGTCTTTTCGCGGCAATCATATTGTTGTCATTATTCTGCCTCTTTTGTGGACGGAAAAAGGAAGCAAAGGGATATCTCAGCCCTAAGGTACCACGGAGCCCACGGAAGACGGATATCTCAAGGCCAATTCCCATCACGGAAGAATGGGCAGACGTTGATAAGGCAAACGATGTCGATCTCGAGAAAGGCGAGGCCGATGATTTCTTCGAACGTACGCCAGATCACCCTCCCCAGATTGCCCTTGCTCTTACCTCCAAACGTAAAGACAGCCAATCGCCAACCAGCTCGATCGCAGAGATTGAAGACAAAATGCTCGCCGAATTCAATCGCTCGTCATGGGGCTTCCAGGATGAGGCTGGACCCTCTCACCATCCGCACGAATCTATGAAGATTCCAACGGAGATGTTAAGAGGAGAGTCATTAGCCAGATCTCCTTTGAGATACAAACGACGCACAACTCAAGTGTACAGAGACTCTCAGCGGCGCACCTCAGGCCTACCTATCAATCGACGTATCACTGGTCTTGGGCATGGAAGACACACCTATTCTCCATCTCGAAGTACGAACAACTTCTCCTTGTTTCGTCGGCATCTTAGCTCCAGTACTTATACCACGGCTACGAATTCGATGAGCATGCTATCAACTGTTCCCTCCGCTTTGCCGCAACCTCCAACTGCACGACACACAACACAGTTGACGACGCCAGCCGAGAAACGTCGCAGTATACGTGTCGTCGCCGCTTCTACCTGTGAAAGCTTACTAGACCGCCGGACGTACGATGAGAAGCGCAGTAGCTACTTCCGCAAACGAGCCTCAGCAAAGAGAGAGTTTCCCTTCTTCGGCGCTGGATCTTCGCGCGTGTCGTCTTCAAGCTATAAGTCTCCACCCGCGTTTATTAGCGAGTCCAGTCCGACTACAAGGAATCCTTTTACGCAGCGATCAACCAACATTGCCAAGCCAACTCCTGATTCCGCAAGCGAGCAGAGCACGGGCGGAGAGCTACCCGAAAGTCTGCGGATTCGAAAGCCCACCGATACCCCGTCTCCCAATGAGAACTTCAAGTACCCTGGTAGTCTGCGGAAGAACCGTAATATACGCAATTTCATGCGTAGGCACACCGAGGCACCGCCTGGACCGCCTCCTGGCCCTGTTGAGGACCCGCCCGTCCGACCGGACACCACAGGCCATTCCAGCATTGATTTGGTTCGCCGCACAAGCACAGGGCATAGCCTCCGCGGCCCTGAACTCAGATCAACCATCAATGACTTGACGGGTGAGTCAATCTTTGACGACAGGGAAGTAAGTGAAAGCGAGTACTCGCAAGAAGATGACGACATTGAGGAGTTTGAACGCCGACAGACCATTAAGACTGGACAATTCACGTTGCCTCCGCTGAACATCAGCTATGGGAAGCCTAAATGTGTTAGCAAGCGCGGCAGTCAGCGGGACAGCAAGCGTAAGAGCAAGAGGGATAGCAAAGGGGAGTTGAAGCGGACCAGCGAGCGCGACTCAACACCCTACTCTCTTGCCCTCGAGCACGGCGGCAAGGAGAACTATTCCTCTACGTACAATCTCAACGATGCCCTTACGTTCATTGCTCCAACCACAACGGAATCAACAACTGCAGCCCCCCGAACAAAAGCCAAAGCCAAAGCGAACCTATCCCCCGAACGCCCCAAAACCGCAATTGGCCCTCGCTCGAGAGACCACTCTGGCACTCAATTTCGCGCCACCAAACGCCACTCTAGTTCCCAGCGCAACGGTTACGGTCGCCCCCTCTCCCGCGTTGATTCAACCTCAACCAAAGAACGCCATTCACGCAAGTCCATCCACTCGCACACGCAGTCCCGATGCTCCCTCACAGCAGCAGCCCCAGCCGCAGCAGCAAAGAAACAACGAGATCACTCGCGGACCCAATCCTCTGCGTATCCGCACTTCGACGCCGTGAGCGAGGTCGACACTAGTAAAACTGGCATAGACGCCGACACCATCACCACAAGCGTGACCACTCGCCCCCGCCAGAACACGTTTGAGCGTGATGACGCTGGAAATATCCTCCACTATGAGTCGCCCAAGATCGAACAACTTGATCGGAACAGCATTGGCGTGTGCACATCAAACCACCGCGTTGTTACGTCCAGCGGAAGAAGCTCGAAACTGGCTCAACTTCATACGTCACCCTTCTACCACAGCAAGCGCGACACGGCCATTCATTCGTACCAACTCTCGTCTTCTCCACCGCCTTCAAACCCGCAACATCAGTCCGTTGGTTTGGGCTTGACGCTGGTAGCAGAAGACAGTGGGAATGTAGGTCGTGCGAGTAACACGCCTGCGCGGGAGAGTGGGCGGAGAAGTAGGGGCCGCACGCCTTTGAGTGTGCTCGACGATGGTAATGGAGCGAGTGCAGCGAATTTGCGGGTCGTGGAGGGGAAGGGGAAGAGACCTGTTAGTGTGGAGGTGGAGGAGGGGCAGGGTGGAAACATGTGGGGATCGAAGGGTTGGGGAAGTTTGAGGGGCATGTTAGGGAGGAGTGGGGGGAGTATTTGGGGGAAGGGAGATACGGCGTTTGTGTAGACGGATGTGCATTTGATTTAGGTCGTTCCTTTTGATAGGGCTTGTTGTATGCATGGGGGCGCCGATGAGATTATAGTGAGGGTTTCGCATCTAGCGTGCAATCGTACATCGTTACTTCGTACTTGTATGCACATGATGGAGAGCTTTGGGTGCATGTTACAAAGGGGAATCGACTGATCGTGTCCCATCGGACGTCACACTCAACCATGATACATTTCAAAGCCCCCAAACAGCAATGGTGAACGCAGTCGCAAATTTTGTGTAGATAGTGAATACTTTGATCACCCAATTCCAGAGAACACGGCCGAAATCTTGATAGCAGTCTAGGCTTTGCAAAGACGTTATGCGGCAAATGGCACTGGATAAAGCCCACAAGCGTCCTTGTCCAGAAGCCGGCTTACATCTTTCGAAGGAAGCATAGATGTTACTATCAAGAGTGTTGCCTTAGGCACATCAGGAAATCATTGCGGGGAGATTGATGGTAAATTGTAACTTTGACCCTGGGCAGCTGGCAGATGTTGAGCAGAAAGAAAAAAAAGAACCTAAATAGAGAAGACAAGGAGAAGACTCTCCTCGCAGTAGAAAAGCCAACATTACAGCGTATCTTACGAAGAACAGATTCTACTAACCGTTCTTCTCCTATTAGCTAATAGCATTGCTGGTTACAGGTCTGCACTGCAAAGACACCCTCGAAGCAAAGCACGCCGCAAGACTCCAGTCCCCCCTTCCAGCCCACAGATTCCACATTAAATCTTTCCCATTTCCTCCAGTATCTCTCCAGTCACACCTTATGCATCACAAATAAGATCGAAATCCGGAAACTCGGGATCCGGTCCAAGATTCGTACTCGCCACCGCCGCGGCCTGGAAATCCTGGGTAGTCGCACTCTGCTGCGCGGAATTACAATCATCTGTACACACTCATCGTTAGCACAGCTCGTTGCATCCTCGCATTTTCCACCCTGTTCCATCGTCTATATCCTCACCCCAGCCTACCCCTCCGCAGAAAATAAAAACAAATAACACTCACTCTTCTGCCCATCGCATTCCCCAACCGTCAATCCCCCCTCATTTCCCCCCGCATTTGCTGCCTGACTACACTCCTGAAACTGGTTGTCGCAACTCCTCTGCGCCGCGCTCGAGAAGTCCGTAAACGTATCTCCGTCGACTGTAAACGGGCGTTTCGCGTCGCCCGAGTTGGTGATCGGCGAGGCAGAGAAGCCGCCGAGGTTGCCGGTAAAGGTTTGTAGGTCCGAGGACTGCGTTTGCCGGAAGAAGAGTGTGTTGCGCGGTATGAGATGGAGGAAGTCGTCCGAGACGAAGGCGGGGGATGGCGAGGAGGTGGCGAGGGCGGGAAGAAGGGCTAGAAGGAGGGCGAGGAGGGGGCCTGGGAGTGGCATTGTTGAGGTGTTGGATCGTGAGGTCGTGAGCTCGCAGGTTGTGGACTTCGATCGGTTCAGTCGTCTGTCCGGCCGTCGATGTCGAATCGCTAAGCGCCGGCGCACCTCTCTCACAAAGATCCGTCCGAACAGCAAATCCTTCTCTTACTCCCTAATCACCCAAAGATTCCGTCTCAAAAAGAATGTAAGCGACCAGCGCGAAGAGAGAGGAACGAGGGAAAAAAAGAGTTTCGATCAACCGCAACACCCCACAAAGTCGTACAAGTCCAAAGATTCGAGAACATCAGACAGGAGGACCACTGCCTGATATCCCCTCGGACTGGCCACGCCACAAAATTGCATCGATAGCCCTGGCGCGCAACCCGTTTTGCAACACCCCCGTTGGGCTATGCGCTGGGGTTGCTGCGACGCTGCTGAAACGTCGTTTGGCGTAGTGGTGGCAGCTGCCACCACCACACGACGCGAGAAGAACACCAAGTCGCTCCAGAACCATTCTCATTTCCCCACGATCTGGAAACATGATCTGCATGCAAATATCATAATGCACCAATAAATGAACATGGAAGGGATAAAGGATAAGGAGTGCGACAATGATACCATGCATTAGACTATGCAAAACAGCCCCTCGCAGACTCATACGAATTACAGACTTTTATGACGACATGCGTCGTCGCTCAAAATGCTTGTCCGACAAAGGAGTGACGGGGAATAGAAAGCAGTGGACGAGCTAAGGGCGTGTCTGATTAAAAAATAGAGTGAAGGGAAGACGTAGATAGCATTTTCCACACTTGCGCGACCAATCTAGAAGGAAATAACCTCATAGTTGAAACAAGTCTGTTGATACCTCGCAGTCAAATAAAGACGTCGAGGACGGCGACAAAAAGAAAAGAAGACAGTCAAATATGTGCCCCACGCCTGCAATGCAAACAAAGCACTGGGTGCACCCCTCGGATCCGCCTCTCTTACAGCGGTAGTGTCAGAGCCATGTCGGCGCACTCTATACACGCGCACGAATGAGCCGTCCCAAATCGCAAATCCACCCAAAGTCCCAAATCGTCGTCGAAGTCGTGAATCGGCCTTCATTCTATAGGCCCTGTATGTACATGTACAGCCACGGACTGTTTAAAAATTGGCGGCGGCGTTGGGTCGTCCACCGGGGTTGTGGTATTGCTCGAGGTTCGCCTGGAATGGTGAGGCGTTGGTTTGGGGCTTGTCGCCGAGGGCAGCACCCGTGTTGGCCATGAGATCGGCGTCGTCTTCAGCAACGCGGTTCTTGCGGCCCCACATGCGCCAGCACACGAGCGCAATGCCTCCGAGGAGAATGGCGCCGCCGACACCGCCAACGACACCGCCGATGATGCTCTTGCTCTTGCTGCTGAGGCCACCGCCGCCGCCGCCGCCGTTTGAGGCTCCGTCTTGCGGCAACGCGGACGTGGTCTCGACGACGGAGCCGGTAACAGAGGTTTCCGTGGTCAAGCCCGTGCTGGTCAACTCGAGGGGTTTGCCATCGCTGGTGGTGGTAATGGTGACGGTAAAGGGTCGGGTCGAGGTTCCACTGAGGGCTCTCGTTGTGGTTCGCGGAGTCGGAGTGTTCGACGTGGATGGGGTATCATCACTTGACGGTGTGTTCGAGGTCGATTGGTCTGTGTTGCGGGGGGTGGAGGCGTCCGGGGTTGTGTTGGGCGTTGACGAAGGCGCGGGACTGCTCGTCGTCGTTGTGTCTTCATTCGACGGCGGCGATGAAGTACGGCTGGTTTCTGGAGCGGGTGTGTTGGAGGGCGTAGACTCTTCTTCGGTCGACGTGGACTCGGGCGCGGGCGTGGTGCTGCCAGTGCCCTGGGCCTGTCGCTTTTTGCCGTTGTGCAGGTAGGCCTCGATGCCGTCCATGTGGATGATCTCCTCCATGCTGATGGCCGACGACAGGGCGACGAGCGCAAGCAGCGCAAACAAGAGCCACGATGTCCGCATCATGCTTAGCATGTTTGCAAACGGCAGAAACGAGTGTGGGCGACGGCGTGGAGGTGTGTTGGCGGGCCTATATGGGTGACGCGGGCGCCGTTTCACGCAGAACGAAGTGCTGATTAAAGGGAGCGCTGGAGAAGGGACGCCGGCGTGTCACGGCAGGCGCTGGGGCTGGTCGAGTAGATGGAAAATGCAAAAGAGGGACGTCGAAGGGATGTACAACAGCAGCGAGTGGAGCGTAGCAGCGAGCGGGCGGCGGGTGCTACGGAAGGTTACAAATGGACAGGATGGAAGGGGCACCGTGGCTTGGCGCGGCGCTCGTGGCCCAAAATAGCGCGCAGCAGCACTGTTGTACAAGACTGCACCGCGCCGGGAGGAGGCGCTTGGGAGCTGCCAGCGTCGGCCGTCCTTCCACCAGCCGTCCACCACACGGCTCGAGGCCTGCTCCTCGGTCCCAACAACGCTCGCAGCGCAGAGAAGAGTTTTCGCAGCATCAGCATATAAGTAATAGCCGCTTGCGCTCTGCATCGAAAGAGTCCAGCCCCCCCGTCCCCGCTCCTGCGCAACAGGACGCACACACACCCGCAACAGGCAAGGATTCGGGCGATCGCGGCTCGCCTAAGCAAACGCGCTGACCCTCCCTTCACCCAATCCTCTGCCGCGCACACGACCCCCGTCTGTGCTGCGTCATAACCCTCGAGCCATCTCCGACTTTTCTCAGAGCGTGCGCGCACCTCACCAATCCCCACGCACGCTGCGCTGCATTGCATTGTGCATCGCAACCCCGACATGGTCCTGCAGATGATTGCAGCCCTGGCGCAGGGTCCGCCGTTGACCACGCACGAAGCCCTGTCCGGCGTCTTTGGGTCCATCTCGCTCGCCTCGTGGATCTTTCTGCTGGTGAGTGCATCTTTTGTCCGACGGGACCCATATCGGGCGTGATCTCGAACCACTCCGGATGGTTCTTGATATTCGACCTCTCAGACACGCTCCGATACGTTCGCAAGCTTGCAAACTCCCAATTGCACGACAGCTAATTCCCTCAGGTCCCCCAACTCATAGAAAACTACAAACAAGGCTCCGCCGACGGCATCTCCCTCACCTTCCTCGTCGTCTGGTTCATAGGCGACATCACCAACCTCGCCGGCGCCCTCTGGGCCGGCCTCGTCCCCACCGTCATCGCCCTCGCCGTCTACTTTTGCTTCGCAGACCTCATCCTTATCGGCCAATGTCTCTACTACAACGTCAGGAACGCGCGCAAGTCGCGCAAGACCTCCACCCGCAGCGAGGACAGCGTTGAAGAGCCTCTACTGGGAAGAAGGGATAGCAGTATGGGGCTGCCCGGGAGTCATAGGAGAAGGAGCTCCGCGCTCAGCAGGAGACGGAGGGCTAGCTCACTGCCGAGTCTTGTCGAGGGAGGAGACAATGGGGGAAGTCAATGGACCAAGAACAGTTTCAGCATCTTGGGAGTCTGTCTTGTTGGGGCTGCGGGTTGGGCAATTGCCTGGCAGACTGGCGTATGGGCTCCGACGCCCCTGCGAGACCCCAGCGACGGCGAAGAGGTAGCACTCGGTGCCCAGATCCTTGGCTATACGAGCGCGCTATGCTACCTCGGAGCACGCATACCGCAGATCATCAAGAACCAGAAGGAGAGGTCGTGTGAGGGGCTATCGCTACTCTTTTTCATGCTATCGCTACTGGGAAACGCTACCTACGGCGCAGGGGTAAGACACCCCCAGTTTCAAATCACCCGTACAGCTCGTTGACGATTTCTAGATTCTCTTCCACTCCCTCGAGAAGGAGTATTTCCTTATCAATCTCCCCTGGCTGATTGGCTCGCTTGGCACCATCGTTGAAGACGTGACCATTTTCATCCAGTTCCGCGCTTTCGGCAACGGCGAGCACACTTCTGCTGTCGTTACTGCGTGATCGTTGTGTCGCCTCTTTCGCCGAGTTTGCGTGTGTAATTGATCACTGTTCACGTTTCTTGTACATTCCTCGATACTATTTGCTGCCCTGAAAGGGGTCGGTACATGCTCGATATTTATATATACGACGACGTCACCGCAGTGACGATAATGAACGATATGTACGATGCTAAGTTTGAATAAAGTGCTAGACTTGAATCGAAGGCGCGTCGTGTTTCAGGTCGGGCTCATCTTGAATGCAGGGATCCGTGACGCATGCAAGGCTACAGTCTGGCGGCAGCAGAAACTGTAAATACAAGCAGTACGAAGAGCTGACGATACCTGGACGGTAGATAGCACAGCAACTTCAAAGGCCATCATGATCTGGCTACACTTGGTACACTGAACCACCACAAGCATCACCACCTAACTCTGCCGCTTCGGCTGCACTCAAGGCTCTACCTCTAGCAGTCATCGCTCCATCTCGTGAAGTTCTGCGCGCTGACACACATCGTCTTCCAACCCAAACTCCATCGCCGTTTCGCACATACTGCATTGCTGTAATCGATGTCCACACCCCAGGCAAAGTGGTCCGTTGCCGTCCAGGATAGGCAGCCACGACGAGTTGTCGGCGGGATTGTATGATCCGCGGGGATGGCATCTTGAAGCACAAAGGAAGCTTTACCCATTACCAGCATCTAAAAGCGATCGCCGCTCTCCCGGCGATCCGATGGGTCTTCGGTGTAGCGATTATGCGGTGCGTTGCGATGAGGAGGGTGCAACCTTGGCTTTTGAAGTGGATATGTAGGTTGCAGCGGCGCCGCTGAGTCATGTGCTCGATGGACATCCGTAGATGATTGTACACTTGGTGCTAGCATTATTGCTGGCAATTGCTAAGGCGGAGCGGACCGCTGTTCAGCGTCGAGCGACGGTGTTGAACGAAACGTGAGAACATGAGCGTAGTCGTCTGCTTTGAGGGCGATGTCGATTAGGCTTATTTCAATCCGTAGGCTGTGAAAGCTACCAAAAGCCGATCAATGAGGTAGGACTACTTCAAAGGTTCGGATAGGATTTTGCGATGCGTGGCTTGTCTTAACCCTGGCTCGAATGGTCGTATCCCTGTTAGACTCAAGTTGTGCGTTTAGTGTCTTGGTGAAAATCCTGTTTCTAGCGAAATAGCATCCACGACAGCCTCATCGTCGACTGGTCAGCCAACCAGTACTCAGCGAGCCACGGTCTCCTAGTGCGCCTCGCCATTGTATCGCCAACTGGCCCAAAGTCCTTTTGGCGTCGCTCGAAGACAGTGACACCGAGTCATCCTCAGCCTCTCCAGGGTTCGTTCGCTGCTCGAGTAGAAAAGCAACCTGCACCACATCGCGAGGGTTCAGTACTGGCGCATTCTTGGCGAAAGAAGACGGAGATTCCATGTCCCAATTCAACGATATGGAGTTGAACGGTGGTTTCGTATTTACGATTACGTCCTGTTTCCGGCATATTAGCGTCTGATGTGAGTCTAGAGAGACTTCTTGTATGTTAGATACTAGGCACGGACGTGACATACCTCGAGTGCTACCGCGTTCTCCCCCATATTCTCTAGCTGAGCTTCGAGAAGGTACCTCTCCCTCCCCTCCCTCACACCCACCTCGCCCGTCTTCGTCCGTACACTAAGCAGCTGCTGTGCCACGAATTGGTACAATTTGCGAAATGTCCTCACCCTTCCACTCGCCGCCCTCCCCTCTCCAGCAAGCAGTGTCTCCGTATACGTGACTGTGACAGCCAACACATGATTGCCCTCCTCCTTCAGCTCAAACCTCAATATGCGCTGCAGACTCTCACCCGGTCCAATATCCTCGCGCCCCTCATTATCACCCTTCTCCACACCCTCGGGCCCCGCGAGCTCTAGCGGCGAGCCCGATGGCGTAGATGGGGTTTGCATGTCACCTTGTATCCGCACGCCACTAATCGCGCGTGTTTTGTCTGAGGAAAGAAGCTCATTGTTGGCGCAGAGGGTGCAGGAAAAGGTTTCGCCAACGTAGGCGCTGCCGAAGGCTTCGGGGAGGTTGAGCACCGGGCTAAGTAGAAACTTTTCGGTGGGGTTGGAGGAGGGGTATGCAAGGGAGGCGGTGGGGGAGATGCCGAGCGAGGCGGAATTGGGGAGCGGGTATTGAGTTGCGAGGGCGGGACGGGATAGTCTGTAATAAGCATTAGACTGTAGCGTCTTCTATACGAGTAGTGTGAATACCGTAGCACTTTTAGGCTGACTGTATGTGGTGTTTTGAGTGCATCGCCTGCGGAGGGGAGGCGTTGGTGTGCCATGCTCGCGGAGTAATGAGCGTTGGACCAATGCGTGATTGGTGAAAAGACACGTCTGCAAATACTACAGTGTTGTGTTCTAGCTCTGATGTAACTTCAACGGTTGTCTAGAGACGGCGTGGCACCTATTCTCAAACCGAGAGACGTCGGTAAAATGAAGGTCCGACACCCCCACGTGCGCAGCCCTATATGGGAACCAAACTCAGACCTTGTTTCGAAAACCCCCGATCCAATCTGGATCTGACCAAACACCTGTTCCCGCAATGCCTCCCATATCCGAAACATCCGATATCGCGCTCCACCGCTGCGCGGACTTGATCATCAAATGCGACACTCCGAAAGGTTTGCCGGTCCACTCTCCATTCAGATAAAGAAGACGATTCTAAACGATTGCCAAGGCCGAGGCGTCTTCGCAACCCAACTCATCCCTTCGAAAACAACAATAGACACATGTCCTGCTCTAGTGCTAGGTCTAGAAGAAAACGTGAAGCACATCGAACACACCTCACTTTACCACTACACATAGTGCGTCCTCACACCGCACTGCATTTCGTGGCAAACTTCTGATCGCATATCAAGCAACTGGCCAATCGTAGATGCCAAAACAGGCATCAGGAGAACAGCCCAAGCTGTCATCTTCGGGCTAGGCTCCATGTTCAACCACTCCACACAAGATCAAAACGTAGTTTGGGAACGCGATCTATCGCGTCTTATGATAACGTACCGCGCCTCACGCGACATTCAACCGGGCGAAGAACTCTGTGAGTCGTCTCGTGCAAACCATCTTACAGTGTTAACGATGAACTTGTACAATTAGGCATATCTTATGGAAGCCATTTGACGTTCAAAGACGCAGACAGCCCAACACCGCCACCGCCAGAGGAAGAGATGGAGCAGCTCAGCCGAATACTGCTAGACTAAATTACGAAAGTAGAGTTATTACAGCGAATCGAATCGGAATCGAAGAGTACAAAGGGTACAATTTGCAAATCAGACAGCCATCCCACGCAACGACATGAAGAGACGCGACTACATCCGTAAACTGCGTAGTTCCTGTGGCCAATAAACATACTACCTCAAGTATCCTCCAATGACTAAGCTGGCAACATAGAAGATAAGCTCATGCGGCGAGAACTTCTGGTCCGCTCTCGCTTGCGGGAGTCTGATCCGCTGAGCTGCTCTCCTCCGCGTCGTTGCGGAGCTCGTATGCGAGCTCGAAGCATTCTTCGAGAAGCTGCGTCACACTTCCCTGGCCGTCGGGGATCTCGTTGCCAACCATGAATTTTCCATCGACCCGCATGTTGTCGATAGAATTGAGCTGGAATAAGATTAGCCGGTGAATCAATACTACTTTGTTGCACCAACCTTCATGCTGTACGGGTACAGTTCTCGGGGCGACGAGACGCCACCGAGCTTTTTAACCTCTAGAAGACATTTTCGGAGTGTCGTTAGCTGGTTGTAGATGGGTAGCAAGGCCTCTGACACCGGTTCCGACGAAACGATCAAGTGGTAGATAAGTGCGTAGCTCTTCCGCAAGAGGTACAACAGCGTCCTCTGCTCGTACAACTCCGACGGCCTTCCCACTGCGTCGATGAAATGTCCGTCCACACGCGCCTCGTCTATGCGGTCAAGCTGCCGTTGATAATTCCATAGGTCCGTCTCTCGAAGCGACCATGCCTGAGTCAGACTCAGTTTCTCGAGGTTGTTGCGAATAGCCAGAAGCTTTTCGTACGTCTCCTGGAAAGCGGGCGCAGTCCTGCCCTGCTTTTCCTTCATCAGGTTCACCCAGAGGAAGTTTCGGCGCAACAGGTTTTCGATCAGTATCTTCGCCTCTGGTGCCGGCTCGGGATTGGCGAGGGTGAACTGCACCTTCTCCATCATCTCGGCTAGCTTGTCCTCTTTCGATCCGGTGCTCTCGAACGCAACGATACCATACGGCCGTAGCTCCTCCTGTAGGTCCTTCAGTTGCGCCAGATGCTCGTCAACCTCCTCGTTCGGAAACTGCACTCGAAATCAGCTTGAATCCGTAGCGTAACCACGAATCTCTACCTTTGATCGCGTGTTGCATCCTGCGAGAGATCTGAGGATAGACACGAGCTTGTCGTATTTCGGTGTGAGGTCGGGGGTCAGGTGCGAAATGGCCAGTTCCAGTCGTACTAGAATTTCTGAGCAGACCTGTATGCGCGCGTCGAGAAGTGTCAGTAGATGGGGGCTGTACGAGTCCTTGCCCCGGTCGATGTAGCGTCGGCAGTTTGCGAGCTGCGTGTCTACCGATTCCAGATCCTTGGGAGAATAGAAGTGGGCTTCCTCGAGATGGTCGAGCAGACGCTATGTATCGTAAGTATCGCTATAGATGTGTACGCCACTCTGACACACTGACTTTAATAGTTGACACAAACGCATAGCTGGAATGGGTAAGCACGTGCTCAATATTGACAACCGTGGGAGGACCTACACGGCGGGTGCTTCATGATTCTTCCCTATGGTCATATACGCCAGCGATATGAGTTGGAAGCAATCGTCCAGAACCGTGTCGACTGTTGGGCAATTATATGTGTGAGCGCAATGGCCTTCAAGACGCCACTCCGCAGGGAAACAAACCTCGGTTTTGCTCTAAGCGCTTCGTCGTTCGTATTTGATTCAAATCACCCACTTGCTCGATGACCTGGTCGTACAGCTCAATGATGTCCTGGCTCTTGACATATGTTGAGCGGTCCTGCTTCAACAATTCGAGATTCGTCCGGATGGCGAGCAGTCTGTCCAGGATTGGTTGCTCCTTCGGGTCGAGCGGAATGCGCGCCGCGGGCGAGTCCGTCATGCTGGCTGCCGAAGTTGAGGTCTGCTCGGATAAGCGGGTCTGGTGCAGCAATATGGGCGAGTTTCAGGTTCAGTGGACGGCGAGAGGTTAGGGCAGATATCAGCGCACCACTTGGGAAAGCAGCTGCGTGGTGCGGAGAGGGAGTGACGTTCATTCGCCCCGCATATCACGTGCGGCGCTTCGCTTAACGGCGGCCCGTGCACCTCCCCTCCCACACACCCGCCAGAGGTAAATCTTTATGACTTCAACATCTGATTCGGCACAAACAACTCACGACACCCTTTCGACCACCCAGACGTCGAAATGTCCAACTCCGAACTTGCCACCTCCTACGCCGCCCTCATCCTCGCGGATGACGGTGTCGACATTACCGTACGGACCGCCGCGGCGCAATTGTGCGACGAGTGCTAATTCTCCCAGGCCGACAAGCTCCAGTCCATCATCAAGGCCGCCAAGATCGAAGATGTCGAGCCCATATGGACAACGCTGTTCGCCAAGGTGCGCACACAATCTGGGGGCTGATGACGGCGCAAATGCTGATGCGGTACAGGCTCTCGAGGGCAAGGACGTCAAGGACCTGCTCCTGAACGTGGGCTCCGGCGGTGGCGCTGCGCCTGCGGCTGGTGGTGCCGGCGGTGCTGCTGCCAGCGGCGAGGCTGCTGCGGATGAGAAGGTTGAGGAGAAGGAGGAGGGTACGTCGCATCGAATCGCGCTTTCGGAAGATATACTGACATGTGCACAGAGAAGGAGGAGTCCGACGACGACATGGGCTTTGGTCTGTTCGACTAAGCGCCTTCCTTCACCACGTTTCCTTCGCCATTTGCCTTCTCGGGTCGAAATCGGTTCAGCGGTCGGGCACGCATTACACACCATTTTTTGGGAGCGGGATGGGTCCTCGACTGTCCGTGAGGCCTCCCGCCATACTCCAGTCATCATGGGAATCAACTAGGGCGTCATGAGATATGTTACGGTGGCAGGGTTCCAATGAAAGACTTCGAAAAGTGCAAACTGGAGTCTTGGACGTGATGTCGCTTTCGTGACTTCTGCGGCAGCAACCCATACGATCATTCAATTTGATGCTGTTGTGCTTCTCGCCGCTTGCAAGGCGGACTCAAGACACCATCCTACTCCAAAACACAGTAAAACTTTTTCAAACGCCTCTCCCTTTCTCGAAGGCCTTCAACACCTCGCTCAGGGGCGACGGACGATCATATCATAACAGTGTGCCGACATGCGACTCATAAGCGCCCTCGCTGATTCAAGATTTTGGTCATACTCAATGTGATCCAGAACGTTTCACATGTCTATGCATTGATTTCTAACTTCTATCATAGTACCCATAATACCCTTCGCTCATACTATTTACAACGGCGGAGTGTCCGCATAGCACATCTCCAATAATTGCTCTGGGTACCTACCCCCACCCACTTCCGCCGCCTGACACGCTTTGCGGATCTCGTGCTCCTCGTCCTTGTTTAGTATGACATCCGACGATCCAAGGTTCTCCTTCACTCTCTCCAGCTTCGTCGTGCCCGGAATAGGGAAAATATCGGGTCCTTGCTGCATCAGCCATGCAAGCACCAGCTGCGTCGGCGTCACCCCCTTTTTCTTAGCCATCCCGCTCAACTGATCGACTAGCTGAAGGTTCTTGGAGAAGTTCTCTTCCGAGAAGCGTGGTAGATAGCGACGCAAGTCGGTCACATCCAAATCGTCGCGAGAACGGAGAGCGCCTGTTAAAAGACCGCGTCCGAGAGGCGAATATGCTACGACTGCGACGCCGAGCTCGCGGCATGTGCGGAGGAGATCGATTTGCTTCGACTCAATCTCTAGCGCGAACGGCGAGTACTCAACTTGTACCGCGGAAATTGGATGTACGGCGTACGCACGACGGAGAGAGTCGGACGAGCACTCTGACACACCAAGATACTTGATCTTGCCCTCCTTCTTCAGGTCCACCATGGCTTCAATCGTCTTTTCGATCGGAGTCTTCTGATCCAACCGGTGGCAATAGTACAAGTCGATGTTCTTTACGCCGAGTCTTTGCAAGCTCTTCGCGCAAGCCGTTTTGACGTACTCGGGACTGCTGTCGATGGTGTAGTTGCCGTCCTCACCTAGTACATGGGCGAACTTTGTGGTGAGGAAAATGTGCTCGCGCTTGTCGGGGTTGGCTTTGAACCACTTTCCGAGGAGGTCTTCGTTGTCGCCGTACATGTCCGCTGAGTCCCAATGGCGCTCGCCCAACTCGTAAACTTGGTCGAGGAGGGCGAGGCGTTCGGCGTCGGGCTTCACCTCGCCGTAGAACATAGATAGGCCCATGAGCCCGAAGCCCACACGCTGAACTTGAGGGCCGTTCTTGCCCAATGGAGCTGTTGGTGGAGACATGCTAAAGAAGTGGGATTTGAGAATTGTAGAGCGTAGATGATCGATATGCAGTTGATTCAATGTCGAAAGGAGCAGTTTCGGCGATTATCCCGTATTTATATCTCTTTGACATTCCCTTGGCCTACGCTACGCTACATAACGTTATGTTCATGACGTCCTTCGGACTTAGCACCCGGTGATACGAATCGTTTGGGCCGGAATTGGTGTGGGGTCACCATCGTTTGGTCCGGAAGTGGTGTAGGGTTCCCATCGTTTGGTCCGCAAGTGGAGTAGGGTTCCTACCTCGTCTGGCTACGCCCAAATTTTTCCCATCCGCCTTGCACATGTGTCGGGAGAGACGCAGGCTCTCTTTTGTTGATGATAAGCGGGTCAGAGCAGGGCCCGCTGGCGGGTTCAATTAGCTTCGTTTGGCCATGTAGACAAGGATGCAATCCGAAGAGAGCCCCTCTAAATATTCCCGCGTCAACTGTTTCAAGATGGTGAAAGGTCGAAGTAGAATGGAGAAATTGAACGTCAGAAGTTGTGACTGTCAAGGTTCCATCGAGCTGGCACGTCACGGGCAATAGCCTTGGCGCTTGTGCATGATGTTCGTACGCGTAAACCTTCATCGCTGCATTCACCTTCTTCGTCCACCCATTAGTAATCAAGCGAATGATACATCAGCGTCCGCCGCAGCAACTATTTACCACTGTCAATCTCTCTACTGACTGACTCTGTGAGCTACTGACACCCTGCAGCAACAGCATGTCCGCCACCATATCCGACCTCAAACCTCTCGACCTCAGACCAGTACACAGCGCAGACGACCCCTACGCACTGCCCCTCCACGATTTTAAGACCCACCTCCTCCTTTGCGCCTCAGGGTCGGTCGCAACCATCAAGATTCCGAATATCATACAAGCGCTGTCCAAGCACACGAACCTCTCCATCCGCCTTATCTTTACCAACTCTGCAAAGAACTTTCTCGGTGGACAGAGCGCAGAACAACCGTCGTTGGCGGATATAGAAGCGCTGCCAAATGTCGATGCAATATACTTTGATGAGGATGAGTGGCGGGAACCGTGGGTTAGGGGCAGTAAGATCTTGCATATCGAGCTCAGGCGGTGGGCGGATATCATGGTCGTCGCTCCACTCAGTGCGAATTCGCTAGCGAAAATCTCGCAGGGTTGGTCGGATAACCTCCTACTTTCTGTAATACGGGCGTGGGACACAACGGGTGAGCTAGATCCGATCCGGGAAGTGTCGGGGCTTGATCACCCACGAGTAGAGGGTGGTGAAGGGGTGTGGAGGACGAAGACGATAATAGTTGCGCCGTCGATGAACACGGCGATGTGGTTACAGCCGATCACGAAGAAACAGATCAAGGTCTTGGATGAGGAGTGGGGCGTACGCAATGGTGGATGGTTTGAGGTCCTGCAGCCGATGCAGAAGGAGCTGGCTTGTGGGGATGTTGGAAGTGGTGCTATGAAGGATTGGAGGGAGATTGTAGAGGTCATTGAGGATAGACTAGGCTTGGGTACTGAGAAGATGAGGTAGTGGCCGTGGTATTCCTTGCGACCGACAGATCCATCGTCTTCCACAACAGACAGGATTATGACATATCTAAGTCATGCAACAAGACCTTAGAACCTAAGCGTTCTTTCAGAAGATAAGCAGCAGAGAGGGTTTTATTGAACGGTGGCTGGATAGTTCCTCAAGATCGCCAGCCCGGAAGCCATGTACCTCGGGTACATAAGGCGCTATTGCCTAGACTCCCTGGCGTCCCCGATCTAGTGTTCTGCCACCTCACAGTTCGGAAGGATTCTCTACACTGACCACCACGACATGGACGTAAGTGTTGGGAGAATCATGTTCCATTGAAGAGCTGGAAGTATGTGGCGGCTGCGGTGTGCTGGGAGCAGCTTTGGAAGTATGAGGAAGGAAGTCTGCGGCCACTTTAAGAACTGCCAGACAGTCTGGGGTTCTCAGTTTAAGGCATGTCAAAGGCACAAAGTACCTGCTTCATAGCCGAACTCTCAGGAAAGTGTGTGGGCTCAAGCATGTGCAGGTTTGGTTCAGACATAAGCGCCAGATATTTGAGTGCAACACTGGGCTCCATCTCGCGACTCGCACCACTCAACGCTAAGCATCACAATCTGAAGACCGCATCCTCTTCTCCAATACGATCTGGATGTCCAAGGTGGGGGTTGTCCAGATGCAGCCATTTGCAGGACCCGGCTCGGCACCCCACTAGTCCGTGACTAGCTCCGCTTGTGTATCAGATGTGGCTTGATCTTCACGGGAGCATCGGAACTCTATTTGATTCTTTCATCCTGACTACAGCGTTCATTTGGGACTCGTGCGGCTCGGCGCGAGGCAACATGACGGAAGCATCTCCATGGTATGGAGCTTACAGATGGGACTGATTGCACTCACTTCAACGCGATGCTTGCCTGCAAACCTCCGTGGAGAGCAATTGACGAAGACAATTATATCCAAGGCTATAATTTAATGTGAGTTGACCCATGACTTTAAAACTTTGTCAATAAGTATTCACAAGCCTCGAAGCTGAGGAATCATTGATCCCTCGCAGCCTTGAGAGCGTGGGGGTCACGTCAAAAGAGACGAAACCCAAAGCCTCACCTACAGAAAAGTGAGGCGTGCATTCGCTTTCCGTAGTCTATTTCAAAGCAGGCAGACGAGGCAATATAGCCCCGTGACGAGCTCCTGTCTGCCGTTCAAGCCTACTCGCGCTCGGTCTTCGCGGTGGGCACCTCATTAGTCGCAGGGTCGCACGTATACGCGCCGAAGTACGCCACAGGTATGAGCATTCTTGGTCTTCAGTCTAGTGGCTTACAGGCTGGTCTAGCCGTCCAGCATCTTTGCTGGAGGACCTTGTGTGCCACATGCGCAAAACCTGATAAATTCAAGGCGGGAGTTCTAACTTAGCATGCTGCTGTGTCTCCGAACTCACACCTCCGCAATTCGACTTCCAACCGGTATTCACACCATGGGTGGCACCAACGAGACCGTAATCTCGCGCACACATTCCCACGCATACAGTGATGCAGAGTCGACCACAAGCTCTGCTGATGTTGATCTTATTGGACATGGAGGCCTTGGTGCTAGACGAGCACAGCTCGTAGCAAGGCGGATCACTGTCAGGGAAAAATGGGCTATTTTCATCAGCCTCTTCTTACTCGGAGTGGCCTATGGGCTGGAAAGTATGCTTCGCATGGTATACCAGGTAAGTAACCTTGAGCCTGCACGATGATTGCAGGGTTCCCTGACCATAGAGCAGCCATACGCAACTTCTGGTTTTGCGAACCATTCGACGCTGGCGACTGTGAATGTTCTCCGCAGTGTCGTTGCTGCAGCTACATACGTAAGTGCATCCATCCATCTCATCGTTGCGATGTCTGACACAATCAGCCCGCAGCCGCTCGCCTCTCCGATGTGTTTGGAAGACTGGAAATGGTGCTCATAAGCATCACGCTCTACATTCTTGGTAAGCGATGGAAAGCAGTATTAGGGGATCTGCTCATAATATCGCAGGTACCATCGTCGATGCGACTTGTCACAACGTCGAAGGCTTCGCTGCTGGAGCTGTCATCTATCAGGTAAGGCGAGCTTGCTAGCACGAGCATGTGGCGCGCTGACGCCAGGATAGGTTGGCTACACTACACTAATCTTACTTATCGAGGTCATCATAGCGGACATCACGTCACTGAAATGGCGCCTTGTACTCTCTTATATCCCGACGCTACCCTTTCTAGTACGCAAGCAGGTCTCAGGGTATAGATTCGTGGTACTAAATTACTCCTAGTTCAACACATGGATTAGCGGAGAGATCAGCAAGTCCATTCTTACGAGAACATCATGGCGATGGGCCATCGGTATGTGGAGCTTTATTATTGCAGGTATGTAACCTCTCTGTGATGTGCTTCACTCCAGCATCATTCTCCTTGTCTTTGCAGGTGTGTTGACTTCTTTCAGGTGCATCCATTCCACTTATAGTTGCTCTCTGGCTGCCCTACCGCCGCATTCGACACCATCCTAGTGTCGCCGCACACGACACACCATTCTCGAAACTGGGCCCTCGTCGCTTCGCCGTGGCCTTGTTTTGGCAGCTGGATGTTGTGGGCCTAATACTGCTGTTTATAGTCTTCGCTGGCATCCTTGCCCCTTTCACGATCGCTGGTCGTGCACCCGAACAATGGAAGAAGGCAAAAGTCGTGGCACCTTTGGTGGTAGGCATACTTGGCATTCCGGCTTGGCTGTTGTGGGAGAGGAATTGGGCAAAATCATCCTTACTTCCATTCAAGGTAGATCACCTTGCGAAAATATGTCTACACATGCTAACGGGAGTCTCAGCTACTCACTGACCGTGCAGTCTGGGGCGCTCTGGGTATATCATGGCTACTCCAGTTTAGTTGGACGTTACAAGGCAACTTCCTCTACACAGTCTTGATCGTGGCTTTCGATGAGTCGGTCGCCAGTGCCACACGAATCGCTTCCCTCTACAGGTATTTTACAATGCTTCTCCCAAGTAGAACTGCTCACTCATGGCACGCAGCTTTGTCTCAGTACTCACTGGTGTGGGAATCGGACTCGCGGTGCTCAAACTTCGGTACCTGAAACCGTTCATCGTTGCGGGCACTCTGCTCTTCGTGGCTGCTTTTGGCGTTCTCTTCCGATATCGCAGTGGCCAAGATACTTCCAGCCACGCTGGTATAATAGGAGCGCAGATATTCCTCGGATTCGGTACTTTGCCCCCTCCACCCAGTTCATCGTAATTATGCTAAAATGTCTCAGCTGGTGGTTTTGTTCCATTTCCCACGCAGACTGCGATACAAGCCGCCTGTAAACCCGAACACATCGCTGTCATTACTGGATTGTATCTCGCTACCTTCAACATTGGTTCGGCCTTTGGTAATGCTGTTTCCGGGGCTATATGGACACAGAAGTTGATCCCAGCCCTCCTCAAGCATCTACCGCAACCATACAACAACGAAGCTACAGCAAAGAGCATCTTCGCAGCACCATTCGACTATGCTAACAAGTACCCTGTCGGTACGCCAATCCGAGATGCAATAATTCTGAGCTATAGAGACGCACAACAGACCCTCACTGGCACAGGTATAGGTCTGTGTGTGCTGTTGATCTTGTTCAGTCTTTGCATTCGTAACGAAAAAATGAGCAACGAACAGAGCTTGCCTGGAGCGGAGAATTACAGTGAGATGACTTGGTTCGAGCGGGTAAAAGGATGGAAGGTCTCCATGCTTTGGAACACATAAGCAGGTCTGGTAGTGGCTCGACAGACAAAGACTGATCTCCCAATCCATTTACACGTAACGGCTAGCGCCAAGTCTGAGCTATTAGAAGAGTAACTTCTGTAAATTGCTATAAACCAAAATATACATTTTGGGCGTTTTCAAATTCTAGCTTCTCCGTGCAGTGTACGATAACGCATGCCTGGCTTGAGCAACGAGGCTCCTTCGTACCGTTAAGGCACTACTATCTGAGACAATTGAGTCCGAGGCACATTCGCTTCTACAAGGGTTCGGAATGTGGCTCATAGGCGTCCAGACTATGTTTTCGGACTCATTCGTCCTGCTCAGGCTGCAAGCCTTTCGTTTAAGCCAGTCCTTCTCGGCTTGCCAATCACGCCACACATGCAACGTGGCGGACTAATACCGGTCAGCCTGGTGTTACGGCAGATCGTCTTACACCTCTCGAATTTGGAATCACCTAAGCACTGCCGCGAACCATTTCCACAGCTTGCTTGCAGGATGTTCCAAGTACAAATCTGGCACAGAGCCGTGGATCGAATTTGGGAACACGAAAGTCTCACATTCATTCATCAAAAGCCACGATGGTAGAAGAGGTGATTGAGGGCCGATACACCCCGGTTCGAAGCATACTGGAAGAACAACTCACAAATTGGTATGGCGTTGGAAATTTCAAGATACTCGTAAGTGTAGCTGCCGCTTCTGCGCAAAATAAAATAACCGCTCAAGCAAACGTAGCAACCACCAGACGATTACGGAAAGTGGAAGGTTGAGGTTCCCGAGAAGCTGTCATATGTAAGCTGCATCATTTCGAACCTGAACAAAGACTGTGAGACTGACGCGATCAGAGTCAAAAAGTCGATCTGCACAAGAGCTTCTTCTACCACCATAAGCGATTGCAATACAAAGCTGGTACAGCAGATGGCGGTGCGCAACAGGACGCAGCATAGGGCTAAGCGAGCCTGGCTGTGGGTCACGGGTCGAACATCGCACATAGCGGGGCAGACTGTCGCTACTTGAGACTCAAGACGCGAGGCTAAGAACCTTCCAGCCGGTCAAGTGAATGGTAGCGCACAAGGCAAGGCTGAATCACTAGGCGCCAGAACCTCGCATTGCTCTTGCTACTCGATAGTATATCGAATTCTTGTCCAGCACGATAGCCTTTGTGACTTCTTCGCTTGGTATCCTGAACAATGATAAACAACTTTTCTTTCGATGGCTGGAATATCTACCCTCTCAACCTGTTTCACTCCGCGCTGGACACTGATGCAAATCGGTGCAACGAAGAGCTCACTGAAGATGCGAAGAGACTTTTCATACCTCCTACCGAGCCCTGTCAGCTGAAAGCTCAAGGATACTTGTCTTGCGACGGTGAGTCGTATGTGAATGCGACATAGCCGTAGTTCTTTGTGTGTGGGCTGATATGACTTTCGCTCTGCATTCAGGACGATCACGCAGACAAGAGCATGTGGCCCTCCAAAATGCAGACGATTTACAGCAGTACATAGATCGAAAGAAATCATACTCGAACCAGGTCTTGTAAGTGCTTAAGTAATATTGGAGCGGCGATCAGCGACTTACCAACTGCTTAGCCTGATCGATCAAGCATTCTCCTGGGGCTCATTGTTGATTACTGAGGAGCTATTTCGAAAGCTACTTACTGCCTTGATGGTACATCCAAGTTTTCTCGAAGTGGTGCATACATTTGGCGAAAGAATTGCGCCAGTTGAAGAGAGCTGTGCATCGCTGTTCACAAGACTACAGCCTGAACCTTCATCGAGTTTCCAGTACTCTTACGGTGTGGACTGTACCTAACACGATAGGTGCTTAGGAATTACTGACATATCCTAGATATAACATATAATTTCAAGTATGTAGCCCGACATGGGCGAAGCTCCCCACAAGATCCATTCTCGGTTCGGCAGGTTGGCGTCTACCATAAGTTTCAAGCTACCTCTGCTGTGAGTACGTGGCTATTGTTACAAGCCCCGGACGGCCTCAAGACACGACTGGCTTCAGCTTTTGAGCAACCTGGCGTGTCAGGTCCGGTTGCGCAGTTGTGCTATCACGCGCTCCTGTTCCAATGCCTCTCAGAGGAGTGGCAGAACTATGCCAATTACCTCGAGGACAATTTGACCACGCTGGTGGGTACCAGATGGACACTCTCGTGAGATCTTTGCTAATTTTCCAAGATAGATCGAAGCTTCTACTCCAACATCGCACCAGCCACCGGCGAAGGCACGATCAATGCAGATTTCGGCGACATACGCCAAACACAGGTCTTGATAGACAAATTGAAACGTCTCGCTCACATACTTCAGCTCAATACCAGTATATGTCGACAACTGCAAGCCTTCTATGCTCGGGTATCAGCCGCCCTGGATCCGGGCTTAGCCAGCGCACCTCTCCCGCACGACGTCATATTGAACAATTGCATCTTTCAGCTCGAGACTCACGCCACACGATTGAAGTCTATGATCACCAGATCAGAAGGAACTAGGTCTATGGTAGCCGCACACCGACGCATATATACGAGAACGCGACTAATACAAATTGCCTCCAGATTGAACATATATTAAACATTCGAACGGCCCAGACAGCGCACAACATGAACGCTGCTATGCATGAATTATCGAAACGCAGCGCTGAAGAAAACAAACTCATGAGGATTCTCGCATTCCAATCCACCAAAGACACACGGTGCATGAGAGTCATCGCCTTCATATCGTGCATATTCTTACCGGCAACGTTCGTAGCGGTGAGTGCTCTTGAAGCGTAAACCATCCAAAGTCCCTAGAGAAACGCTGATCCGAGCACACAGACATTCTTTGGGTCCAATTTCTTTGGGTTCGAGAGTACTTCCGATGGACACGTTCTGGCCATGGCGTCAAACGTATGGATCTACCTGATTGTCACCCTCGCTCTCTCTACAACAGCTATGGCATCGTGGTATTGGTGGTATTCTCGAACGCCATTGGGCAAGGATCGAGACAGCGACGTAGAGAGCCAATAGCGCCGCAGTATTGCTTGAGTTCGGATGTTCATGATATTGGCGTCGGTTGAATATGTCCTAGTGGTCCAGATGCGGGGAGTAGCTTGCAAAGAGCAGCCATAGTGTCCCAGAACATTTTCACGTCTATAGCATAATTTAACACTTGTTTATCAAGGACATTGACGCACTGACCTGACGCCTCCTTGGCATATAATCGGATCTCGTCGTGCTTCGCCTCCTCGAAAAGACTGTCGCCGTTGTTCTTGTATCGATGCGTTTTAAGAAACAGGTTGAGAGGGATGCCTTGGGAGATATTCAGCTGAGAGACTTTTACATGTGTGAGACGGATCATGTTTGTGTCTGTTTCTTGAGCGAGACTCTCCTCGGATATCCCTATCTGATTCGTGACTATTGGTGAAGAAATCAGCGCGTGACCCTTCTGCTCGAGTCTGTGTGACTGACCGTCGACGAGGTATAGGTGAGATGCCAGGTCAGATGTCGTCAAAATGGCAATTTTGACTTCTAGAGCCGCGAGCGTTGCCTCACCCCTTCTCATTTCGGGTTCTGTCCCCCCGTTTGTCCATAACTGTAGCTGTGTTGGTAACACAACATTACTTTGTTCGACAAGCTCGTATGTGAATTTTCCCGTGACGTAAGAGGTAAGCTTCGTCTTCTTCGTCTTCTTCTTCAAGAATGTGAACTGTCTCAGTCCGATACTCATACTACTCGCTGTTAGTGCAACGTATGGCCATGGTGTATTGTAGGATCGACCTTTTGTAAGCGTGCTGGCCCGTCATGAGACCTTGGAACCGGAGGGCTTCTAGAAATTAAATCAGCAGGTGTTCACGAGCGGACTTGTCAGTACTGACCGTGTTGTGTCGGGAAAACATATCGAATAGGAGGTTCGTCTTTGGCATGTATCAGGCGGAGTTCATACTCCCCGACGCTATCTATGTAGGATGGTAAGACGCTCATGAAAGGCTTACGTCCCTTCCTATACACTAATGCATATAAGCCGAGTTCCAACAGGTTCGAAAGGGAAACAACGAACCATGCTCGACAGTCTGTTCGATCCCTCGATCAAACACAAACCGTCTAATCTTGACAGAAAGGTCGTGATCATCCGGATAGAGCCATAGCCCACAGTGCTCATTATTGATGAAAGCCCGCCTTCACGCTGAGTAAGTGCCTAATCGTGCGAATCAAAACAGCCCGAAGTAGAAATACAACAAAAATACGTACAATCGACAATCCATGGCCTTATCCGGAGCTTCTGCATTCACGGGCACCGTTCCTTTCACTGTCGAGTCCCAGATATCAATGTTGTACGGTTCGCTTCCTCTTAACGCCCTCGAAGCTTCATGGATACGAGACTTGAGCTTCGTCACAACCTCGGTGGCGCTCGGTCTGATAGATTCTTTGACGTGCAGCATTTGCGCGATAAGATCAAACAAGCTTTTCTGGTAGAAGTTCTTTTGCCACCGCCGATCCAAGGTCGCTTCGAGGTCAAAATCTTTGCTCTTCTCTGCTGCCTCCAAGATATTCGAGTGTTCGACACGCACCGAAGGTTTCAGTTCGAAGGTTGTTGGGTCGTAGAACTGCATTGATCCTTCGCTCTCTTTTCCATCCTTTCGTCTATTCTCCCTATACCGTTCCACCTGCGTCTCTTTGCCGACGTCGTAGGAAGCTATCTCAGATAATATGGTACCTAACGAGTAGATGTCGTACTTGTCACTCAACGGACCAGCTCTCGATGGCGGCGCGTACACCTTGGCGCCTTCATGCTTGGAGTCGCCGACGAGGTTCGAATCGGACATCCGGGGATAAGGCTTATAGTCTGATAGCCCAAAGTCTGCAATCTTCATGACCTTGTTGATAATAAGTATGTTCGATGGTTTGAGGTCCTGATGATACAGCGTTCCGTTCTTTTGTTTACCTCCTTTGACCTTCTGACCGTGAAGATATGCAAGTCCACTTGCTAGACCGTGAATCTGGGTCCAGAGCTCTTGCGAAGGATACTCTACTTGGCTGCCGCCTTTGAGAAAATCCCAAAGCGTACACTGAGCAAGTTCAAACACGATGAAGAAGTAAGTGCCATGATGAGAAGCAGAGAACGCCTCCATCAGGTTGGGATGCTGAAGGTCATTTGCATGGAGGTGAGCGACCCATTCATCAACGGTGTCGCTCTGACACCATCGTTTGTTAAAGATTTTGCGCGCAAAGCGGTTGATCTGAAAGTTGACATATATCAGTATGAGCTGTGCAATGAAGCAAAGTCCGAACTAACCTGTTTCAGTTGAAGAGTCTCGTCCATGTATTCGAGTGGACAATCAAAGGCATAGACTTCTCCGAAATCGCCTCTACCGACCCGCTTGCTATCTTCTTCGATGGGAAGTATCTCTGCCTCGTCGATTATGGTGACTGTTTTCCTCGAAAGAAACCTTCGAACACGAAAGCGATACTGACCCTCCACGATTTCGTCAATATATATTTCCACTTGTCCGGTGTTGAGAGTCCTGGATTGTTTGAGAAAGCCCAGACTATCTTTGGAGAGATAGCCATTCTCCAGGTTCGTGCTATTCTGGAGGAAGAGAGAGATCAGGAACGGGTATCTCAGATAAATGAGCAGACCGTAGATTGTAGCGTAGGGCCCGAGCAGCTCCTTCTCGTCCACGCCCATGTGCCGCACATCGACCTTGCCGCCCAGGTCGGCATGATGAACACATTTGGCGCACGAGCAGGTAAAGATGTCACCAACTGGAAATTCTTCGAGAACCTTGACAACGCGACTTCTCGGGAAGTATGGGATCGGGCCTCGTGGCAGATGTTGTGAACATGGGGTCGTTTTGTGTGCTACTAGTCGCTCACGGGCACGTTCGCAGTTGGGATAGTACACGGAGGCCATGTGTCCTGCTGTGAGATGCAAGCCTCGAAGATGATCATGTCGCAGTCTCGAGCGCAAGCGCGGGTTGACGAGGTGTGGCCAGCTCTCGACTTACTCAGCCGCAGCGGTATATGCAGCCACGAGCGCCACCATTTTGATTACTTTTGCCTTATCGACCCAAGGCAACTATGAACTACCAAGCAGCCTTTGAGGACAACGACAGTAGAGATAATGAAGGTCTCGCATGGGCGCAGGAAAAAAACGACACAAACACTGATGCACAACAACAATAACAACAAGAAGAAGAGCATACCAATCTCAGCGAAGATGAGAGAAGCACGAACAGGAACACGAACCAGAAGCAGCCAGAGACTGACGACAACGTGAAAAAGTTTTGCAAAAGACACTAGCAGCGAGGATGTCAACGAAATGAAGCACAATGTCACCAAAGTGGAAAATAAACAGGTCGAAGAGATTCGTACCCAGCCGACAATGTTTTTTTTGGCTGGTTTTTTAGACTGGGCCACGTTTCCTCGATCGCACAATGGTCCTATGAATGCCTCGACGACTTGGAGAAAAGTTTGGGGGAACCTTAGGCTACCTTTTCGCAAGGTGACACTCGCCGTCTGGTGGACGTTCTGTCTGAACCTAAACCGGGATCGGGAATACAGAAAGCCCAACCACCGAGGATGACATTAAGAGAGCGATGTTCAACGTCGTCGATCCAGACTACCATCAACTCAACCGCACAGAGAAGCTTTCAGTCCAAAAAAGGAGTGAAAAGATACAAATTCCACAGCGGGGTGCTTTGGATGAGTATTATGCTAATATCCTGGGCTTCTGATCACCGCTATTCAACACATCACATTATCAGAGTATGCTTCACGAATTAGCCCACTTGTGTGCGATTACTAAGATTCCCAGGTTCGGTTAACTCTGGGAATATAGACATATATCATGTGTGTCGGAATTGCATTGGTTGCGTGGAAAATTAATTCCAAACTCCAAGCCATACTCAAACCTCGTCCTACACGAGTCTACCAACGAATGCCGCAACACACTTCATTAAGACTTATAAGACTTTACCAGGAAATCTTCGACGGTACTGACCAAGGAACGCTCGTGGATATCAATTCTGCGGTCAATTCCCTCCCTTCAGCGTATCATGGTGAGGAACCATGTCAAAATGGAGTCAACGTCGACTGGGATGCTCAAAGACGTCCGAGAACGGTACGGTTTCTTTGCCTTTTGTGAACTCTGCGGCGAACGATGCCGTGACGTTCTTTACTATTGCGACGTCTGCCATTCTGGTAATTATGATCTTTGTCATAGATACCTTGTTCGAGGAGAGCATTGCTTGGACAGAAATCATCTACTTGCAAAACAAGACTTGAAGGCTCTTGCGAACAAGAAGTTTGGTGAAAAAGTCTCCTACTATTCGAGTGTCAATAAAGAGGGTGAACGTGACGTATCTTTATCTAGCTTATTACATGTGTCTACCAGTATCTTGTAGTTTATTTTTCGTAGCCTAATTGTAAAGCCATATTACAAAGCCTGCGAAGTGCCTGCACCTTTTGTCTGACATAAGGTCACCGGCTCTACAGAACGCGATGCATTTTGTATACCCAACTCACGAAATTAAGGATTTACATAGCCTGAGCTGCAGAGTTCCAGACCTGAAAGTTTCCTGTTGAGTATACATGAGACGGCAGTGAGTGACTTAACAAAGACCATTCGGGTTCAGGCACATGACTATGGTTACTCATCCAACTTCCAGGACTGGAGCAGGGATAAGTACTCCTTGAGATAAACACGACTATTCCAATCTCAATTGACTTTGTAGTAGGGCGGAACCTCCACCTTCCCAGTCTCACATGACCAGTCAGATAATTTCCAACTGATCATAGCCAGATGTATGCCATGCTCCAGTACCTCAATCCTCCATCTCATCCCCGCTGAGCTCACTTTCATCACCCATCTCCTCGTCCAGCATTTCCTCAATCTCCTTCCTCCTCTCCTCATCCTCATTCTTAGCAACGTCTGCCACCGGTCCATCAACACTCGACACCACAAGCGCCCCTTTCCTTTCCTTCCTCGCCATCTCAATCCCACGATCCACATAAACACCATACCCCTCCCAAACCGCCCCCCTTTTCCGATCCGTCAACGGCCCCGGCGTGGCCCGCCACCGCTTCGTCAGCTCCTCCTCGCGATTCACACAGTTTGCCATGAATCCATACATCAGGCCCAGCTTGTCGTACAACGACTTGTGTGGGCTGTACAACTGCTCTGGGTTTGTGAGCGTACCTTTGTGAGCGACGAAGCGTGGGTGCGTGGGCGGAGGCGCGTAGGTTTCGAGGACGCTGAATTTGCCGAGGCGTACGCGGCGGAGTGTGTTTTCCCAGACACCTACGGGAAGGAAGATCGCTCTAGAGAGCTTAAGAGTGCCGGTTCCAGATTCAATGTAGCCGAGGATGAGACAGTCTGTTGCTTCGTTGGGCATGGTCTTGGGGCGCATGACGATCTTGGGGACGTATATTTGGATGGGGATACCCTGTGGAGAGGCGGCGTACGGATTTGCGAGGGTGAGAGAGCCCGTGAGATTGGCTAGGGGCGTCATGAGGCTAGGAGATGGGCTTGGCCGTTGGATCGTTGGGTTATGGGAGTCAAAGCTCCCGGTGGGGGGCTGTAAGTTCAGACTGGCTGGTGGGGCGGCGCGTGCGGATGACTGAGTGAGGGATTGCCGTGGGAGTGGTGGGAAGGCTCCGATGCCTCGCGGAAGACCCAAGGGAGCTTGCGGTGATTGGATCGGAGTAGGTTCGCCTAATAATCGCCCTGGAGGAAGATTACCTGCGCTTGGAGCTATACCTGGAGATTCAGGTGGAGTCGCGAGTGACGAAGCTCCAAAGCCTGCGGTTGGTCGAATGAAAGCACCCACGGTTTGGGTTCCACCGAAAGGAGGAGGATCTTGGTATGAAGTGAACGTTCCTAGTGGCTGCCTGACAGGGAATGTACCATGGCCCTGAGCTATGTTTGAGATGGCCGGTACTGTCCGAGGCTGGGCACTAGGACCTGGCGTTTGAGATGCCCTCGATTCATGAAGACGCGTTGGTGTTAGCACTGGCCGACCTTGTGAGTTTATGACTGTCGAGTTGTGTAGTGCTCGTTCAGACATGGTCGATGCTGTTGACGCTAGCGCCGGGTTGACGGTGCTCACAGGAGGAGCTAATGGAGGGCCAAATCGTGGTGTAACCCCTAAGCCAGGCTGCAAAGAAGGACGAAGCTGTTGTCCCTGTAATAAACTTTCAACGGGAGAGCTCGTTGCAGCTTGCGCGCCGAACTGAGCGTTGAGCCGAGGAGGTTCTGTTAACCCAGTTTGAGCAATTGTCGGCAAAGGCATCCTAGGTGGAAGGCCAGATGATGGTTCCCCGGAAAAGCTAACAGCCGCCGCTCGAGGGCCTGGATATGAGCCAGAGTCTTGATCCGATGCCAAAGCGCGAGGCGTTGCATTCAAAGCCGTGGTCCTTTGCAGTATAGCCTGCTGTGCCTGTCTGTTGAAAAGCGGCAGGAGACCATCGAGCTGCGTGCGATTGAGACCTTGCATAAAGGCTGAGACAGTTGAAGCAGTTGATGTCGTAGATGCTGCAGACTGCATTAGCGGAGTTCGAGCGGGCAATGTATTGAATGGAGGTCGCGCACGTCTCACTATATCCATCGGGTCGCCACCATCTCCAGCTTCGTCGCTAGCGCTACCATTGCGTTCATCCGGATCAATGTCGTAGTCTGCGCCACTACCGGCATCTCCTTCATACGAAATCATGTTGTGGTCCTCCCCATCGCCATCAGCTCGTTCATCTGGATCTACATCATCGCCCGAGTAGATTTCAGAGTCGGAAAAGTCGCTTGAAGAGATATCTCCGTAGTCGGATTCTGCGGCCGCAGAATCTCCAACTGAAGTAGTATCGCCTGACCATGGCCAGTGACGAAGATGGGATAGATGGACCTCAATCGGTTTTGCAGCCCGCGTCGCTTTCGCGTATCGAAAAAGATTTGACTTTGTCAAAGGGAGAATTGATGGAGGCAGGAAGTTAATGGCGCGCTCGCCTGTTTCTTTTATAGCCGCCAGTCTTCGTAAGATGGTCATTGTAGCGTTGGAACGGGTGTGGTGCGTGGGTGTCGGGGGTATCAAGGGCGGTGGCAAGTCTCGTTGACCGAATGAGCCTTCGCCGAGCATGGATCCTGCCCGTGTAGTTGCGGCGAGTTGTGCCTCCAGAGCCAGCTTGTTGCTGATGGCGACCTCATTCTGCTTCTCGCGCATCTTCTTCATCTGTTCCATCAGCATGAATTGTTCATGGGCAAATGGCTCCTCTCTGTAGTAGTTCACGAAACCGGTGCCATTCACGTCTTCCGATGTATTCTTCGGATGATCTACCTGCAGCTTCTTGTAGTTCGCGATTTGTCTAGCCGACAGGCCAGCTTCCTGCAGAAGCCAAAAAGCACGCTGGCGATTCTTGAAACAGGCGGCGTAGTACTTCTTGCGCTTCGCTTCTTCCCTTGGTATGTTGATGAGTGGAGGCAGCGGCTCGTCCTTCGGGTCGACGGGCGGCTGTAGACCGAACCTAGGCTCCCGATATTGAAGACGTTCGCTTTCTTCCGTCATCGCTTCGAAGGCTGCTATATCTGGCTTCTTGCGGATGAGCTTCTCTCCTATATTCTCTGCATCTTCGCCAGATGTTTTCCCGAAGATGGGAAGTGGGTGGTATTCGAACAACCACAGACTGGGTATCTCCATTCGCATGGCAGCCTTGAGCGCTTTGCCGTCGCCCTCATAGAAGTCTATCCACTGGTAGAGAAACTCGACGTAGTTCGGTACTAACTTGCTGTCGACCTGCACGATATCGATGAGGATCCGAAGCATGTCGTTCTCTTCGAAAAGCTCAGCACGGAGGGTGCGACGCTCGCAGACGGTATATGCAGGACCTTTTCGCGGCGCCGGCACCGGGGTACTGCTGGAGCCAGCAAGCGAGGCAGCCAATCGAGGTCGCTTTATGGCGTGTTCGACCGGAGACTCTGAGGCTACTTCCACCTCCCACTGCACAAACCACGTCCATAGCTCTTTGTCTGATAGGCGCGCTGTGCGGTCAGTAAATTCATGAAGTCTGCCCACAAAGAATTCGTGTCTCTCTTCCATCTTGTAGACAATCATGTTCTGCGTGTACTGCTCGTACGGTACGAGCGTCGGGAGGGGCTCGACATTGCCGATGACGTCTTGCAGGTTGAGATAGCGGTCGTCGAGTAGATCAAGTACAACGCCATAAGACGACATGGTGGGTTGAGGGGCGTGAGAGAGCAGCGCATGAACGAGGTACTGGTGTTCTGCAGAGGCGAGAGTGTGGAGTGTAAATAGAGTGGGAGGCAAGTAGGTCGCGTAGGCAGGCGGGCTAGGTCTGTGCGTCAGACTGGTGAATGCAGTCAATGCAATAAATGCAATCGACGAACGAACTGAGCTCCGTGGAGTCAAGAGTGGCAGCCGTAAACCTAATCTAGGGAGTGTCTCAGCACATGTGTCTTGCTCTGAATACCCCGAGATCTGGATTTTGCGACGCGTTATATGGCCAAAGATTAAGTCTGGTGTTAGGTGTGGAAAGAAACAAGGACGGAGATGGGCACCGGTGGCTGAACGAAAAAAATTATGTACACGCTACCTATCGTACTCTTCATGTTGCGAGTAGAAAGAAGGGTATCTTCGCACGTTCCCACCACGTTCCAGATGTTGCATGTGCTCTTCGCCCTCGCGATTGGGCTCTATTTTTGTTCCTTGAGCTTTTCCACTACAGTACTCCAGCGATCCTCCGCATTTTCCCTCACCCTCCTCCAATCCGTCTCATAAGCCCTTTTTACGGCGCCTTCGAGCTCTCTATTCCACCTGTCCTTGGCCATCTCAAAAAGCCCCACGGGCACTACTCTCGTGACTGGTACCGGTTCCGGCGCCGGCGGCTCGATGACATTGGTAAGGAGGCTTCGTTGCTGGCGCAGCAGCGCGGCTTGTGTGAGGCGGTTCTGGGTGTGGAGGGAGATGGTGAGGTATAGGACAGCCGATGTGAGCGTGAAGCCACCGAGCTGCAGTTGAACTGTCAGAGAAAGCGCGTAATGAATCAAACGGATGCGACATACGAAACCTGTTGTGAGGCCCATGGCGAGGTGTTATCGTGGTTGACAGAGCAATCGTCCGGGCTCTGTAGCGGTACGCGAAGGCGACGCGTGAAACCAATGGGTGGGAAATCGGTTCCCTCGTAGCTCCAAGTCCAAAACAGGGGAAACTTCGATGTTGCGAGTCGTGATAGCGCGTTCTCGGAGGTGACGACGGGGTTGACGATAAAGTTGCGATTGGTGTGAGGTCACGGCATAGGATGCGGAGCGTGTTGATACGGAGCGCGCTCTCTTTTCCAGAGGTCACGTGAGCTATCATTTGCTTTGGTGAGTAGCTGCCTTGGACTGAGCAAATTAAAGAGACCAGTCAGTGGTCAGATCAGGCAGCGTTCCTCATCGTCGAGATGCAATGGACTACAACAGCACATACACAAGTCTTGCTGAGCATCCCAGCGTCTTAGTCATGTTCTGGCAACTGAGCATACTTAAGCATTCAATACTGAGCGCTACACGCACTTTTCTTCATCCTCCAACAAATCCGCCCTAGCGTCAAGTTTAAGTTGCTGCCGTTTCTGTGAACGCCCGCAAGCTTAGTGGACTGGTGAAGTGTCAAACCAGCACCAAACTTACAAGATACTTACAAAATTGCGTGCAGTAGATGCCGACCGACTGCTGCGAAATCTGAATAGTATACCACCGGGCATCTTCATCGAAATGCAGGGAACTAACTGAGATCACCTAGATGGACCTCCCGGCACCAGTGATTTTACACCACCGGTCTCGCAAGCGAACATCCGAAGCTACAGAAAGTGCACTATTTAGATCAATCAACTTATAGCTTATACCGACTAATGAATCTTGAAGCTACGAGTACAACAGCACTCTGATCATGCAGTTCAATTTCGATTATCTACCACGAACGAAGCCACGGGTACGCATACGAGCAGTCAACGTGACACGGCTCAGAGCATCATCACACAAGCAACAATCCAATCTGAAAGCCAACGGCTAGTCTACTATCTCCACCATACCTTCGAGTCCTACGGCGGCCTTCTCGTGGTATTCCTCACGCAGCTTAGCACTGGAGTCCTCAAGCGTCTCGCCCAACTAAAGCGATGCACCCCCGAAAGCTCGAACGACACAAATTGAAGCACTAAAGTCAACCTTGACCCTCTGCCGTATAATTCTCCACGACTAGTCCCAGAACTTCTACATGCCCGACCTCATCTTCGATATCCTCAAGAACGGGATGAGCGCGGAAGATCGGGAATCCGTCGGCCAGTATGTGATGCTGAAGGACGAGGAAGTGAAGCACGAGGTCATCGACCGGTCACAGCACGTTGAGTTCACATTATGTTATGCTGAGTGTGGATCTCTATCAAGCGCCCGAAGCAGTGAGGCTTTCGACCATTGTGCAGTAGTCTCGAAATTGTTCGCATGAGAGTTGAATGGGCGGGGTAATGGGTGGGGTAATGGCGGCGCTATAAGGCCGAGTGAGATGCAATACTCGTTCGCTTCGCTGGAAATTACTGCATGCTCTTTTCCGATAGTATGAGAAGACACAAGTCAAGAATTGATTTCGCGAGCGAAAGCCCAGGGCAAGCGGCGTCGTTCCTGTATTCGACTGTCTCTCTACGATTTAACCTGCGATTTATCCAACTAAGTCCCGCAACCATCTACCATCATGCAGCTCTACCCATGTGGAGAGCAATATCGGCAAGAACGAGAAACTTCTGCCGTGTTCCGTATTTTGTTCCGCGGGATGCTCGTTTGCGGAGAGCTGTTGCTACTCCCCAGACACCGATATGCCAAGACGGTGTTGTATGGAGATTCATATGGAGTTGCGTTGAGGCGTAGCTTTGATGCAGAGGATCAGCTACTACCGATGCTTCTATTCTTCCAAGTGGACAATGGCGGGAGTAATAATGCCGCCCACGAACGCTTTTTGGATGTTGCACATTCAGGTGTCCAATTTGAACTGTTCGCGATCCAATCTTCTTTGTCGAGCACAGTACGATCATGCACCTGTTCAAGTCACTTTTCACGGCGGTAAGCCTATGCAGCCTTGCAGTCATCGCATACCCACATCAATCAGACGATTACATCCCAATCTTCGCCAACGCCACCATCTTCAATCCCATAAGCAGCAGAACAAGCGCAAGCTACGCCCGTACCGAAACGCTTCCAGGAAATGTCCTCCTAGCCACCTGGAACGACTTCGGCGGATCCTCCACCAACAGCACGCTGCCCGTGTACCGCTCCCTCGATAGCGGTAGGACATGGGCCCCCTGGGGTGCAGTCAAGTCGAATACGCCTGGACGGCGGCTGGTACAGCCGCATCTGCTGTATTTGGAGGACGATTTTGGCGAAGAAGAGGGCGGCGTTTTGCTCCTCTCATGTAATGCGGCAGATAATAGGAGTACAAACATTGAGGTGTATGCGTCGTATGATGAAGGGAGGAGCTTTGAGTTTGCCAGTCTTGTCGCGACTGGGGGAAGGGGTAATACGACGAATGGGGCAACCCCGATTTGGGAACCTTATCTGTTGAGGCAGTGAGTTATATCAGATTTGGACTCGCACTAGTAACTGTAGCTTCGTACTGATGATTTCATAGCGAGGACAAACTTATAGTCTACTACTCCGACCAACGCGACCCCAAACACGGCCAAAAACTCGTCCAACAAACCACCACCAACGATTTTGACAGCTGGGGGCCTGTTGTGGACGTCGTTGCCTCCCCCAAATACTCGGACCGTCCCGGGATGCTCATCGTAACGCCCCTGCCCAACGACAGATTCTTCATGGTCTTCGAGTACGCACAGGTCAAGAACGGGACCAATGGTACTTCGGAGGACTACACGTACCCCATCTACTACAAGCTTGCCGACAGTCCCGAATTCGCGAACGATGCCGCGTGGCATAAGCTCGTTGTCGACACGGGGGCAAGGCCAAATGGCGGACCCACGAGTATTTGGAGTCCGGTTGGAGGGGAAAATGGAACGATAGTGGTTAGTGATTCGGATAATCGGCCGGTTTGGACGAATCAGAAGTTGGGGGAGGGGGTCTGGAGGGAGGTGGACACACCGCATGGGCGGTCGTATTCGAGGGAAGTGCGTGTTCGTAAGTCACCCCTTTTTTTGCCTTGAGTTCCCAGTTTCAGGTATGTGTTCGAGCTAGGATGAATGCTAATTCAAAGCCTTAGCTGAAAATGATGATACAAAGATCCGCATCACGGGCGGGGCGGAATTTGATGCTGATCCGCCTAATGTGGTCAAGGTCACGGTGATTGATTTGGCGAAGGATCTGGGTGAAGAGGATTGGTAAATGCGTGGTGTTTCAAGAAACAGAGGCTTCACCGACGTTGATTGAAATAGTTTCGTATATAGTTGCTTGCAATTGCGTGCTAAGGAGGAGGGAAGTGCATTAGCCTACTGCGACTAGTTGCGACTGCTGGAACAACTACTTCCTAAAGCGGTAAAACACTTGTTGTATCGGACATGCCCACTCGCCATAGTTTTGCAAACGTACTGTTACAACTTCATACCCGTAGTCATCATTCACGGTCAAGGCATGTGTATGCGGTCTTCCTCCCTCGAAATACCAACAGTAGCATACCATATTTGGCTGAATGGTAAGGTCATCGCTGTAACGATCAGCCCTTCAATGAAGTCTGCACCACATTCATCCTATAATTACTTTTATAAATTGCTACCCAAAACGCCCATGTATGCTACATAGTCTCGAAACATGCACAGTAATCTACAGTATAGTACAACATACACGCACATCCTTCACACGCCTCTCCTTGGTCCCTTCTTGGTTGTGTGTTTCCGAATCTTTACAAACGACGTTGACCTGGTCTGGGAGTCGCCAACAAAGTCCATCATCTCGTCTGTCTTCTCGCTGCTCTTATCTTCGTCTCTACCCACGTTCTCGGAGTGATGCGAAATACCCCTGCGCAGCAACAGAGAGAACGCCGGCGGCGGCGCCCATCTCTCTGCTTCTTGAGCAGACAATTTCCTCGCCTTTTCTTCTTCTTTCTGCAACTTCCTGCTCCAGGCGGCCTCCATGTTACTTATGATGTTTGCACGATCATGCACGCGGGCCAAGGCTTGCAGTAGATCTGGATCCATCTGTTGTTTAGCATCCACATGCTCCATGGCCGCCCCGACTCGAGCAAAATTTTGCACCTTTACATAACCCCTGAGCAAAGTGCCGTGGGAGAACTGATCCGGCTCTACACCGCGCTTGCGCATAATTTCGAAGACACGCTCCGCAGCTTCTACTTGTCCAGTCTTGAAGAATCCTTGCATGAAGATGTTCCAGCTGTAGATGTTGGGCTGAGGCGAGTTCTCAGTCATATGTTTGATGAGGCGGGAAGCGCTGTCGAATTGTTGTGCTTGGCAGAAGGCGAGCAGGAAGGCGTTCCAGATTACCGGTTCCCGGGCTAGCTTGTTGAGGGTAGGATGGTACTTTGCCTGGACGAGGTGTGTGAACATCAGGAACAGGTTCCATACGTGACTGTTGCTGGACTTCACCGTGTTCCTGACTCCCGCTTGCAGCATTATGTATAGAGCTAGTGGTGGCGGCGCCATGGGTGCAAACTCGACTGCAGACGCCCCTGGATCGGCGGGGGTCTGTTGCAGTTGTGCCATGTTCCACAGAGGCTCTATTGCAGTAACCGAGAAAAACTCTAGGTACGCTCGCGATAACACAGTAAAGTCCTGTGATCGATGTTGTTCATCTTCTCGAGAATGGCGGACGTAGAGGTAATACAAGTAATCGGTCGCCAGCCACGGATCGCGAAGTTCTTTCGCCACCTTAGCGCAGTGCTCTGCGAACCCGTCAAATTTCCCAGGATCATCCATCATCGTACATCCGTGCAATAAAATAGAGAAGGTGCGCTTGTTCGGCTCCAGGCCATTTTCTCCGAGGTTGTTGTATAGAGCAAAGGCGGTTTTGTAGTCTCCTGCTTCCATCGCGTTACTGATGATAGCATTGTACAACAAGGTGTCCAACTCAACCCCGAGCTCTACAAGCGCCGCGACTATGCCTGTGGTTTCGTGGTATTGCTCGCCTTTGACCGTGCTCTTGCGGATAATGAGCGCACATGTCCAACGAAAGTTTGTGCGATTCACGAGTTTATGTCTCTGCGCTATACTGGTCGACTTTGTTGCGATTCGCTTGAGACAAAGCAGAGCATATTCATGCTCACCAGCTTTAGCGAAGGTGTTTGCGTAGTGTAGAAGCGTAACGTAGAGCATGTTCGCGTTCGACTCCTGGAGCAAGTCAAAGACACGCTTGAGGTCGTCGATGGTAGCCAGTTTGGCGATGCTGAGCAACAGATCCTGTGAGCATATGCCTGGATGTAAGGAAAATTGGGGGCGGAAGATCTGATAGAAAGTTGGAACAAAGACGGCCCTGTTCCATTCGCGTTTCGTCCCCCAACTGTCGCCGATGTAGAGCTTGCTAGCATGGAGTTTGGCTAGATGCTCCAAAGCGTCCGCTACAAGCTCCGGTCTCCGAGACTTGACGGCCGTCTCGCGATTCAGCAGTCGAAGGAAAAGCAAGGCTTCGCCAGGCAAACGGTGCAGAAGATAAATCAAGAGGTATGGCCAGCATGTCTCTCTCGTCTCCTCGTCAATGTCCAGCCACCGCTTCCAGAGGTGCTCCTCGTAATCGCTGCCCAAGTCTTTGAAAAGTGCTGTGGCCCACGAAGCACATCGTGGATCATGCTGTATGCTGATCGGTCGAGAGGTCCTTTGAAGTCCTCCATATATGCTTCGATCCAAGGCTGCGAAAGCTTGGATGTGATTCTTGAAACGATCTCTATCCTGTACCATATCAACCAGCGAGGGCTCTTCGCGCGTGAATGTGTACACACGGCGCTCGAGAGACCTGTATCTTCCCTGTTTCATCCGGTAGGTCCGGTTTGTGCGATAGGCGTAAGATAGGAAAGTCTCCAGATTTTTCTGAGCAACGTGTGCAGCTCTGGTCCGTCGCTTGTGGAAGAGGGTATCAGCCCGTGTGACCTTTGCGGTGAGAGTGGCGCGGAGCTTTGGTACGACACGGCGCGCTTGGCCAGATATGGCGCTGGGGACTCTTCTGATCTTGCCAGATCCGCTAGCGACCCTTCTAATGCGGCCTTTAGCTCTTGCGGCATTCCTTGCTGCGAAAGCAACCATTCTAATGTTGCCTTCGATTTCGATATTGCCGCCCTGGGCGGACGAATTGATGGTCAGGCTGTCAGACTGTCGGGGAGAGCGTTGTCTTCGGATGGTGCGATGGGCTTTGGCAGAGACACTGTGTACTCCATCTTGCGCGTCGAGGGTTGGCATTACCGCGCTATAGCTCCGAAGCTGTTGCCGAGCAAAAGAAAAGATGTCGGCGTAGCGCAGGTCTAAAGATGTCCTGGAATGAAGGGTATTGGTGCTTCCCATAGCGGGAGAGGACGCCTGCAACAAGCCGCCCACGCTCCTATCAAGAGCGAGCTTCAGACGGCGACCACTTGTCCAACCCGCATCTTTGCTATCCGATTCTCTCGGCCCTGTTCCATCATATCTGCTTCCCCTATCATTCTTCTCCGTCTCTTGCACTTCCTGTGTTGTCCGGCCATCCCGTCGTCTGCTCCTTCCCGGAATAGGAGCGTCGGCGAAAAGGCGTGGCGCAAGGAACGGGAGGAGGGGGGAATCCGCGGTGGCGAGAAACCGAGCATTAGGGAGGGATGCTCGGGGCATGGGCGGAGGGAGGTATTGCGGCCTTCATCGACCCATGACGCGCCGGTTGGGTGGATGGTGGATGTGATGGCCGGCGCGTGGGAAAAAAGTTTGGGTGAGACTAGTGACGGCTGCGCTTGAGCTTGAGCCACGACCGTCCATCGTACCTCCGAGCTTTTGCGACCGCGACTTTTCCAGTTCACCACCAATACTACAATTTCATCTGGAGGTTACTCGAGCTCGACGAATAACACACACGATACACCAGAATCCGCGTCTGCCTTCACCATGTCTTCCCACGAAAAGCTCTCCGCTGCCGCAAACGACCGCAAAGCGCGCCTCGCCCAGCTTAAATCCCTAAAACGAAAGCAAGCTCCAGACGACGACAGTTCCGAACATGCTACCTCTGAATCCACCTCAACTACTCTTACGCGCACCGAGCTACCAGAAGAGGAGCCCTCAATAACCTCCGCCTACCTCAGCGGCCGCAACTTTGATCCCACCACGCGCAACGTCAAACTCGGCTTCGAAGCGACCCCAATCGGCGACGCGACCAAGACACTCGAGTACAAGGCAGAACAACTAGCTCTAGAAAGTAGGAAACAGCAAGACGAGGAGAAGACTGAGGACAAGCCGCTGGACCTGTTCAAGCTGCAGCCTAAGAAGCCGAATTGGGATCTGAAGAGGGATCTGGAGGCTAAGATGAAGCCATTGAATGTGCAGACTGAGAATGCGATTGCGCGATTAGTGAGAGAGAGGGTGGAAGGCCAGAAGCAGGAGAGGACGATCAAGGAAGACGCGAATGGCGAGAAGCAGGAGGTTGGGATGGAGGGCAGTGAGCTGGTGGAAGCGATGCATCTGAAAGAAAAGGACGAGGAGGAGGAACGGCGGCGGGATGCAGAGGATGAGGATGCGAGCTGAAGAGCGAAGGACTCATTGGATTGATGATCATGATTTCGTCGAATCGGTTGGCGGCGTCAACTGGTGGAAAGTCGGACATGCCGCACCACGCCAATCTCCAAAAAGAGTGTCACGATGCGCAAATGCACAGACCTTGAAAAGGAAGCCTTCGCTTTGGGGAACAGATAAAAGCCATCCTCGGTGTCAGTCCCTTTGGGTTGCAACCTCCTTCAATGCACTTCAATGCAGTTGGACCAGCGTTTAGTGTTCGTATATCTATCTAGAAGTGCAACTGCACTAGTCCTCGGCTGGGCTGGGAATCAAGTCTTATCGCTAATAACACTTCGACCAATATGGCTTCCGGCGTCAGTGTCTCCTATCTTTAGCCTTACACTCCTTAACAGTCGAAGCCTCTCATCTGCCTCAGGCGATGATCTATGTTCCAGCATCGTCTTCCCATTGTTGAGCGACAACGCCGAGATGAAGTCCGGAGCATTGGGTGCTAAGCGGAGGAAGCCCAGAACAGTAGACGCAATGGCAGCCAAGTGCATTAGTAAAGTCGATGCGAAACTTGCCAGTTATGCGTGGTCGCAGTGAAGAGGGCCGCGATGGGATGTTGCAGTAGTGGTGCTGTTCCAGAGTGAATTCAAGTCAATGGGGCGAGTAGAGCCTAGTAAAAATGACGTTGTTGTACCAGCCGCTTATAGGGAATAATTGTCAATGATCCAACAAGTGTTTAAAACCTGTCCGAGGCAAATCGCGAGCGTTTCGGCTGAAGACCTTACGAGCCAGTCTTCGATGCCCTCCTGGCTAAGAACAGCATATGGATTTTGCCTGGGGTCGTAAAGGTACACTTCGAAAACTCTGTTGACCGCTGTGCCAAGGTGTTCATCTAGAAAAGCTCCTGAAAGATGTTGGAGAAAGGAAGAATTGAGATAATCCCGGTCGCTTGCACTTGGATAAGTTGGGTCCATCCTAATATGCCGGAGTGCGGTAACCTTGCATGTCGAGCTTGTACAAGTCACGTTGAGTTCGACAAAACTTTGGAAACCATCTGCTTCTAGACGAACTGCTTCGGATCCAATCCATGAAATGTTCCAGTAGCAGTTACTGCCCGCGAACGTATGAATGGTCGCGTCTCCTACCGTAGGTGTATGTTGCATTTAGATATTTATAGAGATCTGTGGACGATGAGGATGAAGTGTCGAAGTTGAGCGATATCGATGCCACTTGGGAGGTATTGAGGTTATCCGGGCGGCTAAACTGCCACAATCCGCTCATGCCAGTGGAGTTGTGGAGAGAAGAGGTGCCGTTGTAACCGATTACAAGGAGAGGACTCGGCGACGTCTTGTCTTGCAAAACAGCGTATATAAGCTACCAATACCACTGCACGAAAAACTGTCATGTTTTCGAGGATCCGTTTTGAGTTACAGGAAAGGGAATTCCCGCAACGCCTACATATTACGCGTCGTCCTCTGGATTGATCTCGCTCTAGCCATCAATATCGGCCGTCATGTCAGACTCCTCCAGGACGGGACCTTGAGATAGCCAAAATTATCGAGACTCGCTTGATCGGATGTACCGATTGCAAGATACTGTGCCAGAATCATGGCGTTATAAGCAGCCGCTTGGGCATTTCCAGGAGCCGACCCCCCCGTAGCTGACGGATGTATGTATTGTGCTGGACGTTCCATCTGTCGCGATATAATTCCTCGCTGTGTAGTGATAAATCGTAGTAATGCTTGACTTCCGACGGGAGAAAAGGCCCCAGTCAACCAGGAGAAAAGGGGGAGAGCCAGCGAGGACAGCGAACCTAGAGAAGAGCAGCGCAGGCGCTTCTAAGCGTGTAGCTTTCGCCTAAGTATGCCACACCAAGGCAATCGACCGCCTCTCTAGTCACAATGAAAGTGCGCTTTGGAGCGTCCATCCCAGAATCAAGGCGAATGCAATAAAGTTGCTGCCAGGATAGGGCAGTCAGCACCACATATGCAATGAAGCTGGGCCTGGGAAAGCACGTACAATTCGGGCGATGTCTAGTAGTCTCTTCTCTCCAACACCGATGTTATTCCCATCCGCGCGATACCTCAGCAATGCGAGAACCATCGAGTTGGTAAACGAGATGTAGAATGCATCAACACATGGAAATTGCAACTGTCCTAGACCATGTAGCTTTACGGGTTTAGGGGTGTCGCCGACGTTATTTCTGTCCTGCATCCAGGGAGTAAGAAGTCTCATTCCCTCATTTACTTGAGAGTGTCAGCGCAATCGTCACGTACTCGATGTTAATTTTCGCTGCATACGATCCGGGAGTAGTAGCAGTCAAGTGTGTCAAGATGTAAAGACTAGTGGACGAGGCTGAAGGCTGGTGGAGAGTTTGTTTTAATAGGGCCAGGGCGAGTGATTAATACCACATCTGCGTACACTATACACACTGCCTCGGTGGCTTTTGCACCATCTAGAGATTTGATGGTCCTCTCCTCGTGCAGTTGATTTGTGTCTTTTGCAAGGGCAGGCTTTTAAGCCATACAACGGACCTCAAAAGTTAACATTTTATGGGGGCATCTGGCCGTCTCCATGCTCGGCGGTGCAGGCTACCATTCAAATGTTCAGACCAATCAAAGAAGATGACTGCACGTGATAAAGCTAATCGATAGCACGCACCACCCGTCAGTCGCGACTTCCCGCGATCGCGTCGCGCCTTTTCCTCCCAACCACAATCCGCATCATACACCTTCCACCACACTCCACAACACACAATCTCCATACCAACACGCCATTCGCTCTTAAAATTACCCGCAACAATGCTCGCAACAAGCCCGTTCCATTTTCAGCCAAACCACATTTATATGCCTTCGCGGCCGTCGCCACTCGCCGAACGCTCAGCTAATGCGCTCCCAAACACTTTCACCTTCAGCATGGCTACACCGATACCAGACGGAAAGAAACCGGTCGTGGCGCCGCAACGCGCGTTCAAGCCCAATCCGGTGGTGCAGACGCGTGATGCGGCGACCAAGAGGCGACGCGATATGTTCTTCAAGCGGGTGCAGCGGGAGCGGGATGATAGGAAATGGGATTCGCGGGGCGAGCAGGTATGGCACCGACGCGACTAGAGGTCTTTTCACGCGCAGTTCCTGACAGTGTGTAGATTCAACGACTCGACTACTTCTCTGATCACAAGCGCTGGGAAGCAGAGAAAGCGCGTGAGGCGCCGCAGGTCGAGGATGACTACGTCGAAGAGGCCTTCAACGCGCCGATGCCGTCTTATGCACCAGTCCACACACCGCAGCCTCAGCAAGAGGCGGATGAGGCCGAGTACATTCTCGCGCAAGAGGAATACGAGCTACAGGAGCTGATCGCGTCGATGGAAGAGGAGCAGGAGCAGGTGTCGATGGAACAGCAAGAAGTGTCAACACAGCACTACGGCAGCGACGATGAAGACTACGATTCCATCTTCATGGAGTGCGCTTCCGCCACGGATGCGCGGCAACGACCACAGGAGCAGGCATCCCACCATGATGCTAGTTTCGATGACGTTGATGCGATGGATATAAGTTGAAGATGCATAACTAGTCTACGTTATACAATCGTCTGTTATACTCAGCTTATGGACTGCTCTAGCCGGCGAAGAGCAACGTTCTGGTTGGGACCGATGGGCTGGAGAGGTGGGACATTATCGTACACTCTCCCCATTGTTCCATTGTTGCGCTATATTTTCGCGCTCATCGACTAATGACGCGTTCGTATTGAGATGTCATCTAAAGTGTAAACATCACACTGTACATTCGGTGGGTATCTGTAGGGCGAGAGGCCTAATTCATGAAGGTGTTACTGCGTAGGGCAGCCTTGGTCCATATCCTGCATAGCTTCTTGTGCGGCATTCATATCTCCGACGAGATCGGGAGGCGGCGAGCCAGCATTTTGCATCTACCCAAAAGTCAGCTGGAACCGCAATTTTACAACATCGATCAACTTACCTTTTGCATTCTCTCAACAATATACTCCCTATCCCCCGAATTTTGATCCGAATACCCCGTCCGCTCAAACCTTCCCACAATCTCCCTCACTAACAGCTGCTGCTCTTCATACCGCTTCAAATCATCCTCTTGCACTTTGCCCTTGTTCGCCTCCATCCAAGTGGGGAATTTGTCATTTAGCTCCTTCATTGGCTCGTACAGGATATCCCGGTTGGTCAACTGCTCCATCATGCCCATCAGCACTTTTGAAAAGTCCTCGTCGCCGCCTTCGCCGCCAAACCCCCCACTCTCCATCTCCTTGAGCATCTGCGCGAGGATGTCGTCGCCACCCGAGGAGGTCGCGGCGGCGGAGGCAGCATCGCCTGATTCCTGCATGCGCGCCATGGTTGCCTGTATTGATTCTTGGAAAGTTTGTTCGGCTTTTTGGGCGCTTTCGGAGCTGGCGGGTGCGGTCGTTGAAGAGGATGCGGCGGCAGCGGCGGGTTCGTCCTTTGGTGCAGCAGCGGGGTCTACGCCTACGACGTCGCCCATCTCTTTCATGATATCTTCGAATTGCTTTTGGAAGTCGCCTTGGCCGAGAAGCTGCTCCATCTCTTTTTGCAGCTGTTTGGCGAATTCATCTTGGTCGGTTGCGAGGAGGTCTGCGGGGTCGGGCCTGTCTGGGCCGGAAGATATGGGTAAGGATACTGGAGGCGGTGTGGATGAGGTTGCGGCGACGGGCTTGGAGTCGAGTTTTGTGTTTGCAAATTCGTCGAGGACATCTGGAAGGGTTGTTAGAGGTGCGGAGTGGAGATGGACCATGCGACCAACCGTCGAGATCGGAGAGGTCGTCTTCTTCCGGGTCGGAAGCGATTTCCGCTGAAGGCTTTGGCGAGAGCTTTGGTAGCTCTTCTTCCTTCTTTTCCACGTCAGCCATGGTGTCGGCAAAGCTGTGTCTAGGGATGATAGAGGTATGTTTGTTCCAAAGGAGCGCGAGAACCGGGTCGGGTATGCAAGCACATGAGCCTCGGCTTAGCGTTGAAGTCCAGGTCCACTTTGACGTCCAGGCCTGCGTAAAGCGGGGCATCTCATTTGGCGGGGCAGCAACGAGCGCACCAGCCACACATGAGGCGCTGAGTGTCACGTGCGCGTCCCCAACGCCGTCCAGACTTCACCTTTGCGCAGCGTTTCCTCTCACCTTCACCTTCACTCGCCACTTGTACAAAACACCGCGCCCGCCATCTCCCTCTCGCTGTACACCACTTCGTTTCACTTACTTCGGACATATTCCTCCACACATCCTACATACAATCCAAATCAGCGAAATAGAACTCCGGCGTAGCGCCAGCCTCGCATACCATGTCGCTGTGCATGAACCGGCTCTCGGAGGAGAGGTACGCATACCACTGTCGCTCTGTCTACGAGAGCTGTAGCTGAAAAAGAGGTGTAGGAAAACCTGGCGACGCGACCATCCGTTTGGCTTCTTTGCGAAACCGATGCGCAACTCGCAGGGCCAGATGGATCTGAAGAAGTGGGATTGCGGCGTTCCGGGGAAGGAGAAGACACTTTGGGAGGGCGGGCTGTTCAAGTTGGAGGTTTCGTTTCCCGACGGTAAGCCCACATTTGCTCCCCTCTCGCCTCATCTTGATCGCGACCTCAGAAGCTGACCTAGTCGCAGAATACCCCACAAAGCCACCAAAGTGTAAGCCTCAGCTCAGCTCAGCTCAGCTCACCCACCACCTACACCACCATCAGCAATCTAATCTGAACTGCAGGCAAATTCACTCCCCCCCTCTTCCACCCAAACGTCTACCCCTCCGGCACCGTCTGCCTTTCCATCCTCAATGAAGAAGAAGGCTGGAAGCCTGCCATCACCATCAAAGAGATTCTGTTAGGCATCCAGTCCCTCCTCGACGAGCCCAACCCGGAATCCCCCGCCCAGGCAGACGCCTTCAACCTCTTCAAGAAGGACAAGCAGGCCTACGAGAAGAAGATTCGGAGTATAGTCAAGGATAATCCGGCGCCGTAGATGGAGGTGCTAGGTGCGGTTTTTGTGATACATTTGATTGATTGGGGGGAAAGAGGCTGGTCGAATGGGTAAGGGCAATGCAAGAGCCTAGGCCGTGCGGATCGATTGGATCTAGGCGGGGTTTACCCAGCACGTTCGGCTTGAGGACTCATTTCGGTCCACTTCATGCGTTACGGTCGTCAGGGCGCAAGTCATTCACACGAGATATTGCGTTTCGGGTGAGTGGTCTCATCTAGACCCGTCCTTACCAGCGCGCATAGCGGAGCCTAGTGCTCAGGGCTCCGGCACTCAGTTCAGCGCGTGGACGTTTATCTCTGACGTTTATCTCTGGTGTAGCCATTTGGAAGGAGTGTTACCTCTTTTTCGGCCTCTTCTCACCACTTACGTAGAACGATACTTCTCAACCTTTTTGGTCTCACGCTGTAGTAGAAAGTGTATCGTTAATGCGAGACATCGGGGGTCCAGTACGAGACAACGCGTGCTGAGACCCCTCTGGATTCTCTGTAGCGACTTTGTATCCCAACCCTTAATACAAAACACATGTCCCTTGTGGAATTTCCAATCTAACTAACAATTATTTTAACAGTAGTCATGACACCTTTGCCAGTAGGTTCAATCCATCCTAAAAGGCCACCCAGAACCCCTCGTCCCAAGAAAAAAAAAGCAAACTATTGCAGGCGGCCCATATCTGTGTAGCTAACCAAAGCCATAGAAGAAAAAAATCCGCAGCCCAGACTAGAGGTCTAGATGCAGACACGGCTATAATACATGTCTGACTCGATTTTACAGTGCACCCACCTCCATGAATCCATGCTAGTCTGTCATGCTTGAACCCACCCCTAGCGTACTATCGCTTCATCCGGAGCTTGTATCGCAGCGCAACCAGTACGTAGCTCGACTAGTACGGACGATAGCCTTGAGCGCGCGGACGGTATCCTCCCCTGTAACTGCCGCCACGAGGAGGGCCGTATGCGCCTCCGCCGCCTCCGCTGCCGCCACCACCGCCACCGCGACCACCGCCGTATGGAGAACCGCGGCCGCCGTAGCCTCCTCCGCCACCGCGGGGTGCTCCTCCTCGGCCGCCGCGGCCACCCCTGGTCATACCCGGAAGATTGGTTCGTTTGGGGACGACCTGCCAAAGATCAGCAGATGCAAATTAGAAGAGCGCACGAAGACCTACCTTGAGATTACGACCTCGGAACTCGCTATCGTTCAGCACGAGGGCCTGCTCAATCAAGCGCGATTCGGTGAACTCAACATACGCGTACCTGCATACGCTCATTAGCGTCTCGATCTTTTGAACCAAACTCTTGCCAGGTAGCGAAGAAATGCGCCCCCTCGATTCGTTAGATGGCGATCATCCGAGCGCAGAAGCGAAGCACGAAAGGAAATGACGCATGTGCAACGCAACACAGTGCAGCGCAGCGTGACTCTGCTCAAGCTCTAGTATGACTGGGAACCAATCCGCCATCTGCCTCATCAAGGAAAGCCCATCTCTTGGCACGGGAAAGCAACTGACCCTTTAGGATGCCCTGTGAACTTGTCCAGTAGGATCGTGACGCGGTTTATGGAGCCACAGCTCTGGAAATGTGCCTGTATCTCCTCTGGGGAAGCGCCGTAGTCGACGTTGCCGACAAAGACGCTCCGCGCGTCGACGTCTTCCCTGTTCTCGCGCATGTCGGGGCGGTCGTTGTCGATAGAGTTTTGCATCTCGCGCAGTTTTTGGGCCTCTTCTTCCATCTCTTGGACGCGGCGTTTCATGGCGTCGAGCTCTTGCTGTGAGGGTTGTTAGTCTATACACGGTATATATGATGTGGTGGCATTGAACGCGCCGCGCTCTGTCCAGCCTCGGGCAATCGCACAAGCAGACGGTTCATACCTCATCATGTTCTACTGGAGCATCATCCAGACGCTCATCCGGATGCTCACTCGGCTGCTCAGTGTGCGGAAGCTCAGTGTCTGGAAGCTCAGTGTCCGGAAGCTCAGCATCCAAACGCTCATCCTCCTCCCGGCGGTGCTCATTTTCAATATCGGCCATCGTCGCAAGCTCCTTAACAAGCTCCCTAGCATACATATTAGCAAACTGTCCTCACAGCAGCAATGCGCGCATACCTACAAGGCTGTCGGTTCCTAAAAGTACGTAGCTCCAAAGGCCGCGATCGCGCACTAAGAAAGCTCCGGGGACGCAATTCGAGTGGTCAGTCGTTCGGATAGTGGAGTATCTGCAGCAGAGTGCGAAGGGTGATAGAGGGCGTGGTGAGCAAAAGAATGGCACCTGTGAGTGGTGAAAAGGCTGGTGGTCAGAAAGTATCGCAAATGACGATGCGAAGCTTCCCCCGGCACGCGCTCGGACCAGCAACGGGCTGCGCTAGCTTGATTGGGACGGACACTCATTCACGGCGGAGTGGAGTGTGACTGGGATACCAACAGTCAAAGATTGACTCGACAAAAACGCATGAGCAGAATAATGCAGTGGGTGCGTCCTGGAATTACCTTAGTCTCTATTTGCATTACACGTTTTGTTCAAATACAATCTCAACCCTACCTCGGGCAACACATCAGATAAGCGCCGCACCATCGTACTCGACTTGTATTGAGGACGTCTCTATCAATATGTCCTCATCACCCCTTCTTCCAGCACACGAAAGAGCCCATGGGCCATATGTCGGTGCATCATCAGCCCGCCGACAAGTCCACCGCCTCCTAACATCAAAGACATTCCACTACATCGTCCTCCTTGTAGTGACCCTCGACGTTGGATGCATGTTTGCAGGTAGTACACCTTCGCTCATGGTACATTGCTAGAGCAATAACATTTGATCCTCCAGACATCATCATCAACCTCGAGACATGCGGACATAAGACGCCCAAAGCCGACACGGCACTGGAGGCTTTGAAATACATCAGTCTCGTCTTTTCCTCGCTCTTCATGATGGAACTACTAGCCTCTATCTGGGCGTTTGGAAGATCGTAAGCTAAAACCTGTAGCGCCGTGCTTCCGTACATTCACACTTGCAGTTACTTCACGTCCAAGTTTCACGTTTTTGACGCCTCTGTTATTATCATATCGTTCATCTTCGAGATTACCCTCCAGGGTGTTGAGGAAGAAGTGGCCTCCCTGATCATCATTCTACGTCTCCTCCGCGTCATCAAGATTGTCGACGAAATCAGCGTAGGCGCAGAAGAACAGATGAAGGAGCTTGAAGATCGCCTCAACGAGTCCGAGCGGGATGTTCGAAGCTTGAGAGAGGAGGTGGACAGATTGAGAAACTCGCGGACGAACGAGTTTTAAAAGCACGATTGATAGATGTTTGATCATCTTTTGAATTGGTTAACGAATTAAATGGGAGAAGGGTCGTCAAATAGGGGGAAGGCAGGGGGTATAGTGCGTACGAAACAAATTGGTCAAGCAAAAAAATGCACACGGCCTATCTAATCTAATCGCAGGTCTGGGCCAAATTTCCTACCAACCTTGTACACAACCCTAGAGCGGGGCAGCTTTCCGTTCACCTAGCAAACGTTAGTAACAATTCGTCCATCAAGAGTATAGCGGTCTGTACATACCAAAGTCCCATCACGAAAGGCCAGTTGCTCGTTGTGGAGTATCGGGATTGGGTTTTGAGGGAGGTCAAAGATATCCTTCAGCGACTGCGGTTCTCCAGCATCTTGCATTTCGATGTTTTGTGATTCCCGTGGTTCGAGGGGTGCCATCGATTTTGGTGCGCCAGCCCTCTCGTCATGAACATCCTTCCGATGTAGTCGTACAAAAGCCAATCGCTTTCCCCATGCCGCTTTCTTCGAAGGCCTGCTTTTGATTTCTTTTATCTTATTCTCAATATCCACATCAGACATGGTGTCTACTGACGGCTGCGCCAGCTCTGGGAAAGCCTTCCAAAAACTCGATTCCCGTCTGACGTTCGGCGGGTCTGCTTTCTCCACGCATTGGAATCGATCTGCGCGCTCGAAAGGCATGAAGACTCCGTCAATATCGTGCAAGACGTTCTCGTCATTGATCGGTGATATGCCCCGATTCGGAGTGTTGTTAGAGGGGGGTAGCGGTAGTATCAAAGGCTCTGGTGTAGCAGGTGGTATCTCCACTCGAATGGCAGCTTCAGCGGAACTCTGGACATCATCCAGCTGCATCTCGTCCGGGGTAACAGATTGGGCCACATTCTGTGCGTGGTCCTGCTGAGCAGACACATTGCCCTCATGTGCGACAACTGTCTCGGCCTGGATCGGCGCGTTCTTACTAAGATACTTCGTTGCTTTGACTGCGGGATGATTCCCAAACATGTTCTCGAATTGCGCGCGTGAAGCAGCATCCGCGAAAGCGTACATGCGGAATCTATCGCCTGCTCTCTTCACTGCTTGGAATTCGTCCTTCCCAGAGAGATTTGAATGAATCGACCTCTCCCATCCGCCCTTGCCTTTGTGATATCCGCTGAAATTATCTGCAACCCAACCTTGCACCTGTGCGGCAGAGCATGGCTTATCGGAAGTAAGAAGAGCCATTCCCGCAAGTTGTTTGATAGTGTATTGCCCGTTCCTTGGTTTGGAGCGTGCTTGTGCCGCGCCTTCTTCCACTCTAGATGCGGGACTATCGAGTCCACTCGTCGCCTGGGGCAGATGATCCCTTGTGGCAAGCAGAAATGCAGGTCCCAAGACTTCGGCCTCAGTACTCTGCTCAGTCACATTTTCTCCAAGTACGCTGTGACTAGCTTCCGAATCAGACTGTGCAGCACCAGCAGACGTGTCAAGTGCAACATCCAGTGGCGATCGGTCCCCATCCAGCTCACTGCGTGTGGGGAGGGGACTTTCGGTCTCTGCGCTAACATTGGAGTCTCTCGCATCTTCACCAGACATTGCTTGAGTTTCCGGAAGGGGTGGGACTTCCCTCTTAGTTGGAGTTGAAGGTTTGCGTAGCTGGCTGTCGGATAGTGCAGGCTCTTTTTGTGATGCTTTGGGACCCGGTGAGATATCAGCAGGTCTTACCTTCTTCGAAGTGATCTGTTTGCTGTTGGAACTAGAAAAACCAGATTGGAGCCATGTGGTAGGCGATGCGGCTACTGCTTGGTTGAAGCCAGAGACTGCAGACTGCGGTCGACCACGTCCAGCGGCGCAGGATTGAGGTGGCATAGAGACTGGTGTTTCGGGGATCGTTTCTTGAGTCTGGGTTAAGCTTTCGGCTCTTTTCTTGCATTTCATGCTGCGAGCGTTAGACAAGGTGAGGTTGCCAGTGACTGCGAGGGATCTTACCATCTGACGTTTTGACTGTTTCTACCCGCTAAAACTGGTTGCTTCTTGCACACATAACAAAGCTTACTAAACTTTGGCTTCGTGCTTTGCTGCCATGTCTCAACAATGAATGTGGTATCGTCCTTGGTTTGATTACTGGATGATATCGCTTGCAAAATTGAGGACTTTGGTGCAGTACTATCTATCTGCCACTGGCTGGAGCGCTGATCAGGTGTATCGGGTATCTCGGAACGTCGCCTTCGTACCTCGAGATCCGAAGGCTTCGGCTTTGGTTGCATAGGTTCTATAATCATTCTCTCAAGCGCATCGTCCTGCAGCAAATCGAGATACTCTCCCGTGGCAAGACCAGCAAGCTCCGGATTTCTCACAGTATCTCCATGCAACATCTCACTCGACGAGGGACGACTGCTGACTGCCGTCTGGTCCTGTTTCGGCCCTAGATCAGGGCTATACCCGCCTCTCCATGGATCAGAACGAGTGATGACAGGGGTTTTTGTTGCGAAAGAAGCATCGCGATACACCTTTTCGGTGGCTTTGGTTGTTTGGAAGTGTCTCTCAAATTGTGGAGTTCCTTGGAGGCTTTCTGACACCGACGGGTCTTGAGCAGAGGTAGTTGGCTTTCGTATACACTTCAGGCATTTCCAAGATTTCCTGTAGACGATCAACGATTGATTAAGAAGGTCCTGAAGTCCATACTTACGCATCTACTCCTGCGGCCGGTGGCGGCTTTCTGCACGCATCGTGATACGGCCTGTGACAAGCAGTGCAAAGGACAAGAGGATCGAAACTCTTAGTAATGCTTTTGTGGCAAGAACGGCAAGTGCGTGCACTTGAACCAGATTTGTTAGATCGCTCTGAGCGCTCCATGCCGCTAGACGTAGAGACTTCGTCATCTTCTTGAGTTCTGAACCCATTTGACCGGCGAGCTGTATTGGGGAGGCAAGTAGCCAGACTCTCCCGGCGTGGTATCCCACAATGTCCTGTGGGCGAAGAAGGGCGTCCGAGAATATCGGGTCCGCTAGACTGTCAGAAAATAAGCTCCAATGTTGAAATGTGCACGGAGACGTACTCAACACGAAAGTCCAAAGGGCGAGCGACAGCAGGAAAGGAAAGGTTCAAGCTTTCTCTCTGCGCAGTTGGGCTAGAGTTGCGGTTCCCAGGATCCGTACGCTGGCGCTTCAACGATGGTGGGGATATCTTGGGTGGAGTACGCGCTTTGCGGTTGCCGTTGTTGCTGGCTAGGGGTCTAACTGTCTGACGATCTGGCGCAGCCTGGCGAGAATGGGCGAACACGTCCTTGTCGATGACTGAGAGCTCCTCGGAAGCTGTATCTGTGGTCCCGCTCATCTTCTCCAACTCCGCATATGTGTGCAACGCTCTAGACAACGAGATTAGCGCTGTATATTTTGTACCTTTTGAGGATGTGGTTAAATGTTGTCGATGCAATCAGCTGTGGTCACTTGATTGTGAAAGACATCATTTCGCTACGTCTGAGGCTTCCTGAGAGACCATCGAAGGCGCTTCGCGATCTGACCTTTTACCGAAACTCATCATAGATCGAGCAAGACGGGTAATGGAGGGAAATGATTCGAGTCGCGTACCTTTCCATTGCCTACTAGCAGGCCCAGAAGTCGCCGATCGAGAGTTAATGAAGAGACCTGTGCGGCATCCTCGCGCTGGTGGCAGCTCGCGCGTTGCGAAGTTGTGACGGTGCGAAAGGAAGTGCTGCTGGTGGTTGAGGCGCCGTCATCCAGGCTAGGATAACGGTGCTGTCCGGGCGTAATGGTAGAAGTCACGGCGAGTGAGATTTGCACAGCTGTCGGCTGACCGTTTCCATGTGTAGTGACGACTGTATTGCTGACGTTGAATTTGTTGACCGTGCGTGGGAGCAAGCAGGAGGAGCGTTAGGGTTCACAAAGTACGCGCTATCACGTGTAGCTCCACCGGCCCAACAAGGTATAGCGCACATATCTGGCCTCCTTTGCGCAAGGCGGGCGGCGGACTGCAAGACCCCCGCACGTTCTCCACGCATTCCCTTCGCCTCGTGCGCTGTCGTCGTAGCCATGGATTTCCTCAAGTCGGCCGTAGCATCGGCCATCTCGAAGGGTCCCGCCTTTGGTTACAGTTTCGGCGACCGTGTGGATATCGACGAGTCCGTCTGGACCTTGTACAACGGCACAAAGCGAGTATGGCCCGGGCTGTCTGCTGCGCATGGTCTAATGAGCTGACTCCAGACCTCCAGGATGACGGCTCCAGATGTAGTATATTCTCCTTTGACGTGACCGCAAACAAATCCCGACTGCCCCTCGCTCGAAATGCGCTCCGCAAGCTGCGAACGTTACGCCATCCAGGCGTCATCAAGGTCCTCGATACCGTAGAAGTAAGGGAAATGAGAAAAGGATAGAAGTTGGAGCTAAGCAAGTGCAGACGGAATCATATATATACATTGCGACCGAGAGATTGAGTCCGCTGGGCTGGCACATCAAACGCAAGAGCCTCACAGAAGAGACGATAAAATGGGGCCTGCACAATGTGGCCAAGACGCTCAAATTTGTCAACACGGAAGCTGCCTCCATACACGGTTGCATACGGCCAGCATCGATATTCTTCAGCGAGAGCGGCGAGTGGAAGCTCGGCGGATTCGAAGCTCTGAGCTCGGTGAAGGAGGACGACTCGATACTTCCAACCTACGGTAGTCTTATCCCAGATGCTTCGAGATACATGGCGCCAGAGGTGGCCAAGGGAGGGTGGGAAGTCATCAAGGCCAACCCCACACACGCTGTGGACGCCTACAACTTTGGCACGCTCATGTTCGAAGTCTTCAATGGCAGCTATCTCGGTAGCGACCAGCTCAATCAGATGAAGAGTATACCGCCGAGCATGCACCAGGCATACAAGCGTCTATTGAACCCCAATCCCAAGTCTCGCATGAGCGTCAGCCAGTTCCTCGACCAGGGCATGCGGATAGGAGGCTTCTTCCAGACGCCACTCATACAGGTGACGGAGGACATCGAGAGCCTGGGCTTGAAAGCGGAGGACGAGAGGAACGAGGTACTTGGGTAAGTTTGAACAGTCCATTGTTTCGCTTGTGCTCATACAAGTAGGAAACTCGACGAAGTGGCCGACGACTTCCCTGCAGACTTCTTTAAGATGAAAGTCCTACCCGAACTCCTGAAATCTGTCGAGTTTGGTGGCGGTGGCGCCAAAGTGTTTGGTACAGTCATGCAGATAGGGACGAAGCTGTCAGACGAGGAGTACGAAACGCAGATCACACCCGTTGTTGTTCGACTGTTCGCAAATCCAGACCGAGCTATCCGAGTATGCTTGTTGAACAATTTCCCTTTAATGATCGACCACCTTCCCCAAAAGGTCGTCACAGATAAGATCTTCCCACAAATGGTACGTCTCTCTGCACGCATCTAATGTCGCTACTAATCGAATTGCAGGTCACAGGCTTCACCGATCTAGCGCCAGTTGTAAGAGAGGAGACTGTCAAGGCTGTGCTCTGTGTTGTCCCGAAGCTCTCGGATCGCATTATCAACGGAGAGCTGTTACGACACTTAGCCAAGACTGCGAATGATGAGCAACCCGGCATTCGTACCAATACCACCATTTGTCTAGGAAAGATTGCGCGGAACCTAGGTGCAAATGTACGTGAGCTGGATAAGAGGCTCTTGTTATTGCCGCTAACCTTCCATAGAACCGCGCCAAAGTCCTTTCCGCTGCTTTTGCACGATCGCTCCGAGACCCCTTCGTACATGCGCGAAACGCCGCGCTACTGGCTCTATCCGCTACCGTCGACCTCTTCAGCGAAGAAGACTGTGCCGGGAAACTACTGCCTGTGATGTGTCCATCACTTGTCGACAAGGAGAAGTAAGCTTGATACGTACAGGCTCGCAACTAGGGTGCTAACATCTCTGCCAGACTTATCCGCGATCAAGCACAGAAGACTGTCGACATCTACATTGCCCGGATCCGCAAATACACCTCCACAATGCCCGACACGGTCCTTCCCTCACCAGCCTCGGCAACTGGCGGCACCAACGCACCCCGTATGGGCACGCCAGCCAACGACAGCGGCTGGGAGGGATGGGCCATCTCTTCCTTTACGAACAAGCTCGCCGCCGCGAGTGGTCAGATCCAGACCAACGCGAATGGATCCGCTCAAGAACGCCCGTCTTCCGTCCCGCCACCGGTGCCAGCTAACAAGCCGGCTACCAACACGTCCGCCACCAGACCGGGTATGACACTTGCCAAATCAAATGTGAATATCCCGACGATCATGTCTCCAGACCCTGCAGCAGCATTCAACGAAGATGCAGAAGACTTCTCAGAAGACTGGGGTGGTTTCGGCGAAGACGATGGCTTCGGTAGCACATCTTCCACCACAAAGCAACCTGCACCCGAGGAAGACCCCTGGGGTACACCGTCGATCACCTCCCCCACAAGCACAGCAAACTACGATGATAAAGGCGAACCGGACTTTGCAGGCTGGCTCGCCGCACAGGGGCAGACGAAGAAGCCGGGGGCGAAGCCACTGCCCAAGGGGTTGGCTAAGCCTGGCGCGGGGTCGGCCGTGGCGGCGAAGCGGCCGATTGTGGGCGGGAGGACGGGGAGTGCGACGAGGAAAGTTGTTGTAGCGCCAGTCAAGAAGGAGGTCAAGAAGGAGGAAGAGGTGAAAAGTAAGGAGGATGAAGAGGAAGGGTGGGGTGATGCTTGGTGATTGTAGTAAGAATGGTAATCGTAGACGGAACGGTGAGGTGGAGATGGGAGTGTGTTTCGTACTATATACCTTGATGTTTATAGCTGTGGAGCGTAGCATTGCGAAGGCGTTGGAGGCTAGACAGGTCGCGGGCTTCTTTCTGGTGTGGTATAGTCGTAGGCATGGCTTTCGCCATGCGCCTCTAGTATAGGGCGGGAACAATTCACATGTTTACAAGAGATTTCACTCAATGTGTCTCAGAGCGCTCAAGAAAAGAAAAAGGTATCTCATACACCAAAAGACCGGGTGCTTTGAGCACTCATGTAGCTTTTACACATCACACCCAACCCATCTACATCTTCCATAAACCCTCACAGCGGGAATCCCCTCATCGCGCAACAGCCATCTCAGGCCCCCTAGCCACACACCTCTTCGCCTCCCTCACCTCCGCACTCGCCATGCCCAGTCCCCCCAAAAACTCCCCAAATGTCCTCAATATTCTCTCCAGCCCCTCCCTCAGGCACTCCCTTACCTGCTCTACTTCCTCAAGTCCACCCGTTCCACCAATCTCCAAACTCGCAACATACTCGTCAATTTTTCTAATCGCAGTAGCAAAGACGCGCACGATCTCCGGGACGACGTTCTGGAAGCGACCGTACTCATCTTCTTTGATGCTGAAGACGGTGAGGTTGGTGAGCGTGGTAATGGCGTTGCAAAGAGGCGAGATGCGCGAGTACGGCGCGCCAGTCATGATAATAGCGGCGACGCGGCGGATATTTCTGCGGAAGGGCCAGCCGAGGGGCGAGACGATAAAGCGATCGTACCAGTTCGATGAGTAGACCTCTGCCTCTTTTGCGCCTTGGGCGAGCTTATCTTGTCCTTTCTTGAGGTACTCACGAGCGTATGCGTTTTTGGCGTTTTGCGGGGAACTATGTGATTTTGCGACGTCGGCGGCGAAGGCTCCAAATTTCTCCATGCGACTGGTTGGCGCTTGGCCTGGGCCTCTGATCGCGCCGTCCTTGAGATCTTGTGATATTCGTGGGACGAGGGCGAGGGAGGTGGGTGCTTGCGGGACGGCGTCGGTTTGAGGAGTAAATTTCGGGTCGAGGGCAGTGCCGATGCGCTCAAGCAGCAGGCGGATCTCCGCGAGACATATGTTAGTGACCTGCTCGAAAGTAGGCGCTTTCTTACGCTCGAGCTCGCCGTAGATAGTCTTGCGGCGCTCGGGAAAGCCTTCGGTGATCAGAGCCAGCTCCCAGAGTGAGATGGCGTGGACCGTCTCTTTCTTGGACTTGAGGCCGTTGAGCAGGCTGCCATTCGGGTCCTTGGACTCGCTCGTGATGGGCTTGTCCTGCTTCAGGGGCGCCTGCGAAATGTAGACGTCGAAGGCATTGTTGGCGAATTGCCAAATCAGCGCAAGGAGAGTTCCCTGGGTGATGAACATGACGAGTAACGGGAAAAAGGGCGGCAGGCCCACTGGCTGGGTACGTGTCTTAGACAAACTTACCACGTACCATGCCACGTTGTAGTAATGTCTCCACAGGAAGGTTCGATACCCCATGAAATAGCTTGAAGTTCCGACAACGGTTGTGAAGGCCGCTAGGACGAGAGCCAGCATGCCCATAGGCTTCAGCTTACGTAGGAGGGCCTGGCTAGGTCGCGTCGCCGGTTCTTTGGCAGCACTCGCCTCGCGATCGCTGTTCGGCTTGAGAGCGGGAATCTCGATCTTGTCGTAGTCGCACCACAGATGTACACCAGCCTGGACCACAGCAAGAGCCATGAACATGAATCGCAAGTACAGCGGCCGCTCATTGAGCCAAATCCGCTCATAGCCCTTGCCCGAGTCCGTGAATCCAAGTCTCGCGCTTGGAGGGCGCGACCAAATGTACACTTCGCTGTAAAACCACGCAGAAAGGCTGTACCCAAGGATGGTGCTGAAGGTAGAATGACGAATGGCCTGCTTCCTGAATGTGTGCCACGGCGTGTCGGTGTTTCGTTGGCCTACATGCCATTGCGCGACCCGGAGAATGTAGATGATGAGGGCGGGGACAAAGAGCAGGAGTGTTCGTATGCCGGCGGGGCCTATGGGGAACCATGACCAGAGGTCTTGAATTAGGTTAGCGGGGACTAGGATGGGTTCAAAGGACTCCACTGACAATCATCCAGACTGCCCATCCATAGTGAGATGCAGTAGCAAAGCAGTAGTGTGTAGAAGCTGGCGTCTGTAAAGCGTTTGTGCAGCGCTGGGGTGAGAAAGTCCCGGTACGGCCGTGCTTGTGGTAGAGGCGCCATGTCGGAGGTTGAGCGGTGAGGAATTGGGTTGAAAGGGTCGAGTGGGTTATACCATGGCAAGGAGCGGATGGGGACGATTATGTGCGCGGATAGCGACAAGGAAAGTTGAAAAGAATGGGTTGGGGCTTCGACCGCCGGCAAGTGAGAGTCGACTTTGTTTGAACACAAACACATGAGACGATCGGCGGGTCGTTTTCCATTCGCCGATGCCTGCGCCTTGGCACGCGTGCATGGGCAGGTGCGCCTCGCGTCATTGCCCAGGAACCTCCACCAACCTCCAGGGAGCGACCTTCCACCCACCACACTGCCTCTAGGCTCCCACTTGCACGTATACGACCGCATACCCTCCAGGCATCGCTGCACCCCGCAAACGCCTCCTATCGCCCGCAACCTTCCACTACCCGGGCAGCATGTCGTTCCAACGCTCCGCGGCGCTAGAGTCGCAACCTACCTCATGGCGGCGAGAGGACGACCCAGAGTATGCCGACGACCCAGAGTTTCGGGAGTTTGCGTCGAAGCTGGGGGACGATCTCTTTGGTCTGACGGGCGGTATTGCGCGTCTGTCGGGAGAGATGGCGAAGCTCGGGACACCCCGCGAGACACCGCGGGTTCGGGAGCGGGTGAAGACCTCCGTGGAGGAAACATCGGACAAGTTCAAGGACATCGGGGAGCGACTGAAGCAGCTCACCACGTGGCCAGACGTTGGGGTATGCGAGCATCTTATCCGATGGTAGTAATCTCGCTAACAGCAATAGCCCTCGCAGCGATTCACGCAGTCCAAGCTGAGCCGCGAGTTCAAGGCTTCTCTCACCGAATTCCAGCAGCTGCAGCGACAGGCCATAGATAAGGAGAAGGCTTCTGCATCGGCCGCCCGGGCCGCTCTGAACGATCAAACATCTCCAACAGAAGAGCGGGGCGGCTTCGGCCAGCAGCAGCTACAAGAGCAGGAACAGCTGCGGCTAGCGTCCCAGGACGATGTCGACTTCCAGGAATCGCTCATAATTGAGCGCGAATCCGAGATTCGCAATATTGAGCAGTCCGTCGGCGAGCTCAACGAGCTCTTCCGCGACGTCGCTCACATGGTGCACGAGCAGGGAGCGCAGCTTGACATCATCGAAGAAAATGTCGAGGTCACGCATGACGCCTCGCGCGGTGCACATATCAACTTGAAGCAGGCGAGCAACTACCAGAAAAATGCGCGGAGCAAGGCATGCATTCTCCTGCTCATCATGGCGATCGTTTTGGTCATTATTATCTTGGCTGTGGCGGTGCCTTAGGTTTCTCACTTAGACTGGACACGTTTCTGTATATCTGCTCATGCATCTTTTTTGCAGGAACTTTTGATACCACGGGTGTAGGGCGTTTTTGGTTTGGTGCTATGGTTTTCTCCCACAAGTCGGAAGCTTTTTGGAGGGCAACTTCCACGCGTTGTAGCGATTAATGACAGCGTAATTTGTCTACTTGTACAATGCGTGCTTCTACTGTGCTGGCCTGCGATTTTCCTTGGCTCGCTTTACGAGGAAGGCGCGCTCACAATTCACCTCCACGTCCGTCATCTGCCACATCAATACTACATTTCTACATATCTTCTCTACCCTTAGCCTACCAACCTCATTCATGCCCCTCTACACCGTCTTCATGGATATAAGGCGCCTGAATTGGAGAGACAGGGGGGGGGGAGACCATCCTGGGTTATCTGGAGCCTCATATGCTGGTTGCCCTCGGGACCGAATAGGGAGGCATGATTTTGCCCCATTCCTTCGTATTCCATCTATTCCAAAAAGTGATCATCCCAAATTCTCGTCCTCACTTAATTTCGGTATTGCTTCGTACATCCCGCTCTATATACAGGTTAACGCGATGCTGCTCCTCCAGCCCAACCATTTCTGTCCGTCAGGGCATCGCCGGAATCGGCAACGTCAAGGTCGGGTCCGAGTACAAATCATACGCGCTGCACAGGGCCCTTTTAGCCCACCATCCGGAGTATCTTCGCAGGGCTCTTCCTGGACCACGGAAGGATGGCAAAGATGTGATATGTGATTCTTCAAGACGTCGAGTCTAGGGTGTTCAATAAATCTACACGCAAGCTTCCACCGAGTACGCGATATGGACGATCCTAGGTCATTAAGCCACGAAGTGGGTGCCAACATTCTCTACAACATCTATGCCGCTGTAGATCCGATGTGAACTAAGCTGTATTTCTTCACTGACCGGTTATTTTGTCTGACCACTGCGCACAGCCACCAATCGAAAGATCTGCCCATGCGCAGTTGACGATCAGAATGAAACTCTTCGTCTTCTCGGATCGTTTCGTGGTACCCGCTCTTCAGGAAATACGCCTTCGAAAATATCGCGGCTGACGACAAGATCCTCCACTTTCTTGTCGACACGTTTAGTGCGCATTATGCCTTCAGAGGTTGGGATGAAGCGAGCGTAAAAGAGGAACAGGAAGAATTGGCACAACTGCCAGTCGCATTTCTGGTCCGTTGCATGACAATTTGGGCTCATGTCGGGTTCCGCGATGAATTAGTTGAGCTGGATATCGAGGATTATCGAGTGACTGCTGATGGCGGTGGAAGTGATCGAAAGCACTACGGAAATTAAAACTGGGCAAGCGGTATCGACTTCTGGGAGTCCAATCAAGGTCGTAATCGGGATCTGGTGAAGAGATGATTGCACGACCGAAACAGTAGCTAGGCATCGAAGGTCGAGAGAATAGAGAAGACCCTGACTGCCAGAGCCAAGGACAGATTCAATAGCGGAATACATATAGTAGTCAAGACCAACAAATCTACCTTCACCACAACCACTCAATCTTCTCATGACGCTCATCTTCTTCTCGTTTTATCGTGTCCTTCCAAGACATTTCTAATTGAGTGCCAAAGTCTGGAAACCACAAACGTCGGTTGTCCAAAGTCGTGGTTAGACAGTGCTCAGTTGTTCTTGCAGTCCTCGCCGTGGAAGCTGGGGGAGAGACTGGGAAGTCCCTGGGATATGGTGAGGTAGTTTTATACATACCCTTTCTCTAGAGTCCACAGTGGCGTAGGAGGTAAGTCCACATATTATTCCGTAGACTCGAAGACCCACAAGGAGACATGAGAGTCGCGTTGCGACCATTGTAGTACCTTTGAAGAATAAGTCGACTAAATCTGAGGCCAAGCGAACATTTCACAGATGGGCGAATGTCCTGACCTAGTGGGCTTTCGGCGTTGAGGAGGTAATTGGGCTTCCACGAACACGCAAGTAATGATCTCCACTTCGCGGGACAGAAGCTATCCCACAGACATATCATCTCGAAGCCGCGTTGTTAGAGGCTGTAGAAAGAAGGACATCAAGTCGATATCATTCCAGTATTTTGGAGTCTCAGTGGCGCTCGCACGAAGTTTGGGTTTATTGAGACCCATAGTGGCCTACAACTCCACCAACGCTCTCCCTTACTCGAATGCAATAGCGTCCACGAGCCTCCCAGCCCCTCTTGCATCTTCTCCACCCACTCTAGACCGAATTCTCCGTCACCACAATCACGAAGTCAACAATCAGCAAAATAATCACAATGATGAATGAGTATGGTATTCAACTTCCCTAACCTATCTCGCGTAGTACGACCAAGGCAGAACGCCGAAAATGCTATGCAATTTACACCATCTTGGGCAGTATAAAACGCCTTTAGATATTTCACGCCCAATATCTCTCGCTTGCGATACGACTAAAGAAAGATTACTAAGGGAGCGATGTTTTGCGCGGAATCGGCGGCTCCCCTGGATCGGGCGGCGCGCCCAGATCTACGACCTGCGTATTTGATTCATCGGTGTTAGACGGGCATGGTGGTAGTGCTGCTGGATGAGTTAAGTGATGTTGCGGCTGTGGCGGTGGTGATGTGGATGATATGGATGATGCGCTCGAGTGAGATGTGTGTGGATGCGGATATGTCTGAGATTGAAGGGTGGGTGTAGGTGTCTGGTCGTCTAGGGCGTAAGCAATGGGTCCCCATATACGCCAGTGAAGCAAGATGATGTGCGTTATGCGGTTCGTGAGATCGACGAGCTTATCGGCGTGTGGTGAAGTCGATGTATTCATCGGAGGCATGGGTATCAGACCGAACGCCTGCGGGGGCGGAGGTGGCGTCGGTAAGACGAGGCTGTGGAACATGTCGCTCGGAGAAGAGTTGTAATGCTTGTTCGCGCAGGCGAGAATTTGAGGAAGGAGGGTTGCTTTCAGCGCCGAAGCGTGCACAACGAACGTATTTTCAAAGAGGTCGCGAAGGTAGCGATTCGCCTTGTGTAGGCAATCGAGGTTCTGGAAAGGTGATCGTCCAGCGATAACAGAAGCCTGTCGGTAGATTTCAAGAGAGATGGGTCCGGCGTGATGCATCCATGACTGCGCAATGTGATGCCCACCCTCACCAACGATTGCCGAGAGAGCTGTCCGGAGTTGCTTCCTTGTAGCGCTTGTCATTGCTCCACCGTGTCCGAAATCCTGTAATAACTGTCCGAGCATGTCACAGCAGATATCGAAGTGAATCAAGTCCTCAATCTCCGAATTCAGCACACGTAGTCTGTCTTGATCCAGGTAGAACGTATCAGGAAACTCGCAATGGCCGCCCCTTGCGAACAGGCTTGCAACAACGGCCCGAGTGAAGATCTCGAGCTCAGAACGAGGTGCGAACGTTGGTTTGGTCGCGCACTGAGGCCGAAACTCGAAGGCTGCGGATGCCCACCACTTCTGTGCAGCTGTTCTGTCAACCCTTGACATGCCCTTTACTAGTCGGTCCAAATGGTAGTGGCTCTGGAAGTTGACTGTGTCTTCAATCAAAGGCGTCTTGAGATTGCGGATCTGGTGGTTGGCAACATCCTACCTAGATTAGCTTTATCCTCTCGTTGTAGTGCTTAAAACTTACTAGCTTCATAGCCTCCAGTATTCCAAGCAACTCTTGCAGCCCGGTAACAATCCGTTCCGAGTTGCTGTTTCCCACACCGTTTGTTATCGTCTCGACCATCTTGTTGACGAGCACGTCTCGCATAGGCGCGCAATGTTCCTTCAACAAGCATGCCATCCACTCCGCCAGCTTCACCAAATCACACACCCCTCGTTCGATTTCTTGCATCAGCATCGGCACGTCCAAGCGCTCGTCTATCCTTGCATGATCCCGATCCGGCACTAAGCTCTTCAACACCTCATGTATGGTCTCGAACATCTTCGGTATCCTCCTCTCGGCATGCTGAACTATCACCGACCGATCCACATGGCCTGATTCCCACAGCGATGGTGTTCCGTGGAACAGCCGTGCATACAGCTCCAACTCAGCGACCAGTGCTCTAGAGTACTGTTGTGATTGCCGTTGCTTTTGCTGTCCTTTTGGCCCGTCCATGTTGGGGCGAAAACTGAGGTCTCGATCGAAGTTAACGTCATGTCTTAGCTTGATATTGGTCATGATGTTCTGTATGTCGAGCTCGCTCAAAGACTGCTTCGTCACTGGCGGAAGTTCGACTGCGAACTGGAACGCCTCTCCCAGTTCTACACCCTCATCTCCTGGTACCATATCCCCAAGGAAATCGGCAAGCTGCTCTGGGATATCTCTTTCTGTTATCGGTGTACTCCGTGCGCTACTGGGTGGTCGGCACTCTGGATCGACAGAGGATCCTATCTCATGTCGACCGGTATCTTCTTGGGATGCGTCTTCAGCATTTGAGATGTCCCTAGGCCACCCTGTCCCTGTTGCTTCTATGTTGATTGTGGCATCATCCACCTCCATGGTAGTAGGCAACTGGCAGAACGGGTCGGATGGTCGAAAGTGGGTAGCATTACTGCCCGCAGCAGGGGTTTGGGCACCCATGTCGTTCCGACGGAGGCCGCTGCACGTCTTCTTCAACGTATGATGGGTCCGCATAAGTGTTCGAAGACCGGTGAGAAAGCAATTACCGAGCGGCAGGTGGGTGGGGGCGCCAGGTAGTTGATATGTTGAAGAAAGCGAACAATCAGGTAAAGCGGATGTGTTGCCTCAACTGCGACACAGTTAGCTGCCAAACCATACAAGAGGAAGCACGGTTTGTGAAGACACAAGCTGGAAACGTGTTCGCGGCTGTTTGACTGAGTGTCGGGTGGCAGCATGAACCAGCCACACGACCCGAGTCAAGACAAGCTGCGAGACGCGGCACAGACTTGGTTTCGCGCTTGTGGAAAGACTACCTTTCTCATGTGCTGTCGTCGTTGAGTACCGTTTGAGGCGCGGTATCAGGGCTTGTGCCGTGCGAACATGGTGGGGAGTACAAGTAGTCAGGTCGTAGCGGTCGGGTTGGTTGAAAGAAAAACACGTTGTACGTTTGCGGAAGCTCTGGGGGAGAGCTTTCGGACGGAATGGGCTTTGCCGCGGAAAGCAAAGCCGAAAAAGCGAGAAGAAGAGCAAGAGAGATGGACGGGATACTTGACGACTTTAATCTAGCTGCAGCTGCGTCAGGACTCAAGGTGAGACGCTGCAAGGCGCGTTGCGGAATTCAAACAGTGGGCAGCAAGCTGACTCGCTCCTTTGTGTTTGTGCAATGGTATGAAAGGAGAGGGTGGGAGTGACCTCGGGATTTTGGGGCCCTTGCATTCTTGTTATAAAAAGCCCAATGCTCAGACCAATATCTCCTTGGACCTTAATACCATATGCCGGTCATCACGGACGGTGGCGCTGGGGCGTTCGTGGCCGTTGTCGCCGCCGCGCGGGTCAGATGGAGCGGCAACGCAGGCATCCCTAGCCCTCACCGCTACCCCCGTGGACCGCCATGGTGTACAACAGCGTCGCAAGGGCAGGTCTGGCGATGATCCGCCGGGTGCCGTCACACACTAGAAAGGGACTGTGTAGACGTTGATGCTGGGAGCAGCGGCCGGTACCATTTCGCCAAGCGAAGCGAGATTGGCTGGGTCCTTCGCAGCCGCAAGCCGCATCCGCCCGCGAACGTCAGCCTCACTTTTTCGGCCATCAAACCATCCCGGCCGGACGAAGAGAAAAAACAGGGCGACGATATTGGGGGCTCCGCGACGCCAAAAGCAAGCCGCGGCCTGCGGGCAGCCGACGCCCTTGGTTCGCCTGCTTCGGCTGCTCACGTCAAGCAGCATGTCATCCGCGGCGGGCTCGGAGGACGGAGATCCAGATGAGATGCGCAGACGTCTCGCGAGGTGCGACTTGCGAGACGCATTGCATGGCTCGGTGGTGTGCTGCCATTGCCGCGTCAAACACGATGTGATGCGTGCGGCCCCATGCGTCGTCTTGTGGGCTCCAAGTCTGCCCGCCTCATATCGTCGATGCTAGGCGCTGCAGCCTCGCAAATGGCGGATCGTCGGCCGGCATGGATCCGAGTGCTGACCTGTCTGGAAGCTGTCTGGAAGCTGTGATGATAAATGTGAGATTATCCTAAGCCAGCGCTTCAAAGCAGAGCAGCGACTCACGAGTGAAGAAGGCTGAAGGAGGGATGATGCCTGGATAGGACACGGGCGTTACGCAGGTTTTACATCTCTTGAAGCGCGCATCACTGCCTGTGGTAGCATAGCAGCAGCAAACTAGCGAAATCGAGGTAGAAGAAACACAATGTGAATGGAACCCGTGAGGGAGACGCCCCATATATATTCAAACAGGGCTGGAGGTCGAGCCTGCCTTGTCAGGCATCAACGTCTTGAGTAGCTAGCTCAGCCCTCCCTACGCCCGAGCCGTAAATGAACCAGGGTCTCATAGTAGGGCGAGAGAGCCTTTCCGGTCCTTCTACCTGAAACATACCCAGTTGTGTAACGCTACAATAGCCAACCAACACCTCCTCCTCGTCACCAAGTGACTTCACCAAATGGAACGCCGGAACATCCAACATATGTTCCACAATCGTTCATGACCATCCCATGTATGCTTCTATGTTCGTATCCATATGCCCTTCCAATACCCAACCCAAATTTTTCCCTACCTATGATCCGGCCTCAACCATCGCCTCCGCATCGCCTCCCTCCTCTCCGTCCTCACCGATTCCCTCCGAAACTGCAAACAGAGCGCACAGTCACCACCCAACAAGACATAGCTGACGCCTCTTTGCCTCTTTGGACAAGCCCTACACTCATATTAGCACAGGCGCTCATTCCCCGTCTTGACCTTACCGAGCGCGCCCATCATCAACCCACTTCTCAGCAACAGGTTTGCAAATCTTCAAATATGGAACTGTCGGCGTAGGCGGACATCCACAGCTGTGGATTGCAAGAACGACATAGCACATTTCCTTGCAATGAGCTGAGCTGAATGGAGTGTATTAAACGACGGTCGCGGTATGTCAATACTCAGCCTGCCGATGCAGTCTTGTGATGGCGACAGGAGGGTACGCAAGGAGGCGATGAATACGACGCAGTGTAGATTTGAATAGGAATCCGCTTTCGAGTGTATAGTCGTAATCGTAAATGTGGACGTCCTGCGATCCAGCAGTCAGAGATGTTTAAAAAACCAAGCCTTCACAGATCCCCCAAGACGCGCGGAGTTAGCAACTAGATGTGTGACCCCAACAAGCAATCGTCTTCAGCAGAGCATAAAGCCGGTATCACCCCCTAGAGAGGAAACAACATTGCACGATTGCGGTACCACAACAATCACCAACCCCATACGCATACGCATACGTTTGAAGAAAAGATCAAGCAGGTGTGGACACATAGAATTACTATTAGAGAAAAGGGACGAACAGCAATCTCGTGCACTCCCTTCCAGGGCGTTGTGCAGCAAAGGAAAACATCATCTAGGTCTAAAGGGAAATAGGTTTACAAATGCGTGTGTGCTTGTGCTGTGTGTGTGATGATGAAGGAATAAGGCAACCAGGGCGTAGCCACATAGTCGATAGCCGGTGGCGATATGCGAACGGAGACTGTGCTGGTGCCCAACGAGCTGTTCCTAACATCCATCAGCCACGTCTGCCCTCGTCATACAAGAAACGTAGTAATCTCCGGATATTGTCAATTCTATCGTCGAGCTGTCCACATTTGGCGCCCGTCGTGAAAGAGAAAGCGGTCGCTTGCATGAACCGATTGAACCGCCCGGCCCGTCAGCCGGGCCGATGAGTGAGACGAATCATCAAAAGAACAAGAAATACTTATATGACGCTGGCGAATGAAGGATGTAGGGGTGACAAGCTCAGGCTCGGCTGTCCATCTCCTCAGTCGATTGTTTGCCTTTGCGCCCACGTGGCGGGTCCCGGACGCTTGTCTCCATTTGCTCGTCTGAGCTGCTCTCGCCCGATGGGCTTTGCGGTCTGCTGTCGTTCAAGTTGCGTTGACTGCGGGCCATCTGCAAGATGTTAGCATGTGGCATTGACTCAATAATGAAGATGCCTCGGTACTCACCCAGGAACGAACACCACCAATCAATCCAAGACTATAACCAGCAGCAAAATCAGATGATTCCCGGTTCTGTCCACGGCCGGGAATCTCAAGATGGCTGAGACGCGACAGCGCCGAAGGAGATGTAGCGCTCGCAGCCAGTTCTCTCTCCGTCCTCTCCTGAGTTGGCGTCCTAGCCGGACTCGCAGGTCGGCTTGTCTGCCAGAACTGGCGGATGTCTTTGGTAAGCTCTTGTCCGGTCGTCGACCAATTTGCTTTGATGCTGTCCCGCAGGTCGGCCATGTTGCGCTTGAAGTCGAGCTCGTTCTTCTTCAACCACGACACATTCAATTCCTTGCGAGAAGTTCCGCGCTTGAGCTGGCGGTCGATGTACTGATCATAGTCGCGAACAATCCTGCACTGAGGTTAGCATGAGAAGAAGTGATGGATTTGGCAGGGATTCTGACTTGGTGATGATGCCCGTTGTGCTTAGACCCTCGGTTCGTTGGGTTACCAGGAACATCCCCTTCTCTTTGATCGGCCCGTAGATATCATCCCCCTCATCCGCACCGTACGGAAGATCATCGTGAGCGACGTAGTCGAGGTTGTGCTTCTCCAGGAATTCGGCTGTGACGACCCATGGGCAGTCCTCAATAACCTCGTCAACCCACTTGCAATGACGCACACTCTCCGCACGCTCCGTGGCCGATAGAACGGTAAGACCCTTCCGGCGATGCGTCTCCTTATCGCCAGTGACGCCGACGATGAGTTGAGTATCCGGGAAGGCCGTCTTTGCCTGCTGGAGCGCGCGCATGTGGCCGATGTGGAACAGGTCGAAGACACCGTCTGCATAGACTCTTACGGGGCGACCTTGCGGTGGCGGGTTTGTCTTATAGCCTACTGGGTCGACGAGGCCTGCCTGCGGCGGGGTGGGCATGCGCATGGTGCCCGCTTCGCCGTTCTCGCCGTTCTCTCCATGCTCGCCGTCCGTCGATGCTTTCCGGCTCTTCTTGCTAGCGCGGTCCTGACTGCCATCCTCATCCCCGTTCTCCCCTTCGTTGCCGTTCTTGATAGAGCGTGCTCGTTTTGAGGAGACGTGTGCGTCGGCCTGGCGCTCCTTTTTCGACGACACTTCTTGGAGGACAGGGTCTTCCACGCCCTCGTCAGACGCATCTCGAGATGAGGGCTGCGCAACGTCCATGGCTGGGTTCTTGATGGAAGATAGGGTGGTAGCTCGCTTGCGCTTTGGTGGCATGAGAGTGGGCTTCTATGATCAAGGGCCCAAGTATTACGGCAGGCGCGAACGTGAGGGAAGGGAGGCTCGTAGTAATAGCTTTCGAAATATTGGGTTGAGGAACGCGTGTCCAATATGAGGTGAGGGTCTAGGGAAGACTTATTAACGTCAGTCTCAGGTCACCACGCGGTGAGACAAGAAAATGCGAAAACAGGTAGGAGATGTCGAAAGGTCGACAGTGATGGGAAAGTCGCGCGAATGGGGAGACGCGCGATATTGAGACCAGTCCATAGACTCGGCATACCCTGATTCGGGCGCTTGGCACGATGACGGCTGATGCGGCCCGTCGTCATACTGGCCAGAAGCTTGAAGCACGAGCACGTGCAAACGTGCCTCCGTTTGATTCACCTGTGACGTTTAATTTCCTCATCGCAACAGTGATGTCCAGCACTTCTGCGCATCCCCTTTATCACTAAAACCCTCCTCCTTAGCTAGATTGTGCGTAGGAATCGCACTGCATCTCCCCTCAAGCTCATTATCAAGTGATTGTTCTTACCGAGAACAGCAACTAAGCTGCACATAATCGTATCATTGAAAATACCGTTTCCGGATTGAAGGCTGTCGAGCTGCAGCCCTTCCTTACGTCAACAGCAGCCGTCAAACTGCCATACTAAGTTCTCGTCGGGTGATTAAGACGGGAGTAGTCCGACGTCCTACAACATCAAGCTCATACAACTGCATCGTTCTTGAATGCACAAATACAATTCTAAGTCTCGATTCTCATCTCAATCATGCACTGTCCACCTCTAGCCAGCACTCTCATCCATCTTCCCCTCCTCATCCACCAGCCAAACCCTGACCTCCCCATCATCCCCTGTACTAAGCACGACCTCCTCATCGTCTGTCCTCTTATCCTTGTCCGCCCTCGCCGCCCACGTAACATGATTGACCTCAAAGACATCATGCGCAGAAAACAACTCCGCAACCACCACCCACTCGGTCAACGCCCCATCCCCGTCTCCCTCACCCTGCCCCTTCCACCGCTCCTTGTAGATAACAATCTTGCCATCACTCCCCGCCGACACCAAAAGCCCCGTCTTCGCACTCCACGAAACGGAGTACACAGCCCTCTCGTGTCGCTGCGGCAAAACAGCGTCTTCAAACCAATCCTCATCAATAGCAACGCTGCGGATGATACTCGGCATTCCGCCCGCCCCGGCCCCACCGCCCTCCCCCTCCCTCGGCCGTCGCCGCCATAGCCTGACGGAGCAATCGTCAGAGCAAGTCGCCAGCCTTGGTCCCGATCGCTCGAGAACCTCAACATACTGCTTCTGCGCCTCACTCAGCCCGTGTTTCTCCTTCCGGAAATCGATGGAAGCCATGTTTGCGCCCTCAAACTCCGCCCACCACACCGTCTGCGCATGTCCTGTGATAGAAGCGACCTGCACCCAGTCATCCGCATCCTCCCTATACAACCTTACCGTATCGTCATAGGAAGTTGATACGAGCAGGTCTTCCGTCGGATGCCAGGCCACACACTTGACATCGCCGTCGTGCTCCTGCAACACCGCCACCGTCTCGAAATTATCATCCTCTAGCTCCTCCCATATCCACACACTCTTATCGCGCGAACAAGTAGCCAGATACTGCCCGCTCGGCGACCAGCTCAAACTCTTGATCTCACTCTCATGTCCATCCAATATACAAGCAAACTGGTATTCATCCTCATCGTCGTCTTCCTCTTCGTCTCCATCGCCCCTCCGCCTTGTAAAATCTTGCTCTTGCGTTTGTTCCTGTTTCCGCCAAATACCCGCGCTAGCGTCGAAGCTTCCCGTAGCGAGTACGCTTTGCCCCCGTGTATCAGGCTTCCAGCTTACCGCCCTGACGCTTCGCTTGTGTCCGCCGGTTATCGAGTGGAGGAGTGTGAAGGATGTGAGGCTGTAGACGCGCACGGTACGGTCTGAGCACGCGGTTGCGACGATGGGCTGGGAGGGGTGGGGCGCTGTTTGCCATGTGCGCGAACTGGATGGAGGCGATAGAGTTGCGAGGGGTCGGAGCACGTGTGTGGGTGTTCCGCCCGGTGGGGGAGGCATATTTGAGCTGACGTTTGTGAGAGGCGCGTGGGGTGCCGATGAGTTTTTGCGGCAATTTCCGTGAGAAGAATGGGCGGGATGATGGTAAGAAATATGCGCGATTTGAATTGTACGAAAAGAGCTCCGGTGAGCAAGGCCGATCTTCGAACGTGCGCGAGATGGGTGTGTGAAGCTACACGCGGGGCACAAAAAGTTCGCGTTGACGTCTTCGCCAAGTGTTGCCCTCTCAAACCCCACCAAGGACTTCCGAGCCCGCGGACTTGCAGTAATCTCACATTGTATTGATTTCGTTAACTCGTTAAATTATGACAATACTTTGTCGCGTAACAATATGGTAACAGTAACAGGGATTCGTGTATTGACAGGTCGTAATCCTCCCAAGAGAAACGCTCTTAAAACCACCTGCGCCGACCATGCATATCGTAGACCCCATGTCTCCTTTTCCGAACAACAAACAAAAACGCGGGAAATGATGGCACAGGCCGCGCATAAATCATACTGACGCTACCGCCTGCCGTAATTCTCTCTTGCCAAGCCCCGTGAGTGGGGGTCGCGGAACGAGCTGGTAATGGACATCAATCGATCAGCCATAGTCAGCTGCTCGACATCTCCGACACCTGCCCCTGATTTGAAACCTAGTTCACGCAGCTCCATCGCGCTGCCATTCTTCTGGTCCTCGCTGATGGTGACCTCCTGGCTGACCATGATGCCCCCAAAGGGATGGCTCGAGTTGTTTAGAGGATCCACGCCCACAGGTGACATGGGTACAAGACCCTTCTCCGAGCTGCTGTCCGGATTGACGGATGTTTCGGACACTGAGAGAGACTTGGTGCGGAATATATCAGTCCATTTGGATCCATGACGAGATGTTATTGACACACTTTCCGCAGGCGCGGTAAGCAATGCGCTGAACTCTTTGTGGTTCCTATGGGCTAGAATGCCATGATCGGGACTACCGGGATATGCCCTCAGGTTGGTCTTGAAGAACGATAGCGGAACGAACTGGAGCTTCGGGCTCTGGAGTGATTGATTGTAGACTTCCCTTATGCCACAGAAAGCAAAGACTGTGCCTTGCAGTAGGTCACTCTTCCCGGCGGTACCATGTGCGATGTTAAGCTGATGAGAAGAGAAGATAGAATTGCGCAGAACAGGCTCTGGGACTGCTCTCATCAACTCTTGTATCTTGGTGCGGAACTTCTCCAGGAACATGTTGTCGTTGGTGACAGAACCTGAGCGCTGATTGATATGCGTGAGACATTCTTCGAGGGTCAATCCGTTAAAAGCCGAGAGAGTTCGTAATTCTGTGGTGCTGAGCTCCACGCTAGCCAGCTCGACCATGGGGAGACGATCCGGGTTTTGCCTGGTTACAACAACATCTAGGCCTTTGAGGACCGGTGATGGCTGAAGAAGGAAAGACGCCAAATATGTTCCTTGACGAGGTACGCTGGGTTCTCTGTCGCAATACGACTCGAGGCGTGAGACCAGTCGGTGGAGGTCATCGCGTGGGATTTGCAAGCTGCGAGCAAGCTGTTCGCCAACATGGTCCATGTTCGCGAACCGGAACCCAACGTTTTGTAGCCGGCTAGCTTCGTCCGAGTTAACCTTGCGAGTGAGAACGAGGAGTTGTCCTCGACCAAACAGGATGGGGTTGGCGGTTCCGGCTTCGATATCCTTCTGCACTTTGGCGACGTCCGCAGCGATGATGTTCTTTCCGTGTGTATCCTTAAAGAGAGTTTTGGTAAGCAGCGTGCCCGTTGGAAGCACTTCCTCGAACAGTTGCCCAAGATTTTGCAGTCGTGTTTCCATGGTCCTAGCTATATCCTGTGCGGTCACGCAGAACATCTCCCGAAAGGTGGCCGAGTAGCTCGCGTCATCCTCAGTGCCCGTCGAATCTCGACTCGCACCTCCCATCACTGGTGTATTGGTCTGCAGGTATCCGGTCTGGTGCAAATGCTCGCGCATAGCAGGGACAAGGTCAATGATCCCTCCCCAATGACGAGAGACTCTAAAAAGCCAGTGGAAGACGGGGTGGCGCGTGTTGAAATCCTCGTCAAAGGTCTAAATGCGTCAGTAAGAACTGCATGACTGGTCGGGGCCGCTACTCACTCGTTGATGAAACTGCCTTGTGATAGTTTGGCAAGGCAGTAATCCGCTGGGCGTAACAAGCACTCTACCCTTTTCGTCGAACGTTGCCACGGCGAGTACGACTTGCTGCGCCCGATCCTTGAGCTTCTTCTCCTCGCGTTGTTTGATGAAGCCCATGGCAAAGCAGACTGCGCAAGCACCCAGGCACTAAGAGTGTCAGCGTTCGTACAGAAGCGAGAGGGCGCGGACTTACCATGCACACTGCAATGATGAGGTTGACGTTGCCTGCTTGTCCGGATCCAGTGTGATATCCAGTAATCTCATATGTCGTGCCTGCTGCGGCTGTCCAGTGCATGCCCGACACTGCAACAGCTAAGAAGCACGCGACAAGGAATCGCCGCCAGATATTGTTCATCCAGTGTCCGCTCCAATGGAAGAACAACGCGAACGCGATCAAGCATGCGCCCACGGCTATCGAGGCAGCCCCGACGATATACGGTGTGCTCGGTTTCAATCGGAAGTTGGTAGTACCCTGATTTCCCAAGTAATGCATCTCGGTCACGGCGGCTCCAGCGCACACTCCGCAAACTAGCAGTGCGGCATAGCGCGTTAAGGGTCCCTTGTTACTCTTGTGGAAGCGGTCGGCGACGAGGAGTCCCATGAAGATGACGACAATCGGAAGAATCGCCGAAACAGCCGTGAACGCAGAGCTGTAGTAGAGTTGTATGTCGGATTCGCCATCGCCTAGAACGATGGCCCTATTACCAACGAAGTGCATACACCAGATAGCAACAAGTCCGAAAGAGACCGAGCAAGCACCTAATTGCACCCTGTGGATCAGATCAGATCAGATTTCGCTCGTTCAAGCTCATTGCCTGTAACTTACCAGCTGCGCCATCCAGTCCCGGATAACCTTCTGTGGAGAAGTTCGACTGTCGTAATTGCCCCGATCAAGCTGACGATGTAGGATATGAAGATTAGGTATGGCAGGAAATGTATGTGAGGTCTGCTGCCCAGCGGATACTTTTGAGCGATTTTACGATCCATATTGGCCACCTGAGGTCCTCTGTGCGACCGTTTATTCTGTCGAACTAGGGCTTCAGTTAGACTGGGAGACTCACGCGACATAAGAAGGCCGATTGCACTTACACAGAGTTCAGCAGTTTCGGGTGCTGTGTTCTCGTTGCCCGGATGTGTATGGGCTGCGCGAAATTTCGTTGGTGATACAACAGCTGCAGTGATGTTGTCGGTCAGATGCCCATGTCTGTCGGTCCGTTTCCTGGTACAGATGTGTAACCTTGTAAGCGATACGCTGGGAAGGAAGATGAGCGTGAACTGTCGGGATCGACCGTGCTTTCACAAAGACATTGGGGCGCGGTAGGGATATACAGCCGTACAAGCCGCTCATGCGCCGGGAAGAAACAAAATCGAGATCGGCGAGGATTGCGCGTGGAGACTGGGCCGTCATGCACGACCCCGATGTTTCCTGTACTTTGACGCTAATGGCGACTTTTGCACGCTGAACACCTCCTGCGCTACTGCTACGATAAACTCTGTAGCTAGTTCCGGCCGCCGCCGCAGCAAAGAATACAAGTCCATTTCTAGCAGCGTCGGAGCCGCCAGGGTCGGCCAAGTCTGTATAACGCTTGTCTTTGGAACGCCACCGTGGATCGATGAGGTTGCCCTATGGACTGTGGTACCAGTGTGACCCGATGTGAGTGCCAGGCGGGATCTCCCGGCCAATTGCAAGCCCGTAATTTCCACACCAGGCTACCGATCGTGCGTCTCTCGGGTGGTGCATCCAGGATCCTGAGCCCGAGCTGAAAGGGGCCATCACGGGCCAGCCATGAAGACCTCCATGATATCGAAATTGCCCTTCACATGGTGGGCAACCAGCAACGGGTGGGGGGCCGAGGCAATGTATGGGCCGCAAGACTAGCCTTTACGCACCGGTACTTCTTGATTGAGTTCGATCTGTTGTTTCGTCTGCAATGGATAGAAACGATTGGGATGGATATGCTTCCTGCAAGCCGATTTGATCTGCATTGCGTCAGTGGCCTTAGCCTTCGCTCTCACTGCAAAGTTCTAGGCATTGGAAGCAGGGTACTGTATGTGAGCATACCCCGCAAGAACCAGCCACTGTAGCCAAACACTGGTGTGCAGTAATCGACGCGCCATCGTTTAGCGCCGCCGTCGCCTCTACCTGCCCATTGAGCAAGCCACTCAAGCCACTCAAGCCACTCAAGCCCACGGCCAGAACATTGTCGGTTCAACGAAATTTCATCATTGTCTGCATGTCATACTGCCGCTAATAGTGAAGTAACTTTGCCATGCAGCAGCTCGAAGCGACGGTTCGGCGCACAAGGGAAATGCACGAAGTGGTGTACATAAGTGCGCAACGCGGTAGCAATATCGCGGGCGTAGGGTTTCGCAGATGGAAATCGTTGACTGAGTTGACCGCAGACCGCATGGCGAATTTTGCCGCACGTCCTCTTCAACCCTGCTGTCTTACGCATAGGATAGGCGAGCGATCTGCTTCGCCTGCCAACAAATCGGATCCTCCCGGGACCGGGGCCCCTGAATCGCATCCACGGTTGCTGATGGCGTCGTGCCTCGGCATTATGCTGTAACAACTTGAGATGGGAAGGGCATTGTTGAACAGGTTGTTGCATGAGGAACGCAGCTGCCATGTTGAAGGGGATGTGGCTTTCCTGATTATCGCATCTTAGAGCTGTCTGGTGGAGTGTCATGATTTGGCTCTGATTCACTCGTGTACCGTTGATGGAAGGCATCTGTCAACTGGGATTGGGAACAGGCAAAGGCCCAGCGCTAATCCATCCACGGAGCGAATGCAGCAGTGGACAACCAACAATACCCCTTGTCGCTGGACTTATCGATAGTTTGTGTGTTCACCAGCGCAGGGGTAGAAACAAATCGTTGTGAGGGTGATCAATCCGGGGAAATTCGGCGAGTAGTTAGGACGTAATCATACGGGATGTCTCGACGAACGTTTCGACTTCCCTTCGCTGTGGGGAGCGGGCATGGTCACGCAAAGCTTCCGATGGCGGACAATATATTAGCGCGTTCCGGTGGTTGGCTCCCAGCGTTTGACCGGCCCGGCCTTCAACTAGCGAGCAGACATAGCAGTAACAGTGTTGTCAAAGCGTTCTTTTCGTAAGCTTGACCTGGACTGAGGCAGCCTAATTCCCACTGGGTTGAGTCATGGAGATGTGACTCATTCCATGCAGCAAAATTCGGATGGAGGTTTGTCCATGGGCTCTTGGTAGCGCACAAATAACGTTCCCAACCACGACAAGGTCCCATCTTGCTGACAAATTGGTGGCCAGTCCATAAGTCGCTGTGATATCTGAAAACGAGTTTCCAGACCCACAACGGAGGTGGTGGTTGGGTCCATGATCAGTGCTCCACGGCACTGCGCACGCTACGTTCCCTGGAATGATCTGTGGGACGAACGCCTGGGGTATTTGACCTGGGCTGTATCGATAACGGTGGCTTTTCAAGTGACTGCATGGAGCGTGGATATCATGTGCAATCAAACAGCAGTTCGTCGTCATCAGCAGCTTCATCCTCGGCACGGTCTCCCTCGGTTGCAGTGATCTGGTGGCCGAGCAACTTCTCATGCTTGCTACTTGGCGTAGTCGAGAGCTCAAGGGGTAGACCAAACTCAATGGTAGCTTCTTCAAGCTGTCCCCACTGTTCATCCAGAAGCTCATCTACATCCCCGTGGCCGGCATGCCGTGCCGCTGAAACGCAGAAAGGTTGGATTGCGCCCGGATTTGGCTTAGCAAGTAGGTTTCTTTGGCCATGGACCCAGATTCGAGTCGCTACTGATGGCGAAACGCTGCTGACGTCAAGCTCGTCAGTCGCGATAGAACAGAGTTGTTCATCGATATCGTGGGACACCGAACCTTTGAGTGTGCGGATCTTGGTTCGCAAGGTCCCCGTAGCCCTCAAACTGACTCTGCCGATCGACAGACTCAAAGTTGATGCGAGGTTGGCTCTTAGAGACAGTGCCTATGCATACGTTAGTGAGCCGGTAGTAGGTTGGTTCAGGTTTAGGTCTCTCACTGAACGATACTCCGGACGCCACAACGCTGGCGCGATATCAGCCAGGCTTTCGCTGAATGTGTTGGCTTTGATCTTGAAACTTCCAGACGATCCCCGCAAGCTGTTGAATACCGAAATCCGCATGGTTGCATCAACCATCATTTCGATAGCAGCGAGCTTGGTTAGAATGGGCGTTCTAGCTGGAGACACTGGCATTGTAGTCATCGTTGAAGGTCGCTGTCGCTTCACAGTGGCCATCGGAACTAGCGAGGAGTTGTCTTCTCGTGTCCTGTTCGGACTGGTAGACGATCGTGGCCGTTTTCGACCCCCAACAGACGCCATGGGTATTTGTGCTGACATGGACCCAACCTTAGCTCGTGGTTGCCGAATATCTTCATAGAAGAGCATATCCGAGTCTTCGCTTAGGGGTATCACGGTGTCTTCGCTCATGGGTACTACTGAGTCCTCATGAAAGGGTGTTACCGAATCTTCGGTAAAGAGCGTTGCTGAGTGTTCCATGAAAGGATCGTTTGACTTTTCACTGCCTTCATTGTCAAAAGGGATACCATCTTCAGGAAACTCGTGTATTCCGCCGGATCTCTTCTTCGGTTGCTTTGACTTCGTTGCACCCGTACGGCTTCTGGTCTCCGTAATGACGACTGCGGACTCAATCGCATGGAGCAAGAAGGCAGGAACACTTTCGGGTGGGGACGCATCTCCTGGTAACGCATTTACGTAAGCGTGAGTGACGTTTCTTGCAGACAATGTTGCTTCCCCCCGCAACTGGCCAATGTTGATGCACAGCTTGCCGTGCCTGAGATCTTCATCCATAGGTAAAGAAGGCAATAAACCGAGTTGCTTCCAAGCCTATTGTGGTGTGAGTGAGAAAACACGGTAGCCAATTTCACCCACTCACCGGAGCATTGACGACACTGTCAGCTAAGTGACGGAGCTGGTTAATGGGCAGGGGTTCCCGACGGAAGGTAATATCGAGCGATAGGTGCATGCCATTAGCACGTCCCACCCAGACAGTCCCAGATGCAAGAAGGTCAATCGTTTCGCTATCACTGAGGTGCTGTAGGTTAGTTGCATCCTGTGCTGGTGAGATGGTAATCAAAGTGGTGAGCCAAAGCTCGAGCTTTGTGCTCGGTGATGAGAGGACAGCGCGTCCCAGCTCAATCGTGCGCGACATATTCACCAATGTCATGGCAACCCGGGGCGAGGTTGTAATCTTTGCATGGTCGTTTGTAAGAGAAGAAGAAACCAAAATTGAGTGTTGGGCATGAGTGTCCGGGTCTCAATGCCAAGCCCCCCGCGAGGGAAGGTGCACGCGACGTCATTTACTCCTCGTACCGCACCGCTTCGACATCAACAATGGCGCAAATCCCGAGAACAGCGCTACGGCGTCTCACTGAGTGCACTTGTCGTTATTCCACTCCTCGGTTTCTTCGCGCATTGCCAACCGCCCGCCGTACCTTCCACTCCAGCAACCCGCAGCGCACTGACGGCGTCTTCCGCGAGCTCACCGAGCAACGAGTCCGCACACCATGGATAGAAGCTTTCCGCAAGCAGCAGCAAGAGGGCAAGGACCTCACCGAAGCTTCCCAGAAATATCAGGTGCCCAAGGAGCGTGACTTGAAGCCAAAGCGCATGCAAGATAGCTACTCTTCGGTGATACTACCGCTGGCACAAGATCCATGGCTGCTCGACACATACCTCAATTCTTCGGGGCATATACGTCTAGGAACGATATTTATGGATCTCGATGCGCTGTCAGGAATCATTGCGTATAAACACACGGGCGACGGCGTAACGACGGTTACTGCGAGCTGCGACAGAATCGTTATCAACCACCCGTTACACGAGATATGCGATTTGGAACTCTCTGGAAAAGTGACATATGCCTCAGGCAGGAGCAGTCTTGAGATCTCAATGCAGGTTGCAAAAGCACCGAAAGAGGGGGAGGAGGTCAAGAAGGAAGATGTTTTGCTTCACTGCACCTTTACGATGGTGTCTCTTGACCCTAGCACAAAGAAGTGAGTTCGCGATTGCCTGAACGGCAGGAGCGACTAACCTTGCGACAGACCCGTGAACGTAAACCCCCTCCTCATCGAGACTCCGGAAGAACAACACCTCTACAGCCTCGGCGAGCGCAACTCCAAAGTCCGCAAACAACGCAAGGAAACCGCGCTCATAAAACATACCCCGAACGACCTCGAATCGGACCTCATTCACGCCTTTTGGCAGAAGCAACTGCAATACCACGATCCATACGATGAGCTCCGCAAGCCTGACAACGTCCACTTCATGGAAACGACACGCCTCCAAACAGCCACTATAATGCAGCCGCAGAATCGAAACAGACACCACTTTATGATCTTCGGCGGCTTCTTGCTCAAGCAGACCTTTGAGCTCGCCTTTACCACGGCTGCTGCATTCGCCCACGCCCGCCCCACCTTCGTCTCGCTTGATCCTTCCACGTTCCAAAATCCGGTGCCAGTGGGCAGTATTCTGTACCTTACCGCGACTGTTGTATACACTGACCCTCCACTTATCGGCGCACCAGACGAGAAGGTCGATCAGGAGAGTCAGTATACACGGGTGCAAATTAGGGTGGACAGTAAGGTGCGAGACGTGGAACACGGGAAGAGCAAGCCCACCGGCCAATTCAACTACACGTTCAATGTGGAGAAGAACATACGGGTTGTGCCGCGTACATACACAGAGTACATGTACTATCTCGATGCCCGAAGGAGGGCAACCCAAATCAAAGAGACGCTGCAGGAAGAAGGCATTGGGATGAGTCCTCAGGTGGCGGAGCAGAGCGTTACGGAATGAGGTAGGTTCTGAGCTGTGAGGTATACCATCTCGTGTGTTCGTGCGCGGTACCAACAATGGTTGGTTAAATGGTACCGGGGCTCAGATAGCCCTGCTCGACTTGGTGACACGTACAAAGTGCGCGTAACAAGATGAATCTGTAGTATAGGCATTGTATTTTGGACTGAGAATATTGCATTCCATCATCTTCGATGAAAGCCAAAGCCATAATTAACTGACCGAAGCATCAGTGCGCGCTTAACGTTGTGAATAACGATCCAATGAGACGCGGTGACACCCCATAAACCAAAGGCATTCTTGACTTGACCTGAACTCCGATGACCCAAACAGATGCGGCATCTAAATGCATGCGTCGCTACGCTAAATCGCTAGATGAGAAGAAAGAAAGTATCTAGCGCCAATCTTGCAAATGCCATCATGCAGAAGCGTGTACGCCGTCTAAAGGGAAAACATCGTTCAGTCCACCACGCAAGGAGAAGTTCGTGTGTATGTCAAAAGGTGGGTAGGACGACAGGAGCAACAGACAGGCAGCTCGAGCCGAGGGCGGTGAGTTGTAATCCCGAGTAAGTCCGGCGGTGTAACGCTGCGGGAAAGTGAGGTGCGAAACCCGCGCTTTTCGAGGAACAGCTGCAGCTGCACGGTCAGCTCACGATGCACCAATGCTGTGCCCTAGTGACTGACCTGTCCCTTGCCTACAGTGTCCCCTTGAATGAGACGAGCGACCACGCTACAGCTCGTCGAGCTCAAACTCCAGCGCAACATCCTCACTGCATTCGGAGCAGTAGAAGTTGGAAAAGCCGCCGCAGGACACGGTCATGTTCTTGCACATGTCGATGCTCCATGCGTCGTAGGAGTAGCCGGAGAGGAGGCGATTGGGGCAGACTTCGATGCTGTTGGCCCTGTGCAGAGAACATTAGCTACGAAGTTCCTTGGGGGTGGAGTGCGCGACGAACCAGATGTAGTAGTCGTGGTTGCAGTAATACCAAGAATATGTATAGCCGCACATTGTTCCTGAGTGGTAGAGGCGTTGATGCGAGTGGAACGTTGTCGTGTAGTTAATTGCTCAATCGGTGGTACGAGACCGTGCAATTAGCGGAATGTAAAGCAGAAATCTACGCATAGAATTAGTCCTGTGTCTTCTTTGGACAACACCATGTCTTAAGACACCCGGGTCGCGTGGTGTCTCGTGAGGTTCTGGAGCGCAAGATCATTGTCCTCGCGTGTGAGGCCAAGGACACAAGTGTGGTAAAAGATGACGGTACTCACCTTTGAGAGATCAAAGACAAATTCAACAATCGGAAAACAAAGAGTGGAGAAGTGTATTGCAGATCGAAGATGCTGGCAACTACGAGGCTCGTCTGGCGAATGTATCGTCTGTCTTGTGAAACCACCAATTGCTCATATGCTTCTTACTAGGCGGCCTAGAACACTCAACACGGTACCAAAAAGCTACGAAGACAGTAGAGGAGGCTTGTTAAGACGATAAGAAGGACAAAGACGCAGCTTATATGGGAAGCTTTGGCGCAATGCCACCCCGGTGCTCGGACCCTTGCCGGAGGAGGCACGTTGACCCCGGATTAGTTGCTTCGATAAGCGCAATCAACCGCGAGGCGGTCCAGACGGTAAAGGCGGGGCCTACATGCAGGTCTGCTGGGTCGGGGAATACATGCTTGTCAGGAACGTGGTTGGCGGGTGGACGTGGCCTGGAGGTCAGACCTCCACCCTGGAAGGTAGTTGCTGATGCTCCGAGAGTGTCGCCATCTCCGCATGGGGTAGTAGGCAACGGCATGCCATGGTCACCTGTGTAAGTGAGCTTGAAGCTGTTCTCCTTTGTTTAGGAGATCAATAGGATAACAGTCTCACTCCGATTACCGGTGAATGGAGACAGCGGGAGAGATCCTGGATCTATGGACCCTGCATGACCATTATAAGCTAGCCGTATATAGTTAGACAAGAGTGAGCGTTGACCGAATGCTATCCTTGGGCCACCGAAACAACCAATAAGTTGTTCAGGGAGGTTGCCAAACGGGCAGGAAGCACAAGTCTAGAGCGGCCGGCGTTTGTCGCCAGCGCATATATCGTTTCCGCGTGTGCTTAGTCGTGTCCCCAGGCGAAGATAGACGAGACCAAGATTGGGTCGAAGCAAGAGGTAGCTTCGCGTCTCGCAGACTTCGAAGCCAACAACAGGAACAACAATGGAGAAGCCTCAAAGCCAGACAGCTCATGAATCTCGCATGTCCTCCAGATAGTCCCGCGCTCGGTTTCCCCACACCGGACGATAAGACCCCCGGCCAAAACGGTAGTCGATTAGCGGCTGCAGCACCGAACCGGCTGGCGCTAGCGCAGGGTTCGCCTCAGCTTCCGTGCTTCCGTGCTCACAGCGTCTCCACGCCGTTCACACTCACCGCCCGTTGCGCTCAGATGCGAGTCTCGAGTTGTTGGTTCCTTGGGGGCCTTGGAGCCGGAGTGCCTTGTTAGGTGTGTAGGTTCAGCGTATGCAGCTTCAACGTTTTTGTGCGCCGGCTGCAACCTTTGAGGGTCGTTGCAAATGAGGAGTTGGCAGAAGTATGGATGGACTTTTTGCTGGCCAGACGGAGCTGCCGAGTAGTTCCGACAGCCTCACTTTCTTTCTGCTTTGGGTAAGTTCGCTGCGATTCCCTCGAGGCGCAATATCGGTGGCATATACGTGCTAGCGAGGGCTCGTGGTTGGCTCGAGCATAATGAACGACGGATTGGATAGCCGGTGATTGAGTAAAACAATACTCAGTATTCGAGTCCAGTTGTGAATAAAGAGCGGGAGGATTGGAGCAATAGTGATGTGTACCTCCTGAACATCTTCAGGCCTGCGTGTCAGAGACGCTGATGCTCAAATCGACAGCCGCAGTTGGTGAACGTAACGAGCGAGAAGGGACGCGTTCCGCGCCCATCAGCGCTGTGTTCTGTGGCTGGCGGTTTGCTATACATCCGTAACGAGGCCTGCACACTGAGGATAGGTAGCAGGAGTAGCCATTGAACAAAGCTTTGCCTAGAACTAGAGATGCCTGATGCATTGCGGTTTTTGCGAATCGGCGTTCGGTACGTAGTCATACGTACCGAGCCCTGTTTGGGTTAGCCATGCAGACACTCGGGCCAGCGTACAGAAGGCGAGAGGTCTTCCAAGAACAAGCTGACTCCGTTGTATATTAACAGGGTGGCTCAGCTTCGATGTTGATTCGATCCTTTGCAGATGATTGTCGATGATGCTGATCGAGGCCTTAGGTCGGTATACGTGGTCGCTAAGCCAAAGCAGTACCGACCAATCAAATCGCACGCTTATTCACTGCGGAGAACTATCGGAGGTGCTTTTTGTGCGCTTTGCCTCTTGACTTCAGCTCGTTACCAAGGCAAAGACCCGAGTATCATTCCTCAGACCGTTCTGTATACACCCACTGTGCAAGAGCCTGCTACACACTTAATTTGGGCATCGAGCGTGCTTCTTCCGCTTTGCGAGATAGATTGAAACCGCAAGTCCCTCGGCTCAAACGATCGGCGCGCGCTCTCCCGCCACCTCGCCGCATCACTTTTATTCCGACACTTGACCGACACCTCTCCTCACACTCCATTCCGCCTCCCCGTCTATAAAGTCTTTCCCACGACTCTCGTTCGAACCATCGATCCGCCGCGATGTCTTTCTCTTCGCTCGTTTCTGACATCGCCTACCGGAGCTCCGAGCGCGAAGAGGTGCGCTCGCAGGTCTCAAGAGCGAAGTCGTACGCCAGCACTGCGGCGACCAGTGTGAGCATTGCAGGAGACATTTCGAGTCAATTACATGGAGGATACAGCCATCCCCTCTCCCGCGCGTGGCAGGCGGAGCGACAATTGACCAAGGTAGGCTCAGATTGCATCATTGCAGCATCACACCTGAGACCAACATGTAGCTAATTTGTCCACCAGTCAATGCTCATCTACCCTCTCTTTATTTCAGACCAGCCTGACGAGGAGACGCTCATTCCCTCCCTCCCGAACCAGCACCGCCGTGGCCTCAACAAGGTCGTTCCATACCTGACACCACTCGTCGCGAAGGGCCTCAAGTCGGTCATCCTCTTTGGTGTGCCGATCGCACCGGGTGCGAAGGATGCTCTCGGCACCAGCGCCGATGATTCCAAGGGCCCCGTAATCAAGGCCATTCGACTCCTCCGACGGAGCTTTCCCGACCTATTTATCGTCGCCGACGTCTGCCTCTGCGAGTACACTTCTCACGGTCACTGTGGCATCCTACGAGACGATGGAAGCCTTAACAACAATTTGTCAGTAGATCGCATCAGCGATGTGGCTATGGCATATGCGACGGCAGGAGCTCACTGCGTCGCCCCGTCTGATATGAACGATGGGCGCGTTCGCGCCATCAAGCTGAAGCTCATTGAGGCGGGCATTGCGCACCAGGTGGTGCTCATGTCGTACTCTGCAAAATTCTCTGGATGTCTTTACGGTCCTTTCCGCGACGCAGCGGGATCGTGCCCATCTTTTGGCGACCGACGATGCTACCAGCTCCCACCGGGCGGACGCGGCTTGGCTCGACGTGCTATCACCCGCGATATTAACGAGGGTGCGGATATTATAATGGTGAAGCCCGCCAGTCAGTATTTGGACATTATCAGCGATGCCAAAGAGATTGGCAAAGACATGCCAGTGGCAGCATACCAGGTATCTGGCGAGTATGCCATGATTCACGCTGCAGCTAAAGCGGGCGTTTTCGATTTGAGGCAGATGGCTGAGGAGGCGACGCAAGGCATTGTACGGGCAGGTGCGTCCATTGTAGTGAGCTATTTCACACCAGAGTTCCTGGACTGGTTAAGTACATAAGGGAAAGCATTGAGCATAGAGGGTTTCATTTGGTCAGGCGTTCAATATCCAGGTGGGGCAAGGTCATTATCTATTGGGAATGAAAAGTCGTTCTTTCCAAAGCGTACGTTCTCTGTGACGCTCGTCCACAAGGGAGTCTGTACACTTTGCGTCGCACTGGACACGGCATAATCCACAGATCACGACGCAAGCTCACCAGCATCAACGCCTACCCAGACGCACTGCCAGAATCTAAGTGGATAGTCACTACTGGCACGTTTCCAAACGCCAATTTGCCCTCACTCTCAACGGACCTCAGATGATACACGGCCTCCACCTTCACCGCGACTTCACAATTGCGTTTGCATAGCAACAGTCAAACTATTCCCCGAATACGATACTCTCCTCCATTCTTCTCCCTTCTCAGTTAGCGTCAAAACACTTTCTACCGCACACACCAATGCTCCACACCAACATGGGGTCGATGACCAAGCGCCCTTCGCGCCACCTCCTCCCAATCCCCTCCGTCATCTTCAAGTCTAAATCCAAGCTGGATCTGCAACACTCTGCAACTCTCCACGACATCAGCGAACAACCCGACGAAGATCTAACCGCACTCCCGGCCCCTGCCATCACCACCGCCATCGACTCCCAAGCACCAAATAAGAAGTCCCTTTGGCGCCGCTTTCTCGATAAACTGAAAAAGCTGAAGAAGTCCAAGGGCGCCGAGGAACCTCTCTTCGCGATCGGCGAACCTACCGACTTCCGTCATGTCCTCAGCGGTACGCGTGACGGGATTGGCACGAGTGAAGATTTTGTAAAGGTTTTTGGGCTTGCGGCTTGCGAGAGGTTTCGGGTTGGGCCTTTTGCGCGGGAGAGGCCGACTTCGGAGAGCGAGTGGACGGATATCGAGTAGGCGGGTTGGGTTTGACTGGCGGCGAGAGCGCAGAAAGGAGGAGTCTCCTTGTCTGCGTTTGGGTGTCGGGTTACGGCTACGGGCCAAAAACGTTTGAGGGACAGTAGGTGGAAGCTGTGGAGAGCGAAGTTGACTTTCTCGAGAAGACATCAAATCCACAAACTTCCCACACGGATACTGTGCCCCGTCCTGAGTTCCTGTAACCCCTTTGGCCCATTCTAGACCCAGTCACCCTCACCCTCACTCTTTCCTCTGCGTTCTAGTCCCATGAAACCCCTCTCGGCTTTCTTCCCCCACTTTGCGAGAAATACAGGCGTCATCGGACTAGGCAACGGACTCTCACTCGACGGCACGTCCAACATTCCTTTCGGGCTCTTCAACCCACCATCGGCATGCTTGTTGTGAAAGATGTCCGCAGTCTCCAGATTAGGAGGATTCGAGTAGCGCGAGCGCGTGAAGCGGGAAAGGATCTTTGGCAGGGACGAAGCGATTCGTGGGAAGATGAGTAGGATGATGACCTTTATGCTGGGGGCGCAGGCGACTACAACGGCGAGATGGTTTTCTATTACGGCCCAGATCATGACGTTGGCGAAGCGGTCTGGGTGTTGAGTGTAAGCGTGGTGCTTCCTGAGAGCCAGTAGACATGGGGATGCTTACATGTATAGTCTGGTCGGGTAGCTAAAAGATGCGTAGACACGATACGCGCTGCACTTGCCGCGATGACCCTATCACGATACCAATTAGCACCCACTTCCCGTCATCGAGCTCAAAGAAAGCTTAACACTCACAACCCACCCAATCCAAACAAACCCCTCAACCCCCATTTCTGCCCCCTCCTCAGCCTCAACCCCCTCGTAAAAACCAACGGCATACCATACAGCACGCAATCCGTCGCCAACATAATCCCCGCATTCGCATAGTAGAATGCGTTTTTATTCGCACACCATCCCGGCACACCTCTATCCCAATTCTTGCGAATGGGTCGGCATTGGAAAAGATCGACGAGTATGCTGGAGAGCCCAAAGCTGAAGGCGACGAAGTGCATGAGGTAGATTAGGCGCATGTGGGCGGTGGAGGTGGCGAGAGAGGTGTAGAAGAGGAGGAGGGCGTGCTTTACGGCCCAGTTGCAGAGGAAGTAGAAGGTGTTGGAAGCCATGAGGATCTGGAGGTAGGGTCACTTGGTTAGGATGGTGGGGTAAGGTGGGGTTGGAAGAGAGGGAGGTACTTTGATGAGAGTGGGCCATTGGGTCATATTCACGTCGACCATGTGTTCTCCTAGGCCGTAGTTTGATGCAACGATTTGACATGTGGAGAATATGGTTGCTGCGACCTGGCTCCGTGTAAGTAAATACCATGACAAGAGAGCGGGGACATTTCTTACGCAAGCCAATGCGATCAGCCCTGTCCAAATTTAGCAATCTTCATCTGTTGCTATGACCATCTCCAGACTCACCATCTTGCAACTCAAAACTCCTCACGACAAACAACCTCCTCCAAACTCTCGCACCCGTTGCCGTCAGCGTAAGAGCAACAAGTGCAACATTGAGCGCAACAATGGTCGCTCGCTGCTCATTCATTGCCACCATACTCGGAAGATGCAACCGCTTCCTCGGTGTGAATGCGCAACGCAAAATCACGGGGAACGAGTCAGTGGCATAAAAAGGCCAAAGGCGACCTCTCGCATTTGGAGGGACGAAAGGCTTAAGAACCAACATTTGAAAGGCTCGAATAACGAGGAGCGTTTTCATGCGAGCATCAGCTTACGGGGGGGCGGTAAAGCACAGCCCGGCGGTACGAGTCGGGTATACGTGCATTGCAGGAACACCCAATTGCACGGTGCATATAGCATTCCACTCTCAGCCCCCAATGTTGAAAATCGGGACCGCACGGATCAGATTTGCGGAATGCGGGTGCGTCGATCCTGGATTTATCGCAGATGTGCTCCGTGAATCCCAATTTGTTGTAGTGCGCGAAGCTACGATTCTAGGCCATTTGTGCGTCTAAGGGCTGGTTCACATCTTGATAGTATTCTCGTACGTGTGCCAGGTCTCAGTAGGATTGCGAGGTCAAGGGTCGGGTTCCTCCCAGGGCGGGAGAGGCTGGGTTTTGTCATGCGAGACGCAAAGCCAATCAAACCTTAACGATCCTTCGATCTGAATCGACGAATGGATAAACAGGCCGCGGTCGTACGCTTAATGTTCCATCTCTTGTGGCGTGCGCAATATAGGTTGAATTATTATCGCATCGTTGTCGAGGTAGGATTTGGGACAGGGATTGGCGAGGCATAGAAGAGTGACGGCTTGCCCAAGCCCAAACGTGCATGCTGCTGGTATCAGATCGCGCCTATGAGCTTGTGTCCCAGCGATGCCAATCTACATCTGTAACAGCAGAGCTCATCTGTCCGCGGTGACATGCGAGTGTGGTGCTAGCTTGCAATGTACATATCGTTCGAGGTCTGTAAAGGTATCTCGGGTGATTTTCCCATTTGAACCCCGATTGCTTATGGATCCTCCAAGTTGTAGATGGTCGACAGTAGGCGGCCAAATGGTACGCCTAAGCTCTCGGGAAAGCTAATCCGAACGTAGATGCGGAGTAAAATCACGTCTAAACCCACCCGCACGCCCCATCTACACCAAAGATTATATATAATTGGGCGTGGATTGAATGCCAAATCAACAACTCACTTCACCCCATTCTCCAAAAAAGGCCAGCGCCCCATATCTCATCAGTCATGTCTTCCACAGACGCATCGCCAAAGCAATGGTCCGGCCCCGGTATCATGCAAACCCTTATGAAGCTTAAGCCCGGCTCAAAGCTATCGCCAGAGACGCTAGAAAAGTGGTGGGAGGAGGAGTATCTGCCCAAGATGTTGGAGACCGGCATCGTCAAATCGGCCAGGACGTGGAAAGCGGCGGACCCGAAATACGAACACCAGGACATGATCATCTACCAACTTCCTGATGTCGCGGCTATCAAATCTAGAGGGAAGGAATTAAGCGACATTCTGAGGACCAGCGACAGCTTCCCAACAGATGGCCCAGTGGATGACTTCATCGAGTTTGAGTCGAGGATCTATTCGCTAGTGCAGAATTATGAGGTAGAGACGCAGTCTGAAAGTACGTTCTCCATCGATACCGCTATAGGTCCACTTCTCAGCAGAAATTCTTTCTCTATGAGATAATCCGTTGCTGATTGTTATACTCTCTAGGTTCGGGATCCAAGATCATCTGTGCAGCCATGCAACCAGCGCCAGGCGGAGAAGCTGATCTTGACGCCTGGTACCGCGAAGAGCATAACGAGCAAATGTCCAAGGAGCCAGGCTATAAGCGGACCACACGATGGAGTTTGCTCTTGCAAGTTCGGCACGATGAAAAGCCGCCTGGGGGGCTTGATTTCTTCGCAATGCACGAGTTTGGAGAGGGAAACAAGATCGGCAAGGACGTGCTGCCGCTAGATCCCATAACGGATTGGACGAAGAAATGCATGGGTGAGTGTCAGAAGATCGATGCGGCCGTGTACGAGTTGCAGAGAACTTTCGGGGCGGCTAAGAGCACATGAAAAGGTTGAGCTCGGGAGGCGCTCGCATTAAATGATCTCAAAAATCAAGCACGTCAGATCAACCCCAGACGGACACTGAAGAAGACCATTGAATGTCCAAGATTCTGAAGGTGTGAGAAAGGCCTGAGGTTTGATCACGTGCTCACCTGACGCATCTAGTCTCGGATGAGACCGGGTATGACGTATGACATCGTTATTACGCGCTGGAATGTTTGAACCACCAGAACTTTCCAACGGAGAGGAGTTGTGCATTTCCTGGCGCCAAAGTGCCACGTTCTCAATTAAGCTCTCGAGTCTATCAAACCCCTCTAAAGATACCAATTGACCTACTCAACATCTGCTCAATACAATGACCGACTCGCTGGCAGCATTCCGAGGTGGAAGGAGCGGGGACCTCGCCAAGCTCGCAGAAGAACATTTCCAACATGAGTGAGTTCTGCATACGGTGAGCGTAGACTGCAGCTGACACCGCGTAGCCTGAATCAATCTGATCGCGACATCCTGAGGAGCGCCGCAGGAAAAGTGTCTACACACGCAAAAGTTGGCTCGCTGCTTGGCCTCGGTCTGGGCGTATACTGCGCAGTACGATTACGCACGATGCGATTGGCATACTTCAAGGCTTTCCGAGCAATGGAGAAGCCCATAGAAGTGAGATTTGCAGACGGGCGAACAGGTACGTCCCCACAGCCCGACCAAACTGTACCACGCAAGCTAACACTGACTTCGCAGAACCCATCCCCGATATGACCGCCCAGTTGGCACCTTCAAAATGGGGCGATGCCGCTGCATACTTCTTCTTCTCCTTCGGTGGCTTGTTTTTGGGTGGAGAATCTGGTTTCCTAACGGGTACGGCGTCGGCATCGAGAACGATCACAAAGGATCCAGCGTCGAAGGAGAGGATTGAAAAGGCGTTCAAGAACTACCGGATTGATGTATTGAAGAAGGAACTTCAGCAGCTGGAAGGGAAGAGTACGTTTGGAGAGATCTTTAGCACGGAGTAGAGATGATGGAGGTGATGCGCTCTGTGGCCGAACACCAAGGAGGAGAGGTGCATATGTCCTATGTCGCATACTTGCCCACTTTCTTTTTTTCAGCTACCTGTCGCCTGCATCAGCGCTTATCCCCATCGAGCCAACTTCGAACAAGGCGACTACCGGGGTTTCACGCAAAGCCCGAAACAGCGGTAATCATTCGTCCAGACAATGCCGGTTAATGTGCTATCATGGATTGAATCTCACCCCACCCCACCTGCAAGGCCCTATGGATGAAGAGCGATAGCGTTTACTCCGTACTACGTTGTACAACATGCATCCCTTCGACCTTAATACATCAAGGTCGCCAGGGCAGATAAGCTGCACGCTTCTCTTTCTGTTTGCTACAGAAGCACCTTCATTACGCATTCTGATTGGCCTTGACCATTGACCAAGAGGCCCACTGAAGACACTGAGCCGTACGCTAACCGACCGTCGCGTACAACCAAAACTCGCAATGACGGAAAAAGTGCCACAGGTGGTCCCTTCGCAACTTGCATACATCGGCGCTGAAGATGGCGGTCAGTACGGGAAAAAAGGCAGCAGTGCAGAAGATTCTCGGGACATGGCGAGGATGGGAAAGACGCAAGAAGTCAGAGTGAGTAGATGACGAGCTTCACTCCCAAGAGACGCTGACATGACTGCGTGAATAGCGTGACTTCCGAACTGTAAGCATGTTCGGGTTTAGCTTAATACTCACGAGTTCATGGTGAGCAGCATCCTTCCGCGTGGGAGGTTGAGACCAAGGCTGACCTTGCAACTTACTGTGAGTAGGGAATGTATACTGAGGTGTGTAATCCAAACTCGTCGCAGCCTATAGCTTACATTATATCAACAGCACAGCCGCGATCGGCCTGGGAAACGGAGGCAGCGCTGGCTTGCTGTACACCAATTTAGCGACGTGGATTGGATTTATACTGGTATACGCATCACTGGGTGAAATGGGTAGCATGTAAGAAAACCATTTGGGACGATTGATGTGGGCCTTCCGTATCTGGAAACCTGCTAATATGCCTCGACGGCGTCAGGGCGCCCACCAGTGGTGGACAATACCGTGAGTAGCGCAAAGTCCAGCCAACACGACCTTACAAGTGGCACTGCTGACTTGCCAGTAGACTGGGTCAGTGAGTTCGCTGATTCACGCTACCAGAAATTTCTTTCCTACGTTGTTGGTAGGTCCAATTCTCGTGGCTCGCATTGAGTCAAGCTGATCCCTAGGAAGGCTGGCTTGGGACCCTTGGTTGGCAGACAGGTGTAGCATTCTCTGGCTACCTGGTGGGCACTCAAATCCAAGGCCTGTTAGTGTTGAACTACGAATGGTGTGTGAATCCTTACCCGCATGGGTTTCAAGCTGTGACTGTGTGCTTACCGCCCACTAGGTATGTGTTCGAGCGTTGGCATGGCACGTTATTGATCCTAGCCATGCTGGTGTGCGCCTTCACATTCAACACGCTTCTTGCACACCAACTCCCGTTTCTGCAGTACATCTTAATGTCCATTCACTTTTGCGGCTTCTTCTGCATCCTAATCCCGCTGTGGGTGCTCGCGGAGAAGGCACCTTCGCGCCAAGTTTGGACGACGTTCTATGATCCTGGCTGGGGCAATCAAGGACTGTCGTGCCTGGTGGGCATCATTGCAAGCGTGGCGCCGTTGCTTGGAGCAGATGCTGCGGGTAAGTCGTAAATCAAAGCCGTTGTTCTTGCAAAATGCTGACCGTGGTGAAGCTCACATGGCGGAGGAGCTGCACAATGCCTCCTACGTCCTGCCACGTATTCTTGTCTGGGCTCCGATTGTCAATGGCTTTCTGGCCTTTGTAATGCTCATCACGTTTTGCTACTGCATTGGCGATGAGGCTGCTGGTGAGTGTCCTAACCAACGCACGGCACAGAGCCTTAAGCTAAGGTGCCGCCGATACAGTGCTCTCGACTCCGACGGGGTACCCTTACATACAGGTGTTCTATAATACCACCGGATCCCTCGCTGCTACGAATGCCATGGTCGCCCTCATCATCATTCTCGGTGCTTGCAGCTGCATCACGATCATGGCTGGCTCATCCAGGCAGCTCTTCGCCTTTGCGCGAGACAATGGTTTGCCGTACGCATCTTGGATCTCACATGTCCGTAGCCACATTCTCAAAACACGCCACTGGGGGCGCTAACGATACTCGTAGATTCGTCCGCGATCTGAAATCCCCGTCAACGCGCTCATCATCTCATTCATGGTCGCGGTGATCATCGCGCTCATCAACATCGGCAGTACCGCGGCGTTCAACAGCGTCGCAAGCTTGGGAACTGGCACCCTCACGATGTCATACATCATCAGTATCTTGTGCATCATCTGGCGCAAGGTATACGGTAAACCACTGTTGCCGTCGCGCTTCAACATGGGGAGACGTGTGGGCCTGGTGGTGAACTTACTAGCAATCGCATTCCTATGCCTGCTCTTTGTGATCGCCTTCCTTCCACCGATACCACTACCAACCCTGACCGTCGTTTCGATGAACTGGGTAAGTAATGAGGCATGCACTCTTCATGGGAGAACTGAATGGCTGACATATTTCTTCCTGGCAGTCGGCGCTGATCTTTGGAGTCGTGCTTCTGTTTAGCATCTGCTACTTCTTTGTATTTGGCAGGAAGCAGTACGCCGGGCCCGTGGCTTACGTGCGGAGCTTGGAATGAGGGCGACGCGAGCCGTAGACTAAAAGCAGTAAGGTCCATCAAAGGACGTTGACAGGATCGTATAAAATTGTAGAAGAGTCTGAAAAAGCAGGCGATGCTAACCAATGAAATACACCGCATCAGCTCGTAGATTCGACAATATGATGACATCGTTCTCGAGTAATCTTATCCAAATCTGACCCTTCATTTGAGTCCTGTCTAACTTCTCATCATGTCGCAGGAAAGCGACGAAGACAAGTACTTGTTGCTCAAACACTCCCAGGAAACGGCTCTGTATGCTCACAAGCAGCGAGCCCTACTTTTTCTACATGTACTATCCAGTACGTAGATCCTGCATGTAGAAACCCTTGTGTAGATGCACGGAAGTTGTTGGCATCGGATCTCCAGTTTCCTTAATTCAAATGCGGCAGTGGTTGATCGCAGTCCCTCACACAACAACCAACTTGGCAGCCGGTTCCAGAGGCGCGGTCAAGTGGGTCTCCAGACCGACCAAACCGTGGAGACGAGCCGTCATCCGGTCGGACATTTAGCTCGAGATCTTGTTGGTTGAGCTACCTGTAGCTAAAGGCTTGTGTCTGGGCGTTGTGGGGCGATCGACGTCATGGCTAGTTTTGGCAATGCACGATAGTCTCCCTGGTTGTTATTTGGTGCATCGTACAAGAAAGCCATCACCTCGATCGAATGCTGGAGCTGGGATTGGTTACTTTCTCGGTTTATTTTCGTGTACTCAATTTCTTTGATACCCCAGGTTCTTTTTACGTCTCGATAACTTCACGAACAGACTAACGTTCTACTACGGTACCTCATCCAGCGTCATTCACGGACACATGCAAGACAGTGGACGCCATCCCGACCACTTCCAACCAATTCACGCTAATCACACTCATCCGACGTCGCATCTGTCTTCCTCCTACTTCTTCGCTTTCAGTTTCAAACACCCAAGCAGAGGTTGAGAGTGCAACAATGAAGCACATAATACTCCACCTATTTTACCTCATCGGCCTCACACTTGCCCAAGATTCCTTCTCCCAATCCTTCGAAACCCTCAGCGGGTCGGCCCGCCGCCTTACTAGCTCAGACGTGGGACCCAGCGTTCCCTCGGACTTCGACGGCAGCACAATACTATCAACTGCAACAGGTAGCGCCTCCTCAATACCAACCGGCCCCTCTAACGCGACGATCTCCGCCTCTCCATCATCCCCACCTACCGCCGCAACGACCGAAGAAGTGACCAGCGTGCTAGGCGGCACCCGCACAACCGCCGCCAACGACACAGTAGCAGCCACCACCATTGCCTCCCCACGGCCCTCAAATACACAGCCGTGCAACAATTACCCCGAACTCTGCACGAGGAAATACAGCAACATCACCGAAGTCTGTGCCCACAACAGCCCCTTCGTTCGCCCTAAAAATGTCGCTGCCAATCAAGCCTATGGGGTTACACAGCAACTCAACGATGGCATTCGCGTTCTGCAAGGCCAGGCGCATCTAATCAACGGCACAATGTACTACTGCCACACATCCTGCGATCTCCTCAACGTGGGCACGGTAGAAGACTATCTAAGAGAAGTAACGCAGTGGCTCTCCGCCCACCCCTTCGAAGTCCTAACCATCATCTTCGGCAACTACGGCTGGCAAGAAAGAGACGACCAGGGAAATGCTCTCGTCACAGCGGCCAACTTTGCCGACCCTGTCACCAACTCCGGTCTCCTCGAGTACATTTACCAGCCGCCCAAAACCGCCATGGAACTTGATGACTGGCCCACCCTCGGCGAACTCATCCTCTCCGGCAAGCGTGTCATCACTTTTATCGATTACAACTCCAACACCGCCGTCGTCCCCTGGCTGCTCTGGGAATTCTACAATGTCTGGGAAACGCCGTTCAGCCCGACGGACCTCAGTTTTCCGTGTACAATTGGGCGGCCCGAGGGCTTGAGCGATGACAAGGCAAGGGATATCTTGTACATGGCGAACCATAATTTAAATACCGAGATTGCAATCGCAGGGTTCAGTCTGCTCGTCCCAAATACTGTTTATCTGAACCGGACGAATGGGGTTGAGGGCCCGGTTAGTTTGGGTAATATGACGGTGCAGTGTGCTGGTAAGTCCGATTTCCAACTCTCACATCATCTATAGAACCTCGCCTTGTGTTCGCCCACAAAGCTGATGAAACTTAGAGCAATGGGGCCGCCCTCCAAACTTCCTTCTAGTAGACTACTACAATATCGGCTCTCCAGAGGACGGCTCCGTCTTCGAAGTCGCTGCTCGCGCAAACAACGTGACCTACGACCGTAAATGCTGCGGCATCGCGGAAAGTCTGGCTCTCGTCTTGTCGAAACCCACCACTACATACCTGGTGCTTGTCATTACTGTCGTGGCTGCACTTGTGATATAGATCAATGGGTTTGAGGCTGAAACCGGTGGAAGGAGATAGAGGATAGCGTTGGCATGGCTCGAATTAGAAAGACAATGGGGTCTAGTGCATACATACAGCGTCACGACTTTCTTTGTTTCATCATGTCATTTAGCGGCATGTCTATTAAGTTGGATTCTATTCCATGGGTACTTGACACTTGTGCCCAAGACCTCGGTGATAACCCTAGCGGCATATCACGAATTCTCATTCATCAGAACAGCTGACTTCGCAGGAGCTCGGACGATGCAACTTTTGAGTTCGATATATCGTATATCACGAGCTCCATATCTGCAATGATCCCACATCTAATTATACGTAAACCTCCGAAGCCACTGATAGTGTGACTTGCCACAAACCATCGACGCAAATCGACTCGAAGAAGACCTGCTGCAAGAAAGATATACACTTGAAAAGAGACACAGCACCGGACGGACCTAGTCGTCGAAGAGAGACTGGTCGAACTTGGCCTCGCTGTAGTACATAGCGCGAATGTCGCGACCGCGGAACTGGTAGCCCTCGGCGAAACGGTTGACAGCGTTCAGGGCACTGAGATCGGACGCAAATTTGATATAGACCGGCGCATTGGGAGTTTGGTTGACGACAATTCGCTCGATGCGGCCGAACTTTTCGTCGAATGTCTGGCCCAGCTCTTGACGAATGCCGCCGTCGTTGCGATCCGCATCGATCGTCCAGTCGACGCCGTCGATACATCCCCAGGCGACAACTACCTTGGAGGCGTCTCCGAACCTATCCGGCTCTTTCCGTTTGGCGATGGTACCACCAAGGATATCCCATACCTGCTGCGATTTGATTTGCATGCTCTTATCGTCAAAGTCATCGGACATAGCAGCCTGATCCTTCTTTGCGGTCTGCTGCTTGCGAGGTTTTACCAACAGAGCCGTCGTTACACCGTCGTTGTTCTTGCCTAGTCCTTCGCCCTTCTTGTATCCCATCTTCGCCATCATGGCTTCGGCTTTGCTCATCTTCTGCCGCTTCGCCGGGCGCTCCTGCTCGGTGTCCTGCTTCTGGCTAGGAACTGTGGGTGGCTGAGAGTAGTGAACAGGAGCTCCCACGATGACATGATTATAGCGGACAGGTGGCGCAGAGATCGTTGGGTTGTAGGGAGCCGAAGCTGGGGGCGGCGGCGGCGGCGGCGGCGGTGGCGGTGGAGCTACTGCAGCTGGTACTTCGGGTGGCGGTGGTGGAGCTGACACGCCGTATGAAGTTGGGGGCGACGGCTTGTCTGACGAGGAAATGGGAGCTGTGAATGCTGCAGCATCAGGGCGAGTCGAAGCGTCCTGGTCGTAGCTAGCTGGGGGCGCGAATGACGGCACAGATTGGGCTTTCGGCGAGGTACGATCGTTTGGCGTGTCAACAGATTTCGGCTCGAAGGTGGCCGACTCGGATCCAGCGCTGGACTTGGAGGTAGGGCGGACGCTCGCGGCGGAATCGCTGCTGCTCTGGCGAGTTCGAGAGGGCTGAAGGGACATACGCTGCAGGAATCTATCGAAATCGGCGAGCTTGGAACTGTATTCGCCGGTCGCTCGGTATGCCGCAAAGTTAGTGGAAGTGCCGGGCCTGTAGGCTGAGGTGGGGTTCCATTGGCCGAATTGCTTGCGGAACTGCTTGTCCCGCCTCTGTTGCTCCCGTCGCCGCTTCTCCTCCTGACGCTTCCATTCCAGAGTTTCGGCATCATCTTCGGCGGTGCTGCGCCAATAGTCGATCGTAGGCTGCTCATAGACAGGAGGGTTGTGTGGCTCGTTGGTAGTGACCGGGCCATCTGAGGAGCTTGATGCCATCGTGGGGCGGGCGACGGGCTTCTTGATGACCTGGACGTTCTTGGCCTGCGGGCGCTTGATGGCGTGTGGATTATGGAAGGCTGTGTTGTGGCATGAGTGGTGATTTCAAGAACACAATACGGAGCATTGCAGGTAGGTACCAGGTTTCTTCTGCGCGGCGGCCTTTGCCTGCTCTTCTGTGTAGCGGACAGGCGCGCTCTCAGCGACGACAGCATAGGGATTCGGAAGGATGCCCTTTGTGGCGTACGGATTGGGTAGGCCTTGCGGCTTCTCTGGCTGCGACGAAGCCATGTTAGCAGGAGCTCAACGTGGTACTGCGCAAGCTATAGCACGCCGAGTCGGCACTGCTGTGGTTAGAAAGGCGGGGGCTAACAAGAAGAGAAGAAGAAGAAGAGGGTGCAACGAAGCACTCGAGCAACCGCAGGAGGTGGTGGAGGGGCAGGTGGGGTGGAGCCGCGGGAGTGCGCGCACCTTGAAGTTGAGCAGTCGCGTCTGGCACGCTAGTGCTGGGTCACGTGCCATGACGAAACCCCGGGCAGCTTTAGGTCCACTCGGATGATGCACCTCCGCGGCCGATATCTATGCAACCAACCTGAGCTGGCTCTCGTGTCCTCAATCTTCAATCTCCAGCAATAACAGCATATCAAGTGGTGCCATAGACGTGATCGATCCATAGTGAGTAGCCGCAGCACCATGGCAAGCCCTCAATTGACGGCCAAGCCAGGACACTATCGTAGTAATACCTAATCCGATGGCTCCAATCACGCTTGAGCATGCCTTCTCCAAGGACTCGTCTTCCACGGCTATCATCGTTCCCGGTAGCCCAGCACTTGCCGTCTCGTACCAGAAGCTTGCCGCCGATGTGAAGTCGTTTCAGCAGCAGCTCGCCAGCGTGGGCGTGGGCGCGCAGGCCGCCGTCTCCATTGCGCTGCCCAACACGTACGAGTTCATCGTCTCCTTCATCGCCGCATCATGGCAGCGTGCCATCGCCGCTCCCCTGAACCCCGCATACACGCAATCCGAGTTCGAGTTCTACATCGATGACCTGAGCTCCGCAATCGCTCTGGTCCCACAGGGCGCATTCGCCCAGGACGCGGCTGCCGTGCGGGCTGCGCGGAAGTACGGCGCCGCCATCGCAGAGTGCTACTACAATGGACGCGAGGTGGTCTTGGACGTAAAAGAGGCGGGAAAGCTGGCGGGCAAGAGCTCGCCGGTGCTGTCTGCCCAACCAGACGATACGGCTCTTGTGCTGCACACCAGCGGGACGACTGGGCGTCCCAAGGCAGTGCCGCTGTCTCACCGCAACCTCCTACGCACCATGAAGAACATCCAGGCCACTTATGAACTATCGCCGAAGGACCGGACCATGTTGGTCATGCCTCTATTCCACGTGCATGGCCTTCTTGCTGGTTTCCTGGCGCCGCTTGCGTCGGGAGGCTCAGTTATCGTGCCATCCAAATTTTCGGCATCTGAGTTCTGGAAAGACTTCAATGAGCATAAGGCGAACTGGTACACGGCAGTGCCGACCATCCACCAGATTCTGCTAAGAAGCCCCCCACCCAACCCCATGCCTCAGATTCGCTTCATCCGCTCTTGTTCTTCGCCTCTTTCGCCCAAGATCTTCCATGAGCTTGAGAAGACCTTCGGCGCCCCAGTACTGGAAGCCTACGCAATGACCGAAGCGGCCCACCAAATGACGAGCAACCCGCTACCACCCGGCAAGCGTATGCCTGGCAGCGTAGGCATCGGGCAGGGCGTCGAAGTCAAGATACTTGACGAGGCTGGCAACGAGGTTCCACTAGGAAAGGAGGCTGAGATCTGTATCCGGGGCGAAAACGTTACCAAGGGTTACCTCAATAACCCGGCAGCAAATGCTTCTTCCTTCACACAATCTGGCTTCTTCCGCACTGGAGACCAGGGAAAGCAAGATGCAGATGGCTATGTCATCATTACTGGTCGCATCAAAGAGCTCATCAACAAGGGCGGTGAGAAGATCAGTCCCATCGAGCTCGACAACGTGATTGCACAGCACCCCGCCGTGTCTGAAGCTGTCAGCTTCGCCCTTGAGGACGAAATGTACGGCCAGGATGTCGGCCTTGCGGTCGTGGTCAAGGAGGGCCAGAAGCTTAGCGCAGCGGAGCTTAAGGGGTGGCTGACGGAGCGCATTGCCAAATTCAAACTTCCCAAGAAGGTACGATCCAATCACTGCTCACTTTCGTGGTCGACCTCGCTAACTCTCGCAGATCTTCTTCACAGACCTTATGCCCAAGACCGCCACCGGAAAGATTCAGCGCCGCCTTGTCGCCGAAGCCATGCTCAAGAAAGAAGAGCCCAAGGCTAAGCTCTAGTCTTTAGCGCTACGTCCTCCCACATCATATTGTACTATAGACCGGACATCTTCCTTCTACGTTTTAAATACCTCATACAGTACATGCAGCGTTGAATAGATCAGTCTGCGGGCACCTCGCTCGTTTTAACATCAATCGTTCATTCTACCTGACCTCCTGCTTTTTCCTGCCCGATTTCGCGCCCGGCGTCGCGATGGCGCAATAGCCGCTCGGCGGTGCAGCTGATCTTGGCTTTAGGTACTATCCAGCACCAACCACAAAGCGAGAGCCATCTGTGACCACATCTAGGCCATACTGGATTATTTATGGCTACTCAGATCCAGCCAGAGCAGCAAACGATAATACGAGATCGATCGTTCAACTACTGGTCAGTCGTCAAATGGCGCCATTTCTGAGGCTTGCATAGTTCTCGCCTAGGCGCCCATCACGAGGCAGCTGAATGCCGATCCGACGCTGCAAATCAGCTCCATTTTGCTCCTATGTAGAACTGGTTCACTTCATGCCAGCCTTCTTGACACTACTCCACCAGATCCTTCTCTTATTTCCCCCTTGCCAACACCCAGCTTTGGCATTGCGCTTTCGCCACCTATGCTTCACTGCCGCCTACCTGTGTTTGCATACGACGTAGCCTCGAAAAGACGAAGTTTCAGGGTATCGCCGAACCCACCGATCCGTCACGTTCCTCATCGCCATTTCGGCCCCATCGTACAATCGGGTTGAAATCAACGAAAGTCAACCCTCAGTGAAACTTGCGAGGAACAGCATAAATACCAATAAACGCCAATTTCATTTCTATTCGCAATCGTCCGCTCACGTCGTCATTGTTCTCCTATACTCCAATCGAGCACCGCGTTTCACCAAGCATCACCCTCGTCGCCCCCTGTACACTAGGTCTCAGCCTTGTCACCAAACACTACCGACGATCATGCGCCAATTCGCACTACAGAGTACTTTATCCCTTGTATCCGACTGCGCCGACGATGCATCGACACGCCAATCTTCACTCGATACGACGTTGCCTTCGACATCGCAATCCAGCAGCTCTTCCGTCACATCTAGCACCCGAAATCTACCGCCTCGAGAAAGACGGTCAAGTCTCAAGTTGGGTCTGAAGGCTTCAAAGTCTGCACCGTCGCTCACCGTAAGATTCGAGTTGCCTGAACTGCCAAAGATGACATATGGAGAATCGCATGCCGCCCAGGCACCCCAGGAGTACAGGACACTTCACTCTGCGAATACCCCAAAGAGACGTTCAGCCAATGCTGCAGCACAAAATCTATCAAGGCCCCCACTGTCAAAGAAGCTGAGCAAGCGCCTTTCCGCACCAGCCCCCATCTCCAGGAAAGAAGTCAACCCCACATCGGAGACACCACTCCCCCAGGACTTTAGGAACTCTTCAGCGCCGGCATCGAGTCTGAGAACCCGCGTAACATCTTTTCAATCAACAGCATCCGCCCCAGCAGTCCTGGTCTCTACACCACTCTCACCGTCCCAACCGCCATCCCAATACAACCCACTTCAGCACTACGTTCCCTGCATAATCAAAAACTGCCCAAGATTTTATTCACCATCTCACTTCGGCCCCACATTTTACACCACGCAACAACCATACCAGCTATCGCGGAAACGAGCCCTTTGCCCTTGGCACGCAAATGAAGATCTTAAGCTCGCAAACCACAAAGCGAAATGTATGTGGGAGAGCATGCGACAGAACGCCGGACGCAAAACCCTCGGGCTCGTTGCTGCCGAGTTCGAAATTTACGTACAGCAATGTCGCGAAGATCGGGCATTGGAATCGGACGAACTAGAAGCACGGCAGAAGAAGAAAGTCCTTGGTGTCGCGCAAAGTAACGTAAAGTCCAAAGAGCGCGCAGATGCAGGCCAAGACTGGGATTGGAAGTACACCCCGCGCCCGTGTACGATGAAAGGTTGTAGCAAACAGTGGTATTCACCTTTCGACAACAGACTATTTCTATTCTACCACACCAAGCGGCCCTCTGGTCTGCAGCCGTTGACGACGCTTTGTCCATCGTGCGCGAGGTCGGATGTCGAAATTGCGGAGGAGAGGATCAAAGACCGGAGGAGCGATGCGGGTGCAGGGCCAGAGTGGGTCGAGTGGTGTGGACAAGTGCAGAATGACAGGAGAATGGAGGAAGAATATTGGATGCAGGCGCAGGAGCGAGTTGTTAGGGAGAAGGGGGTTTCAGCGGTGGTGGCGGTGAGAAAGGAGAAAGTGGGAGGGAAGGAGGGGATTACGGGGAAGGAGAGAAAGAAGAAGAGTGAGATATTGAAGGGGATTTGCGTCGTTATGTGAGACGGAGATCTCGCAAGCTCAAACAGTTTGGGATACGGCGCGGCGGTAATTCTTTTTTAATCAACATTGCATATCACATCCGAATATCTTCGCCTTCCTACATTATCCCAGTCCACCGCCTCTCTACAGGCTCTCTAGTCCGCCCTTCTCTGCTTCGAATTCCTCAGCCTGGTTCTTTTCACACCACTCCTTCTCCGCCTCCGACCCAGGCAGCGGCGGAACAAGTCCATTGATCTTCCACAGATCGCGCGACGACTCTTGCACGCTGTACTCCCAGTCGAAGCCCTGGTCAGCAATGTGCGGTTTGAGCGCTGCGTCGACACGAGCGAGGAATGCATCTGCGATGGCTTTGTTGGGTCTGTTTGAGTCATGAGTAGATGCGGTATGCTGGAAGTGCGGTATGTTCCTGACGAGAACAGCGAGTGTGCTCAGACTCGGGGTTGTAATGAAGAGTGACAAGGATTCGGGGAGAGGGGTACACCGTACATTTTGCGCGCAATATTCTCAATCGTAATCCTGACAAACGGCTTTTCGCTGTCCGGCCCAGGTCCTAAGTTCTTGCTTGCATCTCGTGGCGAGGGCCGCGCGACGCCGCCTATGTAGTAACTGCTCGCATCGACGGGGATGAAGAGCACGTTTACGTAAAACGCGGGGAGTGGAATCGAGGTGTATATTGCTGTTATGGCGGCGGCAAAGGCGGATTTGGAAGAGGGGGTTGTGAAGGTTGAAGGGGGGTGGTAGATTGTCCAAAGAGGCATGTTGGGTGGGTAGGTGAAAAGGTAGGTTGGTGGTGGTAGTGGAAGGTGGGATGGTGGGTTTGAGCGTACAATGAAGATGAGGATGAGGATTTACTGAACTGTGGAGCGTTGTTCTTATATGATTGATGAGTGATTGTGGTAGTACAAAGTGATGATGCTGATGGTGGTGCCGCTGGTGTTGAGGTGTGTTGAGGTCGTACACTCGGCTTCTTTGCGGCAGGGGAGTAACTAATCATAAAGGGGCTCACTAATCAAGCATCACGACTTCACCGTGGCCACAACTCAATACGACGTCCATCAACTAATCTTCCTTCCATCAAATCCATATTGCACCTCGGTATCAGCATAGTGTCACGTTGGGAATCCACACGCCCCACTAAAGTAGAGTGTAAACACACCAGTGTAAACACACCATTCTGATTTTTCTGCCTCTCCATTAAACTCCACCCCACTCCACCAATGGAACAACTGACTACAACTTGCCCAAAGCCTTCCTAACCTCTTCCTCTAGATTCTCCTCTTCCAACCCAAGAAGCTCGTTCGCAAACCCCTCTCTTCCGAGCCAATCCGTCGCCACAATCCCCCAAACGGCCACAACCTCCTCCTCTGCTTCCTGACTACCCTCCAACATCTTCGGCCGGCTCCTCCCCAGCTCCTCCTCACTACTCTGCTCAACCTTCTCGAAGCTTTCACCTGTAACCTTCTCTAGCACAGCAAGGAGCTCGTTCTGTGTAAAGCGCAGACTGTGAATGTAGAGCACTTTGTTCGCCGTCTCCTCAGGCTTCTGCAGGATGCGAATAACCGCGTCGGCGATAATGGGCAGTGTGGAGTTGCTGAATTTAACGTCTCCACCGTCGAGGAGATATGCTTTCCGCTTCTCGACGTTAAAATTAAGCAGGCCGCAAGTAAGTCCGTAATCGAAGAAATGCCCCGTGATCAACGTCGTCCAAGTCAACCTCCCCACTCCACCCTCCCTCTCCTTTGCCGCCATTTCCACCATATAATCGCGGACACCCTTCTTCCCCTTCATCAACGGCAAGATTTCATTCGTCTTGGCGTCGGCGGAATCACAGCTGCCAAAGTCGGGCGGGATGACGCGCTTCACGCCGGCGTTGAAGGCGGCTTCGACGAGGCGTTTGGCGGCTTCCACGTGGTGGCCTTCGAAAGCGATGACGACGGCATCGATGGCGTGGTCTTTGAAAAGGGTAGTTACCTCTGCGACGTTGAGGTCGTCTGGGACAGTGATGACGGAGGTGTTGGGGTAGGTTGATTTTGAAGATGCGCGGTTGAGAACTTTGAGGGTGAATGGCGAGGATTGGAGGGCTTGGAGGAGGGGGCGGCCTAGGGTGCCGGTGCCGCCGATTAGAGCGACGCTTTTGATGGACATTCTGGGGTCGATTATACACGGAGTGTTGGGTGACTTGGTGTTGGATGTGCTTTTGGTTGGAACGTGGGACTGATGTCTTCTGTTGGGCTCTGGCAAGTACCCCGCTTCTTGGTTGATGGAAGTTGGAGGCGTGGTCCTTCTCTTTAAGTATGTTTCTGAATGATCTCAAACAAGATATCGGACTTGAGTTAAGCGTCGGCAATACCACCGTGGTAGTAAACAGGTAATAGGCTGATAATGAACAAGGGGTTGTTGTACACAAAGGTATGTACTGAGTAAGGTACATGGGGAAATACGCTAACGTTATACGCTCACACTAGTCCGATCGGACTACTCTAGCTTCTCGTCTAGTCTGTCTACCCCGACCCCTTACCCCTCTCCCTCTAGCATCTCGCCGGTTGGTCATGAATCGTCAATGGTAGGATTATGAATGGTATGATCGCTTTGCTTTCAAATCCCAGAAGATGTGTCGTTCTCTCGCTCTCTACTCCGTCGTAAGCGCTCTCTAATTAACCTCATCCACACAAGGGGCCACACCAACACACGTCGCAGAAGCCGCCAAATTGAGCGCCACCTGCTCTCCTTCTTGTCCGGCGGCGCTTTAGGCGGCCTCGAAGTATTCCGCGCATCGGCATTACCAGCGCTGCCAAAATCCGACTGCAAAATCGGAGAAAGACTTGAGTACTCCGATGATATAACGGACGACGCATCTGATATCGATTTTGGCGATTGCCCGTCTATTTCTCTTTCTCTTATTCTCGAATCGCCGTCTACAGGCGGCTGCTCGCGAAGGCTTCGAACAGGAATCTGCAAAGGTAGTGAAATCGAGCGCCGGTATTGATATTGCGGTCCTGGCTCGTAGTTTGTGAGGGTTTTGGTTTTGGCGAGCAGGCGCACCATGGCATCGCGGTCAAAGCAGAATACGTTTCGTTCTGGTGTCTCCGGGTTTGAGTAGGCTCTGAGGTACGACCATTCGATCTTGTATACGTGTCGTAGGTTTACGTAGGAATCCCATCGGAGGGTTGCTCCTTCGGTGAGGTCTAATGTTGGGAAGCGCTTTCGCGTCTTCTTGGAGTTTGCGTCGGGGTGGTCGGGCGAGGGGGAGATAGGAAGGTACCATGATCGGCGGCTGGCGTGGAATTCGTTCGACTTGGAGTAGATCTCGTGGAGTCTTTTGCCTTGAAAGGATGTTATCTGTTTGAGTGGGTAAGTAACGCGCTTCCAGAATTCGACGTCAGAAGACCTACGATGTGAAAATGAATGACATGGTTCTCATCCGAAGGACGTGATACAACAAGCACAGGATGATTGTATATCCCTTCCTCAATAGCGCCCTTCCCATGCGCCCGTCGTACTGCCCGCGATGGCAGCTCCTCCATGGGCGGAAGCCAAAAAACACGACCCTGAACCACATCCACCTGTTCCACTCTCTTCAAGTCCTTCTGCGCGGACCCCCTCCTCGGCGTATGGGTCGACCTAGTAGGCGAGGTATTTCCATAGTACGAGTCCGCCATAGTTCCCTCAACCAGTCAATGCAGGTACCGATACTAGTAGCATTACGTCGTCGTGGGGCACCATTCACCTATATACCAACGGCGACTCCCGGCAGCCATCATCCCAAGTCATGCTAACGCCGCGCGCCATACTACTCCACCGGCCAAGTTGCGCCGTAGCTGCGATGCCAATGCTCTGCCACGCCATACGACCACCGACCGCCGTACCTTGCACAGCCAACGTAGCATACGACAATGCACCTGAGCCCCCAACGCCAACCCACGCACCCGGTCCTGACCAGTCAACTATCGCCGACTTTCCCCCCACACCGCGCCTTACCACGCGAGGACTCCACTCGACCAGCACAGGAGAGGACGCATGAACCCTACGTACCTTTCGGGACGCAGCCTCAGCTTACCCTACCGAGCTGCGCATCGCCTTGCCCGGACGCATTGGCTCCTATCAGCCAATCGCCCCACATGCGCCACACTTACCCACGAATCACGCCTCCGCAGCCACACTGTGGCGCTGCAGATCCTGAGCTGCGCAAGGTTGCGTTCGCTTGGACAACTCATTTAGGAACTTAGCACGTTGGAGGCTCTGCTTGGTAACGACGGAGATTGCGTGGCGAGGCTGGTTGGAGGATGGCTCCATACAGCAGCAACGGTGACGTTTGCTCCAGGGCTGATAGCTCACGCTTGCAGGATTTGGCGAGGGCCCCAGATCGGCCGCTACGGCAGAGCCGCTGCTTCTTACCGTGCCATCGGGCGACGGACTTCGTGCAAGTGAGGTTCCATGGGCGTTCGACGATGGATGGCCTTATGAGAAAGCGTTTCTCGCTCTTCGTGTTGAGGCATTTACTTGCGCCGTAAGACGCGCTTTCTTGTGATACAGAGTGCTCTGAACTGACATCATTTATTGTGTCGTTGTGCATGTATGGTACATTAGGGTGCAGATTGCGAGTGGCGAAAATCGCTCTTCGCACCGACGCTCACGCCGCGCTTCTAGTTGCCCATGATTCGGCCGCCCGTGCCTGGCACCAATGATTCGGTACCGAATGTTCCCTCAATTCACACCGACGTACGGCGCTGACCACGCCGTTGGAATTGTCTCCCTGTATGTCAGACTTGATTTCATCAGGAGGTCGTAAGTAACCAATTAGGAATGTCGACCGCCTAGAGCACTGTCGATTTCGCAGTCCTCTCCTTTTACGGTCTGCAGCCTAGCTGCTGCTGAGTTAATTTCAACTCGGCTATCCCGCTCTCCATCCTTACGTTCGGCGGTAGCGAGAGCATCCTACTCGGACCACTCGGCATCCTTCATCATCGACTCCAGAACCCGCCAACCGTATCGCCGAGACCCGAGGCTAAAGTGCTGAGTCGACTTCCACTACGATCTCTACTCGTCTCCTTACTTGTCTCCATGCGCGGCTCTACACCTCTCAACTCCAACTTGAGTATATCGACTTTCGCGCCAACGCCTTGGAGTTGTCGTACTGGATGCGCGACATGTCTATCCCACATATCCCCAGCGATCTCAGTTCCGTTATTTCCGTAACTCTTCTGTAGCGGATGCTTGAACCGGTCTCCATCAACATGGCTGCTCCACTGGAAGACAATCACCAGAGTCTCGTCTTCCGTGTTTCGGCGCTCCTCGTCTTCAGCAAAGAACAGCGACATGTTCTTCTCGTCGGAATTGGTGCTCATTAGAACCGGTTTGGCATCCGCGCTTTCGTGCCCGCTACCGAATGAGCTAGAGGGGGACACTGGTGCTTCCGGTTGAAGCTCCGCCCAAGCCCAGAAATCACGAACAAGATCTCCTGGTTTGCTGAAAGCCCCCGGAGCATTCACACCCATTTGTGTGGACAATGAAGATCGCTTCGGGTCCCATCCGAAGCGCTTCCCGACAACGCTCGCCACACTAGGGTTTGGTGCGCGGAGGACGACCGTGTCACACGGAATTCTTGATCCAGGCGATGATGCTGCCAGAGATACGACTGAATAGTCAAGAAATATGTGCTGCACGCTTGGAGACGCGGACAGGTGCCGAAGTACGGGTTCAAAGATTGGCGATGACTCGTTGTGGCAAGTCTCGTGGACTGTTGTGAGAATTGCGGCAGCCTTGGGATTCGAAAGACATGGTGACCTAAATTACAGGTTGCAAAGTCAGCGAAGCTCATCCAAGGGGCCCAGTACGTGCTGTCTCGTACTGGATACCATGCCATTTTCCTTGTGCAACGCATCTCGTACAGTACAGTACGTACCACGTTGTGAAGATGCTGGGGTGTGAAGTAGACTCCGCGGCGTCAGTGATATCATTGAGCACTGTGTTCAACGCGACGTATGCTGCACTCGTCGTTGACAGCACAGTACTAAATTGAAGCGTAATCAAGCAGACATCCAGGAGGACAGGTGCCCCTGGATGTGTCTGCATCGCATCGGTCCGGAGATCGCATGTCCGACACATGAGTTTTGATAGCGAGCGGCAAGACGAACGTGGGTCGTAATTGAGCGACCTGGCGTGCACGTAGCTATCAGAGATGGCGTGAAGAAGAAGCTTCGAGAGTCTAAGATAACAGTTGCTTGATTCTTCCGGTGCGAGAAATAGAATACCGTTCTCGATCTGTGAAGGTCGTGATTGGTCCGAGCGACAAAGGATGAGGCTGTGAGGGTTGGAATGAGCAACGGTCGTCAGGGTAGAGCGAGCGACAAGCGAACAGCGGCTAAGTTTTGAAAAGAAGTGGAGCGAGGAGCAGGAAGAGGAGAATGATGAAAGTAAATGTTTGCATAGCGGCTAGCTTAATGCTGGCCGGGCGGTGCCACAGCACAGCCCCGTTGCGTAACCTTGCCTTCAATCGATAAAAACACTTTATCGACGACGTTGACGCGCAGCAATACCGCTTGCGCCTACACTATTTTGGTCCGGTGCAGCCTGCATACGCAAGCTCTTGTTCGAGGAAATACTGTATTAGAGTTCACTGTCGTGGACCTTGTATTCGAGTTACCCCGATTCACCGACAGCCGCAACCTAGGGATGACGCAGGAGAGTGGGGAACCGGTGTGAATATGGCCGTAAAAGAGGGGCGGAGGTCGTCGGTGGTCGTCAGACTGAGAGGCTTCAGGTGGATACACTCATAAGGAAGGCACACGTGATGTCATAGCAACACACCCATGAGAAGATTTTGAGTCACAAGATTTATTTTATCTATACTTGCTTTCCAGAACATACCTACAACGCACCTATACAAAGTATGCTGTCGTTCGGATTCCGTTGAGACATCGACCGTACCAATTCGTTGCAGAGGAATCGACCATAGACAGGCGTAAACACGCGAATAGAAGACACGCGCCTCCATCGCACAGATACAGACTACGTCATATTCAGTGAGATTTTTAGCGTGTGGCGTTAGGTGAGCAGCATTTGAGATACCCCGGGATAAGCTTTGCAGACGCGGTGTCCTGAAAATGAGACGCTTCAATTTCTACTTATATATCATAATGGCCCTCAGCCTCCTCCGCGTTACATCACTTCGACCAACGAAACAGACATCCGCGGCAGAAGATATACTCATGTTTCTCATCCTCATTTCCCATCCTCAGCCTCATTTGGACGGAAAGTTGGTGTCCTCCGCTTCACGGCAGGATAGTGGATGCGCGTTCTATCTGGGGTGGGGCGATTCCTCCAGTGCCCCATCGAAGATATATTGCCCGCTATGGATGCCGCACTTCCCCTCGCTTCAACAACCTGATTGCCATGTGTAGCCACGTTCTTCGCCCTCGACGCTGCTGCTTTCATAGCCCGCCGCCTATATAGCGCAATGGCCTTCATCCTCTTCATTCGTTCCTCGGTATTGAGACGCTCGATAGAATTTCGCACGTATGTCCTAGCTTCTGCGACTTGCCGTTCAACGCCCGCTTTTAACTGTTCGTCCGTCAATCCACGCCACGACTCACACTGTCGCGCCAACACGAAAATCGCATCTACATTCAAATCCTTCGAAAACTCATGGAGCTTCTTGAGCTTGTCGAAAGCGACTTTGAGGTGCATGCCGCCTTCAAGATAATGTGCTGCTAGATCTGCAGGCGTAGTGCAGGTGATCACAGCGGTATGGGCTACCTCGAAACGGTCCATGGACGCATTCATGTCTCTGGTGAGCTCATAGATTTCTTTGATCGCAGAGCCGATAACATCTCCTGCGCTGTCGCCGATGAGTTTGCGACGGACTGTTTTGGCACAAGACATGGATGCTTGTTGGGTCGGATCACAACTGGAGTGGGTTGTACTGACGAAGAGCTTGGGCTGGTACTTTGAAAATCACAATCGTTGACTCGTTTCTTATAGGGAGCGGAGAGTGCCATGAGCCTGCACATTGCGAAATAGTCGTGAGAATACAAAGTCGGTTTCACAGTAATCTCAAGACGTTCGAGCTTCACAATGTAGACTCGGCCTGCTCCATGCTTGATCTTGTGAGACTTTGTACTATACGGAGATCGAGCACCGATTTGTCCCGGCTGTCGTGTCGTGCTTGAAACCAGACCAAACATGAGAAATGCTACGGGTCGTGGATAGTCTTAAGATAGGTGATGTTTACAGAATGAAATTAGGAGTAGCTTATTACTGTGAGCCATAATTTCACCTCTAACAGGTCGCAATGCAGCAAGCTGCCCAGCGATACTACACAGATCGAATTTTCCAAAATGTAGGGCGATGAGACTCCACCAGTCTACGCGAGAGCTTCACTTTCACTTTCACCGAGTGAACATCAGCTTCCACGCCCGCTCAGTCCTTTCAACCCGCACCCCAGACCCAGCTTCATAATCCTGACACCTCTACTTTACAAAGCTCGACACAGCAACTTCCTAGCCAGATCGCACGCACATCTTGAAGGCGACAAGTAGCCCGTTTCGAGAACCATGGCACCCACCAACCAGAAGTCTCGCCCGCTCGTCTCGTAAGCCAACGTTGTGAGTTGTGATAGCTAATGCCGACCAATCTGCAGTGGGAGGAACGCTCAATTTGCGACCATTATTGTTGGCGAACAGAAGAGCGTTTCGTAGTCCACGAGAGCCTCTTGACGTTCTATTCCGAGTTCTTCCGCGCAGCCCTCACTGGAAAATCTAAAGAAGCGAACGAGAAGACGGTTGAAATAGAGAACAACGCTCAGACCTTCGAGTTCTTCGTATTTTGGCTTTACCATCAGCAACGCTTCCCGGATGAGGACTGCGGCGATGATCCAGACTTTGTCGCAAAATGGCAGGGCGAAGAAGAACCTGAATATCATATCGTGGTGGACCACTTGGTGAAACTCTACGTCCTGGGCGATCGCTACAATATCCCTCGGCTTCGGAAAGCTGTTATCGGGGAAATTTTCGACCACTCCTACCTAGGCGACGGCGATAGTGCTGGGCGCTGCACCGTGCGATACGCGTTCGAATGGCTCCGTCCCAAGTCACCACTGTGCCGCTTGCTTGTGGACTTAGCATGCGACATGGCCATCAAAGTCGAATATGACCCAGAGGACGAAGACAACAAACAGGCATCGGATGCTTGGCCGCATGAATATCTACTCCATACCACGTATAGATTTATGGAAATCTTGGGCAAGGTGAGATACTTCGGGAAGGATTGGGAGGACTTTGATCTCAAGCTTTGCGACTATCACGAGCACGAGTCTGATGAAGAGAAGGCTGCCTGTAAGGCTGAGCAGGATCAGAAGCGGAAGCAAGAGAAATGAGTTAGGGAAATCTTATTCTAGGTTCGTGATGCGTCACTGAAGCCGTCGTGATCTGGTCGACGATCTGCATGAGGGAGTAGGGCTTGCGGAGAAACATGGACTTGAGTAGTGGAACATCTTGGGCGTTATCTGCATCATCTTCTTTGACAATATCGGAGAAGTGGCTTAGTTCAATTTTGAAGACTTCAGGCATGAGAAGTGCCTCGGCACACCTCTGCTAAGCTTTACACGATCTACAACCCAGCGGTGTTCTTTACCTACAGTTGAATATAGTCTTGAACAAAGATGATGAATGTCACATCAACCCCAGCATGTTCGATAATAGTGACAGCTTAGATCGCTCTTTATTAACCTTTCCCTCTATGCGAAAACTCAGCCTAGCCGATGCGCACATGTGCTGGAGAGATGCCTTGCCACTCCCTCACGCTCTCACCCAGGCTTCAGTGCAGGTTGTGGTGACTATCTAGACGGCTTTACGTCTAGCGCTATTGGATGCGAGAGAAAGCTGCTGTTTGCTGTCTCTCACCTTCACCGCCTGAAGCTGAAGCCTGAGTTCTGAGTACTTTTTCCGTCAAGGGTCATTTGTCTTCCACCCACCTACCACCTCCCTTCAACTTAACACTACGACCACACTTTACGGTCGGCACACAACCCGGCCGACGACTGGAGCCAAGGTATACGTATCCCAAGGAAGTCTCTCCAACCTCGCAACCAATACCAGCAATGGCGCCAGGGTCTCGTCGTCAACCTCGAATCTTGTGAGTGCCCACTAGTCTTACCTTTGCATATTGTGCATAAACGGGCTAAAAATTGTAGCGCAAGCGGTGCTACTTTCGCTACCATCCTCGTTGGAGCTGATGAGAAGCCTTTCGTTGTTCATGAAGCTCTTCTCACTCATCATTCCGACTTCTTCCGCGCGGCTCTGACCGGTCGATTCAAAGAAGCCGAGGACAAAACCGTGAAACTTCCCGAGGAAAGTGCGGATATGGTCGAATTCTTCGTTCACTGGCTATATACTAAAAGGTTCCCGAGTAAGGCTCAACATGATAGCCAAGAGCTGATCGACATGTGGATGGGCAAGAATGACGATGGCGAATCGACTGTGGGTTCTCAACTCATTGGCCTCTACGTGTTCGGTAATCGGTTCCAACTACAAGAGCTCTGTCGAAAATCTCTCGACACACTTTTCAATCGTTTAAGAAAGAATTCGAATTCGTCTCTGCCCGATCCAGGGACCGTCTCGCTTGTATTCGCCAGACTCCCGCATTCCTCTCCTCTATGCCGGTTCCTCGTGGACGCATACTGCAACATCGGCGACGATTCTTATTATGCGGCTGACAACGAAGACGAATATCCAGACAGTTTCCTACTTGCAATACTGCGTCGTTATGCACGCGATAGTCCAAGTTGCAACGGCTACATCTATCTCGACCTTTGCGACTATCACGGCCACAAGGACAACGAGGAGAGGGGGGCATGCAAGGCGAAGCGAGAGAAAAAGTAAAAAGGGAGTTGAATGTGGTTTCTGTTTAGGGAGCAGCGCGCGGGTGCGCATAGCGGACGAATATGGCAGAATCAAAAACCGAAAGTCCTTTACCCAGGGTGCATCGGACAAACGCTATACAGAGGTCGGGAATTACACGCCAGACAAGATTGGTATACCTAGATAACCATCAGATTCGGTAAAGCTCATTGACAGTGGTCTCAACACCTTTTGTCTCACGCTGGGAACCGCATTGTTTTAGAACCAGAACAGCACTCACCCATGCATTAGTCACTTCATATAGAATAGCAAAAAGCCATTATTTTGCATGTTCTACCTTTTGGCAACAACGCGTCCGTTTTTTTGAAGTCACTCACTCCACCGCAAGTTGCTTCTTCCCGCTCCACGATAGTCGACAGGCCAAACTCTTCTTGCCCACTCCGTTCCACCCCATCAACCCCAACATTGTACCACTAGCTCCACACCCATAGAGTGACGTACAATGTCCTGCGCGGCCCTGAAGGGATCATCGTTCTTGATCATCGCTTGGGCATGCAGTCACCGACCATGGCACCACGCGTCTCAGGCAGTCGCCCGCGCATCTCGTAAGTGAGACAACTGCCTAGTCGAACGTTGAGAGGCCGACTCCAGGAAGCCAAGACCAAGGTCGTCACACTCGTCGACGAAGAAAGACTGTCCTCGAGCTCTTTGTCTCTTGGGTCTACAACGGACGCCTGCCGAGCCCCCTTCAAAGCGACGACCCGAGCCTAGTTGACCTCTGGAAGAAGGTGACTGCGCAGAAGCGCAGGCTACACCCTGTCGAACATTGACGCCGTCAACGTGGCATGCGCATACCTCCCAGGCAACGATTCACTGTGTCGTCTCCTTACCTTCATTGCCACTGGGCGGAACCCGATAAGTATAAAGGGTACGATAAGGACACCCCGCAGCTTTTCAACTGCGAGAGGAAGAACCCCCGGAAGGACACTCCGCATCCGACCTTTGTCTGAGATTGGCTCCTCGGTACGCGCAGATCCTCCACTGCGACAACATTGGGGATCAGACTCGTTATCAGTTCCCCCTTATGCTAAGCGACCGACGAAGGCAAGCGGGAGGTGGGAGGGAAGCATATCGATGAAAATTTTACTCAGACTGAGCTCAACTATGTCACTTAGATTCGACACTTCGTCTCAGCAGGACGTGTCCCGACAATCGCTGAGCGGATAATCCTCACCTCGACGTGACCAAAGTACCAGTAGTCGGAAACAACAGGCTCACCGCTCCAGTGTTTCCCGCAGCATACTCGCTCTACCCACCTTTCACCACCCAAGCAAGCCAATTGGCATCACCCAGACACCTGTTGGCTGTCATAAGCAATGCACGTTCCAACTGGACTTCCCACGTCCAAGTAGCCCCACAGCACCAAAACCAGCCATCCAGCAGCCATCGCGCCGATGAAATCGACTCCGCTACATCCCACCTCACCCGATCCATCCCAACAGCCTGCACCTCACTCATCTCGTCTCCTCACCGCCAAGTCCCACCAACCCCAACATCTGGGCCGTCCCCACAAGCGTTCCCGCAGCAGTGCAACCACCGGGACTGGACCCACCGCCTTCGGCTCGATCGAGATCGCGGAGTTCCGGGAGGAGCGAGCGCGCGAGGTTGTCGGAGGAAGGAGTTATGGGGGGTAGCTGGCGGATACAAGCGAAGGAGGGCAGACGCGCGGGATAGACAAGTGCAAAGTAAAGTCGTGATATAGCACCTATGTGATTTCCTACTTACAAGCCCTACTGTGTACCCCTCCTCCATCCATCCATCCATCCACCTAGCAAGAACAACCAAGACGACAAAACAGAAACCCACAGAGCGCAGACTCGAAGCCTCCGTGACTCAATGTCGCGCACTAGCCACGCAAACAAGAGCCCGGACCGCAAACGCGAAAAGGCCACAACATGCCCAGAGATAAGAAGGGTGGATTACAAGGATATAAAGAGCAGTACCATGCACACCCGCCAGTGCGCTAGACACTCGACAGAGACGAGATGAAGAGCTCTCTCGAGAAAATTTTGGAGATGAAAAAAGACGATTACTTGCAGACTCGTATATGTATGTAAGCCATGCCCTGCACCAACCATGTAACATGGCACCGCGTGCGACCCTCGCTCGCCGCTGCAGGGTGCCGCGACCCCGCTCTCGCGCCATGTGGTCTGATGCGGACAGCGGCCATGCAGCGATGAGGGAAACGGGAAAATGATTGCGCAAAAAATGAATCAGCTATGAGCCGCCACCCGTATCAATAAACGCCGCCTTGGATATACGAAGAGATGGGGAGAGAGCAATGAGAGGGCGAGAGCAATGAAAGCATGGATGCGTTTTTTAGAAGTTTTGCGCGATGCCAGAGTTGCCTTGCTGGGGGAAGACGGAGGGGTTCTCGATGCGGGTGTTCCGCCGCGCCGACACGTCTCGGATGATGGGTTGCTGCCCGGCAGGGTAGGCGCTGTTATCGTAAGGACTGGACGCGTGATAAAACTCGTTGTTGGGGTTGTAGGCCGCGTATTCTTGCGGGTTGTTGACGGGTATGGGGTAGTCGCCCGAGTTATCTGATCGTTCGGCTGCCGAGTACGATGAAGAAGCATTGGACGGGCCGCGGTTTACACCGCCCTGGCTGTTGGCGACAGGAGCGGCACCGAGAGCGCCAATGCCATCCGAATCCAGCGTCTCACGTCGACCGTTTACCAGAGGATCAGATGAATGGCCATCGGAGTAGGTGCCGTGCGCCGGCGAGCCTGGGCTCTGGTAACCACCCGGGTTGCTGTTGCTGTCCGAGTAGGTGTTGCCGCTGGCGAGTGTGGTAGAGCCCTTGGCGTGCGAGCTGGCGGTCGTGTTGCCCCATCCTCTGTAGCCGCTCTGGTCCTCGGCCATCTCAGAGGTCATGCCGACGGCGGGTAGCGTCGGGTCGTTGTTGGGGTTGAAGCCATACTCTTCAACTTCCTTCCTCCGTGCCTCGGCGTCGTTCTTCTTCGCCTTGCGACGCCTCCACAGAAGGATACCGGCAATGAGCAGCAGGGCAACGACAACGACAGGTACAACTACGGCGATGGCAGTCTTGCCGGCCGTGTTCAGTCCGCCCTGCGCCTTGGAAGCGCCGGGGCTCTGCAGCGACGCCGGGTCGGTGTTGGTGGGCGTGGGAGTAGGCACGGCATCGTCTGACGGGATGATGGTCTCGCCTGGGGTGGTGCTGGTGCGGGTAACGGTCACGGGCGTTGGAGTCTCACCAGCCACGGTCGGGGTAGGCGTGACGATGGAGGTGACGACCTGGGTCGAGGGCGGTCTTGTCGACGCTGTCCTCGTCTGGGTCGTGGGCGGCGGCGCAGAGGTCGTCTGCTCGGTCGGCGTGGGTTCTGGCGTGGGCTCGGAAGACGGCGGCGACGACGACGGCTCGTCCGAAGGGGTGGGAACGTTTACCGGCGTCGACGTCGGGGGCTCTTCGGTGGGGGAGGTGGTGACTGCAGAAGAAGGCTCAGTTGAAGGCTCAGGCGACGATGTAGGCTGCTGCGTGGGCGTGGCTTGGGGTTCGGACGACGGCGGTTCCGACGTTGGAGCTACAGAGGGTATTGTTGGACTCGGGTCTGATGAAGGGCTCGCACTGGGCGGCGGATTCGCACTCGGAAGAGAAGAGGGAACGGCAGAAGGAACGGAAGAAGGAACAACGAGAGACGTACTGGCAGTGCCATTGCTCGGGCTCGCCATAGCGACGGCTGGTATGAAGAAGTCGGTGGTAAGAAGGACTCAATCACGCCTCTGGAGGAGAGAGGAGTCGCGGTGACAGCTCAAGCTCGGTGTCAGAGCACGAGTCGTGATGTGTGCGATGCTTGTCCCAGGAATGCGTCGGGCAGGACTCGATTGCGTCGGCTGCCGATTGAAACGGGGCTGGTGAGACGGCGGCAGACGCTATAGGCTCGCCGATGATGATCACTCCGGGTCAACGACGTCTAGCTGTGGGCTGTTAGACAGGATAGGTGGATGGTTGAGGAGGTCGCGCAGCCTGAGCGAAGTGGAGAATGGCAGACGGCGTGCGCGAGTGGAGATCCCTTGCCGACCTGTCCGGGAACGTCGCGAGCCTTGGCCGGGGGGGGGACACTGGCGCGATGCTATCAGGACGAAGCGCAAGGACAACGAGGTGGATCAACGGCGCAAAAACTCGTGCATCTCTTGCCAACAAGGGGCCGCAGCGCTTTTCACCGCAGCGCCGGCCAAGGCGCCCAGTTGATCCAGCGCATCCAGCACCGCTCGACGGCGCTCCAGCCAAAAAGCGGAGGCGTCTCGCTTGCACGCCCGGAGCGATCTAGCGGCGCCTTTTTGGGAAGCTGGATGCCGGCCGCGACCAGGCAATACGGAACGCCCACGGTGGCTGTGGCCCGCATCTCACTCATCAATGGAGGATGGAATGCCTCCACATGCACTCGGTCCCCTCACTGTGTGTGTGGCCATGGTGCCATCGCGGCCTCGACTGGCGAACGCACACGGCGGACAGCCGCGTAGCACCGCAGCGGCAGCGCGCGCCTTTGGCCGTCTCCGCAATTGCATCATGCTGCCCTCCCTTTGCAGTAACACCCGGGGGCCCACCGTCTCGAGTTTCAGGGCGCTATCCTGGTGCGGCCAGCGTCATTGTTCGCCAGTCTGCCCAGGTGTCGGCGCACTCATTGGCTGCGTGTATATTTGGACAGCGTCCCCTCGGCACGTTGCACCTGCGAGCACGAGCATACATCATCGTCTTTTCGACGAGAATTTGCGGCCGCCGGGACAGTCAGCCCGTAGCGTATTGGCCGAGCATGTAGCGTGCGTTCCGGGGGCCTATATGCCATGTATCTTTGTCTTATCACGGGAAACAGGTCATGAGGCTCGGCCTGTGCTGTGCACCGGGTGGCTAGTGCTGCACTGTCAATGTTTGTCACGGTTCGTACGCGGGCAGTCCAACCATGCATCTGATGAACCACCGATTGCTGTGGCTGTCGCCCGGGAGCTCTTTTCGTAATTAGCGCAGGCGAGAGGGGGTCCTCTAGTACAGTAGAGCTGAAATTCTCGGCAGTAGCCACGCCTAGCATCCAGACGCGAAACGGGCGCGCGCCAGTCCCTTAGCTCAGGAGACTTCTGCATTTCCACATATCGATACCGCCACAACAGTGCCATGGACACGCCTACGCCTAATAAATGGATAGTACCTAGACACCGGTACAGCAACGTCAGCAACCCCAGCAACCCCAGCATCTCCAACTCTCCTGCTACACGAGCCCAGGAATGACCGCCTTCCGACTGCCAACCTTCTCTTTCCCAAACTTCGCCTCGTACCACCGCTTGCCCTGCAACGCCCGCGGCAGCATGGTCGTGATTTCGTTGACCAAGAACGTCCGGGCAGGCCCACACTTCCAGCCACCAATCATGCAAAACCCAGCCCATTCGACCCACTCGCAAAAGTAATGCGCATACAGCACATACTGGAAGAGCCCGTTCTTCGGAATCATGTACACCTTGTCCACGCCCTCGACCGGCTTCCCTGACTTCTCCGCTTCCGCGCGCTGCTTGCGATCCGCCGCCCTCCTAATCTCGCGCAGATCATCGTCGTGGAACATGTTGCCTAGTAATCCCCATGCCCAGACGATGAGCCCAATCTCCATGGCCCAGTAGCGACCAGCCCAGTCGCCGTCCGTGGTAGGACCGTAGCCTGCGAGCCAGCCGCCGAGGGATATGCTGTTGAACAGCTGGAAGACGGCGGCGCCGAGCCAGACGATGGGACTCATCGGGGACATGCTAGGGTTGAGGAAGATGGGCGAGATGACGGCGCGGTACAGATAGTGTATGGCCTGCGCTTCCAATTAGTCCATGTATTGCAACGTGAACAATCCCACCTACGAAGCAGCTGGCCATGACCCAGTTCCCCCAGGGCAGCGACCCAAGCCCCAGTTCTTTCGGCAGCGTGAACATGATGTACAGTAGCGACAAGGGCCCAATAACCTCCATGGTGACCCATCCCCATCTGCCGGAGATGTTGAAACGCGAGTCGATCGACGTCTTGCCCTGGGGATACCAATCAGTAACCCATTGGACGCCCGTGATCTACACCAGTCAACATTAGCAACCAGTCCTCGCGGACGCTCCCGAAGCATGAACTCACCACCGGGAAGCCCCAGGTAAACAGAGCGCACGCCATCTCCCACGATTCGCGCGACGGCGGCAATATGCCTAGAATTATCGCCATGGCTGGTCAATTGCTGTCTGCTGTTATCAATTGTGCGTTTGGTAGCTGTCACGGCACTGGAGATGCCCTGTGGGTTGTAGACAAATGTCTGGCAACGGTGTCGTCATTACACAAACACGCGCCAAGCTAGGCGGACGCGAGCCGTCGAAAGGCAACCTCTCGCGCAGCAGCAGCAACCAGTCGATCCGGGGTCATAGTTGTCGAGTATGAGGATGCGCAAGTGAGGTTCGAGGTCCCAAGTAAATATATCCTGTATGTGTAAGATGGTGCCTCCTGTGCCGTAAAGACGCTTGCCAATCAGAACCCAGCCGCTGCCTTAGCTAAGCTCCTCCTGTTGGGCGTCCAGCGTTATTTCCCTATGGTGTATCCTTTCCTTTGCCACTGCTGCGCCGTCTCTGTTCTTTCCAAACCTCCCGTTTAGTCTCCTCAAGAGGCTAAAAAAAATGTCTTCATTCGAGGACCTACCGTTGGAAATCTACGATGAGGTCTGTCCCAACCAGCCCCCACGCACCCCACTATACGCTAATGACGCCCAAGATCTTCTCCCACATCGCAGTTCCGATCTTGAACCATGAGAACCATGACCGGCAGCATAGTCGCGATGATCAGCTTCACCTGTTCGACATCCTCTGTGGAGTGGGCTGCGAAAATTTCGAGAAGGGTTTTACGCTGTCGCCGAAGCCAGGCGACCTTGCACTCCGTCTTGTTTCTACATCCTTCAACCGCGCCTTTACGCGAGCCTTTTTTCGACGCGAATATGCATTTTTTCCTGCTTATAGGAGCAATTCAGTCCAGTTGCTTCGCGAATATCTTCTCGATGGGAAGACTACTTTCGCCCCGCTTATAACGCGTCTGCACATCGAGTTAGCCGCAGACATACAATATAGAGGAAAGGAATTCTTCGAAGAGGGCCACACAGCTAAAGACTGCAGCGTGCTAGATGCTTCGCCCAAGCACGTAGTTCCCTTCTGCAACACGCTCAACGATGCCATCGCCAAGGTGCCAAAACTCGAGCGTCTGGTCGTCAACTTGAACAGCCAGTGGCGCAGCGATGGCCCTATGTGGGATGAATTGGAGTCGGACGAGGGAGGAGACGAAGACGTTGATGTAGAGCGACATGGGCCGGTCTATGACCTGGAGCTCCTGCACCAGATGCGAATTGGCCTCGCGAATATCGTCTCCTGCGTGGACAACAATCTGGAGTTTCTCACGTACCTCCGCCTTACACTGCCATGTGCGTATGATTTCGCGATCATCGGGGGCCGCATTTCGGACGCCATGGCTTCGCGTCTCCGTCATCTCTATCTGGAGTACATCGACGGCACTGGACCGGGTGGTGATCTCTACTACACGCGGTCCTGGCAGGGGGATGAGGACAGTGATGGTGACGAAGACTACCCCTACTCGAACCTGCAGAGGAAGTATCCGAATCTGGAGTACATGAAGGATGTGTGCCGTTTGGTGCAGCGATGCCGGAATCTAGAGTCTTGGGGGTTTGCCGGGACACAGTGCCTGCAACTCTCGACGCTCGAATGGCAGCCGGTAGACGAGGGCCTGAAAACCATCTACATCCGTCGCGCGACAACGACGTGCGAGAAATTGCTCCAGCTCCTCGTCTCTTCGGACGGTAGCAGCTCCGACCTTCGAGCCTTCGAGATCGATGAGGTCCGGCTCCTCGACGGCACCTGGGCAGACATCTTCAAGGCTCTTTCGGACTGCGCCACGCTGAGATACATTCATGTCCACAATCTCGTATACGCCCGAGAAGGAGCATCAGCGCACCTCGCGGAGCGCAACGGTCGGCCGTGGGAAAACCACAATTACATGTGGACGGAACACGAAGAGGATAAAGAGCGTCTGTATGCTCTGGTGATGCAGGTGCAAGAGAGGGGCGGAGGTGTGTCGAGCGAGATGAAGGTGTTCGTGGAGGATTGGGAGGAGTGGCTCTCGCAGTCACCACTTGAGGGTAATGCTCGTGAGGGGGGGTTTCAAGGCCTATCTGATGGTTTTGTAGCGGCTTCGGATGAGGAGGATGCGGATGTGGAGGACGCGGATGAGGCGCATGCAGATATGAAGAACTCAGATGATGAAGACGTGGATGAGGAGGATGCGGCTGATGTAGACCAGTCACCAAAGCACTAAGTGTCAGTCCACGGGACCGTGTCACTGCCTCACTCGACCTCCTTCTGCCCTGACCGAGCTGGCATACCGAGCTGGCACAACTAGCTGTGTCGTCGGCCGCACGAACAGGTTGGTAGAGAGCACCTCGAGCACAGGAAGCGACGACGGCTTTCTGTGGTCGTGGAGGGGCCCGCGACGTCGACGACGTTGTCGCAAATTATACCACTATGTTGCTACGAGCAGCAAGGCGCTCTCTGTCCCTTGATCAGTAGATGCTGGTGTCCTGCCCGAGCAACAAGGTTGGACGGTTCGCCCCGTGAGGCTAGCTGCTCGTGATGGTTTTGTTGCCTTCGTGAGATTAGAGCTCGGATTACGAGACAACGTCCTTCAGTCACGAACGTGTGATACAGACAATACAATGAGATGGCTCACTATGTTCGCACACATCATGGTCAGATTTAATAGCCTACTGCAACAAGTGCACGCCACTCCTGCCTGTCTCCAGCATCTCATGTCCACCGCAATACTACACTTTCGCTCAACAGGCGAACTCGCCATCCTAGACCACACCACCCAAAACACTTCTTCTCCCCTCTCCCCTTCCACAACGAAAAAATCCAACCCTCGTCACTTGTTACACACAGCAACAACAATTTCAACCCCGCCAGCCGTTAGCTTGACCTGCTGGGGCCGTGCTCTGGTGAGACGAGTTGCCTAGTCGAAGGTAATCAGCAATGCTAGATTCGAGGTGTCCTTGGGGACTTTTACTTACGGCGGCGGGTTACCAAGATCCTAACACTGTGGATGATAGCGACGACTATCATTGTAGCGAGTTGAAGCAGGGCGATGATGTCGGCTTTGGTCCACATGGTTCAGGGTGTTATGGTGTGACACTGGGGAGGGAGAGTTGGTCGTGCAGACTCGTGCTAATAGTGCAGTCAGTATTTGCTTTCTCTGCATACAAGAATACAATGTCTCGAGAACCTCATTCACTAAGGGATCATACGCGAGTTGGTGTAGCAGGAAAACTTCCGAAACCGTGACCGGATTGGTTGCTGGGTGGTAGGAGCGGGACGAAGATTTCCGCGGGGTTGTCGGGCGGAGGAGAGATTTGGAGCGGTTCTCTGGATGAGAAATGGATACGACGGGGCTCACGATTTGGTTGTTGTCTGATGCGCGTGGAGACGCATACATGCGCACACATGCCTCTTCATATACATTTTCTTCTCTGGCACTTGCACCAGCGATAGAGGCGGAGAGACGAGCAAACATGCCAGTCTGCTCGCTCAGGAATTCTCGTCGTAGGTTCCGACATCCAAAATCAGCTTTCGGAGTATGGTGGCTAAGCGTAGACATTCAGTGATTGGCAGGGAGCTGTTTCGCGCTTGCTCAAATTGGGACGTCGGACACTCGGCGCTATTCCTCATCTGGGGTTCGGAGCAACTGTATCACGGCGCTTCGCGAGCACAGCACAGGACTGTGAGGCACTGCAGCATGGTCGTTCACCTGAGCCACGAGGCTTATTTAAGCCTGTGCAGAATCACGTAGCGTCAGCTTTCAACGCTCGTCCCGCTTCCGCCCACACTTTTGACAATCCGCTGCCTGCATCCCACCAGGTCTATGACATACCACAGGTGGTTCCTAACCCATACCCAAAGTCCTACTTACTCAAAACGATCCCCGTTTATTATATCTTATCTACCTTTACTCCCGTTCTTCAGCCCTGTCCTGCTATCAGCCCTGTGTCAAGCTCGAACAGCCGTCGCTCATGGCGCAACATCCATCGAACAGTCCTGACGAGGTCCGCTTCCTGCAAGATATCTGCCCCGTTGTGTTCGGTACCAATGGTACTGCACCAGATCCAACTTCGGGCCAGCTACACGGTCCAGAAGGCTTACAACACAATCAACCGAACGATCGGGGCGACTTTGATGACCTTATTCAACCCGCCGGGTACAATACGTTTGGTACTGCGCCGGATCCAACCTTGCACTACCCACAATTCGAAGAAGCCTTACAACCATATCCAGAAGCCGTACAACCACAGTACTTTCCGCCAACCCCACAGCCCAATGGAACGTATGGGTATCTTCCTCAGACAGTCTACGTGCCACCACCCTTCCAACCAACCCATGTGATAGGAGAAGTCGACAACGAAGTTGGGGCCCCTTCTCAACAGGTCTATAGAGATCCCGGGGTCATACAGCAACCCAATACTTATCAGTTACAATCGATGGGAAGTGGCTTTTCTTCCTCAATGCCGGAACCGATCAGCTTCCCGCGCCAAGCCCCACACGTTGATGCACCACCACATGAAGCGCATCGAGCACTTGGCGGTCACTCGATGCCTTTACGACCGCCTGGTAACCAATTCTTGGGCGACTCGATTGGTCGAGCAAGCGTTCCGGCACTTGGTGTCGGTCAGACGTTGTACACAGGGCCACCGGTACCGAAAGAATTCTTCACAACATCCTCGAGTATCGTCCCTATTACGAACCCTACGGAGTATTCGTATAGCAACTTGATTCCAGCTTTCGCGACTCAAGAAGGCCGCAGCTCGTTCACGCAGTCCCTTGATGGCCCGCATACGAACATCCGACCAGGTTATTCCGAGTTGAATTTTGTAAGTGCTCCACTGCCATCTCTAGGCACTTTCTGACTTGATTGTATTGTAGCAACGTAGCATTGACAAGCCGATGAACTGGCTTCTTCCCGTCGTCGCACCCTCGCATATGTCCGCCCATACACCCGGCAGGATTTTCGATCCGCTTGCCCCTGCTCCAATCGTTCCGACATTCAGTCACGTTCCCACGAACTTCATGCTACAAACATATGAGCATGATGATACCTACAACTCTACCTACCAGTCTTCTTTGACTCTCGCAGCTCCCTCTGCTGGTACGCACACGGGATCAGATGGTACATCTGCGCTTCTACCAGCAAATACCACTGGGGAGCAAGCCGAACGACAAAGCTCTACCCAATGGCTTATTCCACAAGCAACTCAAGCTTTGGAACGAAAGCGCAAGGCATCTACTATCGCGGAACAAAGGCGTAACAACCAGTATCAGTCGGCCAAGGTGAAGGGCGTACCTCAAGACCTCATAGGGGTCATGGCATTATGCACTGACGCTCAAGAGCCGTCGAAGCGTCCTCGTACCCAAGCACAGAAAGACTCCATGAAGGAAGTTAAACTTGCGGGTGGTTCCTGTTATTGTTGTAAAAGAGAAAAGATAAAAGTAAGCCTTCCTAAAAGTTGACTAGAGCTGTGAGATATAGCAGTATTGACTTTTAACTAGTGTTCGGGTGGCCGTCCATGCGATCACTGTGTAAGGCTCTTGAGTCAGTTCGCACAAAAGAATATCCCCAGGAGTAACATTTGCAATCAACCTCTGAAGCTGGCCGGAATGAACCTCTTCAAGGTTAGAGACGAGAGTGGAAAAATACCCGGCATTTGGATAAAGATCCTTCAACCAATGTATTCCACAACGATGGATTTTCGTATGGATCCCCGCTTCAACAGACTTTTACGTCGATTTGTATTCCGCTGTCTGGATGTACTCAGGCCGCCAAAGTTCCAGCATCTGATTCAGCCACTCGACCAACCCAGCCACGTAGCCGACCCTTGGTCACTGTGGACAGGTTCCCTGAGCTGCTGTTACCAAAGTATACTTTCTTTGCAAACGACCATTGCTCAAGTGAGAGCAGATTTTCTTCAGCGAGCGATGGCGGTGATAAAAACTGTAAACATGTCGTTGATCTCCTCCCCTTTGGACTGCCTGGATCACATCGACTGGAAAAAGAACATACGCGTCGGATTACATTTGACAAAATTGTTGTATAGGGTCATTACATACGCGAAAAACCTCGACATTGTAGATCCAACCGAAGCCAGTGCTTTGCTAGGCCATCTGGAAAACCGCTACAATTACTATTCCTCTCGCTCAATGGACAGCAAACACAAAAAGACGATCCAACATCTCCCGCCAGACGAGCTGGATTTCATAGCATACATCGACTGTATTGTATCTGAGGTTCAAGAACTGGAGCATTTGCTGAGGCGTTATTGGAGTTCGTCAACCACACGCACGAATCGTTCGCACCACAGGTCCACAAATCTATTATAGGACTTGACGGAACGCATCTACGACGTGTGAGAGTCTCGCCAAGACTTGAAATTGAACTTCCTCTCGAACTACGGTTGCGATTTTTACAACAAGCCGTGACCGGCTCTATTTTGGCTTACTTCATCTTCCTCAAGTCAACGACTCCCCGACATGAAGTCACCCCTCATTTGCTCTAATCGACAGCGGCACATACGCATCGCTTCTAGTATTCTGTTGCGGAACTGCACAGGAAGATGAACGTTCGGTTTTTGAGGTGGCCCGTCTGCGAGCAGTATCACTTGCACTTTGAATATTATGTATGCCACGCAGCAAAGTTGAGCACTCAGAACCCAGCGTCATTGAAGGCGAATTGTGATCTGTCATGTTATTTCTGTGGAGAAACACATCCTCAGACCCCATGAATTTTCAACCTCCCTGCCGCCGTGACCTGTCCATTACCCTACGACCCGCCAAGATCATCGGAACATGAACGTTCAAGGTAGCGTCCTCGATATTCTAGCCCTCACCAACGCGCGAATCTCCTATCAGCGCGCAGAGCTGCGACCAAAAAAGATGAATCCTTTACGCGAGTATTGGGAGTACGAATCACTACCAGAAGTGGCACTCGCAGTCAGGACTTGAGGTAATGGTCTTGAAGATGGGGTTCAAGCCTATCTGATGATTTTGTAGCGGCTTCGGATGCGGACGACGCGGATGAAGCGAATGTGGAAATGGGGGCCGCAGATGAAGGCAGCCTAATCTCTGGCGCGTAAATGCTGCCAGTGCAGCCTTTTCTACCAATAGGCGTACCGCAGACAAATGCGGAAGGTAGCAAGGTGCGTCTTCACGCTGCATGCGTGAGTGCATCTGCGGCTAGTCGGGATATTGACTATCGACTGATTACTATAGGTATGCGTTGTCCGACTTTCAGTACTGTGCCGTACTGTAGCCTAGCAGAAGATATGCAGCCCACAACCTCGAGGTTGCCTAATCTCTTAGCCTTTTGGAGTATCAATGAGCATGCTTCTTTAGGTACATAAAGCAATGAATATAGTCTGTTTAAACTTCATCATTCCGCGCCTTTCCTCTCACCAACACACAACATTTCTTCCGCGACACTTCACTTCAACATTGTTTTTTACACTACGTCCCTTAGCTATCTATTAACATCTTCCTCGAATATGACGACTTTCTCGAATACCTTCGACACCGTCAGCCATGTAAAGCCAACGACGTTCCCTAGGTGCAACGAATGTAGTAGCATGGCAGACAGAGATCTGAATTGCACCAACGTGGAATGCCCGTATTATGGTCAACCCAACTGTTCGTGGTAAGGTTACACCCTTATATGGTCTTATTTTGGTTTCGACGTTTTCAACCGACTTAAGATACTGATTGTGATTTTTTCAGAGCAAATATGTGGTTTGGGGTGGCATTCTGGCCTCAGCAAGCCATCCACGGGTGAAGGGTCGGACCGGAGGCGAAGGATAGCAGTGTTGTGTTGAAGATGCGTACGTTCTTTAAGTCAGTCTCGGTCAGTTCTTATACATTTCAGTTGTGGTGGCGAACTCTCAGTTGCAGTGTACTGTTCGGCAATATGAGATTGGTGTACCTGGCATCTATAGCATGATCGTTACGTTCATTAATTAGGAGAATTGGGTGACTTGAAACCACGCCCGGCTGTGTGCCACCAGAAACCGCATGCTATCGCGGGTCAACTTGTTCGTCGTGACTGATGTATGAATTCTGCCCTCAAATTCTACTGGTATCTACTCATCGTCGTCCGATGAAAGATCTGGAATTTCAGACTCCTCGTCCGATGATTCGTCTTTCATTGCCTCGCCGTCATCATCCCAATCCGCACCCTCGTTCAAGACGAGGGTTTTGCCGGTCAAAATATCTAACGCGTGCATTTTAAAACTTGGAAGCGTATGTGTTAATATCCTTACGATCCTCGGGGCTTCCATCTGCGCCACAAGGAGCTTTGCCTGCTCCTCCAATGTTGACACTAACCCTCCCATTAGACTGCAGGGTGATGCGTGCGTGGCAGCTGTGATTCCGGGTGACTCGCCGGCAAGACTGAGGTTGACGAGCACCTCGTTCAGACGTAGATTGGAACTATTCTCTTGCGGTTTCAGAGCGTCGGGGCAGAGCCTGCGCACCCGCAGTCGTAAACGTTGTAGCGTGGTAAGGTGTTTAGCGATGCTGGAACAGATGTGAAATTCTTGCCCAAGCACTTGGTCTCCGCGCGATCGAGAAGGGCTACCGCAGAGGTCTAGGTCCAGAACGGTAAGATTGGAGACGGATAGGAGATCGCAGAGTGTGGATGGGGCAAGATATTCGCGGCGTGGCAGATTATCTCGTGGATGCATTTCAGTCGTAGCTTGAATGCGCAAGACACGCAGCCTCGGCGACTGTCTAATGGTGGTGGCGAGCTCATGGAGATCCCCTCCCAATCCTTCTGACCACATCTCGCGCAACTGTAGTGCTGAATTGGAGCGCCAGGATATTGGAGATGCGGCGTCTATGGCGTGCAAGTCGCCGTCCCAGTCTTCGAACCCAGTGAGTCTGAGATGCAGAACTCTCACGCTCTTTTTTATGACATCCAGACTTGAAGCCACGTGAGGCGAACGTAGCAAGCGTTTCAACGTCCTTTGAGTGACGTTGAGATCTCCATAACAGGCAGGTTGGGCGAATTTGTTCCATTGCTGGCTGACCGTGAGACGTGAAAGATCTTCACGGAAATATGACGAGCCGACAAATTCAAATATGCGGATTACGATCTCGGGAGGTAGCTGTAGGAGAGACATCCTTTGTGTTGTGTTACGTGGAAACCTGGTGAAGCAGGTGCTCTTCGTCCACTCAACCATCTCGGCGAAACTTCGGCGGCGGCCCGATTAGTCAGCGGTTCTCCAAGCAGGCAGCCATACTTCGTACATCACTTGTTCACTACAAACCTTCAACGTCTACTCAGGATTTCCCAGCTGTGTGATTGGTGTCCGCCATTCGATGTTAATATCTGAAATTCAAGCTATCTAATTTGGAAAGTCATCTTGTTTAACTCAGGCCCCTCCGTGGCGGTCAGCTCTTGGTTGCACAAATCGAACGCAACTTTCTACGTTTCCCTTCGCATGAAGTCCGATCCTGAACACAATGACCAGACCCAGTGGGGACTGGCTAGGCTTTGCTGAGCTGAGCTCAGAATCGAACAGATATAAGCAAGTCGAGCTTGTCCTCTCTTCAGCAAACTTCGAACACCTAAAGGATCGTGCGCTGAGGTCACGACGCAGACATGACACGAACGCACTTCCAGATCTTGACTGCAGCATCAACCTGGCACAGTTCACTACAGGCTTTGACAACCTAGTCTTGGAGCTCGCATTCTCTGATGATGTCTTCTGGATCGCACGGATCCCGCACCGCGCCATCAACGACGATACCAAGACCTTGTTGTTGAGCGAGATTGCGACCCTGAAAATCATCTCTCAACGTACAACCATCCCTGTTCCGCGTGTTTTCGACTTTGAGATGTCCTCAGACCAACCATTCGGATATCCGTACGTTCTGATGCAGTATTTGGGCGGCCGTACAGTCACAAATGGACTAGCGGACTCGATTCCCCAGGAACATCATTCGAAAGTAGCGAAACAGTTGGCAAACGTGTTCGCGGAACTCCAGTGCCTGACCTTCAGCCGCATTGGACGGCTTTGGTGCGGAGAAACCGTTGATGAACCAGTCGAGATCATTCCTATGGCCTGGCATCATTCGCCAGGTCCCTTGGGAACGTCGCTAGAATACTTCTACCATCAGCGGCGAGGAGAGAATCGAGAAATCATCGCCTTACATCCAGATGATGCGGATTGGCTTACAGCTTGTTGGGTATTGAATACAGCTATGGGTCAGATCGTCATCGAGGACAGAGTCCAAGGCCCCTTCCCCCTGTGTCATCTCGATCTTCACTTCGGTAACCTACTCTTTGACGATGAATACAACTTGACAGGAGTCATTGACTGGAGCAACGCACAAGCGGCGCCTCTCGAGCAGTTGTCTGTCTGTCCAGAACTAGTCGTCTTTCCCGGGCGCTCTGATGAGAAGAACCAACCGATCGTCGAATTCAAGAAGCTCGTCATACACTTTTTGAAGGTAAAGGAGGACGAGATAGTGAAGGCAGAAAGTGACAGAGAGGGAGGTCTGTTTCCGTTGGATCAGCAACAGGGGACTTCGGAGCAATCGCGGCGTCTCACTCCCCTGTCCGCCTACATGGATTCCGCAAGCGCTGAACTTATGCATCGTCAGTACATGGCTTCACCCAAGGGAAGCCTTTGGGCTGGGAAAAGGGTTGCGAAGCTCATGTATGGAGAGAACGTTTCATGGGAACAGCTCAAAGGGGTGTATGGTCGCATGTCGCTTGGATAGGGCCATCAAAAGTTTTCGTAACCAACAATCACCATGATAAGCCGAGTCACAGACAGGATATGGCTTATGACTATCATATTTTCGCACTTTCCTTCTCGTCGAGTGAAAGTTTGGCATTCATTCTTTTTCTCCGAGATGCCTACATAACTCTACCGCCTCCATCTAACAATTCCCATACATATCCGCGCAGTTCGCCTTGCAGGTCGTAGGGTGGACACGATGCGTCCCGCCATCTCCAGACATACAGCCCTCGTCGCAACGAGCTTGCGCGTCGAGGTCGCAGCGGCCCGTTTTCGCAGGATGCATGTCGCGGGCTGTCGGGGCTGTAGGTTGTGTAAGTCAAGGATCGCCTGCGAGAGAAGACCGCTATACGTACGTGTGATGCTTGGGGCGGCGAGGGCGAGGGTGGTGAGGAGCAGGGTGGTCAAGAGGGTGAGGGTGGTGCGCATTTTGGGTGGTGGGTTGGTGGGATGTTGGGGTGGGTATTTGGGATGGTGCGGTTGTTTGGAAGTTGTGTGGAGGTGTTGGGCTTCTCAATTGATGGTGGATGGAATGTTCAACAAATGCTGTCTGCAGCTTGTTCATATATTACTCTCGCTGCTCAATGCGGATGTACTTTGGAGAGCTTTTGTTTTCGTCGGAACCCGCACACTTGTCCGAAGCCTGTCGCATAGCGAGTAGCGGGTCAATAATTTCGATCCCGTGTTTCGATCGATCCATCGGTTTGTTTTCCGGTGGGCACGTTTTTGTGGTGTTCGTAGTTAAGATGTGTTTTTGCCCCATAGGTAAATACGCCCCGTTTCGGAGAGGCTGACGGCAGGGCCGTGCAGTCCGCATTCGGGGTGTGTCAGCGCCATCTGTAATTAGATGGATTTCATAAGTTTGGATCAGGGTTTGAGACGATATAGAAAGAGAGATGCGCGAGTTTGTATGGCGCACGCATAGTCCATCGTACTTTGTCGCATAGTCCATCGTACTTGTCGCAGTGAGTCGATTTCAAAATCAATCGCGTGGTTCTTTGAGTGCACCAACCCGTACTCGAAAATCTTGGACAAAACCGAAATTATATACACCCTCTCACACATATCCAGCTATACCCTCCCTACTTATCCGATCCTTTCCATCGCCCACGCTTTGTTTCTCCGGCGCCCACGCCTTATCGTCATGACTGCGCACAATCTCATGTACCTCAAGCCTGTTCTCTACAATCTCTTTCCCGTTCACAAGGTCGTTTTCATCCGCCCGCTTCTTCGCCTCTTCCTCATTCTGCGCAATTCCCGCCCTGACATGCCGATATATAAGCCTCTCCCTCGCAACGTCGAAATCTACATCCAAAAACCACAGCTCATCCATCAGCTCTGCAGCGTCTTTCCAAGGAGTCTTATTAAGTGAGAGGTAATTTCCCTCAAAGATAATCAACCGCACAGATGACGCGATAGCAATGTCATCGTCCACAGGATCCTTGAGCGAATGGTCGAAAGACGGCGCGTACAAGGTGTGTGATTCGGGACATATAGGCTCCCGCAGCTTCTTCACAAGAGAAAGAAAGGACTCGCCGTCGAAGGTGTAAGCGGCGCCTCGGCGGGCATGAGCTGAGACCGGATCGGGCATGGCGTCTAGTTGCTTGCGGGAGAGGTGGTAGCCGTCCATGGGGATGAAGGCTGCGAGGGGATTGCCGGTATGGGTTCCGGGGGATTGTTTGGCATGGAGCTCATTGAGGCGGGTTCCTACTATGGCGGCGAGGGTAGTTTTGCCTGGAGTGGGTTAGTTTGTTTTTTGTGTGGTGGTGATGTGGGATGTACCAGAACCTGGGATGCCAGATACGGCGACGAGGAATCGCTTTGATAGAGGTACATCCTGGAACTTTTCTATTATGTATCAGTAGGTGGGTTTTGCTCATAGAAAGAAGCAGCTCAGTTACCCCAAGTCTGCTCAACAAGCCTATCTACTTGGTCTTCCATAGTTGATGAAGATGTTTGTCTGGAGGTCAGCTTCCGGAGTCTCAAGTCTTGAGCCAGTTTATATCGATTTCTCTTATCATGCAATCATTCCGAATTTGTTTTCCATGCAGCAGGGCGGTCGATTGCAGATCGCGGGCACTCGGCATGGTGTTGGTAGGGGTGACGTCGGTGTTGCGGGGGCAGCTAACTCCACGGCGGATAAGATGCAGGTTAGTAACAGCTTCGCGTACGATACAGAATGACGGCATTCTATTCGCGCAAAAACGAGGCTGTAGCCCTGGAGTATTCGTAGCCCCTGTCCGCGCAAAGTTGGAGTTTGCACCAACGCGCATTGAATCCCCAAAGAGGCAGCAGCGGATAGGGCTGAAAGCGACCAATCACGACCTGCCCCAAGACGGCTAACATCCAGGGGTGCCTCCGTCTCACGCCTCACAGGGCACTCGATCCCATCGGGGCCAGCAGAGTCGTTCGAAAGCTTTACTTTTCACTTCCCAGACCACGTCCGACCGCACCGCTAAAGCAGGCCATGATGATGGTCTTGCCTCCTGTCGCCCGCCCGCGAGACCCTGCCAATTGACCACCCCGGCCGAATCCTCGCCGCGCGCTAGAGCTGCCTGCCCGCCGTGACGCGCCCACGCCCGCGCATTCGCATTTGATCGAATATGCTGCTGCCCACCACCCTCGTCTACGCTATCCTCGCCATCCTTACGCCCGAGTATGTGGCCGCCGACGCCTTGAGCTTGCACAATGCCTCGCTATTGTGGGGGCCTTATCGCCCGAACTTGTACTTGGGGATACGCCCGCGGGTTCCGGAGAGCTTGCTTATGGGATTGATGTGGGGAAAGCTGGATGGCGGCGATGAAGGTGCGCGCGAGAATATGGGGGAATATGTACAGCACACTCACTGCTTCTAGATCTCCGACACACCTGCGAAGCGGCGGACAACATGAGCAGCTACGGCTGGACCGCATACGATACCCGGCACGGCGGCACCCAGCTGATACAGGACCAGGGCAACAGAATAAACATCACGACTGAGCTAGTGAAGAAGTACGAGGGAACAAGTGCAGGCAATTGGGGGCTACGGATACGAGGGACGCCGCGAGAGGACGCAAAGCTGGGCGCGAAGATGCGCGTCGTCTTTTACGTGGGCATGGAAGAGATGGACCAGTGCGGCAAGGAGTGCCAGCTCGATGCGGTCGCGACAAATCAGGGCCAGGGCGACGACTTGTACGTGGAAACGGTGGACATACACATGAAGCACCCCAAGCTGGGAGTAGCCGAAATACGGATACCCAGTCCGAGGTTTACGAGCGGAAGCGGGAAGCTCGACGATATGGTGGTCAAGAGCGTGAAAGCGCCCAACACTTCGCCGCTGTGGAAGACAAAATGTGAGTAGTGGCCAGTCCTTGCCCGATATTGGATTGGCTGGCTAACCATCCGCCCGCGGAAGAAGCTCTCTTCATAGAGGTCTTGAACCAGAATGGCCACTCGCTTTCCAACCAGCCTGGCACAGGTAGCATACACTTTGTGCAGCTTATATTTGAGGACAGCTTTGAGGTATGCTCCTTCTACAAATATTATGGTCAGAGCTAATCGGATTGACAGTTTGACATACTCTATTCCACCCAGTCAGCAACGGTAGCGATGACATGTAAGTTTTGTTTGATCTTTACCCGCTATGGTTTTATGCCAAGCGCAATGCCTTGCTTCCCCTCTACGATCACTATGTTTGCCGACGCGAGCTCCAAGCCGGGGTTCGACATATTCAACGCGTGCTGACTTTTACTAGCTGCTGAGCTTACAAGAGGTGTTGAAAGCAATCTGCAGTCTTTCAAGTCGCAGTTCTCTTCGGTCTTTGCTCCTAAAACGCCCTTCAACACGGAAGAATACATGCTGTTCTCGCAAGAAATGTTGTCAAATCTTCAAGGTGGACTAGGCTATTTCTATGGTGACACCAAAGTCGACACATCGAACTCGCTCAGACACGCCAGGGCCCACCTCGCGAAAGAACGACGTGTCGACGAACAGACCAAAGGACTATACCAACTGTTCAGTCATGTGCCATCGCGATCATTTTTTCCGCGTGGATTCCTATGGGATGAAGGATTTCATCTGCTCTCTATCTTAGAGTGGGATGCCGACGTTGCACTGGAAATTGTGCACAGTTGGCTTGCTCTCATGGACGACGATGGATGGATTGCCAGAGAACAGATCCTGGGCGAAGAGGCGAGAAGTAAAGTTCCCGAGAGCTTCCAAGTCCAGCATTCGAACATCGCAAACCCTCCGACCTTGTTCTGGATCGTCTCGAAGTTTGTTGACATGCTCAAGGGAGACCTGAAGTATGCGGGACATGAGTCAATCTACCTGGGTTCTAAAGGTTCGAAAGAGAAGGGCAAAGAAGTCGTTACAGAACTGTATGCCAAGTTGAAGCTACATTACAACTGGTGGAGAAAATCACAGACAGGGGATGTGGAAGCACATTCCATACCACGCGTCAATCTCGATGAAGGATATCGGTGGCGCGGTCGAAAGCCCGAGTACAACTACGCTAGCGGCCTCGATGACTACCCACGCGCCGAACCTTCGGATTCTTCTGAGCTCCACGTTGATGCGCTCTCTTGGGTTGGGGTCATGGCTGAGGTTCTTGGCAAGCTGGCCCTCTATATCGAAGACGAACCCAACATCATCACGTTCCAGAGCCAACTACGAAACATTCGCCGCAACATAGACGCCCTCCATTGGTCCGAAGACAAACAAGCGTACTGCGATGCCCGCTTATCAGACGACGCACATGCCTTCATATGCGAGAAAGGTTACGTTTCGCTCTTTCCCTTCCTCACAGGCTTCCTCGGACCGGACCATCCTCATCTCAACGCCACCCTCGACATCATACGCGATCCCAAACATCTATGGACCGACTTCGGCGTCCGCAGTCTCAGTCCCGAAAGCACGCGCTACGGCGTGGGCGACAACTACTGGCGCAGTCCCATTTGGATCAATTTCAACTTCCTCATCGTCGAAAAACTCCTCGACCTCGCGCAACGACCCGGACCCACACAGCAACGCTGCCGTGAATTATATTTCGATCTCCGCCGCAACATCATCAACACGGTCTACAACAGTTGGAAAGAGACGGGCTTCGCATGGGAGAATTTCGATGCCTCTGACGGCCATGGGCAGGGAACGCAAGCCTTCACGGGATGGACGGCGCTAGTGGTGAAGATCATGGCGTTTCCGGATCTGGAGATGGGGGATCGGACGGGAATGAAAGGGAGGATTGGGTGGGCTATCAAGGAAGTAGAGGACAGGGAAGGGTGGGGGTTGGGTGGGGTCGTTTTTGCGGCGGTGGCAATGGCTTTTATCTTCGTGACGAGGAGGAGATTTGTGGGGACTTTGAGGGGTTTGAAGAGGAAGATGTAGTTTGTGTGGGTGTGGTTCATGTATTATATTATCATGGGAGTGGACGGCGGCGGTTTGGAGTTGGGGCGCTTCTTGTGTGCATGTTCTTTTGGGGGTTTGGTTGCTTGGACGACGGTTGGGTAGAGCTTGGAGTTTTGGTGTTGATTTCCGTCGTTTTGTAGTGGTGCCGATGAGCTTCATTGAAGGTTGTTTCTCAGAAGTGCACTCAGGTCTATCTATACGATACTTATGGGTCTTTGAGATGGTGACGAGAACGCAGGTGCAGACGCAGATGCAGGCTCTCATGAGCCGATCGACGACTCTTTTAATGTTCGTCTCGTCTTCGCGGATTTCTCATGCTCTGTAGACTATCAATTTTTGATGCGTTGCCGGGAGTAGGCTCCAACCGCAGAATACATGTACGGGTTGCTTTGGCTCTCTTGTTGCTGCAGAGCAACCAATCGCATGCGCTGCAGTTCTAGCGCACTTCTGTTTGTGCTTTTTTTTTTGAGTCAGAGTGGAGGGACGGTCCAGAAATGGGATTGAAAGCAAAGCCGGGAGGTTCTCGTGCCAGGTCAGCCTTGAAAATTTGGAGCTAGGCGTCTTTTGTTCTGGTACCAGTGAAGTAGGATGGGGGAGCCGGGAAGTTCCCATGCCATGTTGAAAGCGAGGTGGTGGGTGAGCGGTGTCGACGAGGAGAGTTGGAACAATAATGTCATAGCATCATCACATGAGAGACCGGACATTTCAGAAGAGGAATTGGCTCCTGATTGTAGATCGAGTGAGCGTGGTTGGCGAAAGGCACATGTGGCATGTAACGCATGCTCAACGACTTTCGCTCATGGTGCGCGACTACGCCGTACTTGAACCGCTTTCCACCCCTCGCAGACATAATCTTCACCGATAGTTGCCTCGGTTCGATAAATCATCCTGGGGCGTAGAGGGTGCCGTCGTGTCTTTTAATTTCCGAGCCTCAATCACTTTCAGACTTCCGAGCTCGCAGCGCATGCGTTCCTCCAATGGATACTTTCACAGAGAAAAGACATTTGAGTGGGGAGAAGAAAGACAAAAAGTGCAGTGGGAGATTCGTGGTAAGGTTTATGCCCGACACACCGTGCGTTAAATGTAAACTCGAATTAAATGACTTAAGTCAACATGGGAATATAGCAGATCGACTACATAGAGCAGAGTGCTGGGGAGGAGTTGGTAACTTCATCTCGACGGCCTTTTCCTCGCGGACGATTTCTGCGCCCATGACAATGCTCTTCTCGGACGTGCGTCCGCCTTCGCATTGTGTGGAATGCTCGATGCCCAAGAAAGGACCCCAGCGTCGCACGCAATGCAGCGGAGATACCGCAACTCATTCCGAGTACATGATTCTACCGCTGTCGATGCTTGAAAGCCGTTGATCCCTTTAGACGGAAGAGAAATTACTATCCTGCGGTATCATTGCTCCGCCTAGTCTGCCGCGCTACCCAACCAATCACACACCGGACCGCAGTGTACTAAACCAATGTCTCAATTTCGGACTAGCTCCATCGGGCAACATCAGCCACCGCGATCCCTTGACTTCACGCCATCCGATTAGAAATCCGATTGAGACCGAGCTTGAGTTTGGTCGTGTTGCGGTGCGAAGTGGTGCGGTAGCCCTGCTGATTGGACGCTGACGGCGGCTACTACCTTCCCCTGAGAATGGTCCCATTCGTATGGTCGAGGGACGCATACTCAACGTACACAATGTCTCAGAAGTGACAAGATTGCTCTTAGTGCTTTCAGAGGCGGCATGGATGCTGATCATTTTGAAGGAGGACCTCGCTGTATCGAAATCTTACACGGCGGTCTACCTCCTAATTGGTCACTGCTGCGGCTGCTTTCAAATATGTGACTAGAAGCCTATCACCCCTCCACATACAAACCACAATTTATAAAAGCCCATCATGACCTCCTCCACCCATCCAAAACCTCATAACCTCAAAACCATCGCTCAACTTCACCTCCCACAAAATGCAGCACATCGTCATCATCGGCGGCTCCTTCACCGGCGTCGGCACAGCCCACCGCTTCCTCAAGAACGTTTCCGAAAGCACCACCACCCCTTACAAAGTCACGCTCGTCTCGCGCGATACGCATTTCTTCTGGAACGTTGCTGCGCCGCGTGGCTTGATCCCTGGACAGATCCCGGATGAGAAGTTGTGGCAGCCGATTGCTGCTGGATTCTCGCAATATGGCTCTGACAAGTTTGAGTTCGTGCTAGGGACAGCTACGGACATCGATGTCGGTGGGAAAAAGCTCGTGGTTGCTACGCCGGGCGGAAACGAGACCAGGATCGGGTATGATTACCTCGTCATTGGCAGCGGTTCGACGACAAAAGTGGATGGACCCTGGAAATCGAGGGGCTCGACCGAAGCCTTGAAGAAAACGTTCCATGACTATCAGAAGCGCGTGGAGATCGCTGAATCAGTCGTCGTTGTTGGAGCAGGTCCGACAGGCGTCGAGACGGCTGGTGAACTGGGTTTTGTGTATGGCACGAGCAGGAAGATCACTCTCGTAAGTGAAGGGACACATAAACGCGGCTTTAGCTTTCTGACAGAAGATGCAGATATCCCGTGGACCGGTCGTACTTGAAGGTCGACCAGCGAGTGTGTCCGAGACGGCACTGGACCAACTCAGGGCCCTCAACGTGGACGTCCGACTCAACACCGAAGTCAATGCTCCGACGCAACTTACCGACGGCAAACAGGAGCTCGAGCTCGCTGGTGGCGAGAAGTTGTTGGTTGACCTGTATATCCCGACATTCGGTGTTGTGCCAAACTCGTCGTTTGTTCCGCGTGAGTTCCTCGATTCGAACAGCTTCGTCAAGGTCGACGATTACTTCCGCGTCGAGGGCGCAGAAGGAGTGTACGCCATCGGCGATGTGAACAACATCGAGTCTCCGCAGTACCTGCCGGCGCAGAATCAGTCTACCCACATGGCGAACAACTTGGTTCTGAGCGTCGCCGGCAAGCCTCCGGTGCCGTACGAGGCCTCCACTAAAGGTACTTCATGCTTTCTTTGTATTGGCTGGGGTATGCGCTAATCCTCTGTGGTAATATAGGGATGATGGGTATTCAGATCGGAAAGGAGTCTGGTACTGGCCATGTTGGTGATTGGGTGATCCCAAGTTCCGACGTAGTGGAGCGCCGGAAAACACTCTTCGTTGAGCTTTTACCGAAGATGGTCGACGGGTCGATGTTCTGAACAACTAACAGGCTAGTCTTCGCAAAGAGACAATTGTCCTTTTTCGGTGGCTGTTCTATTGTAGACCTGGAAGCTGTGGATGTTCGGCATGTGGGTAACTAGACAGATAGTAGGGCTATGCGGGGAAACCAAAAAATCCGTCGTCTCGCAACATTGTCCTAATGGCAAGCCCCGACATAGTTCATCGTAGTCATGCAGTCGTCAAAGCAGCAACAAATTTCGGACTTGAGACAAGCCAAGCACATCGTCCCAAGCGAGCCCACTCTCCGTCCGCCTTCTGCTCCAAACCTCTTCGATCGTCATAGAAACTTGCGCACGATGCTTGAACAACGATTCCCGATAACGCGGAGACGCATGTATAGTCCGGAAGAATTCTTGTTCGGCTCCCTCCCTTGCCACACATCCGATGATGAACAGCGGAGCAACCAAGGCCGGTATAAGCTCGGCGGGTATCTGCGTTTGTAACAAGTTGAGGGCGCCATTGATAGGTGTGTTTAGATGTTCGAGATCTTGAAAACCAGATGTGATCAAGTGCAAATACACCGTCGCCATCCAAGCAAACATTCGCGTGACGAGTGTGATGGGCTGCGGCAAGGCGTTGGTTAGTTCGAGTGTGCCGCCGGAAGAGATACCGAAGTGGTCCAAGGCTTCTCCCGCGAGCCCAAATTCAATTTCGTTTCTGATATCCACGACGTTTTGATAGAACTCCGCTTCATCAAACCGGCCAGCCTGCCTCGCCTGTCTGCGCTGTCCGTGCAAAGCAGCGATGCGACCAATCTGACGCATGGCCCAGTTCCTGCAGCCCATGAGCTTCTCAAGTGCGGTGTTGGAATTCGACGCAAGAACGCCAGGATGATAAGACAGCAGTCTGGGTGCCGTCCCCGCAGTGATCGAAGAGATGACATCCAGCCAAATGATGGTGCCGCCCATAAACCTGAACGTCGAGACCTCTTGCGAGACTACAACGCCCTCATCTTTTTTGACAGGCTTATCATCGCGTAGCTTCGCCCTTGACAATGGTGATAGACCAAGATGAGCGAGTCCGTCTTGGCAGTTTCGGTGGTACATGTCGATTGCTGCGTTCAGATGCGTCTTCCATATACCATCCTCGCCAGCGAAGAGCTAAGACATAGGTCAGCATGGCACCGAAATCCATTTCCAGGGACGTTACCTCGAAGAAAACGAGTTGCACGATCGAAGAGACCATGCCCATCCCATCGCCGGACGGTCCATGCTGTATAAAGTGGTCGACTGTCTTCATGGCCCGTTGCACCTCGATCAAGCAAGCTTCAAGCTGACTCGCTTGTTGAACGAAAGACTTGGCGCGACATCTTTCGCTTATGATCTGGTTGATCGACATGCGGCGATGGTAAGAGCTGAGAGCCAATGCCGCATAGTACAAGGGTTTCGTCCGAAGCAAAAGTGCAAGCAGCCAGCCTCGCCCGCCCTCGAATATGTGCGGCTGGTACAGGGGGTACTGCAGCGGGAAGACCTCGTCAAGAAAGTGCATTAGGAGGGTGTATTCTTCAGCGGTTGTATTTGCTTGAGCCAGATGCTGAAGGCTTGCTGGTACCGTCGCATCCTGCTGCGTGTCAAATCGCGTCGCCCCAATCGTCTTGTTGATGGCAACTCACGCATAAATCATAGATGGGAATACTATGGTCTGATGGAGGAGTGTTCTCGAGCATGCGGCTCGTATCAGAGCCTGATGTGGGAGTTGTGCTGGAGGCAATCGTGGACTTGGGTGCCAGGTGCACAGCCGGTTTGCGAACGAAAGTAACATGCGTGTTTGACTTGCGTCTCGAAGAGTACTTGACGATCTGCTTCAAGCCGTTCGATACCCTTCTCTCTGCATCCCCACCATCCATCCAATCAGGCTTTGGCCCAAAGCCATAGCTAGATCATAAAGTGAAGTCAGTCATACCGATTCTTGCCACTGTGCGCACCTTGTTTACTGAAAATGGATATAACAGTGTCGTGAGATCACGTACCAAATGATGGATAACCCAACGCAAGTTGTGCATTCCGGTCTGATCTCGTCGCATTTCTTCTTACGCAGACGACAGGTCCAGCAGCCTTGTTTACTCCGAAGCACATTACTCATAATGAATTAGACGTTTCCGAAGTGAGCACTCATTAATCAAAGTGGAGTGCTATTGAGGTCGACTTCCGTTGCTGCCACTGCCGTCTGACAAATGTAGAGTAGCTTATGTAAGCAGCGCCACATCTCAATCCGGACTTCTCCCGTTGTCTCGTCGCCAGGGATTATGATCTGTACACTGAACGTGTGTAGCTTGGAGTTATGCGCTAGCTTTCGACTCAAGGCTATTGCGATGATTCCTGTGATTGTCTCATGTGGCGTTCTGGTGTATTAGCAAACAGTGATAAGGAGCGAGGAAATTGGGGAGTTGGTCATCATCGCTCTACCTTCTCCACACTATCTCTTACACATACGGCCATATCCGTCAACCGCTCTCATAGCAACAACATACTACCACCGTTAGCCTTCTCAAGCCACAGTCGACGTCATCAATCCCGCCACGCAAATCAACAACAACAATGATAATGATGATATCCATAACTCGTTATAGATTACACTCGCACCAACGTCGTCTCTATCATACGTCTAGAGTGCTCTAAATCTAAGTCTACCATGAGGGACATTAAAGCGAGGGTATCCCATCCACTCGCCAAAACGCCATGCCAAAAAATGCTTGTACATCGGGGGGCAAATGCAGCCCGCGAAAATCGACTTTTGTGTGTGTCGCCAAAACAGCCACGTCTAAGAGAGGGGAAACGCCGATGTAATGATGTCGCTAAATGCGAGGGGAGAGGCCCAGAGGCGGAGGAGAGTGGGGGTCGGTGTTTGAAGTGTACACTGAGCGGGAGTGGCGTAGTTGTGGCACGGAGTGTGGACATCGGAGGTCGGTGTCCAGAATTCCGTACGCGTCGTCGGGGCGAGATTTGTAACGGAGAGGCACTCACATGCCCACCTCCCTCAAGATCTTCGAATCGCTCTGCAACCGCAACAAGTCCCTCTGCTCCTGGAAAACCTTCCGACTCATCTCCAGCACCATCTCGAACCCCTCCTTCCCCTTCAATGCATTCTGCTGAAACCGGTCCACGGTGAACTGTTCGATGCTATTCCGGATCTTCTGCCACCCGCCGCAGAACGCCGTAATCTCCGCGCGCTGCATCATGAGCGTCTTGTTGTCCGGCGACGTCGTCGAGGGTTGGTAGATGCAGGTTTCGCGTACGTTGATGAGATCCGACATGGTCATGTTCATGCTGCAGAGGGTGACTTTCTTGGAGGCCGGGTCGACGTAGGAGGTTTCGTAGACGAGGGAGGTGTCCGTGGTGCCGAGGAGCGTGTTGACCCATTTGGGGGCGGACTGTCTGCAGGATATGAGGCGTTCGGTTCGGAGCTGTGGGTAGGAGTGTTAGTTTGATGGCTGGTGGGATGCGTGGATGAGGTTGTAAGACTTACGATGCCGGTGTCGGGGTCGACGGTCCGTGAGAGCGTGTCGACGGCGATAACGTGCGGTGTCTTCTCGTTCCAGGGCCCGTACTTTTGCCAGTTTGACGTCGACACCTCTTCCCACGAGTAGTCAAACTCTGTGCTTTGCTGGAAGATCTTCATGGTCGTGTGTATCGGGGGTGTCGTGCGCGACGTGTCGCGATGGTAAGGGAGCGACGCTCGCTGGGTGATGGCGCGGGTGGGTGCTGGTATGGATAGGGAGGCGACTGTTTGCGATGGATAGTCGAGTGTGATGTTTGCGTGTGAGTCAAGAGCGACAGGAGAGTCCCTAAGAAAAATCTAGGTCTCGGTAAAGGCAGGAGGCCAAGGGCCGTGCAACACCCGGACGTTTTCCGATGCTGGGGAGGACCCCGGTCAGGCGCGCTAAGTGTGCTGTTGAACGCTCGTGAAAGACCGAAACAGTCAATCAAATGGATAGATTGCAAATGCGCGAATATTGGCAAAGGGAGTGTGTGCGATGCTATAAGACAGCACGCGAGCGGTATATGGAAGAAGCAAAGTGCAGACACAAGTCGCACGTCGGTCTTGGTCTTGTGGGCAAACAACGGCGGCACCTCCGGCCGGGCGAGCCAAATGCAGGGCCCAAGAGATGATCGAAAATTTCTCGCCACAAACCCCATCCCACTGCATCCCGCGGCCTGGTCTCCACCAACGAAAGCACGCCCATTTGACGCTAGCCGCCTGCCGCGACATTGTGTTCGCGTGCCTCCCGCCGTGGTTCGCTCATCGTCTCCGATTCTGCCCGGTGACGTTCAGATTCCCTGCGCCCCCACGACATCGCGCAGGTTTCTCCGCACATCCGCCAGTAGAATGCACTGTGGCGCACGTGCGGGAAATGGTCTCCTCGGCTGAGCGGCTGACTGTGCTGAGTTGAGACGCGATGAGGCTGACTAGTAACAATGACGATATTTCTCAAGAATATGACATGTGGCAACCAATGTGCCTTCGATCGTTGAATAATCCTACAGTACTAATACAGTCGTAATCCGAAGAGCTGCCCTTTCAGACGCTACAATCCAGAATGTGGAATAGTCATACAGTCTGACACGTGCGTACACGGTCAGAATATGGTACAAAAAATCGTTACCTCTATGCGCCCAAAAACACCGCGTCGGAGAGGGGTATCGAAACAGAGTCGAGAAGAGTGCGAATACCAAATACCTTCAGGCCATCATTCATATTCTTCCAGCGGAGCCACGCCTGCAGCGGCCAAAGCAAATTCGACCGCGTCTCTTCGGTCCCAGAAGTACTCCCGCATCCACGCTGCCACCATATCGAGGGCGGATATGGCCGACGTGCTACTCCAGACCTTGTCTTGTCGTGCCCACGGCATGTCCTGCCAATACGTTTCGGGGAAGCGTGTACGTAGTGTCGAAAGTAACGACTGCGGTCCCGTGGCTCGTTTCTGATGCAAAAGGCCGGTCTGCGCCAGGTTGAGGATACCGGATGCTATACTCATGACGGCGACCATCTCCATGTGTGAAGCTTGGGTGGTGACAAAGTCTGCGGCCGTCACAGGCAGCTCACGTGATGTGAAAGACCCAGGAATAACCAGAATGTCGAACTGTGGTGCATTCGCGAATGAGTTCTACGCATACATTAGCCCGAGGCTCTTTCCAACAAGCGAGCGATGAGAGAATGGGGTATATGGTAACCTTTATCTCCTTTGCCAGAATCTCTCAGTTAGCTGCAAAGCAAGACCATGGGAATCCGGCACGACCAGGAAGGTTGGTTCTTGGCCAAGGAGTAATTGGCTCGGGGTAGTTGGAGGTTGGGACGATCGTGATGGCTATAACAGCTCTAGCTCACCGTCACTGGCATGCGAGCACCAGAGGTGATGGGAAAGCTTCCCTCGCCGCTCTCGCTGACATATCGGACGTCAAGTTCGTCCACGGCTTCGTCCAGGGTGGTTGAGGGCGCGTTCAGCCCGCCCATTCGGGTTCGACCAATCTTGGCCAGCAGATCCACCACGGCAAGGTCGAGGAGTTGGACTTGGTCGTTGCCCAGCACAATGACACCAATCTTTAACGATGACTTGGAAGGCGGAGCGTAGTGAAGATTGAGCTCCTCTTCGGATGTGGACGATGTCGTGCAGAAGTAGAAGAGGTCTGCCGACGACGGGAATGATGTATATCCTCTTGGAGTGGACATAAGGAGATGGTGGTACGACAATGAAACTAATGGTATCGAAAGAGGAAAAGTGGGAAGCTTTTTGGATCGAGAAGCACTGAAGGTGGTGTGATGCTCATACGTTGAGGCCTGAGGGTGACTCTTATATATTCGTCGTGTGGGACGTAGTTGATTGGACATGGTGGACGGCAGGTACTAAGCCGGTAACAATTAGGACCCTTACGCGTCCGAGTTAGACGGGATCACACGCCTAACGAGACGGTGAGGATTGTACGAGGGGCTGCGCGTGTGCAGATCAATACCGGACGTCCAGCTCACGGAGGCTGGCAGGCATGGCGGGTATTCGTCCAGACTGCGGGTATCCGCTAAAGCACACGCCACAGCGACCATAACGAGCTTTGCATATCAGGTATACAAGGCAACAACAAGACACGTTTCGCACTTCTTATTTCCAGACCTCGCATTCTCACGCTGCATTTGAAAGTAGATTGCGTATAAGTTGGCTCTAAGCCCTTCGTTGACGTACGCTGGCGTTCGGGCCCGTTGAGGCTGTCAGGCAGCAGAATTCGCTGGCCTCTGGTTGGAAAAGTCGAAATAAGCATCGTCGCTAGCGGGACGGCCGGCTAGCGAGCTGCAGACTCTATGAACATTGGAAACATTAGAGGCGTGCAGATGACTTCCTTCTGATTAGATGGGGGCTGTGTGGGCGCTTTCAAGGGGTGAAGTCGGGATGGAAGAGACGGAGCTTCCTCATGGAGGCTCTCAGCGGATGCCCGAGAGCTAAGGCGTCAGTTCTCGACGGTCATCTGCCCACGGGTTACGAGCATTTCTCGGGAATCAGCGTGGAGGGAGATGACGGCGGCCCGTGTGCGAAGTGAGTCAAGGGTGATGGCTGTGGAAATGGTCGTGCCTGGCCGGGTTGGGCTCCGGATCCACCCGCTCGCACATGACGTAAGC